>Ga0209323_10003451_pt1 | contig 10509 bp, 10 predicted proteins | sample Rifsed19ft2_FD_184014 | JGI IMG/M metagenome (GOLD analysis project Ga0209323, IMG submission 184014) | Soil microbial communities from Rifle, Colorado, USA - sediment 19ft 2 (version 2) | ecosystem: Environmental > Terrestrial > Deep subsurface > Rock core/Sediment | place: Rifle, Colorado...
CGAGGCCTGGCGGCCGAGGGTGGTGTGGGAAGGCGGCCAGCAGTTCGTCGAATACGGCGAGAAGCGGATCGGATCGGCGAAGCGCGAGTTTGTGCGACCGGAAGTGATTCTGGACGAGATGGATACCGCTGGTATCGACCTGGTCTTGCTGTGCCCATGGGTCTCGCTGGTTCGATATGGCGCACCGGCCGACGAGTGCCTTGCCGCATGCCAGATCCAGAACGACTCACTGGCGGCGCTCATGCGCAAACACCCCAGGCGGATTGTCGGGCTGGGCGTGGTTCCGCTGCAAGACGTCGCGCTCGCTATCGCTGAACTTGAACGAATCATGAAGGCCGGTTTGAAGGGCATCGAAATTGGGACCAATGTGAATGGGGAGTACCCGGGCGAGACGCGCTTTCGCCCTTTCTGGGAGGCCTGCGAGGCGCTTGGCGCTCTTGTGTTCGTCCATCCCCTCGAAGGCGGCGGACGACCGGAACTGCGTGACTACTACATGTGGAACGTGATTGGAAACCCGATAGAGACGACGATCGCCGCGGCACACTTGATCTTGTCGGGAGTGATGCAAGCCCACCCGCGCCTGAAAGTCCTTCTGGCACACGGTGGCGGCGCGCTGCCTTACTTGCGAGGCCGCCTGGATCGAGGCTTCAGGACGCGTCCGGAGATCGGCAAGCTGATCGCGCAACCGCCGACGGCGTACCTCAAATGCTTCTACTTCGACTCGATCACCCACGACCCGGCCGTCTTGCGCGGTCTCGTGGAGTTTGCCGGAAAGGACCGCATCCTGCTGGGTTCGGACTACCCATTCGATATGGGAGACGAGAAGCCATCCGAGCTGGTGCGGGCGGCCGGGTTCGAATCGGATGTGGAAGCGAGAATCCTCGGCGGGAACGCAGCCCGATTGCTCGGATTGGAGGCGTAGCCATGGCACAACTTCTGACCAGGGATCAGCTCCCGCACCTGACTTCGACGCGGGACACACGCGATCGATTGGATTTGATCAAGGACGGCTTTCCGATCGGGAAGCCCCGTCTGCACGCCGACCGCATCGTGTACCACCCGGGTGACACGGCGGCCAAGCATTATCACGTCGGGAGCCAGCACGTCTTCGTGATCCTCGAAGGCCAGGGCCTGCTCCGGACCCCGGAGGGCCCGCGCCGTTTGGAGCCGGGTGACGTTGCCATCGTGGTTCCTGAGGAAGTACATTGGTTCGAGAAAGACACGCCGGGCAATTTCGCCTTCGTCGAGTTTTGGGCACCGCCACCGAAAGAGACCGTGTGGATTGAAGCGGACGACATATGAACTTGGAAACAATGCGCCTGAGTTTCAGGCGTGACCGTCGGCCCGCGAACCGGCCGGAAGGAGGAACCCGCATGGAAATGCGAATGATCGTGCTCAGCGATGAGCAGAAACAGATGAAGCAACTCTGCCGCGACTTTGTGGACAATGAAGTCATCCCATTCATCCGGGACAACCGCGAGCGGGAATGGACCGCCCCGCCGCAAGAGCGGCTACCCTGGGAACTCCTGCGGGCGGCAGACAAGTTGGGATTGCGCGGCCTGGGTGTGCCGGAGGAGTACGGCGGGATCAAACTGCAAGCTCAGGCTCAGACTTTCGCGGTCATTGCCGAAGAACTGGCTCGCGGTGATTCTGGTTTTGCGGACATCATGGGACAGCTTTGGAAGGTGCCTGTCCTTCTTAGTCACATTGCGCCGCCGCACCTTCAAGACGTGTGGTTTCCACGGTTCATGGAAGACCCCTCGTTCCTTATGGCCCATTGCCTGACCGAGCCGCGCGGCGCCTCCGACCGTTGGCTGCCCTACAACGTGCCCGAAGCCAACATGCACACGAAAGCCGTTCTGAAAGACGGATCCTGGGTGATCAACGGCCGGAAACAGTTCATCACCAACGGTTACGATGCCAAGTTGTATGTGGTCTATGCCAACACCAACCCGGATGTGGGCATCGCGGAAGGCACGAGCAGCTTCCTGGTGCCACGCGAGACACCGGGCCTCATCCCCACCAAGGTTAACGAGAAGATGGGCGCCCGCTACATGAACAACGGAGAGATCGTTCTTGATGACTGTCGCGTCCCAGAAGATCACTTGCTGGTCAAGGATGAGGCCATCAAGAAGGCGGGCGTCTACTTCAGCCCCGGCAAGATCCTTCAAGCATCGAAAAACCTCGGGGTGGGCGTAGCCGCCTATGAGGAAACCGCTGCCTACGTACAGCAATACGTACAGGGTGGTCGCACGCTCATCAAGCACCAGGTCGTGGCCAACGCCCTGGCCGACATGGCCATCAGGCTGGAAACGGTGCGTGCCTTCACCCACTATGCTGCGCGCGCGCTGGATGAAGGTGCTTCGGACGCACCTGTGCTGACTCTCATGGCGAAGGTCTATGCTGCGGACGCGGTGTTCGAAGTCTGCAAGACGGCCATGGAGTTGCATGGTGGCAGTGGCGTGATGGTGGAGGTGGGCATGGAGAAGCACTTCCGCGACGCCGCGGTTTTCCTTCATATGGACGGCACCCAGGATATCCATCGCTTCAAGATCATAAGGGCAATGTTCCCGGACACGGCAGGGACGTATGCAGGCCCGGAGGCATAGTCCGCCCGACGAATGCCAAGCCGGCAAGGGCGTTTGCATAAGGAACTCCAGCGCCGTTTCCAGCCAAGTGACTGCATCAGGGGCCTCACAAGAGGGGTAGGATGCCCGACGAAAAGGTCCAAGCCGCCATCGACAACTGGGCGCCGCGCTTCGTGGCCCAGGGCGTGGACTACAACGACTTCGTCCGCACGACGTCATCGATCGAACGTTGGGACGAATGGCTCGACGCTTGGGTTCGGACCGGAGACTTGCATACGTCCCTGGCACACGAGGCCAAGTCGACTGGCCGCCTTCTCAGTGCCGGGGAGGCCTTCGTTCGAGCTGCACTGTGTTACCACTTCGCCAAGTTCGTTTGGATGATCGATCCTGTTCGGCATCGGCATGCCTCGGATCGCGCGGTCGCCAGCATATATGAGGCTCATCGCCTGCTCGATCCTACCGCTGAACGCCTGGAGACCCCCTTCGACGGCGCGACGCTCGTCGGGAACTTGCGTCGCCCAGTTGGGATCGACCGCCCGCCCCTGGTCATCTTGCTGCCGGGGCTCGATTCCACCAAGGAGGAATTCTTCCACTGGGAGAACGTCTTCCTTCAGCGCGGACAGGCCACACTCTCACTCGAGGGTCCCGGTCAGGGCGAGACCGGGTATCACACGTACATTCGCCCGGATTACGAAGTTGCCGTTAGCGTGGGGCTGGATGCGCTGATGGATCGACCTGACCTGGACATGAAGCGCGTGGGCGTGGTCGGCCTGAGCCTGGGCGGCTACTATGCGCCGCGGGCGGCGGCCTTCGAACCTCGCCTCAAGGCGGCGGTCAGCATCGGCGGACCCTACAACTTCGGCGAGTGTTGGCCCCGCCTGCCGTCGCTCACCCGCGAGACCTTCCTGCATCATTCCGGTGCAGGCACCGACGAACAGGGTCAGGCGATCGCCTCGCAGCTCGATCTCGGCCCGATCTTGGCTTGGGTGCGGCAACCGCTGCTGGTTGTCTTCGGTAAACTCGATCGCCTCATCCCCTGGGTGCACGCCGAGAGGGTGGCGGCTGAGGCCCCCTTGGGCGAGCTTGTGATGTATCCCGAAGGCAACCACGTCTGCAACAACATTCCCTACAAGTACCGCCCGCTTGTCGCGGACTGGATCGGGGAGCGGCTCTGAGGTGTGGGACAGGTTTTCACCCCAGGAGATGGCCCGGCGCTGGTCCCTAGCTCGCGGCTTGATCCAGGAGCACGACCTCTCGGGTCTGCTCGTGTTCGGTAACTCAGGTGTCAACCGCCACAACCAGGCCAATGTCTTCTGGCTCACGAACCATCTCGATCTGCATCACAACTACCTCGTCGCCCCGCGAGATGAATCGGTCGAGCCGGCGCTGTACGTCGGGCTGCGCAACCACTTGCCGAACGCGCGCCAGGTGAGCGAAATTCCCGTCATCGACTGGGGCGGCTATAACCCAGCTGAGACCGCCGCCGGACGGCTGAAGGAATGCGGCATTGTTCACGGCAGGCTGGGCCTGGTGGGCATTAACGCCAAATTCGGGATGGGGATGCCCTACCAGCACTATCACGAACTGAGGCGAGCGCTGCCGGATCTCGACCTTGTGGACATGACGGCGGCCTTCACCCGCCTGCGAGAGGTCAAGTCTGCGGAGGAGATCACCTGGCTGGAGCGGGCGGCGGCGTTCACCGACCGGTCCATCGAAGCCCTCCGGTCTAAGATTCGTTTGGGGTTGCCCGAGTATGCCCTGCTCGGAATCGTCGAGGGAGCGTATCGCGTTGACGGCGGTCTGCCGCACATCGCCTTCCTGCGCTCGATGCCGATGGATGCGCCGACGGGCTGCGTCCCGTCGCAGAATCCATCGAATCGGACGATCCAGAAGGGCGACGTGATCATCACCGAGATCAGCGCCTCCTATTGGGGCTACACCGGGCAAATCCATCGTCCGATCTTCGTCGGCGTGGATCCGACGCCGGAATGGCAGGCCTTGTTCGACGTCGCCCTGGAGGCCTATCAGCGTGTCAGCCAGGTTATCCGGCCGGGCGCGAGCGAAGGCGACGTGATCCGGGAAGCCTCGATCATCGGCGAGCACGGCTATGAGATCTACGACGACTTGATCCATGGATACGGCGTTGACATCCACCCTCCCATCATCGACAGGTCCTGCTGCGAATACTGGCCGTGGGACGAGTCTCGGCCGGCGCCGGAGGGACGGCGCTTCGAGTCAAGCATGGCGATCGTGATCCAACCCAATCCGATCACCCCCGATGAGCGCATGGGCCTCCAGCTTGGCGCGCTGACCATCGTCACCGGCGGCGGCGCGCAATCGCTGCATGAGATTCCATTCGAACCGATCGTGGTGGAAATATGACAGATCCCGTGGGCGTGGCGCTGGTCGGGACCGGGATGTGGGGGCGGATTACGGCGGAGGCGCTTCGTCGTACCCCGGCATTGCGCCTCGTCACTTGCTTCAGTCGCGATGTGGAGAAGCGCAAGACCTTTGCGCATGATTTTTCCTGCTCATCAGCCTCGTCGTTCGAAGCCGCGCTCGAAGCCGAGGGCGTGGAAGGGGTGCTTCTTATCACGCCCAACAGCACCCACGCCGAGCACGCAGCGGCTTGTGCTGAAAGAGGTCTGCACGTGTACGTCGAGAAACCGATCGCTGACACCATCGAGGATGGGCTGGCCATGCAACGGGTGTGTCAGGCCGCTGGGGTGACACTGCTGGTCGCGCACTGCTTCCGGCGACTTGGGGCATCTCGCCGGGTCAAGCAGCTGATCGACGAGGGCGCGCTGGGGGAAGTGGTTTTGGCCGAGGCCAACTTCTCGCTTGTGGGCCGACTGACTCCGGGCAAGTGGCGCTTCTATCGCCAGACGTGTCCCGGCGGTCCGCTGATGCAGCTGGGCGTTCACCACGCCGACACGCTGCAATACTGGCTCGGACCCGTCACGCACGTTCAAGGCTCCTTCGCGCACTTGGTGACCGAAGCCGAAATCGACGACGTTGGCGTGGCCTTGCTTGCGTTCGCCAGTGGGGCCCATGGTGTGATCACGAGCAGCTACGTGTCACCCAAGACCTACAGCCTGCGTTTGCTTGGATCGAAAGCTGTGGTCACGGCAGCCTCAGAAATGTCGATCTGGCCCGACTCGGTGAAGATGGATCCGGCGACCACCCTGACCCTCGAGACAGCGCAAGGGCGATCGCAGATCGAGTTCGAGCCTCGCGACATGCTGGTGGAGGAGCTGGAGGAGTTTGCCCGCTGTGTGCGCGGAGAGTCGACCCCGGAGACGGGAGGGCCCGAGGGACTTCGGGCGCTGCGCGTCATCCGCGCCGCGATTGCCTCCCATGAAACCGGGAGAACTGTTGCTCTGGAGGGATGATCCGGTGCCGAGGATTCTCAAGGCGGATGATATGCAGAAGGATGCGGGGCAGGGATGGCAGGTGATCACCCTGGCCGACGCCGGGTCGATCGGCAACTCCGCGATGGTCGCCAGACGCTGGATCTTCCAGTCGAATGCGCATGGCCCCGAGACCACCCACGGAGACGTCGATCAACTCCTCTTCGTGATCCGTGGGAGCGGGGTAGCCGTCGTCGATGGGGAACGCTTGCCTCTGGCGCCCGAAAGCATCGTGTGGCTTGAACCCGGAGAGCGGTATCGTTTCCAGGCGGGTGAGGACGGTTTGGAGATACTTCAAGGCTATGCGCCGGGAGAGGCAAAGTGAAGCAAAAGGTGAGGGATAAAGAGTACATTGTGACCAATCGGGCGCGCGGCGAAATGCTCAGCCGGGCGGCGGTCGCCGTGTACGTCCGCGACTTTCCGCCGGTCATTTCCGACGAGCCTCCATCGCGCGGCGGTGAGAACCGCGGGCCGTCGCCGCTTGAGTACGTGCTGGTCTCGCTTTGCTCGTGCACGAACGTCTCGACAGCCAGAATGGCGGATAAGCTCCGCTTCGACTATGAAAACCTCGAGACAACCGCCGAGGGCGTGCTCGACACGCGCGGGCGCAAGGGTCTGGCCGATGTCCCGATCCACTACAAGGCGGTCCGCCTCAGGGTGCGCATCAAGACGGGCGAATCCGACGACCGGCTCGCCAGATTGGAGGACCTGGTCGGTCGCTACTGCCCGGTCGACAGCCTGATCCGGGCCGCCGTGCCGGATTATGTTGTCACCTGGGAGCGGATGGACTGAGGCCGTGCACATCCGGGATAGCTTTGCCGTCGAAGCGCCTGTCGAGGCGGTCTGGGAATTCCTGCAGGATATCCCCCGCGTCGCCGCCTGCATGCCGGGTTTGGAGTCGGTCGAGCAGGTCGGGCCGGAGGCGTACAAGGCGGTCTTCAAGGTCGGCGTCGGCCCGGTCAGGGCGACATTCGCCGGCCGGGCGACGATCATTGAGCGTATACCGACGACGCGGATCGTGGCCAAGATTGAGGGACAGGACTCGGCAACGGCTACCAGTGTGAAAGCCGATTTCACCGCCACCCTCTCGGGGGAGGACGGAAGCAGCCGACTTGAGGTCGAGATGGAGTTTGCCATGCGGGGTCGCCTATCTCAATTCGGATCGGCGGTGATGATCGCGACCTCCAAGAAACTGACGGCGAGGTTCGCCCGCAACTTGCAGGAGGCGATCAAGTAATGAGAGCGCTTGTTCTGGAGGCGTTCGGCGGGCCTTTGATTGAGAAGGATGTGCCGAAACCCGTTCCCGGGGAGGGCGAGGCCCTGATCCGGGTCGGGGCCTGCGCGCCCGATCAGTTCGATCTGACGGTTCGCGATGGCAAGTTTCCCTCGGCCAAGACCCCAATTGTCCTCGGCCACGAGATCTCGGGCGTCATCGAAGCGGTCGGCCCGGGCGTGACGGACTTCACTTCCGGGACGCGCGTGACGAGCACCCTCTATCTCACCTGCGGCCGCTGCCGCCACTGCCGCGCCGGCCGTGAGACGATCTGCGAGAACTTCATCGGCTACCTGGGGATTCACACTCCCGGCGGCTACGCCGAGTACACCACAGTCCCGGCGGTCAACCTGGCCAAGATCCCTGATGCCCTGTCCTTCGCCGAGGCATCCATCCTGGCCAATGCGATCGGCACTCCGTACCACGCGCTGACTCAGCGCGCCCGGCTGCGGCCGGCCGAGCATATCGTGATCACCGGTGCGGGCGGGGGGGTCGGCCTGCACGCCGTGCAACTGGCGCGCATGATGGGCGCGCTGGTGATGGCCGTCGACCTCGGCACTGCGAAGCTGGAGGCCGCTCGCGCCAACGGCGCCGACATGGCCGTCGATGCCGGGGAGGTGGACTTCGCCGACGCCGCGGTCGATTGGACGGAAGGCAGAGGTGCGGATGTCGTGCTTGAACTGGTCGGCCCGGCGACGATGCCCACGAGCCTCAAGGCGATGGGCAAGGGGGCACGTATGGTCATCGTCGGATCGCACACGGGAACCGAGCTCACCGTTCGACCGCAGGCGATGATCTCCAACGAGTGGGAGATCCTCGGCTCGCGCAACGTGACCAAACGCGAACTCCAGGAAGTCATCGGGCTCGTCACCGCTGAGCGCATCAAGCCGATTGTGACCGAAGTGCACCCCCTCGAAGAGGCCGAGGCGATCCACACCCGGCTGCGTGAGCGCCAGATCGTAGGGCGGGTAGCGCTCGAACCATGAGGGTCGAGTTCCAGCGGCCGGCATCGGTTCAGGAGGCCCTCGAGGCGCTGACCGGTGCCGGTGACGAAGGCAAGCTCATCGCCGGCGGCACGGCCCTGGCGTTGATGCTGCGGCACCGGTTGATCGCCCCCTCGATCCTAATCAGTCTGGACCGCGTAGAGGGCCTGACCGGGATCGGTTCTTCGGCACATGCGATTCGAATCGGTGCGATGACCCGCCTGCGCGAGGTGGAGGTTTCGGCGGAAGTGCGTTCGACGTTTCCGGCGTTGGCGGCGGCATGCGGGGAGGTGGGTAACATGCGCGTTCGCAACCAGGCGACTCTCGGCGGGAACCTGGCCGAAGCCGATTATGCCTCCGATCCACCGACAATTCTGCTGGCGCTTGGGGCTTCGGTCCGGGCGGTTTCAACCGCAGGGGAGCGGCTGATCCCGGTGACGGAGTTCTTCCAGGGCTTCTACACGACCGCGCTTGCGCAGGGCGAGATCCTGGCCGAGGTCGTCATCCCCCGATGGCCGGTGACCAGTCGGATGACTTATGCCAAGTACCGGAGCCGCTCGCAGGAGGACCGACCGTGCGTGGCGGTGGCAGCGGTGGCGAATCTCAACGATGGGATTTGCACGGGTTTGCACTTGGCCGTTGGTGCGGCGTGTGAGGTGCCGCGACGCCTGGCGGAGGTTGAGGCGCTCGCCGAGGGCAGGGCGCTCAGTGAAAAGCTGATCCACGAGATCGCCGACGGGTACGCCGGGGCGGTCGAAACGCTGGAAGACCTGAGGGGCTCGTCCTGGTACCGGACGGAGATGATCCGGGTCTTTGTCCGGCGCGCCCTTGTGGAGGTGAGCTCTGGCCGTCGGTGAATCGGTCCCCATGCTCGATGCGGATGCCCGGGTCCGAGGCGCTGTGCGCTACGCGGTGGACCTCGAGTTGCCGGACATGCTCGTCGCCAAAGTCCTGCGATGTTCGATCGCGCACGGCCGGATCATCCGCCTCGATGCCTCGGAGGCGGAGACGATGCCGGGCGTGGTGGCGGTTTTGACCGCGGCTGACTTCGATCAACCCGGCGGGCCATCGTTGATGTACGGGGCGAACATCCCCGACCAGCCGGTCGTGGCGCGCGATCGCGTGAAATACGTGGGCGAGCCCGTGGCGGTCGTCGCCGCCCAGGACAGTACATCGGCAGAGGCGGCGCTGGGGGCGATCAATGTCGAGTATGAGGAAGATGCGGCAGTGTATGGCCCGCTGGAGGCCATGACGGCAGCCGCCCCGGTGTTGCATGCCGATCATCCTGACAACCGATTCGTCCACGGCAAGCTGCGCCATGGCGATGTCCAGGCGGGGTTTGACGCAGCGGACGAGGTGATCGAAGAGACGTTCACCAGTCCGCTGGCGCAGCAGGCCTCGCTCGAGCCGCACACGGCTGTGGCTCAATGGACGGACGGGATGCTCAATGTGTGGACCGGCGCGCAAGCGCCCTACACAGTGCGCGGCGTACTGGCGGAGATCTTCGGGATTCCCCCCGAGGGTGTGCGCATCATTGTCCCCAACCTTGGGGGAGGCTACGGGGGCAAGGGTCACGTCCGGATCGAGCCGCTTGTGGCGGCGGTCGCCTGGAAGGCCACTGGCCGACCAGTCAGGCTCACTCTGTCACGGGCGGAAGAATTCGTTACCGTGACAAAGCACGCCGCGGTCATCACAATCAAGACGGGCGTCAAACGCGACGGGACCCTCACGGCGCGTCAGGTGACTCTATATTGGGGCGCCGGCGCGTACGCCGATGCCAGCCCGGGGCTGATCCGGGCGAGTGTGCCGCGTTCGGTCGGTCCGTATCGGATTCCTGCCGTGCGCGTCGACGCCTACGGCATCTACACCAACCTGCCGCCGGCGGCGGCCTACCGCGGGGCAATGAGCTCGCAGTGCACGTGGGCCTACGAATCGCACACAGACACCCTTGCCCGTCGTCTTGGGATGGATCCGCTGGAATTCCGCCGGCAGAACGTGCTGCGCAGCGGAGAGCAGTATTGCACCGGTGAAACGATGCACGACGTGCATTTCATCGAGTGCCTGGAGGCCGCAGCGGAGGGATTGGGTTGGACGCAGCCTCTGAAGCGAGGCTCCGGGCCGGCAAGGCATGGGCGAGGAATGGCGGTAATGCTGAAGAGTACCATCGCGCGTTCGAAGTCTGAGTGCCGCCTCGTGCTCGATGCAGATGGGACCTTGACCTTGTACACGAGCACGGTCGAGATGGGGCAGGGCGC
>Ga0209323_10003452_pt1 | contig 10508 bp, 10 predicted proteins | sample Rifsed19ft2_FD_184014 | JGI IMG/M metagenome (GOLD analysis project Ga0209323, IMG submission 184014) | Soil microbial communities from Rifle, Colorado, USA - sediment 19ft 2 (version 2) | ecosystem: Environmental > Terrestrial > Deep subsurface > Rock core/Sediment | place: Rifle, Colorado...
TACAAAAATAGCAATTTCTAGAGAATCCAGCCGAAAATATTTTCCTGAAAAGAAAGTAATTCTTACCGGAAATCCTGTTGAGCCTGAGATTTTGCAGGTAAAAACAAAAAATGACATCGGAAATCCACCGACGATTTTGATTACAGGGGGACATTCCGGATCCGTTACAATTAATAATGCGATAGAAAAAATAATTTCCAAATTACTCAGAGATTTTATTGTAATTCATCAATGCGGAGACTTTCAGTTTAATAAGTTTGTATCCATTAAAAAATCTTTGAAAAGCAATTTAAGACAAAGATATTTTGTCTACGGAACAATTTCCCATTGGAATTGGCCAAAAGTACTGTCGGGTTGTGATCTGATAATTTCACGAGCCGGGGCGAACATTGTTTCCCAGATTATGGCAATAAAAAGACCTTCAATTTTAATTCCGATCCCATTCGCCTATCTTGATGAGCAAAGAAAAAATGCAGAAATCGCCAAAAACTTCGGGATTGCCAGAATTATCGAACAGGACGACTTAAATGAAACGATACTTCTTGGAGAGGTTAAAGATGTTAAAGCCAAATGGAAATCTATGGTTTTAGCTACCAGGAATAAAAATAGCCCTGACAGGAACGCGGCAAAAAATATTGTAAGTTTAGTCGAGAAGTTCTTACCATGAAAAAATTAAAAGTAGTAATCAAATTAATGTCCGTAGTTTTTGTCTCCTTTTTAATATTTTTACTATTAAATTCCATCAGAATTAATCAAGTGACTTGCGAGAATCAATACGGAAAGTGTGGCGAAATGATATCCAGCGAACTTGAAAGAACAAAAGATCTAAACATTATTTCGGCAAGGAAAAAAATTCTGACAATTATTTCAGAAAGTTTTTTGGTGAAAAACTATTCTCTATCTTATAAATTACCCGCGAAGTATGTGGTACACTTAGTCGAGAGAAAACCGACATTTGCATTAGAAAACGAAATTTCGGAAAAGGTTGCAATGGTCGACAACGAGGGAAAAGTATTAGGTTATTCCGGCGGAACGACACTCCCCTCAGTGTTGGTTAATTATGAGTTACCGATTCCGGGAGAAAATGTTACAAATAAAGAGCTCTTTTCATTAAAGTTGGTTTCCCAAATTTATTCTATTTTCAAAGTAGATAAAAGTATCATTGAAAAAGAAGGCTTGACGGTTTACTTTAACGATGGCAACAGAGCAATCTTTCCGTATGAAGGGGATATGAAAGTATTATTGGGAAGTCTTATTATAATCCTTAATAAAACTAAAGACGATGAAAGTGATTTTAAAGCTAATTTGGAGAGAAACGAAAACATTGCTATAGATTTGCGTTACGAAAACCCGGTTATTCGTTAAATCAATTTTTAGATTGACTTTTAATAACAATAAGTAAGTTTGATATACGAGTTACAATTCTTTAACTTGAGGTTGGTAAATTTATATACTAAATTATTTTTAATAGTCATTTAGGAAATAAAAAAGAAATTAAGTAAGTAACAACAAAACAGCTTGATTTTATGGCTAAAAACAAATTAATTGCCGGAATAGAACTCGGATCGTCAAAGATCGCAACAATAATTGCTCAAGTCGGGGTTGATGAAGTTAGCTATGCACGGGAAATAAATATAGTCGGAGTTTCATCTACCGAATCCAAAGGAATTAAAAAGGGTCAGATCGTGAATATCGAAGAGGCGGTGGATGCAACAGTAGCGAGCATTGAAGCGGCTGAGCGAATGGCCGGTTATAACCTTGATAACGCATATGTTGCCATGGGCGGAGCGCATATAGCTTCCCAAAACTCACACGGTGTTGTGGCAGTATCTAACCCTGAAGGTGAAATTTCAGGAAGTGACGTTGATAGGGTGGTTGAAGCTGCAAGCGCAGTTTCGCTCCCTTCATCGAGGGAACTTATTCATGTAATTCCAAGGGAATACATCGTTGACGGTGAATCCGGAGTGAAAGATCCGATTGGGATGAGCGGAGTAAGATTGGAGGTTCAAACACATCTCGTAACTGCCTCAGGTGCCGCAGTTAAAAATCTCAGAAAAGCAGTCAATGAAGTCGGAGTCAACGTCAATGAACTAATTTTCAGCGGTTTGGCTTCAGGAGAAGCGGTTTTGACTCGAACGGAAAAAGAACTCGGTTGTTGTCTAGTAGATATCGGAGGAGGGACCACATCAATCGCGGCTTATACGGATGGAAGTCTAATTTATTCAGGAGTTTTACCTATAGGAGCAAATAACGTTACCAATGATTTAGCAATAGGGCTTAGAGTTTCACTTGAATCGGCAGACAAAATTAAATTAAGTTTATCCGAGGCCGATAAAAAGAAAAAGAAGGATAAAAACAACGCTTCCGATGAAGTCGACTTGCAGACGATGGGTATTCAGGATACAAAAAGAGTATCCAGAAAGACTTTGACAGATGGTATTATAAGACCCAGGTTAAATGAGATTTTTACGATGGTACGGATTCAACTCGATAAGGAAAATCTCGGATCTCGTATCCCATCCGGCATAATACTTACAGGTGGGGGAGCCGAAACCGTTGGTATTGAAGAATCGGCGCGTCGGATGTTGTCACTTCCTGTGAGAATTGGTAAGCCGAAAGGAATAGGAGGGCTAATTGACGATATTGTAAGTCCGGTTTTTGCCACCCCTGTCGGTTTGATAATCTACGCTGCCGGTCTTGACGCGGAAGAGGTGCAAAATCCGTTTACCAGTAAACTGAAGTTGCCTTCGAAGGGATTAGCAGGAAAGATTTTAGAAACTATCAAGGACCTTCTGCCCTAACCAAATTATCATAAAATAAGCAAAAAGTTCGTTTTTGCATACTTGTGTTACAATCTAGTTCATAGTAGAATCCTGCTGCGTAACTGTTTCTACCTTACTTTTAAAAAGTAAGGTAGACAAAGAAATTTTTTACAAATCCGATTTTTCTTTCTCGTGCATTCTTTTCGAAAAAGAAAGCAGGAAATGAGTATGGCTCTTGTTAAACCAGATTCAGCTAGAATAGCAAAGATTAAAGTCGTGGGAGTTGGTGGCGGAGGGGGAAACGCAGTCTCTTCAATGGTGGAAGGGAATACGATTCAAGGAGTTGAATTTATCGCAATAAATACCGATGCCCAGGTTCTTCTCGCCAACAAAGCTCCGACGAAACTTCAAATCGGAGAAAAACTAACTAAAGGCTTGGGTGTGGGGGGAAACCCTGAGTTGGGGTCTCAAGCCGCAGAAGAATCTGTAGAAAAAATTAAAGAGTTTTTACTTGACACGGAAATGGTCTTTATTACCGCCGGAATGGGGGGTGGGACGGGAACTGGGGCAGCACCTGTAGTTGCAAGACAGGCTAAAGAAGCGGGGGCCTTAACAGTCGGTGTTGTTACCAAACCTTTTCATTTTGAAGGAACCCGGCGAGCTGTTATTTCGGAAGACGGAATTGAAAAGTTGCGTCAGGAAGTTGATACTTTAATTGTCATTCCGAATCAAAGATTGATGGATGTTATTGACCGAAAAATGACTTTACTCGAGGCATTCAAGGTTGCGGATTCTATTCTAGGGCAGGCCGTCGGAGGGATTGCAGATATTATTACAACTCCGGGACTTATCAACGTAGATTTCGCAGATGTAAAGACGATAATGCTTAATGCCGGTACTGCGCTTTTGGGTATTGGAACTGGGGTTGGAGAAAATCGGGCTCAAATGGCAGCCCGAGCAGCGATTTCTTCACCACTTTTGGATTTATCGATAGAAGGTGCAACGGGCGTACTTTTTAATATTACCGGCGGACCAGATCTAACAATGTTTGAAGTTGATGAGGCCGCACGCATCATTTCAAATTCGGCAGATGCTGACGCTAATATTATTTTCGGAGCTGTTATACGCGAGGACCTTGCCGATCAAATACGAATAACAGTAGTTGCTACCGGTTTTGATGAAACTCGGGCAAGAATCGCACAAATATCACAAACCAAAGCTCCCCCGATTCAAGGAGTCGTTTCGGAAGTTCCGAGAGACGAGGAAGAGCACGAAATTTTGACAGATGAAGCTGAAAAAGAGGAAGAGATCCCTGAAGAGGGCGAAAGAGATGTGTTCGGAGAAAAATTCGAAATACCCGCTTTTTTGAGAAAAATTACATAGCTTCTTCGTGTATACAAATCGGTCTTTCAGAAGTCAGGGCATCAGGATAAACAGGGCATGGATAAATTTCTGGAGATACTCTTTCACTATCTGAAAAAAGCGTATAAGGTGGACAAGGCGGGGGAGGACAAGGAATAAATGTAGGAAAGGGTGAAGGAATAGGAATTAGGGTTGGGATTGAAGTTGGAATCGGAGTCGGAGTGGGTTGGGGAGTGGGTGTAGTACACAAGTTAGGATTTTCCGGACAGGATGCTAGGGCTGGGGAATTATTAATGGCAACGTTGGCCACAGTTTCTACTACTTTTCCGCTTTTTGTATTGTAGGTTTGGGATTTATTGGTATCAGGGTTAGTTTCGGTAGTCTGCTGTGAGTTTTGATGTGCATTTTCGTTTTGTATTTCATCAGGTAAGTTGAGATTGCCGAAAATATTCTCCTGGGGATCAGCGTTTTGGTTAGGTGCATTTAGGTTATTTTCCAACTTCGCTTCTAAAGCTTCAGAGATTCGTTGGCTGACTTTTTCAGGAACACCAAGGCCTGATGAAAGCGCGATAATTAAAAGTGAAAGTAAAAAGTTTAACATTTATCTTAAGAGCATGAATATGGGGTGATGTTATACAACGCTTTTGAATTTGTCAAGGATTCGTTGTATTTACCTTTAATATCCGCCACTTCCTTTAGTTACAATGGAGGTGGACATGAATCAATTAACAAAGATTGCACTTACATGGGAGTTGTATGAGGAAGATATTCCCAAAACTCATATTGCTGAAAGACTTGGGGTGCACAGAGAAACTGTACGGACATGGATATCTGGCATATCCTCTAACACACTGGGATTAACCGGATTTATTGAGGAATATCAGAAGGCCAAGAAAGGCCAAAGAAAGAAACGCAAATTAGATGGTTTAACAAAGGTTCGTATTTGGAATTTGAGAGAAGAAAACAAGGATTGTTGCGGACAAAAGATTCAAGAATATTTATTCAGAGATTTCGGACTATATCTTTCGGTAAAAACGATATACAAAGTTTTGGGTGAGAAGTACAAACTAAGAAGCAAATGGAAGAAGAATGTCAAAAGAGGTCCTGTGCCTAAAGCTTCTAAGCCAAGAGAAGTAGTTCAAATGGATACGGTGGACTTTGGATATGTATTTGCATTCTGTGGAATTGATATCTTTGCTAAGGATGTAACCGTTAAGCTGTATCCGAGCTTAACCAGCATTGACGGGTTGGACTTTCTGAATGTATCCATGAATCAAAGATTTAAACATACAGATTTACTGCAGGTAGATGGAGGGTCTGAATTTAAAGGAGAATTCAGAAGGAATGTATTTAGGTATACTGACAGATTCAGAGTAGCCAGACCATACAAGAAGAATGAACAAAGCTATATTGAGAGTTTTAATAGATCCCTAAGGAAAGAATGTTTAGGGTGGAGTATGTATACTCAAAGAGAAATACCTTACCTACAAAAAGAAGTCGATGAATATATGGAGTACTACCATACCAAAAGAGCACACCTAGGTCTTAACAGGAAAACACCCAATGATATTTTGAAAGAGTACCAAGTGACGGATATTTAAGTAAACATACCGTTACGGATGAATAAACCTTATAGAAAGTTTTAAGAAAACCACGGGTTTAACCCGTGGGTGAATTGAACTTTTACTGCTACTTCGAAGCAGCAAGCTTTGCTTATATGTCATCCTCCTAGAAGATACCCCGTCTTTCAAGACGGGGAAGATGTCATTGAGAAAAATAAATCGCTTTGTTATAATACTTTCATCTCGAAAGAGAAATACACATACTAAGAGCAGGTTCCTGGAAGTCTTCAAGATAGCTTCTGCTCAGAGTAGAGGGAAAAGGAACTAATAAATTAATATGGCTTTCGAAATTTCACTTAAGACCCTCATTGAATCAGGTGCTCATTTCGGGCATCAGGCAAGGCGTTGGAATCCCAAAATGAAACCCTATATTTACGGGGTAAATGACGGCGTCCATATATTTGATCTTATTAAGACCAAGGCAAAACTCGAAGAAGCACTCGATGCATTAAGAAAAGCTCATAAAGATGGGAAAAAGATAGTTTTTATAGGGACCAAAAAACAGGTCAAAGATAAAATAAAGGAAGTAGCGCTGGCAACAACCTCCTTCTATGTTAATGAGCGCTTCCTGGGTGGGACTTTAACAAATTTTGAGCAAATTAAAAGATCGATTACAAAGCTGGCCGATATGAAAAAGAAAATGCAGGAAGGGGGATACAAAGCTTATACTAAGAAGGAAAGGCTTTTGATAGATAGGGAAATTCAAAGACTCGATAGATTTTTCGGTGGTATCGCTCAAATGGAAAAAACTCCGGATCTGATGATTATTGTTGATACCCGCAGGGAAAGGGGGGCAGTCAGAGAAGCTTTGGCTATGGGAATAGAGACAATAGGAATTATCGATTCGAACAGCGACCCGACCCAGGTTGATTACCCTATTCCAATGAATGATGACGCGAACAAAGCCCTGGATTACGTACTGGACTTGATGAAAGATGTTTTACTCGGGAAGAAAGTTAAAGAAGTTAAAAAAGATAAGGAAGTTAAGCCAAAAACAGAATCTACCAATAAAACCGCAGCCAAAAAAGTAAAAGCTATAAAGAACGAAAAAAGCAAAACTAAGACAAAAAGGGCAGTCAAATCTAAAACCTCTAAGAAAAAGAGTGTTAAGTCCAAAACAAAAAAGAAGTGAGATAGATTATGAAAATTTCAGCAGATCAAATCAGGAGTTTGAAGGAAAAGACGGGTGCCCCCGTAATGCGTGTAAAAAATGTTTTGGAAGAGGTAATGGGAGACCTGCCCGCAAATGCTACGCATCAGGCGTTGCAGGCGGGCGAAAAGAAGGCTGAAGCTGTTTTAAAAAGAGAAGGATTCGAAAAAGCGGCAAAAAGGTCTGACAGGGAAACCTCGCAGGGTCTTATTGAAGCATACGTACATCACTCGGGTAAAGTTGCAAGTATAGTTGAGGTATTTTGCGAAACGGATTTTGTTGCAAGGAACGAACTGTTCAAGGAACTCGCCCATAATCTGGCACTTCAAGCCGCATCGATGGGAGATGCCGATTTTAAAAACCAGGATTTCATCAAAGACCCCACAAAAAAGATTGGAGATTTAGTTAAAGAAGTTATTGCTAAGACAGGAGAAAACGTTCGCATAGGACGGATTTTTCGTGTAGAATTAGGGCGTAACTAAAAATGGATGAATCCCAAGTAGCCTCCAAAATGCAAAAAGTTTTGGAACTTGTTGGTTCCGACGTAGCTTCAATTAGGACCGGACGAGCAACCCCAGCATTAGTCGAAGACATTGCCGTTTCGGTTTATGGCGGCACCCAAAAGCTTAAAATCCAAGAACTTGCAACGATAACCGTTCCCGACCCTCAATCTTTAGTCATATCACCCTGGGATAAATCAATTATCGGAGAGATCAAACAAGGAATTTTAGCTGCGAACATCGGTCTGACCCCATCAATAGACGCTGAGATTATCAGAATTTCTTTGCCCCCAATGACGGGCGAGGACAGGGAAAAATACGTAAAACTTCTTTCAACAAAAATTGAAAACGGACGGATAATGATACGCCAGATTAGAGGTGATGTTATGCACGATGTTAAAAAAGCTTTTGAGGATAAAGAAGTCACCGAAGACGGGAAGTTTGCCCAGGAAAAGCGCCTTCAGGAGCTTACCGACGAATATATAAAGAAAATTGAGGAGATGGGAGAAAATAAAAAGGAAGAACTTCTTCAAGTTTAAGACTAAACTGGAAACTTCTTCTAATCTTCCCTATACTGTCCTAAGTCAATGATTATCCAAATAATTACTTTTCTTTTTATATTGTCGGTCTTGGTTCTGGTTCATGAGCTTGGTCATTTTATCGTTGCGAGAAGGATGGGTGTTTGGGTTGAAGAATTCGGATTCGGTCTTCCCCCCAGAGTTATAGGTAAAAAAATAGGAGAGACAATTTTTTCTCTTAACCTTTTTCCCTTCGGCGGATTTGTTAAGCTTCATGGTGAAAATACCGAGGACTCTATTACCAATCCCAAAAAGGCTTTTTTAACGAGAAACCCGTCTGTCAAAGCTTTAATTGTTATAGCAGGGGTGGTAATGAACTTTGTCTTGGCTGTAACGGCGTTTGCAATTGTTTATTCAATAAACGGCGTACCGAGAAACACAAACCAAGTCAAAGTGATTGAAACCAGGGAGGACTCTCCGGCGGCACTGTCCGGTATAAAAGCAAATGATATTGTCGAAAAAGTTGACGGACGGACTATAACCAAAAACATCGAGTTTATACAATATGTCGACGAGAGACGTGGACAGGAAGTTAAGGTAGAGGTTAAAAGGGAAGGGGAGAGTAAACCTTTAACTTTGATGATGACTCCCAGGGAAAGCCCACCGGAGGGGGAAGGTGCACTCGGGGTTGTAATAGTTGATTCCGAAATTTATTATCCACCCTGGTGGAAACGGCCTTTTTTCGGAATGTATTACGGATTTAAAGAAGCAATATTTTGGGGAGGAGCGGTAGTAATGGGATTTATAAGTATTATCACCAAACTTTTTTCGGGAATATTCCCCAAAGATGTTGCCGGTCCTGCCGGTCTTTTTGTTATAACTAGCGAGGTGGCAAAAACGGGAATTTTACCCTTACTGAATTGGCTTGGGATAATCTCTGTGAATTTGGCAGTTTTAAATATTTTTCCGATACCGGCGCTTGATGGAGGACGCCTTCTTTTTATCGGAATTGAAAAATTATTCGGGAGAAGGGTACTCCCTAAAGTCGAATCTTGGCTGCACCTTGCAGGCTTAGGGATTTTAGTTTTATTTTTACTCTCAGTGACTTTTCGCGAGGTCATATTAATTAAAGATTTAGGGTTTCAAGGGTATTTAGATTTCTTAACTCAAAGTTCGGCTCCGCAATAAATAAAGGTTTTTTATGCGTCAATCTCAACTTTTTCCTAAAACCAAAAAAGATGCCCCAAAGGAAGCAGTCAGCGTAAACCATAAACTTCTTGTGCGTGCCGGATTAATCGATCAACTTATGGCAGGAAGCTGGACATTACTCCCTTTAGCTTGGCGGGTAGTAAGTAAGATAAACAATATTATCCGTGAGGAAATGAATGCAATCGGAGCTCAGGAGATTCTGATGCCTCTTCTTCACCCTAAATCAATTTGGAATGAAACGGGGCGTTGGGATAAGGCCAAGGAGGTAATGTATCAGTTTAAGGACAGTCGAGGTCATGAATACGCTCTTTCTTTTACTCATGAGGAGATACTTTTGGACTTGGTCAGAAAGCATGTTAAAAGCTATCAGGATTTGCCTTTAGCCTTATATCATTTTTCAACCAAGTTTAGAAATGAACCGCGGGCCCGTTCGGGGATTTTAAGAGGAAGGGAGTTTCTGATGAAGGACTTGTATTCGGTCCACGCAGGTGAGGAAGATTTTTGGAAATTCTACGAAGAAGTAAAAAAGGCTTATCTTAAATCTTTTAAAAGAATTGGATTTGAAATAAAGATTGTCGAAGCTGCGGGAGGAGTTTTTACAGACAATAACACTCACGAGTTTCAAGTTATCGCAGATGGCGGTGAGGATAAGATATTTTATTGCAGCGAGTGCGATTTTGCCCAAAATCAGGAGATTTTTAAAGGCAAGGTGGGGGATAAGCAGAGCTTGCTGCTTCACAGTAGGTGCCCATCCTGTAAAAAGGGAGAAATAAAAGAGTCAAAATCCATCGAGGTGGGTAATATATTTCCGTTCGGAACCTATTATTCAGAGAGAATGCGGGTGTATTACACCGATCAGGAAGGGAAATTAAAGCCAATGTGGTTTGGGAGTTACGGTATCGGCTCGACCAGAGTTATGGGAGCTTGGGTTGAGGTTAGTCATGATGAAAAGGGAATTATTTGGAATAAAACAATTACACCATTTGATGTACACCTTGTCGAGGTAATAAGTAATAAGAGACAAGTAACAAGTAAAGCAAAAGAAGTTTATGAAAAATTAACAAAATTGGGTATAGAAACCTTATGGGACGATAGAGCGCTTGGGGCGGGTGAGAAATTTGCAGACTCTGACCTTATCGGTATTCCGGTAAGATTGGTTGTTTCAGATGCAACCGGATATAAAATTGAATATAAAGAAAGAACTTCAGATAAAAAGGAGCTTCTGTCTCTCCAGGAAGTAGTTAATAAGATAAATAAGTCTTGATAAACTTTTTAGGATCGGTTCGGGGTATTCTTAACGAGTTGGCACAATGAATAGTGTGTTTTCTAGGTAAAATCGGGGATTTTTAAACATTTCAGGGTGGGAAAATCTGTAACAAAATTCA
>Ga0209323_10003454_pt1 | contig 10503 bp, 9 predicted proteins | sample Rifsed19ft2_FD_184014 | JGI IMG/M metagenome (GOLD analysis project Ga0209323, IMG submission 184014) | Soil microbial communities from Rifle, Colorado, USA - sediment 19ft 2 (version 2) | ecosystem: Environmental > Terrestrial > Deep subsurface > Rock core/Sediment | place: Rifle, Colorado...
GATGAAGAGGCTTACTCTTATCGCTACAATCTTTATGCCCCTTGGATTTGTTGTGGGTTTTTTTGGGATGAATTTTGAAAAGATACCATTTGATAGCAATATTTTACTATTGCTAGCCTTATTTACTTGCTTGTTACTTCCGAGTGGAATGATATTTTGGTTTTATACGCATAAGTGGTTTTAAAACAAAAATTTATGATTGAAAAGAACCAAATCTAAGCCATCCCATCTTGAAAAATTAATATCTATATTTACTTAGTTTGTGGTCAGAGTTGAAGGGAAAACAATAAGCTTATGAATAAAGTAAATACCATTTAGATACGAAAAGATTCAGCTTTGGGTTAGATGAATAGACGTCATATACTTTGCACACTGTAAATTCCATGATATGTAAAGGAATGGCGATCTTTTAATGCACTACAATTTGATTGAATTGTATAATATATAAAAGGATAATTAAAGGATGTGCGATTTAGTTTTTGACAAAGAAGATATTAAGCAAATTAAGTCTAGAGGACTTACGCTCCAAAGGGTCATTTCTCAAATAGAGACTATCAAAAAAGGGATACCCTTTATAAACTTGCTTAGGCCTTGCACTATAAGTGATGGTATAACTGCAATTGAGAAAGGTGACCTCCATAGATTAGTAGAGATTTATTCGCAAGCCGCCTTATCCGGAAGAGTAATGAAATTTATCCCCGCATCAGGTGCATCAAGTCGAATGTTTAAGTCATTGCTTTCTTTCTATGATCGTTATGAAAATATTGATTTAAAACATATTTCAGAGAAAGCTGATAAAGGTGATTCAGATTATATAACCTTTTATCAATTTATAAGGGGAATAAGGCAATTACCATTTTATCAAGATTTGAAAGAAGTAATGTTAAAAAACGACTTAGATATCGAGGACCTTATATCAAATGGTCAGTATAAGGAAATTCTAGAAAATATTTTGACATCAAAAGGACTTAACTACGCTAATATCCCCAAAGGACTTATAAAGTTTCATCGGTATACCAACCATTCTCGCACCCCTTTCGAAGAACATGTTGTAGTTGCAGCACTCTATAAGCTTGATAGAAACGGAGTTACACGGGTGCATTTTACAGTATCTCCTGTTCACCTAGACACTATAAAAGAACATACAGCGAGGTTCTTGAGTCGCTACGAAAATTCAGGAGTCAAATATGAAATAACCTTTTCCACTCAAAAGCCTTCAACAGATACTATCGCCGTAGATTTAGAAAATAAACCCTTTCGAGATAAGGAAGGAAGACTTGTATTTCGGCCAGGGGGACATGGAGCCTTATTAGAAAATCTTAATGACATCAAAGGAGACATTATATTCATAAAGAATATAGATAACGTGGTACCTGATCAAATAAAGCAAGATATTAAAATTTATACTAAGGCCATTGGAGGGTATTTAATAAATTGGCAAAACGAGATATTCGGTTACTTAGAAAGGTTATCTAGGAGAGATGTTGATGAGCAACTACTCAAGAAGATGTTCGAATTTACTTGGTATCAACTCTCTATCATTCCACCCGAAGGCTTGGTGCAAAGCTCAAAAGATGAAAGAGTTAATTTTCTTTTTTCAAGATTCAACAGACCGCTTAGGGTATGCGGAATGGTTAAGAATGATGGTGAACAAGGGGGCGCACCTTTTTGGGTAAAGCATGAAGATAATACTTTATCATTACAAATTGTAGAGTCATCTCAGGTTAATTTGGAATCAGACGAGCAAAGAGCCATATGGGAATCAGCTACTCATTTTAATCCAGTTGATTTAGTATGTGGTGTTCGTGATTGTTTAGGTAAGCCATTTAATCTTTTGGATTTCACAGATCCTGATACAGGATTCATATCAATCAAATCTCACGAAGGCAGAGAGCTTAAGACACTTGAGATGCCCGGACTGTGGAACGGTGGCATGGCCAAATGGAATACAGTTTTTGTTGAAGTTCCTAAAATTGTATTTAATCCAGTAAAAACGGCACTCGATTTGCTCCGAGAACGACACCAACCTTTTTATTCATAGCACTTTCAGATGAGGTCTCTCCTCGCCCTTAGCATTCCCCCTAATAAAGGATGCTCCCACCGCAAGATAATCGTATCCTTTGTTAATAAGCTCTTGATAATCAGGGATCATACGCCTTCCGTCTATTATCAGGTAAGGAAAGTTAACAACATTTTCTATAGTACCTGAGAGTCCACGAAATTCATCACAGTCGGATGATATAAATACCGCATGAGAGCCTTCAAGAGCCTCTTTCGGAGTCTGACAGTAAACTATCTTTTCAAAAAGGATGTTCTTCAATGGACTAAAAACGGTTTTAGCTGTTTCTATAGCCAATGGATCATATGCTTTTATTTTGACCACACCCTTTCCAAGTAGCGATTCTATGACCCTAATTGAAGAGGCGTCACGCATGTCATTGGTCTGCTTTTTAAATGCCAGTCCTAACACGGCAACTGTTTTATTATTAAACTCGAAGCCAGCTTCAGTAATAGCTCTTTCAACCAGATAGATTTTTTGATATTCATTCACTTCATAAGAGGCTTCGAGCATCTTAGTATCTACATCAAGACGTCTCAATTGATAAATAAGTGAACGAATATCCTTTCCAAAACAACTTCCACCAGCTCCGTTACTCACAAACGACCCCCAGGTACTTATTCTTTCATCCGCTGTTACTCCTATTCTCAAATCATCAATTTTTACATTGGAGATCCTTTCTCCGATCTTTGCTCCTACACCATTCCAAAATGATATATATGTTAAGAGCATAGTGTTGGCAACGTATTTTATAGCCTCGGCTGTCTCTGGGGTTGTCTCTATATATTTTATTCTGACATGATTTACAAATTGGGAATACAAACGACGTAGGTTTTTAAAGTCTTCTTCATAGTCACAACCTACCACAACGCGATCAGGTCTTCGTGCCTGATCTACCGCTGTGCCTTCTGCAAGGAATTCAGGGTTTGAGGCAATACCAAAGTTTGGAACCTTATGTTGAGATAGAATCTTCTGAAGGTGTCTTACAGTTCCAATAGGAACTGTGCTTTTATTCACTATAACAACTCTACGCTTGTCTCTTCGCCTTACTAGAATCTGAGCCATTAGCTCAGCGGCAGCGTTATAAATACTTAGATCAGTTGAACCGTCAAGATTAGGTGGTGTAGGTAAACATAAGAAAATTACATCAGAGCCCTCCGCTATTGATTCAAAATCAGTTGAGAAGAATAAGTACCTACCTAGCGTCTCCCTTATAATGTTACTAAGACCGGGTTCATCAACGTAGCTTTCAATATTCTCAGCTTTTCCAGTTGAAAACGCATTAACCTTCTCAAGGTCGTTGTCGTATGCATATACTTCATGTCCATATTCAGAACACACTGCAGCATGTACTAACCCTACATACCCAGTTCCTACAACTATGATTTTCATCTAGGCCTCCTTTTAGTCTATGACTGCTGTTTCCTGAATATCCACCTACATTTTAATTTAAGTTTATCAAGATACCATTTCAATGTTTATTTTACAATCGCCTATTCTTAATATTAAAGACAAGCTCGTTGATCCTATCAGAATCCCTTAATAAACCATAATCATTTTAATTTTTCTTTAAAACACTTGAATCTACCCTTCCAAAATCATCCTCATAACGAACGATATCATCTTCTTCTAGGTAATCCCCAATTTCTACCTCTATTATTTCGAGTGGAATTTTGCCTATATTCTCAATGCGATGAAGATTGTTTTGGGGAATATATGTGGACTGGTTCTCTTCCAAAATTAATGTGATATCACCATTAATAACTTTCGCAATACCTTGAACTATAACCCAGTGTTCACATCTATGGTGATGCTTTTGAAGAGACAATCTTGCTCCTGGGTTGACAACGATTCTTTTAACTTTTGTATTGTCCTTTTCTTCTAACACTAAATAGTAACCCCAAGGACGGTAAACCTTCGTGTGTGTTTGGTATTCCCTGCGTCCTTTAACTGCTAGGTCATTAACTATAGACTTAATATCCTTACTTTTGTCCAAGTCAGAAACTAAAACTGCATCAGCCGTTTCTACCACTACTATATTTCTAAGACAATTTGCGACTATTAGTCTTCCTTCACTTTTGATCAAACAGTCCCTTGTATCGCTTGAAATGACATCCCCTCCTATCACATTATTATCCTTGTCCTTTGGAAGAAAATCATAAAGGGATTTCCAAGAACCAATATCGCTCCATCCGAATTCAGAAGGGATAACAACACCCCTTCTTGTCTTCTCCATTATAGCGTTATCAAAGGAAATAGTTGGTAGCTTTTTATATTCTTCATTTGAAAGCGTGCCGCCAATTGAAACCATATGCCACATGCTTTTTAGAAGAGCGGGTTCATAAGCTTCAAATTCTCTCATAATAACAGAACCCTTGAAAACGAACATACCACTATTCCAAAAAAAGTTTACTCTTTTTATATACTCCTCTGCTGTTTTTTCATCCGGTTTTTCCACAAACCTTTTAATAGAAAAAGCGCCTTCGTTTATCGATTCTCCACCTTCTATATATCCATAGCCTGTTTCCGGATATGTGGGTTTTACACCAAATGTTACAATAAATTCGATTTTTGCAAGATTAATCGCCGCTATTATCTTTTTGTGAAATTGTACTATGTTGGAGATCATGTGATCAGCGGGAAAGACTAGAACAACAGCATCCTTATCCGATTTCAATATGTTTAAAGTGGCTAGAAGAATGGCCGGTGCAGTATTCCGTCCGCATGGCTCGGTAATAATTTTATCTATGGGGGAAATAGACATGGTTTCTATATGCCTTTTGATCTCGTGATAGTGAGATTCCCCACATACAATCCTTAATTTTTCTACATCAATTATTGGAAGAAGCCTCTTAATTGTACTCTGAATTAGCGAGTCCGAGCCATTAAGACTGATGAATTGCTTGGGTAAGAGTTCTCTTGATAAGGGCCATAGACGTGTGCCCACTCCCCCGGCAAGTAGAATAGTGTAGACCTCAATTTCATTATCGAACATAACTAAACTTGCCTTTTAACTATAGACATCTTCAAACTACCTTACAAAGCGTTCTAAAAAATAATTCAGTTTTTAAACATATAAAACTTGACATTCTAACAGTCTATTCTAAAGGTTCGATGTCCTTCACATCAATTTCTACTGAGATGGATCGTTTTATTAGCTCAATAGAGATAAGCAGCTTATACTTTCCAATCCTTTCATTTATTTTTCCAATTATTCCTTGTAAGGGGCCCCTTATTACCTGCACTTTCATTCCAGATCTAAGATATGGATAAGGGTCATACTTTAAACCACTTTTAAGAAGGGTTTTTACTGAATCTATTTCATTAATTGGTATAGAGATAGGAGTTCCATTTGTACCTAAGATCTTTACAACCCCCTTAGAGGTTATCACTTTTGTAAAGTCATCCAATATATTAATACGTGTAAATAAATATCCTGGGAATAAAGGAGATTCGATTTTCTTTTTCCTATCTTTCCACTGACTTAAAAATACTCTAAGTGGTAGGAAAGTCTCTATCCCTTTATCATTAAGAAGTTCATAAACAATCTTTTCATGCCTACTTCTAGCATATATGGCATACCACTGTTTATCTTCTTCTTTGTCAAAGATAGTAATTGTAGAAGGCAACCTAAATGTATTAAAATTCTTATCGTCAATCTTCTCTTTATAAAAAACACCCATTTTAAAGCTTATATATCTCTGCTTACTTTCATACTTTGAAGGTTTTATTACGTATCCATCCTACCCTATCTCCATCCGGAATTATTCATTATCAAAAGACAGATAAGTTGAAAAAAACCAGAAATATTATGCATCAGACAATACTAATCGTCAATATTATCCCTCTCTTAACTAAGGTATCAGCCAAATAAAACAATGAGCCGTAGATTTTGATAAAGACATCTTATAGGGACACCGGGGCTCTCTTAGTCTATACTTCGAAGATCAATTTACTATGAATCCTCTCTAATAACTCTCCAATAACTTCCTTATTGACATTTAAATGTAATGGGTATAGATTAAATTACCCAAAATAGAGTTTCCAAGGAGGTAATGTATATGAGAAGGGCTACAGCGATGTTTGTTGCATTAGTAATGTTTTTATCTGTTTCTATTATGACTGGTTGTGAAGGTGGCAAAATCAAAGCAGAATACGAAAAACTTAAAGCAGAAGCTGAACAACTTACTAAGGATAAAGCAAATCTTGAAAGTCAGGTACAAGAACTCACTAACGAAGCTAGCACCTGTAAAACAGAAATCGAACAGTTAAAGAGCCAACTTGCTGCTTTAATACAACCAAGCCCTGCTCCTGAAGGCACACCGGCAGCCGAAGAAATGCCTGCTGAATAAGACTCAACTTTAGATTTAAATCAGGAGATAGTTTTAACTTCAAGTATACGGTCGAGCCTAAAGCTGCACTTTTCTTTTCTAAGGTGGCAAAAAGCTAGGAGATATGTGAAGCTACCGCTTACGTTGACCTCTAGAGGCTCGATAATTCTGGTTGAGGTGGTTTCGCTATATGCTGAGAGGTATTTTATCTGAAGTTTCCCTTTAGCTCTAAGAGCCTCTTCGATAACCGGCGGAAGAACGAGCTCGTCCGATTTCTCGAATACAACCGGCCCTCCCTGAAGTTTAAGCATATCCTTTAATCGCTTAATTCTTATACCTCTTCTTTCCAAATCCAGAAGAAAATACTCAAAAACCTCCTTTGTTATCCTTACATCACCAAATGCCCTGTGCTCCCCAACAACTGAAATCCCCAGATGCCTTGCTATTTTCCCAAGACTATTACTAGGGAAACTATAACACCTCCTTGCAATGCTGAGTGTATCAATCACCATATTCTCCAGAGGTAAAAATTTGATATTTGAAAACTCTGAAAGTAAAAAACCTAAATCAAAGGACGCGTTGTGTGCTACTATTACTGTTCCTTTTAACGAATTTAAAACATCCCAGGCTACGTCTCTAAAAAAGGGGGCATTTTTTACCATCTCATTCGTTATTCCATTTACAGATACAGCTTGAGGAGGCATACCCCTTCCAGGATTTATAAGTGTTTCAAATTTATCTAAGATCTTACCGCTTCTTGTTTTGAGAATTGCAATCTCACATACTCTGTCTCCCAAATAAGGGTCGAGACCTGTAGTTTCAACATCTAAGAAAGCAAAGTTGATGTCTGACAGATTTTCGTAGAGCATATTTTTTCTCCATATGTTTTTATCATAATATCACGAAAAGAAAATAGAGTACAAATAAAATTAAAAATAAAATACCATTTAGCAAGCTACAGGGTATCGGATATATATAGACATTCCCTTCGGTTGCTACAAGGTTTTGTTATTAAGATACTCTGATTTCAGGTTATGGAAAACGAATTATCAAAGGGAAGGGATTTAAATCCGAAACTAGAAAGAGGTGCTCCACAGTTTATCTGACTCCCTTTGAAAGAATCTCCATTCCACCCTTATTAAGTATTCTTAGAGCAAGTTCTCTTCCAAGGGCCTGATGAATCTCTACTGAACCGTCAATCTCGTCCCTAATTATCTCTCTGCCATCGGTAGAAGCAATCAAGCCGAGAATGTTAATCCTGTCCTGCTTAATCCGTGCATAACAACCCATAGGAACCTGGCAACCACCCCCGAGTTCAGCAAGGAAAGCTCTTTCGGCAGAAGCACCAATATTAGACTCTTTATGGTTTATTTGGGAGATTATATCATTTATTTCTCTATCATCTTCTCTACACTCAACTGCCAATACCCCCTGTCCCGGAGCAGGAACAAGCACATCAACAGGAAATATTTCAGCGATCTCATCTTTAAATCCCATCCTTTCCAAACCTGCTAATGCAAGAACTGCAGAATCTAGTCCCTCGCTTCCTACTTTTCTAACTCTTGTATCAACGTTACCCCTTAGTGGAAGAATTCGAAGGTCGGGTCGTAGGTGAAGGAGTTGGGCCTGCCGCCTAAGACTGCTCGTCCCGACTTTAGCCCCTTTTGGAAGCTCATTAAATTTAATATCATTTTTTGATACTAAAGCATCTCTTGGGTCATGCCTTTCAGCCACCGCTCCAATTGTAAGTCCATTGGGAAGTATTGCTGGAAGATCTTTCATACTATGCACAGCGATGTCAATCTCATTTCGAATAAGGGCATCTTCAATCTCTTTGACAAACACCCCTTTCCCACCGATCTCAGGAAGTGGTGAGTCTAGGATTCTATCACCTGTTGTTCGGATTATATATAGCTCGGTTATTATCTCAGGGAATTTAGACTTGATAAGACTTCTAATAAACTCTGCTTGCAAGAGCGCAAGACGGCTTCCTCTACTCCCAATCCTTAGCGCTTGCTTCATCGTTCTCTTCTTCTAAAAATTCATCCTTATCATCAAGTTCGAACAATCTATTGAGTGTGCCCACATAAAGAGATCCAAGTGAAGTAGCAGTCTCTCTCTTCAGGTTAGTTATCGGATTATGAAGAATCTTTCCGATAATACCTGCTGCCATACCTTCAATTATCTTCCTCTCTCTTTCAGATAAACTTGATAATCTACGAAGCGCCTTTTGAACCTCGACGTCTTTTATTTCCTCAAACCTCTTCCTTAGCGATATTATTGCAGGAACAACGCTTAAACCATTAATCCACTTTTGAAAATCCTGTTCTCCTTGAAGAACGATCTCTTCAGCCCTTTTTGCGTGCTCACGTCTTATTTTCAGATTTTCATCAAGCACGCCGTTTAGATCATCTATGTCGTAAAGATAGATATTTGGAATCTCTTCTACCCTCGGGTCAATATCACGTGGAACAGCGATGTCAATCATAAACATAGGCTCGTTTTTTCTTAGTTTGAGGGCCTCACGCACGTGCTGAGGTCTAATGATAAAATCTGAAGAGCCTGTGGCTGTAATTACAATATCCACATTTCTTAAGAAATAATGAACCTCCTCAATTCTTATCGCTTTCCCCTTAAGCCTGTAAGCAAGTGACTCGGCACTTTCAAATGTTCGATTCGCGATTACTAAATCCTTTATACCTGCTGCAACAAGGTGTTTCATCGCTAGCTCCGCCATATCCCCCGTGCCAATGACCATTACGGTTCTCTTTGAAAGATCGTCAAAAATCCTTTTTGCAAGTTCAACAGCTGCGTAGCTTACTGATACCGCTTGACTTCCGATTTTAGTCTCTGCTCTAACCCTTTTTGCCACAAAAAAAGCGCTATGGGATAGGCGGTTAAGAATAAGCCCAGATGTACGCATAATATGAGCAGCTCTGTAGGCTTCTTTTACTTGGCCCAGGATCTGTGGCTCTCCGATCACCATAGAGTCTAAACTAGATGCTACCCTAAAAAGATGCCTAACTGCTGTTTGATCTAGCATTAAGTAAAGATATGAGGAGAAGAAGTCTAAGGAAACCTTATGAAACTCGGAAAGAAATTTTTTAATCTCTTCTACACATTCTTCAACATTTTCAGAAACAGAATATACCTCAACTCGATTGCATGTAGAGAGTATTAGACACTCCTCAACATTCTTTTGCTGAGATAATTTTGAAAGCCCTGCTTCAAGCAGAGATTGAGAGAAAGAAAATCGCTCCCTAACCTCAACCGGGGCAGTCTTATAGTTAAGCCCTACAAGAATTACACGCATAATTTAATGATTTATGCTTTGTTACAACCTTCTCTTTCGACGGTTAAATATATATAACATATAAACTAGACTTTGATAAGCCATCGTCATCCAGAAAAATGGTTGTTTTCGCAAATACAAAGCCTGACTCCCGGTATGATGATGAATATAGAAACCAGCCCTTTTAAGAGCATGTACAACTTCTTGGGGTTTTAAGACAGGAATAGAGGACATAGCTAGGGAAACACTTCAAGACCGACCTCGACCTGCTCGGCTTTTGGCTTGACATCTTGGGGTATAGGTTCTCCCGCCTTAATCGCACTTTCAAGGAAACAATGAATAGCATCCTTTGCCATCTCCCTTGCCTCTTCCAAGGTCTCGCCGAAGGTACATATTTCTGGAATGGCTGGTATAACGACGTTATAACCACCTTCCTCAACTGGTTCAAAAAGCACTGTGTATTTATAAATTGTCATGCCTTCAACTTAAGGTAAAAATTCCATTTATGTGCTTATAAGCATAAACTTTCAGGATTATTCGTCAAGGTTTGCATAAGAACAAAAAAGGACTGAGGTAGTCGCCTCCAAGATTATCATGCAGTTCTCTGTGACGGGATGTTCCCAATAGGTGACTGAAGACTGGTAACGAAATCCTGTGCTTCTTAGGATAGAAAAATCAGCTGGGTTGAAAGAAGTTTAATTCGAGGATCAAAAAACAGACAGAGGGATCACTCTATCTTCTCTCGACTTCTACCTCTATAGTTGACCCAAGTACCACTCTTCCTCCATTAATGCCAGAAAGGCTTAGCAGCGGTCTTCGTC
>Ga0209323_10003457_pt1 | contig 10501 bp, 9 predicted proteins | sample Rifsed19ft2_FD_184014 | JGI IMG/M metagenome (GOLD analysis project Ga0209323, IMG submission 184014) | Soil microbial communities from Rifle, Colorado, USA - sediment 19ft 2 (version 2) | ecosystem: Environmental > Terrestrial > Deep subsurface > Rock core/Sediment | place: Rifle, Colorado...
CTTCGCTCTATACCGACACTGATGGCCCAGGTCATGGAATCTACCAGCGCTGCGGGTTCGTCGACATTGCCACCGCCCGGTCATACTTGAAGTACATTGATTACCCGTTCATCTTCGCCAGATGGGTCCGCTATCTCAACATAGCCCTTAAAGACTCCAAACTTGCGACCAGAAAGCTTGAAGGTTGGGACAAAACCGTGGCGGCACGTATAACAGAGGTCGGAGTACTCTCTTTTAGATTCAGGAACAAAAGATTCCAACATCTGAAGAAAGCCCCCAAAAAACCTGACATACAGTTCTACACCGATTTGCAAACCTACGCTAAAATACTTCGAGGAGCTGTTCAGTGGGAGGACGCAGTTGAAACACGAAAGCTCACCGTACAGAGGGGTGAACCAGCAGACATCCAAATACTGAGACGCATTCTGAAATGGGACTGGAGAGACTAGATATGGAAACAACAATGCGCCAGGCGACGAGGGGAGACGCACAGCAGATGCTACAAGCATACAACAACTTCACGAGGCAGTTCGTGGGTTCAGCCTCAAGAACCATAAAACAATACAGAATCATGCTACGAAAAAAGGAAAATATAAACTGGGTTACCCTCAACAGGGAAAACCGAATCATCGCCTACTTGCATGCCCGAATAGAGAAGAGGCTTAACCGAGGCGAATACAGAGAGGTAGTCGTTGACCCCGAATACAGTTTTGATGATGTCTCCAGACCATTGGTCGAAAAAGTCCACGCCGTTTTCATGGAGAAGAAAGTATCTGCAATAACTGCCGGTTCGATTAGGAATCCAGCGTTTCAAAAACTGTTCTCACGGCTGGGTTTCTTCGAATCCGAGTCGACTGACGTGTTCATGTATGCAGTCTTGGACGTTCAAAAGCTGCTCAATGAACTCACACCAGTGTTCGCAAACCGCTTGAAGCAAGTTCGAAACTGGAACGGTCTAGTTCAAATGGAGTGCAACGGCCGTAGCATCTTCTTCCAGAAAGCGGGTGAAAATGTGAATTCTGTTGTCTGGACAAACCAGCCTAGCGACTTCAAGATTAAGCTTGATCCATCAGTCTTGACGAAGTTGATCTTTGGCGTTGCCGATGCGCTGGAATGCCTCAAAACTGGGCAACTTGAGGTAAAGGCTCAGAGTGGCAAGAAACAGATTGGCCGGCTTCTGAAAAGTTTGTTTCTGCAGAAGCAGTTTCTCATAATGGATTACTGGTAATGTTGATGCTTTCTAGAGCAAATGCTCGAGGCTGTTACACACTTCCGTAGCAGAAAGCAACTAAGACGTTTCTCGGGTCACTGTCAATATTCTAACATAATCGGCTGTATCGTCACAGCTGTCAGCCACTTCCTCCAGCGACTGCAGCAGGTCTCGGAGAATAAGAAGCGTACCCGAATCCAAATCATGCCCATGCTTAAGCAACATCTCCCTAAGCTTCAGATAACGCTCATCAACCCGGGTCTCAATCTCGTCTACCTTCTTTGCCAATGTCCGAACCTCAACCGCGTCTACGCCAAGCCTTTCAATACTCTTTCTCAGTGTCGCAGATTCCTCAACTAAATCCTTGGTCATATCCACTAGCTCGCTCCAAATGTCCTTGGGCATCTGAGCTTCAAAAAGCAATTTTAGGCTACGACCCGCGTCCTTCACATGATCAGCCATCGTATCCAAACGTTTGACCAAATGCATGATGTCTTCCCGATCTTTAGGCGGCAAACTCCCACGAGTAAGTTCCTCAAAAACCGAACGCCGCAATTCATCAATTTCAGTTTCAACCACAAACAAACGTTCAATCGCCCTCCTAGCTTCGCCAGTCTCTTTCTTCGACGCTGCGATCATAGCTTTCTCCAGCTCAGTAACCGTGTCTATAGCCAAAGTTATCTCGCGATAAGCCATCTCCATAACTTTAGACTTCCGCCGTTCAGCAAACCACCGCTCCAAATTCGAACCCCGCCGTCAAGCAATACGCACAATAAAATTGCACTCACGCTTAAAAAAATGCCTATGTTCTCAGACCGTTTTTACGCTTTACCGATTAGCATATATGTGGGTTACATTATCATCTTTTGGGCTTTCACTCCAACCCGCAGGTAGTGCTTCAATTTGCCTCAAACCTACGACGTAATCATCGTGGGTACGGGTCCCGCCGGAATATTCTCCGCCCTAGAACTCACTAAAAACAACCAGCAACCACTCAAAATCCTCATGCTAGAGAAAGGACCTGACCTGGAGAAACGCCGCTGCCCGGCAAGCCGAGGCTTCGGATGCGTCAACTGCGACCCATGCACGTTGCTCCAAGGATGGGGAGGCGCAGGAGCCTTCAGCGACGGCAAACTCGACCTCTCCACCGAAATAGGCGGGTGGCTCACCGACTACATAACAAAAGACAAACTGGCCGAATACATAGACTATGCCGACAGCATCTATCGCCGATTCGGCGCGCCCAATAACATCTACGGCACAAACTTGGACAAAATTGACGAAATCGAACGAAAAGCAGCCTTCGCGGGACTCAAACTGATACACCAGAAAATACGTCATATGGGCACTGATCAATGCCTCCAAGTTTTGCGTAACATGCGCCGCCACTTGAAAGACAAAGTCGACATACAAACAGGCGTCGAAGTCAAAAGCCTAGACATAAAAGGCGACCGAGTCGAAGCCGTGGAAACTGAGAAAGGCGAAAAAGTTGAGGGCAAATACGTAATCGTTGCGCCTGGCCGAAGCGGCGCAGAATGGCTTAAGACCGAAGCCCAGACACTTGGTTTAAAGACGCTCAACAACCCAGTTGACGTTGGAGTCAGAATAGAAGTTTTAGCCTCAGTTATGGAAGATCTAACCGAAGTTCTTTACGAGCCCAAGTTTGTGTATTTCTCCAAATCATTCGATGATCACGTGCGTACTTTCTGCGTGTGCCCACGAGGCGAAGTAATAACCGAGTCCTACGGGGGCATCATAACAGTTAACGGCCAAAGCTATGCTGAACGCAAGACCGATAACACAAACTTCGCTATTCTGGTAAGCACAAGGTTTACTGAACCGTTCCGTGAACCCATTGCCTACGGCAAATATATTGCAAGACTTACCAATCTTCTGAGTGGCGGCATAATAGTCCAGCGCCTAGGCGATTTGGAAGCGGGCAGACGAAGCACAGAGGAACGAATCAGCCGCAGTCTAGTTGTGCCAACATTAAAGAACGCGACACCAGGCGACCTAAGCTTCGTTCTGCCTTACCGCTACGTAGCCGATATACGTGAAATGCTCCAGGCTTTGAACTATGTTTCTCCAGGAATGAGCTCCAAAGACACGCTTCTATATGGCGCTGAAGTCAAGTTCTACACATCGAGGCTTGAGCTTAGCAACCACCTGGAAACCAGAATTCGTAACCTGTTCACGATTGGCGACGGCGCAGGCGTCACTCGAGGTTTGATTCAAGCTTCAGCCTCAGGCCTCATCGTAGCTAGAGAAATTGCGAAGCGAGAGAAAAAAGCCAACCAAGTGGCGGTTGAAAGAGCTTAGGTACAGAAGATTATTGCATCAGTTTTTTATACCTATGCTTAGCCAGAGTTCTTTCGGTGCGGGAAGTTGGCAATGTTAAGCTTCTAACCTTCCTCTCACTCCATTGCCTCCGCTTCCGAAAAACCCGCACCGCCCCAATCTCTTGTTCTTTCCCTTTGGACGATCTACATGAACCTTTGTGAAAGCAGCTCCATAGCAGTATGCAGAGTGTACAACTGCTTGAAAACCTCAAAACCCTGAGACGTCAAATGATAGTTGGTCAACTCGCGGTCGCCTTGACGAACTTTCTCGCCACGAACATAATCGCATAACGTTAGAAACTCCAGATAACGACACGTTTGTTCATAGCTCAATCTGGCGCCACGCATTATCTGCGTTTTCGTGCGCCCACGTGGATGATTGCGCTGAACTGTGTCCAAGATGTCAACGACTATGCCCATTCTTCCTCTATTCTTGAATTGTGATAGAAGTACTTTTAGACATGTTAGGGGCGAAACTACGACGTTTGTCAAACTCAACATAGGTCCTCCCCTCCCTATTCTCCCTAAAACCTCTAGAGGTATTTTTCTTTTTCGCCCATAATCTTTACAAATGTAAAGCAAGTGACGTGGTCTTTTCGCATTTGGAGCAAGGCTACATGTTTTCTTTAATCATTTTTGCTAGACGTCTGATTCCTTCGTCTATCTGTTGTTCTGAGGGATAAGAGAAGTTGATTCGCATGGTGTTGTGTCCTTTCCCATTGCAGTGGAAGGCTGAGCCTATGACGTAGGCTACTTTGTTCTCAATAGCTTTCGGGAAGAGTTCTGTAGCGCTCATTTTTTTGGGCAGTTCAACCCATAAGAAAAGGCCGCCCTCGGGCTCAGTCCATTTCACGCTTTTAGGCATATACTTTCTCAAGGCTGCCAGCATGACCTCGCGTTTTCTGGCATAGAGCTTGCGTATGCTTTCAACTTGGGCTTTCAAAAGACCACGTTTCAGGAACTCAGCGACTATGAGCTGAGTATAGCTAGGCGAACAAAGGTCCATGCCCTGTTTGGCCACAATCATCCTGTCCATCCATTCTGCGGGTGCGATTATCCACGCTAACCTAAGGCCAGGGCACAGTAGCTTCGAGAAAGTTCCTAGTACGATGACTTGGTTTTCCGTGTCCAAACTGTATATAGCTGGGATGGTCTGTCCGGCGAAACGGAGGTCTCGGTAGGGGCTGTCCTCCAGTACGGGTATCTCGTATTTGTAAGCCACTTGCAAGAGGGCTTTGCGTCTGTCCAAGGACATTGTGACGCCTGAAGGGTTCTGGAAATCTGGAACTACGTAGATGAATTTGGGTTTTTTGTTTCTTTTTGCTAGTTTGGCTAGCAGTTTTTCGAGCAGGTCGATTCTCATGCCGTGGTTGTTTTGGGGTATGCCGATCATCTTGGCTCTGTAGGATGTGAAGGCTTGTAGTCCGCCGATGTAGGTGGGTAGTTCCATGATGACGATGTCGTTGGGGTCGAGGAAAATTTTGGAGACGATGTCTAAGCCTTGTTGTGAGCCTGTGGTGATTAGGATGTTTTCGGGTTTTATTGTGGCTTTTTCGTGTGATAGCCATTTTGCTAGTTCCTCGCGTAACGCAGCTTCTCCCTCGGTTGGTCCATATTGTAGTGCCGTGGCTCCCTTTTCCCGTAGTAGTTGGCATGAGATTTCCTCGAGTTCTTTGACGGGGAAGGTTTCTGGGGCTGGTAAGCCGCCTGCGAAGGAGATTATGTCGGGGCGCCGGGGGGCTTTGAGAAGTTCTCTTATTTCGGAGCGTTTCATGTTTCGTGCGTTTTTGGAGTAGAAAGCTGATAAGTCCTTAATCGTGTTTGATGCCCCCTCTCAATGTTGAAGTATTTGTGTGATTGCGACTGAACTATGATTTCAGATATAAGGTTGCTGCTAGCTTGGTCGAGAATGACGTTGAGTTAGTTGGGTAGGGTTAGTATGGGCTGCTGAAAATTTTTTTGTGGTGAAAGTTAGACTTTTCTGTTTGTGTCTTGGGTTGTGTTTTTGTGTTGGGGTTGTTTTGGGTTGGGTTTGAGGTTGGTTTAGCGCACTTTCAATGTTGTTTAGCGTGACGTTTAATGTTGGCAAGCGTGACGTTTGCGCATGTTGGCGGGCTCTGCGGAAAGAGAAATTTCAAAAGAAGAAGGCGCTAATTCCCTTTAGCCTTCTTCTACCGTGTTGCGGCTGTGGCTGTGTGGATGTCGTCGTCAAACTGCTTCCTAGTGACATCAACAAGTTTGAGCATTGTGCTTTTGGGGTCAGTTTGGGCTTCTGTATGATGCCTTGGGTCCTGTTTGCCTGCTGTCTTGTGTCAGGTTTCGTCGCTGTTTAGGCGTGGTTTTGTCAAGGGGTGGCGTGTGGAGCCGGTTTCTGTTTCAGATGTTATTAACTTTCGCTTGGAAACAGTAATAATACCGAACCGGTTTCTGTTCGGAAGTAGTCTGCGCCGCGACCTCTTAGGTTCCACAATGAAATTCTAAAAGCCTTGAATCTAGTTAACCATGAGCAGGTTTTGCATTATTGGTTTGGGATTTGGAAGCTAAAGTTTGTTGGGGAGACGGGATTCGGGCTCTGATGGAGGAGCTTGGGAAGGCTGTATCACTCGCTTAGGTTGCTGTGGCGGTCGTTGTTGTCCCATTACTTGAATGTGCATGGTCAGGGAAACTGTCTCGCTCTCAAACAGCTTAGCTGCATTTTGTTGCTGGAGGAAGAGAACCGATCTGCAGTATAACTCCCAAATGTTGTTCCATAGTTCGGAACTATGATCGATTTTTTCCACATTAAGCTTCAGAACCTCGCGTGCTTCATTGTAATCAATTACCTTTCCATGAGATTTGTACTTAACACCCTGTGAAAGCCATTGTGCCACTTGCTTGGCTTGTTCTGGCTTATCCTTCAACATGCAAGTCCGAAGCCACTTCTCTGCGAACTCGCACGATCCATCAATCACGCTTTGACATTGCGCAATAATCTCTGGCTTGATTTGGGATAGCATCGGAAGATACATCTGGACCGGATCGCCCTTCTCCTTGATGTAATGGCGAATCATTTCAAGACCGTCAATAAAAGACCTTGCAGGAATCAAGCTGCCGGTGAATGGATTACCTAGCTGAGGGTCTATGGGCCCAAGCTCTGCAAGGTAACCCATAAGTATTTTGTCACTTCCAAGTGCTATCATTGTGGCAGCACTTTTAGCGAAGTTAGGCACGATAACCTTGAACGACTTGCTAAACCTTTGTCTACACATCGTAATCATCTTTTCTGCAACATTTCCATCACCGCCAGGAGAGTTGATGATCAGATAGCCTTCATCTGCTCCAGCAGTAGAACGAAGTAGGTCCTCAAAAAGAGGTATGTCTTGGTTCATTATCATCGGAATAGGATGATATAGACTTGCAGTATACGTGATGACTTTGGCATTGAGCAGTCTCTGCAGGTTCTGAATTAATGGCTTCCGATGCAACTGAAAATCATTCGAAGATATTAGTTTCTGGAATGTTGTATCGCTCGACATGAATTAAAGTAATATGTGTCGATTTATAAATTGCTCGTTACATAGAAGCTATATACTTTCGCTTTTTCTTCCTGCAATTCCTTTAGAATGTCAAGTAGCTTCTCAATCGCTTCTATGTCTTCTTTATGTTTCTCTTGAAGATCTTTGACGAATTGTTCCGTAGACATAGAACCTCATAGGAACAATATGCAAATCATGCAAATATCTTTTTTGTATCCAAGATCAAATGCTATATCTTTTTTACACACATCTTAACAAGCATGTTGATATTGTTTCGTCCCTGCAAGTTTCCGTGAATTGATCAGAAAGGCAATGCATTGTTCTTCATTATTGTAGCATAGTGCTGCTGTGGCGCCTGTTGTTTCTGGCGAACCATATGATTGTTGCTGTTATGTTTCCTTGGCTGACTATGTAGGCTAAGCCCACTGAAACACCGTTGAGAACAGCCAAGACCGCAGCTAACCTCGGCTTAAACTGGAATCCCACCACGTTACTGCAAGTTACGAAAAACACGAAAAAACAACAAAAAACAACCAAATTGACAAAGCAAAGAAATGGTGGGGCTGGGAGGATTTGGACCCCCGTCACGAGCGCCCGAGGCTCATAGCCTAGACCAAGCTAGCCGACAGCCCCTCCCTTATGGTTCAGTACTTGAAAGAGCGGCTTTGAGATAAGCGTTTTCAAAGACCGATCTCCGGTGGTCATGAGGGTAACGCGGAGCGTGGGCTAAGCAGGATGCAGCAAAGACTTATTTCACTATCACGCGGAAGGATTGTGGAGCGTGTCTATGAGCATGAAATTCTCTTTCATCTGCCCAAGCCCTGCGCCTGAGGCCAAGGGAAAAATTGAAGCGCCTTGGCCGCCTTTGGGCGTGCTCTATTGTGCTGGCATGCTCATGAACGCTGGCTTCGAAGTTTCTATTCTTGATCAGGCTACAAGAGGACTCTCTTCTGAACAGGTTTTGAAATGGGTGAAGAGGGAGAATCCGGACATTCTTGGTTTCTCGGTTTTGATAACTTCATACAGAGAAGCTTTGAATTTGGCGCGGCGAGCAAAGGAAGACAACCCAAACTTGCTCACCGTTTTCGGAAACTATCATGCAACCTTCAACGCTGAGCGAATACTGAAGAAGTATCCGTTTGTCGACGCTGTTGTGCGCGGCGAAGGCGAACACGTTGTTCCTGAACTCGCAGGCTGCATGAAGAAGAAGAGAAATTTCAAGGAAATTGACAGCTTAACCTTTAGGAACGAGGGGCATGTTGTCTCAACGCCTGATGCGCCGCTGATTGGCAACATTGAATCTTTACCTATACCAGACCGTGATTTAATAGACGCCGAATACACGTCTGAAATCTTCGGCATAAAGGTAGCCACGAGGAAGTTCACGTCTATGATCTCGTCACGCGGATGCCCATTTCGCTGCTCCTTCTGTGGATGTCGAAAATTCGCTCGCGGTGTGTGGCGACCTCGCTCAGTTGAAAACATAATGAAAGAGCTGCAACTGCTCTACAGCAAGGGCTTTAGACAGTTTCTCTTCGTAGACGACAACTTCACCTTGAACCTACGACGCATACAGAAACTGTGCCAAGAGATAAGAAAAGAGAAGATGGATATAGAATGGTTCTGCGACTCGCGTGTAGACAACTGCAAGTACGAAGTCTTCAGAGATATGGTGAAGGCGGGTTGCCGCCTACTCTATTTCGGCGTGGAAAGCGCCAATCAACGCATCCTCAACTACTACAACAAGGGCATCACACCAGAGCAGACCCGAAGAGCTGTCGGATGGGCTAAAAAAGCTGGCATCGACGTCATAGTTGGCTCATTCATAGTCGGCGCTCCAGACGAGACTCGCAAAGAGGTGGAGACCACTCTCAAATTCGCATATGAATTGCCCATAGATGTACCTCAGCTTAACATCTTGAGCGCTTTCCCAGGAACCGACTCTTGGAACGATTTGGTGCAGAAGGGTTTCATAGATGAAGAAAAATACTGGGAACAAGGCGTCTACGTTTCCCAAATCTCGCCCCACGCTGTGCCTTTCGAAGAAATCCAGAGAATGACGTATGATTACTTCAAAACATTCTACCTTCGACCTGCAAAACTGATAGACGAGGTTCTCAAGACGTTCAAAAGCCGCTATCGAATGACCGCGTTTCTAAGCAATTTGGTCAGAGCCGGTGAAATCAGGGATACTGTCAGGCGTGAGACCAAACTTGAGCCCATAAAGGCCAGTTCGTAGACCCTGTGTTTAACTTATAAATGCTGGGCTGCTGCTAGTTAGGAAGCAACTAAAAAAGCGTGGTGTCCTATGCCCCGTCCGCGTCCGCTTGGAGCGCGTGTGCTGAAGGCTGTTGCTTCATCGCTGCGGCTTCAAGTGTTGAACATGCTTCTTGACAGAGGCCCTCTGTCCTACACTGAGATAATGAACATCCTCCATCTGAACCCGAGTAGAGACGCGGGCAGATTCGCTTATCACTTGAAATCCCTTATGAAGGCTGACTTGATTGAGCCAGACGCAGAGACAAAGAAGTACAGGCTCACAGACCTCGGGCGAATGCTTGTCGATGTCACAGAAGCCATAGAGGAACAGACGTTCAAACGACGCAGAATGATGGTTCGCACTTCACGCTTGGCGATGGAGGAATTTGACCGCAACAAAATCGCTCGAGCATTAGTGAAAGAAGCGAAAGTCCCTCAAGACCTAGCGCAGAAAATAGCCCGCGAAACTGAAGCAAAACTCTTGGAAGTAAAAGCCAAATATCTGACTGCGCCCCTCATCCGCGAATTTGTCAACGCCATTCTCATCGAAAAAGGCTTGGAAGAATACAGGCACAAACTGACGAGGCTTGGACTACCCGTCTACGATGTTACTCGACTCATTAAGTCGGCTGGCACGGAATCCTCAAGCGTCAAAGCTGTTCACTCGTCGGCAGGCAATTCGGTCATTGAAGAGTACACGCTTCTGAACGCTTTACCGCGTGATATAGCAGACGCTCATCTCTCCGGCTCGCTTCATCTAAACAACTTAGGCGTTTGGATTCTCAAGCCAAGCGAGTTTGCACATGACGTGAGACACTTCTTTAAGCATGGACTCCAGCTGAATCGACCCCAACAGGCGATAGCCTCTAGCTCCGCTCCCAAAAGCTTGGAAGCGGCACTCGCAACAATAACGAACCTGCTAAGAATAACGGCTACCGAAGTTACAGGCGAGCAGTTGCTCGACTACTTCAACGTGTTCCTAGCGCCTTTTATCCGAGGAGTTGAAACTGACAGAATCCGAGAGAACTTGCGCCTCTTCTTGATTAACCTTAATCAGACCCTTGCAGACTTTGATTCCGTCTTGCCTGCATCCTTTGCCCTCGAACTTGTTGTTCCAGACTTCTTGGGAAACGAAAAGGCAATCGGTCCAGAAGGAAAGAGAATCGGCCCCTACGCGG
>Ga0209323_10003459_pt1 | contig 10498 bp, 8 predicted proteins | sample Rifsed19ft2_FD_184014 | JGI IMG/M metagenome (GOLD analysis project Ga0209323, IMG submission 184014) | Soil microbial communities from Rifle, Colorado, USA - sediment 19ft 2 (version 2) | ecosystem: Environmental > Terrestrial > Deep subsurface > Rock core/Sediment | place: Rifle, Colorado...
GTTGCAGCCACTGTAGAATCTACACCACCGGAAAGCGCCATTACTACTTTATCATCCCCTAATTGTTTTTTTAGATTCTGAATTGTGGTTTCAATAAACGACTCAGAAGTCCAGCTTTGTGAACAATGGCAGATATCCACAACAAAGTTTTGTAACAGTGTTTTTCCCTCGGTGGTATGATAAACTTCGGGGTGAAACTGTATGCCGTACGTTTTTTCGCCTTTCACATGAAAGCCCGCAAACTTTACATCACTTGTGCTTGCGCTTATTTCAAATGATGACGGAACGCGCACTATCGTATCGGCATGGCTCATCCACACCTGCGAATTTGCGCTCATCCCCTTAAAAAGTAAAGTATCATTATCAATGAAAGAAAGATTTGCTCTTCCGTATTCGCGGTGTTTCGATTGCTGAACTTCTCCACCCGAAACATGAGTGAGCAACTGCGCACCGTAACAAACTCCAAGCAAAGGAACTTTATTTCTTATTTTATTTAAATCGGGTTGTGGGGAATTTTTCTGACGAACAGAAAATGGACTTCCCGATAGAATTACACCTGAATAACTCTTCGCGTTAAATTCTTTTTTGTTTACAAAAGTGTAAGGGTGAATTTCGCAATACACATTCAGTTCGCGCACTCTTCGTGCAATTAGTTGTGTGTACTGCGAGCCAAAATCTAAAATTAAAATGGTTTCCTGCATAAGGACAGCAAAGATAAAAAATCAGTGCTTGTGCGGAGGAGAATTTATCAGAGAAAAAACATCATTACTCCCATTGCGAGAACCATGAGGATGTAATACCAGAAATCGGTAAACCAGGGGTAATATTTTTTCCACCACTCTTTAGCTTTGTTAAACATATTGTGCTTTTTAGAACTGGAGATAAATCGGCATTACCGGTTCAGCCTGTTTTACCTGTATCACCATCCAGATGTAGAAAATCATAATGAGGATTCGGCCTATCATTGGCATTTTCACAAGCGTATATTCTACTTTTCCTTCGATTACTTTTGGCATGAAGTGAAGCAGATAACCAATACCCATTATCATAAACACAGTACTGTAACCGCTTATCATCGGCAAAAAAGATGCACCGCTGAAGTTGTGGAAGATTTGATACAGCATTCCAGTGCTGATGTCCCATGTTTTGGCTTTAAAAAATATCCAGCAGAGACAAACAAAATGAAATGTGATAATCACGCCAAGTATTTTCCCCCATCCGAAATTTTTCAATTTAAATGTCCAGTTCATTTTTTCTTTAAATCCTGTCCACATTTTATCGAGAGCAAGTGCTGTGCCGTGCATACCGCCCCACAAAACAAAATTCCAAGATGCTCCGTGCCACAAACCACCGAGCAACATAGTTACCATTAAATTTATGTAGGTGCGAATTTTTCCTTTTCTGTTTCCGCCAAATGCGATGTATAAATAATCTTTCAGCCAACTGCTGAGCGAAATGTGCCATCTGCGCCAGAAATCTGTTATTGTTGATGCCTTGTAAGGTTTGTTGAAATTAATATTGATGTCAAAGCCCATCCACTTCGCCATGCCGATTGCCATATCGCTGTAACCAGAGAAATCGCAGTAAATAACCATTGCGTAACCGTAAACGGCAAACAAACATTCAACTCCGGGATGTCGTGATGGGTCTTCGAAAACATGCTGAACAAAGTTTGAATAAATAAAATCAGAGACAACAACTTTGCGAAACAAGCCACCGAGGATTAAATACAATCCTTTGCCGATGTCTTCTTTCGTAACAATAATATCCTGTCTGATTTGCGGAATGAAATCGGACGCTCGAACAATTGGTCCCATAATCAGTTTTGGGAAGAAGGAGAGAAAGAAACAATAATCGAGGAAGCTTGTTACAGGTTTGAACTTGCCGCGATAGACATCGATGGTGTAACTTAAATTCTCGAATGTGTAAAAAGAAATACCGATTGGAATTGCAAGATTCAACGGCTTTATTTGTCCGAGTTCGAAATCGTTAATTATTTCAATAAAGAAATCGGTGTACTTGAAGTAGGCAAGCAATCCGAGATTGATTGTAATACTAAAGATGAGTAGAAAGTTTTTTCTGAATTTATTTTCTGCTCGGTAAATCCAGTTGCTGAGATTAAAATCAACAACTGCGGCAATCATGATGAATGAAACGTACCATCCACAGCATTTGTAAAAGAAATAGAGCGAGAATAAAGTGAAGAAGACTACGTGCGTGAGTTTTGTTCGGTACAAGAACATATAAATCATCATCACGAGAAGAAAGTAAAACAAAAAGAACGAGCTGTTGAACAAGAGCCTGTCGTTCTCGTCAAAGAGGAGTTTTTCCCAGAGTTTATTGAAATCGAAATTCATTTTTTTCATCTCCCCTCCTTTTCAAGGAGGGGATTAAGGGGTGGTTATTTTCGTTTTACATATTTTTTGTAACCTTCATCAAACGCGCGATACAAGAGTTCGCCTTGTATTTCGTAGCCTTTCTTTGAAAAGTGTAAACGATATTTATCGGCCATGCCTGCCGAATACCATTTTGCCATTGCACCATAGCCACCTGTTACTTCATACAAATCCCACCACGCCATGTTGTGGTCTTTGGCGTATTTTATAATCACATCGCGCACTTCTTTCACAGTAGGATTTTTTACTCTGCCTTTCTTGCCACCCTTTTTGTACGAATCGCCAGGTGTTGTAAACAAAAGAGAAACATTCGGATTGTTGAGTACGATTTTCGACACGAGCGAATCTATCTGCGCATAATATTTTTCTGCGTTAAAGTTTTTTCCTGCGAAAGCCATGTTGGTGCCCAGCGAAATAATTACCAAATCGGGTTTGAGTAAACCTAATTGCTCAATAAAATATTCGGAGTGGTTGTAATGAATAAAATCGGCACCATTAACACCAATCATGTTGTACAGTAATCCCGACTGCTCGTTTTCCAGAAGCATTCCGTAAATGCGGGCACAGACTTGTGATGTAACACGCGGACAAGCTTTAATCGTAAACTTTGTGTAAGGCTTGCTGAAAATTAATGTGGATGTAAACTGACTTTCGGATTTTGATATCATACTGATGTAACCAATTTCATTTCCTGAACTATCGTAAACAGCAAAATCAAAATTGTTATCGTTGCGGTCGTGGAAGAGGGTGAGTTTGGTGGTGCCGTAATCTAATTTGCTGCGTTCTTTCTTTAACAAAACGGTAATTGCTGCCGAAGTATCGCTGGTGTAGATAGTGTAACCACCCACTCCTATCGGAAGTGTATCGTTGACAAAAATATTTCTCTTATAATCCCACTTTGTTTCGCTGGTGGTTTTATAATCAAATGGCTCGTTTGATTTTCCGGCAAGGCGATACGGAAAAATTAATCCTCTGCCCGCATTTCCGAAATCGAGATGGAAATGCTGACGCACAACTCCCGAAAAAAAATCGGCTTGTATGTGCGAATCGCCAATGTGTGCTACGTTTACTTTTCCTTTGCCTGTAGTTTTTAACTGATACAGTTTTTCGTAGAAAGATGCGAGTGCAATACTGTCGTTGTGCAGTTTGCCCGAATCAGCTTTTATGAATGTGTATTTCTTGAGTGCTGAATCTAGATTGAAGTCGACAACTTTTTGAGAAGATGCGAGATGAGAAATGAGAAATATGAAAAGGGAAATTAAAACCCTGACGTCATTGCGAGGAGCGAAGTGACGAAGCAATCTCACCCCTACTGTTACATAAAGTGAGATTGCTTCACTCGTTCCTCGTTCGCAATGACGGTTGTTACTATGCCTACTCCAGTTTTGCTTCATATTCCTTATATCCTTTCATTAATTTATCATACAATAGTGTTGCCATACGTGTTGCACCGCGGTGATTAGGGTGAGCGTAATCTTTATTCGCATAAGCGGTATCGCCTTCCACCCATTGCTTGATGGAATTAAAACCTCCCATGTTTTCGTACAAGTTCCAGAAAGCTAAACCTTCTTCTTTGGCGAGTTTCTTTTGCAGTTCTACGAAAATGGGAATGTCAGGTTCGGTTTGCCACTCGCCTCCGCTCTTGTAACCTTTATCGCTCATGCCGATGATGAGAATGCTTGCGTTGGGAAAACTTGATTTGATGTGCTGCACCGTTTTTTGAAACGCATCGAAATACCATTTGTAAGTTTTTACTTTGTGCCCGACAGCATTCAAACCGTAATGCAAAACAATTAAATCGTAATCGAAATAATTATCGAAGCCCTGATACAAACTGGTGGGAACACCAGAAAACGTTAATCCGGAATTGGAACGGAAAGCGTAATTATCTACATACACACCTGTGCCGCTTTCAAAACTTGCTCCGTAAATATTTGTGGCCGGACAATTAAAACTCATTGTAACACTATTCACGCTTCCCGATTCGTTAATCACAGCTTCGTTAACAGTGTTAGTTCCGTTCAGCGTAATTTCATTTGTGCTTCCGCCATTTGTAACACTTACTTTACAATTATCATTTCCTTTTCCGTAATAAAGTTTCACCTGATTAAAACTTCCCGAATATTTTGCCGCAGTGTATTTCACATAACTTCCACCGCTTGCAATAAAGCAATGCCCGCTCGGACCGAGAGGGTGCTCGCCTCCTCCGCCTTTGGAAAAGTTATAATCCGTCCAGTCGGATGAAAAAGAATGAATGATGGTGGTGCGGAAACCCGCCACTATCGAAGTTATCGGCACAAAGCCAACACCATTGCCGCCAAATGCTTTCTGGAAAAAACTGCGCAAGTCCATCGTAAGCAAATCACCTTCCACCATGCTGTCGCCAAAATAAGCGATGCGTGTTTTTTTCTTTTTCTTTTTTGTTTCGCTTAGCGCGAAATAAAATCTGTCCATACTGCCAATCGTGTCTTTCGAAAAACTGGCAATGCCGTAAAGTTCTTTCTCGCGTTTTATTTTTCGCAAACTATCTTTTAACACATCGGCAAAAACCATATCGGGTGCAGGGAAAAGAAAGTGCTTCGGGAAAAAACGTATCTCGGAAAACAAATCCACTTTTTTGGTTTGGTATGCACCGAAAGTAAATTCAGTATTAACGAACGAAAAAAACGAAAGGGCAACAACGGAAATAAGGAGAATGAGAAAAGGTTCGCGGAGTTTGTTTTCGGTTTGCATTGCGGCTTTTACGGATGCAAGCAAAATTAAGTTACCAATGCTAGGCTTTTAGTGGAAGAAAAGGTAATTATGAACGTAACAATGTTTATTCTTAAAGCCTGCCTGCCGTAGGTATGGCTCGCACCTATGGGCACAGGAACAACTAATCTATAGAAAACGAACTAACCACATAAAATTCTGAACGTTTAACAATAAGAAAAGAAGATTTAGATATTCTTGTTGAGTATAAAGGAGCAAGAGTAGATGTGCTAGCATCTTTCAGATTAATATTATTTCTGCTTACAAGTTTTCCGGTACTAATATCAATCGCATGGTATACAGGTACAGATTGCTCAATATCGTCCCTTGTCTGTTTATATATTTTCTCTCCATTGTATACATTATCAGCAGTTACTGCTGAATTTTTGGGGCTATCGTTGAAAAACAAATAGACATATTTGTTTGATACAGCAGTTGAAAAAGAGTAGAGATAGTCATTATATAAATATATTCTAGATCGGTCATCTGTGTGACATTGCATTTTAGGTGAAACATTAGTCCACATAAATTTCAGCGAAGAATCAATCCGCGCTACAATCATATCTCCATAGTGATAGCTTTTCCACGATAACCCATTTGGTTTTACATGGTCATATTTAACATATCTTTCAGATGTAAAAATAAAGCCCCCATCCTCAAGCGGAATTATTTCTCGGGCAGCATAACCATTTTTCACGGCCCAGTCCTCCTTATAAAAACTGCCATTTAATTTCACCTGCATTTCACTTGTGAATGGATAATAATTACATGTAGATACTGTCTTCCCTTCTTTTGAAAATTTGAATGCGAACAATCCTAGCTCACTCAAATTCTTTGTGTTAATGTACACTCCGGAATAAATTACCTTCCCGTCAACTCCTCTTCCTGCGATAATTGTTTTTATAGACTTTTCCGGTTCAGGTAATTGTATCTCCACAAAATCATTATCGCTGGCTGTTAGCGCGTAGATATAAGTGCCATATAATTTTATCTTCTTATACGGCACTACATCTACAACGCAATAAATATTTCCTTTGCTGTCAATTGAATATTTGTCTTTCTCGAAGAACGAATTGTTCGGGTAGGGTTTTGTTATTGTTTTGTCAGTTAAGTTTTTCATCGAATGATCGAAAGTCAAAACATTAATCGTGATAACCTCACCTTTTTCAATTAAAGTTGGTCGTACAATCATGACCAAAGAACTATCTGAAGAAATTTCGATTATGTCGCTGTATCCATACTTAGCATTTAAACTACAAATCGAAAGTTCTTTCAGATTTACTATGGGCTCACCTGTTTCGGTATTAATTTCTGAGTAGAATAAACTAGATTTCTTTAAAGACTTATCATAATAGCAGTAAAAAGTATAAATTTTTCCTTTCAACATTACTGCTTTTGAAAATTCAAGTTTTTTCTTTTCTATGGAAACATCGCTAAGTTTTTTCGAGAAAATCTGACTGCACTTATCTAACGAATAACACTTCAAATAATCCCCAGCAGTACTTACTATAAAAAATGAGTTGTTGTTTTTCCCGATAAATTTAACGTCACCGAGATGTATTGCATTTTCAGTGTTTGGGGTTTGGACCGTTTCTGAAACTTTCTGAGAAAGTGTAACAGAAGCAAAAGCCACGTTTAGGGAAATAAAAATGTAGAGTTTTTTCATGTGTGTGTTTTCTTAATCCAAATGTAATGCGATTACTTAAACCAGTAGCTACCGTTAACTAAGTTTTTAGCACAAACGGTTAATCCTTTTTATTTCTAAAATCGGGAATAAAAACAATATAAAAGAAACAAAGCCAATAGTGGCGCAAAATGCGCCACCATAAAGGTTTCTTTTTTCTTCGGCTCAAATCGAAATCGTCAAAGCATCGCTTTCCAAACCTACCGTGTTATCGCCAATCATAAACCAAGCAGTGTACATAGTTCCGTTTACCTGCGGCTCGGCATCCACATAAGGGCTGGCGGTATCAATAGCCAAAAAAGTTTTGGCAGCGCCCGGGCGCTGGCGGTAAATTTTAACACCATCAAAAAATCCAAGTAAATTGAAAGTTAATTCGTAACCAATTTCTAATTTTTTGGATTTTAATTTTGGCTTGCTGTTATCAATATCCACGGTTTGCTCATCGCCAATTACTTTTAAATCTTCGCCAATGCCGGTGGTGTAAGTGGTAAGGGTTTTAATGTTTGCCACTCGTTCGCGCAAACTTTTCAAACTGCTTGTTTTTGATGTGGCAAGATTGTCGGCTGCCTGCTGTGCATCGGCTTGTGCTTGTGTGTTGTTGTTTAATGCCAAAATAACGGCATCGCAAAATGCAATTTGTGCATTGCGCTCGCCATCGCTTAAGCCAAGTGCAGCTTGGTTTGCCAAAATTTTTGCTTTATAATTATTGAGCCAAAGCAACAAATCGCCATTTTTGGTAGGTACGTAACTTTTCTTTGCCATTTTCTTAGGGTTTTTAGTTAAATTATTGATTTATAGGTATTTATGAAAATAAAAGGTGCTATTCTTTGAATAATTAGGACGAATGGTGGAATAATTCGGACTATTTATTTGAAGATTCGTCCGATTCTTTGAAAGATTAGTGCAAATGGTAGAATAATTCGGACTAATTATTTGGGCATTCGTTTGATTGCTTGAATAATTAGCACGAATGGTGGAATAATTAATACGATTGGCTAAATAATTCGAACCAATTATTTCACCATTCAGATAAATGGCGGAATAATTAGTGCAATTTATTTGAAAAAAAACGCGATTTTTTTTTCGCTCGCTTACGCTCGCGAAAAAAATTAGCTTTTTAAAAGTAATGAGAGAGAGAGAGGCGATTAAATCCTCGTATATGCCTTGTGAAGCATATTTACTTTGCGTTACAGGTATAATTATTTTTTGTGCGAGGTTCACCTTGTTGATTTTCGGAAAACAAATATAGAAAAATATTTATGAATCCAAAATTTCCTTACGTAACATATCCAAAGCAGCGTTTGCGGCTTTTTCAATATTCTCTTGCCTGTTGTTTCCGAAAAGGAATTTTTGGGTGGTGAGGTTTACGCTCGCACGCCCTTCGACTCCGCTCAGGGTGACCTTGCGCACGTTTGCCTTCGCACCTTCTCGATACATCCCGCTATCGCTTTCGCGAAGCGGGACACTCGAAGTGACCTTCCCTTTTTTGACGGTTGTTGCGATGGCAATCCAAACAGTACCAACAGGTTTATCAGGCTTGCCGCCTGTTGGTCCGGCAATGCCTGTAACAGCTATGGCGTAATCGGTTTTAAATTTAGTAAGCGCACCAATTGCCATTTCGGTAACAGTTTGCTCGCTCACTGCTCCGTGCTTTTTTAATGTTTCGGTTTTCACGCCAAGTATGTTTTCTTTCACATCATCGCTGTAAGCAACCACACCGCCCACAAAATAATCGGAGCTTCCGCTTACGCTTGTAATCAAATGAGCAATGTAACCACCCGTACAGCTTTCGGCAGTGCAAAGGGTTTGGTTTCGTTCGCGGAGGTGCTTGGCGATGGTTGTTAGCATAGGCAAAGATAAGAATGTAAGATGTAAGATGGCTGAGGGAAGATGGAAAACAATAATAAAAACACCTCTGCCATCTGCCCTTTTACATCTTACATAATTCTTGGCAGAATATTTGTAAGTTTGCTCGCGAACAAAAATCAATACTATGAAAAAAGCAAGCTATTTAGTTTCAGCATTTATCGCGGTAACGCTTATTGCGTGTACTACTGCGCAAATTAAAACGTTTACGGATACGGTGAATACAACCAATGGCACCAGCAACAAACTGAGCAACGAGGAAGTTATTCAGGGTTTGAAAGAGGCTCTCTCGGTGGGAACAAACAATTCGGCAGGTATGGCATCGAAAGTAGATGGCTTTCTGAAGAATGATTTGATTAAGATTCCTTTTCCACAGGAAGCAGTGAAGGTTTATGATGCTGCTGTGAAATGGGGCTTTAAAGATAAAGCCGACAAGTTTGTGGAAACAATGAATCACGGTGCTGAAGAGGCTGCTAAATCGGCTGCTCCTATTTTTCTGAACGCAATTAAGGGCATGAGCATTGGCGATGGTTTTGCGATATTGAAAGGCGGTGATGGTGCTGCTACAAAATACCTGAGCGATAAAACAGGCGCTGAACTGCACACTACTTTTAAACCTAAGGTTCAGGAAGCTTTGAAAAAAGTTGCGCTAACCAATTACTGGAATCCGGTTATCACTGCTTACAATAAAGTTCCCGGTCACGAACCTCAGAATCCTGATTTGGATGAATATGTTACAGGCAGAGCAAAAGATGGTTTGTTTAAACTTATCGCGATTGAAGAAAACAAAATCCGTAAAGACCCTGTTGCGCGTGTTTCGGATATACTGAAGAAAGTATTTGGGAGCGCGTATTAAAAAGCGACTCACCCCCTAACCCCCTCTCTACTTCGTAAAGAGGGGGAATAAAAAAGTCCTGCATTGTGCGGGACTTTTTTTATTGTGATTCAGAAAACACGAATGAGATTCTTCGCTTCGCTCAGAATGACATAAAGGCATTACTCTTCTCCGTCATCCAAATTTTGCTGGATGAATACTTTCTTATTCATCTTGGTTGCGATTACGAAGGCATCTACCCCCTGCTCTACTATTGCATTGCGGGCTTTCACTGCTTCATCGTAGGTTTTGAATGACCCAACAGTGAGCAGAGTAATTCCGTTATCCTGCTTAGCTGTGCTTATGCCCTGCGAAGCAATTTTCACAAATTGATTGGCGATGGTGAGTGGCACCTGGTCTTTGTAAGCGCCAATCTGAACTTTGTACACAAGACCTGTATCAGTAGCGACAGCAGTATTGGGAAGGGGAACAAATTTTTTGGTTGTATCAACTTTCACTTCGGGCTGCTTTACCTCAGGTGTTTTTATTTCGGGTTGTTTTACTTCGGGTTCTTTAACAATCGGAGGGTCGTTCTGTTTTCCATCACCAGTATTAATTATTGAAGTTCCTTTTTCGGCAACAATTGTTGCGGCATCTTCTACCGATACTCTTTTACCGTTGTAGTATGCTGTTACAAACGCATCTTTAATTCCCTTTTGCACAATTGCATCTTTTGCTTTGGTTGCGCTTGCCACATCTTTATATGTACCCGAAGTGTAACGAATCAAACCGTTATCAAGTATTTCGCTGTTTAGTGGCTTCACACCAAACAATTGCGCAGAAGTAACTTTCTTGGAATAAACACCAACCTGCACAGTGTAAAAAAGCCCAGTAACCGATTTCACATCCGTAGATTTTACATCGTTGATTTGAGTGGTAACAGGTTGTGTTTTTGTTTCTGTTTTTACTTCAGGTTCAGTTTTAGTT
>Ga0209323_10003468_pt1 | contig 10481 bp, 16 predicted proteins | sample Rifsed19ft2_FD_184014 | JGI IMG/M metagenome (GOLD analysis project Ga0209323, IMG submission 184014) | Soil microbial communities from Rifle, Colorado, USA - sediment 19ft 2 (version 2) | ecosystem: Environmental > Terrestrial > Deep subsurface > Rock core/Sediment | place: Rifle, Colorado...
TTCCTGTATTAGAGATGACGCAGCTATTGCTAAAAAAAGATTGATAAGGGCACAGGCACAACAGGCTCAATTGATGGTTCAAAATGCCGTAGAAATAGGAAAGGCCATGCCTGGAGCCGGGAAAAAACCGGAAGAAGGTTCGCCATTGAACCAGTTGATGACGGGAGAGATTGAAATATAAATGGATGCATTAACCGCAAAATATAGAAAGATATTAACTCAGGGGATGGGGAAGGATGTCCTGATTGACATTCTTCGTGAATGCCACTTTGGTTGTACTCTTGATGCAACTAATGTTCACCAAATTGCGGAATACAATGTTGGAGTGGTGATATTGGCTAAATGTGGAATATTTAGTAAGAAAACGTTGGAGGATGTAGTAAATCAATTATGTCTCGTTTCTCCCGTAGAGGAGAAAACGGAAAAGGAGGAAGAAGAATGAAAAAAATGTTTGGTTGGATTTTGGCAATGTTAATGATGATGGCCCTGGTCGTCCCTGCTGTGGCCGAGGAATACTTTCCTCCCCCAGGGGACGGTAAGGGTGTAATTGGGGGAAGGAACGGGGAAGCGTGGAGATTGGGAATATTCGACCAATTTACACTTAAAGAAATATCGGCTCCTTCGGGAAATCCTCCATCAAATACCGGATGGTTGTATGTAAAGGATAAAACAGGGACGTCGGCCCTTTACTTTGAGGACGATGCCGGAAGCGTGGTCCAAGTGGGGGCGTCAAGCGTCGAATGGGACGATATTGGGGACCCCAGCGCAGCGGGAACCGTAGCATTCACCACTTACGCTCAGACACTGACCTCTACCAAGACCGATGGTGACATGGTGACGATTGAAGCGTTGGGGGCGTTTGGGGATTATGCAGTCCTGCATGTCAAGTCTTCCACGGGTAACCCCACTAATGGAACAATATTAAAATTGACCTCCCACGATGCCGACGTGAACGCCTTGGAAGCTATAGGCAATATACTGGCAACCGGGGATGTGACAATAACGGGGGCATTATCGGCAACTACGCTGTATAACGCCGCTATCGCATCCGCTGCCTCCGGCAACGTTGCTTTGACTATCAACGCATCAGGCAATGGAGCCATTACCATTGGAGGCACTTCAACTGGGAGCACTATCTTTCCTGGAGTAGTGTCGTTCACGGGAAATGTCGGAATCGGAAACGCAGCATCCGATACACTTACCATAACAAGCGTAATCGCAGGGGATGTTACTCTGTATGATGCTGCTACAGACTCGCCTTCCCTTATATTCAAAGATGCCACCGCAGAGACTGCCACTTTTACTAAGTCTGATGGGGCGGATTTTGCTATTACTCTAAGTTCAGCGTCAAGATCGTTGTACATCCCAACTGGCAACCTTAAGGTAGGTAACGGAACACCTGGAACGGCTGCAATGAATGGGGATGACGCATATGTCAAGGGACAATTAGAAGTGGATGGAGCTGTACAGTTGGATGGTGCGCTCACCACGGCGGCTGGGATTGCGGCGACTGGGGCCACAGTCAGCATCAATGCAAGCTCAAATTTTGCTACCAATATTAATACGGGATCATCAAGCGGGGCACTATCACTTGGTGGCGGTTCGGGTACGGTTGCAGTCGCCTCCACCACGTGGGATGTTAGCACAGCGGGAGCATTCAGTGGGGTCACGGGTTTATCATTTGCGACTGGGGCGGCATCCACCGTTACATTGGCATCCGACGGAGCGGGTGACGACCTTACCATTTCAGTAACCGGGGCCAATGATTCAAGTCTATTATTGGCTTCTGCGGGCACGGGTGGGGACGCTATCGGGCTATCGGCCACCGCAGGCGGGATTACGATTGCCGCTAACAAGGCGGCAGCGAACCAAATATCCATTAGCGCTGCTGGAACCATTGCGGGGAATGCAGTTAATATCGCCACTACGGACGGAGGTATAGTGCTCACCGCTGGAGGAGCAGCAAATGGGGATATGACATTGACCGTTGGTGATGATTTTTCTCTGACGGCCACTGGAACCACGGCCATTACTGGATCAGATTGGAGCGTATCAGCTACGGGTGTAATGGCTGGACTCAAAAAGACAATTACCAATGATGCCAATGGCAAAACTCTAACAATCGCTGAATCGGGGACCGTGCAGGTAGGGACGGGAGCAGGGGTATGGAATTTGCCAGAAGCATCCACTTGTATTGGATGTTATTACACCATTGTAGTGGGGGCAATAGCCAATATTGACATAAACCCCGACGATGCCGATCAAATACTTATACTTACCGATGTGGTTGGGAATGCAATTAGATCAGCACTGCCTGGCAATACAGTGACCCTTCTTGCCATCGACAATACAAACTGGGTTGTAGTAGGGGAGAAGGGAACATGGGCGGATATTAATTAGCGTTTAACCGAGAGGAGGAGAAGCACATGAAGAAAATAGTAATAATGGTAATGGTGATCGGTTTGATGATGTCCACGCTGGCAATGGGTGAGGATTCAAAAGAAGTCCTCACCCTAAAGCGTGACCTTGCACAGGAAAAGGTGCTTAGGATACAATCCCAACTATCCCTGATACAGCAACAGTTTGCAGAGGGCCAGAAATATCTGGAAACGGTAAAGAAGGAATTGTCGGAACTGAATGCTAAATTGAAGGCAATGGAGCCGAAAAAGGAAGCACCAAAGCCGGAAGGTAAGAAATAATGGAGGCACCAGTTATGGCAACAAAATCGCAGGATCAATGGGAGGCTGAGAACGACGCCCAAACCCTGGTGAGTGCAGAGGCGATAAAGGCCGATGAGCCACGGTATAAAAAGGCGCAGGTGGCAGCCAAGAAATTGCTGAAGGAGCAGGAAGATAAGGCTGCCGCCATGAAGAAGATAGCGGGGGCGAAACTGGAATACAAAAATACCCCGAAGGAAGAAAATGGTAATAAATGATTAGACCAGCACTAATTGTGGATTTGAATGCAATAGCCGTCATGTGGGTGGACATGGTGAAAGAGGAATTTGGAGAAAATTCCACTCCAGATATCTCAAATTGGATAAATTTGTTTTCCGAAAAGATGGTAAACAATGAACACTTCACTATGCTGGTGGCCGAGAATGGGGATGGAATTGTAGGGTACATATCCGGGGAGGTATTTGTAGAACCGGCGAATGGAAAGATGACAGGTGTATCGCATTCAATGTATGTCAAGCCACCATATCGGAACTTAGGTATTAGTAATTTATTATATCATCGATTTGCTAAACGATTAATTAAGCAAGGGGTAAAAACAATAAGCTTTTATTGCAATCCCGAAAAGATTTCATATTGGGAGAAGAAAGGATTCACGCCATCGATAATATTGATGACCAAGGAAGCCCACAACATTCCATTGTTATTCAATATTATGTATAAAATGGGTTTACAATGACACTTGCGGATAGAAACTTTCTTGCGATGTTTGAAATTCATTTAAAAAGAATTAACCCATATATCACATTGGAATTAGTATTAGAAAAATTTAAGAATAAGAAATGTATATTCAGTGGTTTTCTCAGTCATTTTAGGGGGGATGAAGTATTTAGAGAAAATAGGCGATATATGCGAAATAAAAAAAGCAGAGAATTGGTCACAAAAATATTAGAAATAATTAATCAGGTGTATAAGGATGATAGACGTTCACTGTCTTGTTCATAAAACATCTCCATACTTTCCTAAACTTATTGACTCTATGAAGGGGCAGTTTGCTAATTTTCACGTAGTTGACAATGGAAGTAATATCGGGGAAGGAAGAATAAATGGATTTGCAATAGGGGATAGTCCTTATGTAGCCTCCGTGGATTATGATGATTTTGTGATGCCTGGAATATTCAGAAAGATTGAGGAGACGTTGGAACGAGGGGCGGACTGGGTATATACGGACGAGGTAATAGTGGATGCCGAGGGAAATGCTATAATTCCTGGATGGAGCAGTAATCCTAAATTGTATGTGGATGATATTTTGAATTTGCATAGGGTAAGCGATAATGATTTTTGTCATCACATATTGGCGTTCAGAAGAGAATTGCTTACTAAAGAAATGAAATATATTATGAGACAATTAGTTGAATTGTCTGAGGTATATTTAAAGGACGAATTAAGGCGGTCATCCAATTATGTTCACATTAAGGAAGTCGGATATTTTTGGAGATTGTACGGAGGAAATGGTATTGATGGCTCGTATATCGCTACGGAAATTTTTCGACGTAATAATGGCAGTATAATAAAAGCGAATGGAAGTTAATCATGGAGTATAAAATAGGAGGATAATATGGCTGACGAAAAAAAAAATAAAAAAACACAATTTGAGGAAGAACTAATGGCCATGTCCGATGATGATCTGGAATTGATGGCAAGTTCATCTCCAGGAATGTCTAATATTTATGTTAAGGCTGAGGTATTGAAGAGAAGAAAGAAGAAAACGGAAGAGAAAAAGGGAGGATTGGATTATAAAAATAGTCCAAAGGAAGAGGAGAAAAAGGAATAATAATTGGCTTTAAATAAACGCCAAAAAGAAGCGATGGATCATCCCGATAAGTTAGGTGCTGGAGCATCTAAACGTCGTAAGCTTCCGGTAGACGAAAGAGGAGCCGTGGTAATGGCCGAATTTCATAATGGTACATTGTATTCTGGATCTGGTGAAAAAGTGACTGATGAAAAACAAGCTAAAGCAATCGCATATTCAGAAAGCCATCCAGACGAGGGAAAATTGAATTACAAGAATTCTCCAAAGGAGAAGTAAAATGCCAGCATAAGTTTGATTGAAAATGGAGTAGAAAAAGAAGCAATAAATAAATTTATACTTAGCAGGGTAATCTATGCAAGAACGAATTTCCGAGGGTGATTTAATAAGAAGATTCGGTGGTGCCAATGTGGGTGAAGCCATAAGGAACGCAGAGGCAATAGGCCTTCGCATAATTAGACCATCAAGAACAGAAATGAACCTTGGTAAAGATGGGCAATTAGCAGGTCGGAATAGTCCGTGCCCATGTGGAAGCGGGAAGAAATATAAGAAATGTTGTTTGCCAAAAATTTGGAAGGAGAAATATGGTAAAGAAACAAATTAAAGAATTAGGACATTTTTATGACTGAAATCAGATGCGTGAAATGTAGAAGATTGTTATTTAAACAAGAAGGTATATTTGGAAAAATAGAAATCAAATGCCCAAAATGTGGTTATAAGTATCTACATGATCCGTTTAAAGGAACTTGCATGGAGAGAATAAACCCGATTGTTAAAAATGCTCCATTAATTAAATAAAAAGAGCCGTTCGACGGCCACTTAAATAGAGCTTTACGAAAGCCGGAAGAGAGATTGAAAAATCTTTCTATCCGGCTTTTTTATTAAATCAAAAAAGGAGGGAAATTTTATGGCAGAAGACCAAGTGAACCAGACAGGGGATCAAGGAGCAAAGGATCAAACATCATTAGGGTGGAGAGCAGCGCTTCCCGATGAGTACAAGGAGCATGAATTCGTCAAGGGATTCACCAAGCCAGGTGATTTCGTCAAGTCGGCCTTAGAGATTAAGACCGAAAGAGATGGACTCAAGACGGAGAGGGATGCACTTAAGACGAAGACGGAAGGAATGATACCGAAGCTCCCCGATAACGCCACGGATGAGGAAAAGGAGGTATTCTGGTCATCTCTCGGAAAACCGGAGACACCGGATGAATACGAATTTCCTAAACCAGCCGATGGCTCGGAACCTGATCCCATCATAAGCAAGTGGGCGAAAGGCACATTTCACAAGGCTAATCTAAACAATGAACAGGCTTCATTTGTGGTTGGAGAATGGGACAAATTCATGGTTAGCTATAACGCCGCAATGATCAAACAAGAGCAGGATGACCTAAAGAGTGAAATGGACAAGATGAAGACCGAACTCGGCGATAAGTATGATGCTCATGTGGAGATGGGTAAAAGGTTCTTCAAAAAGGTAATGGAAGCGGATTTTGATGAAAAAACGCCAGTCAATACAACGACTCTTCTCAGGTTCGTTATAAAGGCTGGTAAATTAATGGGGGAAGATACGAGTCCTCCAGGTTCCCAAGGTGGAAAAGATCAAGGGAAACCTGGTCTTTCGTATAACAAATCTCCCAAAGATTGACATCGCACTCACCACTGTGTGAGGCGATGAAAACTAAAAAGGAGGTAATTGAAACATGGGTGAGATAGAGCTTTCATCATACTACACAATGGTGGATATCGCCAATGAGTACGCAGACAAGGAATTGTTATTTATTGCCAACACGTTGGCTCGCACTAACGAAATTTTGGAGGATGCGCCGTATCAGGAAGCCAATCAGGAATTCAGCCATAAGGGAGTGCAAGATGCATCTCTTCCTATCCCCGGATTCCGCACATTTAACGCAGGCGTTCCTTCTTCAACAGCCAAGAGCAGACCACTCATCGAAGGTCTGGCTATTGCCGAGGATTATGCAGAAGTCGATTATGAGCTTTACAGACTTCAGGCAAAAAAGGAACAGTGGAGACAGCGCAAGGACGCCAAGCATATCGAGGGGATGGGACAGAAGATAGCAACTACCGTCTTCTACGGTGATCTTGGAACCGATCCGGCATCATTCAAGGGATTTGCAAACAGATATAATCTTTCGACAACCCGCCCAAATGGGGATAGCACTCAACCCTATAATGTCCAATTGAACGGTGGTAGTGGTTCCGACACAACCAGCATTTGGGTTATTGAATGGGACCCTGACGAGTGTACTCTTCTTTATCCCCGTGGCACCAAGGCTGGGATTGAGTTCGAGGATCTCGGTAAGGTGACCAAGGAATTGAGCACCGGGTACAAATACGAAGTCCTTCGTTCCCATTTCTTATGGAAATGCGGGATTTTTGTGAGTGATGACCGAAGGGTGCAGAGGATCGCTAATAACATGACTACCGGAACCGATAGCATCTTTGATGAGGACAAGATCATCGATGCCATTCTTCGGACGCCAAGCAGAGGGAAGAACAATGCGGCGATCAAGATTTACTGCAACATTACCATAGTGTCGCAGATGTGGAAGAGATTCAAAGACAAAAACAACGTCCATTATACATCCAGGGAAGGATTGCTTGGCCAGAGAGTGCTGGATTTGAATGGCTATCCAATCCGGGTTTGTGATGCTATCGTGGACACAGAAGACGCCATTTCTTAATCGGCGTAGTAATTAAAATTTGAAATAAGGAGGTAGAAAAAAATGTTGCTTGATAATGCACTTGCTTTTAGTACGGATCAGGATCTCTCCGGGTCGGATGCCGCAATGAATTCCGAGAAATTTCCCTTAGATACCGGGGTTGTTAATCCAAATCTTGGTAAGGGTGGAGAAATCGGAGTTATGTTGGTGGTAAAGACAGCTTTCGAAGGCGGAACTGACTTAAATTTCGTTGTATATCACGGGGCATCATCCGCCAATGCCATTTTGATTTCTTCTCCACAATTTCTTGAGGCCGTCCTGGTGAAGGGATTTTCTTATTTTCTTCCCCTTCCCAAGGACTGTTCCAGATACCTTGGGGTCACGTATAATCAGACGGGGAACTTCACCGCTGGGGTAGTGGACTGTTATCTAACAGTCAAGCAGTAGAAATACCGAGGGAGGGTGAATATTCCCCTCCCAAATTTTTAATAAGGAGGACATAGAGCATGAGCGTTAAAGCTTATCAATGCGTTAGGCCATGTTTTTTCCAATCGAGGCTATGGCAGGTAGGAGATGTGGCCATGTTTGAGGATGGGGAATGGCCGAAAGATAAGAATGGTAAAATCAGGCATTTTGAATTAATTGAAAAATCAAAAGCGCCTGTGCCTGAAAAAGAGGAACCTGTGCCTGAAGAAGAGGAAGTTAAAGAATCCCGCAGGGGTCCAGGAAGGCCAAAAAAAGAAACCGAGTGATCTCATGTGGGGTGGGCGGGTCAAGTCCCTCCTCCTTGCCCGCCCTTAATTATGACTATATTAACGGAGGTATTACATGGCCTACAGTAAACTTAGTATAGCAAATTTAATGCTATCTAAGATTGGAGACGCTCGGATTACGACGTTGGGTGAAGATACGGAGCAATATTCGGCCTTCAATATCATATGGGAGCCAATATTGGATGAAGTTTTAGCTGATATATCCCCCCACTTTGCTCGGTTCAGAATTAGAATGCTAAGATTAGATGTTGCCCCTGCCTTCGGGTTTACCTATGCATATTCAATTCCCAATGGATTTCTGAAATTCGTGAAATCTCAGAAGGACAGAGCTAATATTTATCCGAATACACTTGATCCCGATGCCTATCCTCATGTAATTCAATCATTACTAATACCTTCCGGTTTAGAGAAGTTAGACAATGGGAGTTTCGCTTCGGATACCATCTGGACCAAAGGGACGGAGTGGACGATAGGGGGGGGGAAGGCTACCAAAGCATCCGGGGGAATCAGCACTTTGTCCCAGGATGCATCTGATATGATATCGGTGCCGGTAGTGGATGAGACGTACCTGCTGTCTCTGGACATAGATGGGTTGAGTGGAGGCAATTTAATTCCGACGCTGGGGGGGGCGGTGGGAATGCCCATAGGAGTGGACGGGGAGGGAATTGAGCAGTATATTACCGCCGTGGATGCCACTGGATTAATCTTAACTCCTTCTGCGTCCGGAGTGATATGTGATGTAGACAATGCAAGCGTGCTTAAATGCTCTGAAGTTATGGCGCTCTATATTGACTACATGGATTCCGATGAACAGCCTGCATACATCAATATGATAAGGAGGGTAACAGATATAACCAGGCTTACTCCTATGTTTGTTGGGGCATTGGCATTTAGAGGAGCGGCAGAGTTGGCGTTGAGATTGACAGAAGGAATGTCGAAATATCAGGCTATGTTGAAAATTTACAATGATATAGCCAAACCAAAGGCTATGGCAGAAGCACAATCTATGGAAAACGTGAAGGGTGAAACCGGAGCAAGTAGTTGGGAGCGAGCAGGTAGATAATGGCAAAAAAGACCCCACTTCTTAATGATTTCAGATCAGGGGAATTGACCCCTGGACTGGGCACCCGTTCGGATTTGAAGGTGTATTCTAAGGGATGCATAGTAATGGAGAATTGCATGCCATTGATTGAAGGGGGAATAGAGAGGATTCCCGGAACCAGATTTGTCAGGACCGTGAAGCAAACGGAAGAGGGGTGGGGGCTAAGGATAACGAAAAGCGGAAGTGGAAGAGTCACCGATGATTGGGGAGAGATTGACTGTGGGGGCCTGTGCTACTTCCTTGGATATGCAGACGGGATACCAGTGGTGCTTACCGCCAATCCCGATGCCGGACACAGCTTTACTAAATGGAGTGGGGACGGAACTGGAAGCCCCCTACGCACGGTTGTAATGAACGGAAATAAGGTAGTAGACGCAGAATTTTCTCTACTGACTCTTCCGTATGAGGCATACGACATGTGCAACAGTGCCACGCATTTATTCATATGCGGTATGGTGAATGATGTGGCGGACAGGAAATGCTACCTCGAAAGGAGACCCCTATCCAACCCATCTACCCTATTGGGGCAGTATTCCCTTAGCGGGATATCCGGGGCCACAACGGAAAGATTTGAAGAAGTGGTGGTGGATGATGATTACGTATATGTGTGTGGCAGGGCGTACAATGTGGCCACATCCAAGGTACAAGGGGTGGTGCTACGATTCCCCTTGGGCGACCTATCCACCCCGGACTGGACATACTGGTTGCCCATAGTGGCTGGGGTGAAGTCCTCGTTCCATGCAATGGATCAGGACGCCGATAATTTATACTTGCTGGGGGTTGACGGGGACGCCAACGCATCGGTGTCCAAGATTACGAAGGGCGGGGCGTACTACGCCAGGGCGACCATAGCCGTGTTTAGCAGTACAGCGGAGTGGGGTGGGATAAAGTATAACTCCGACGATGGATTTCTATATATGTCGAGCGAGGAAGCCGGGAACCTGGCTATGGCCAAAATCAGGGCGTCCGACTTTGGGGCATATTCTGGAAGTTCGAGTGGAAGTAATTATTTATACCGGAACGTAATAGTGGGAACGAACGTGTACGGTGTGGGGGGAGTCACGGGGGATAGAAAGCTGGTTACCCAAAGTAGAAAATTATCCAACATAGCCACGGTTAACTGGACCAGAACGCAGAACTACGTAGTTAATCAATTCGACACTCTGTATGATGTAGTGAGCGATGGCTCGTTTCTGTACGTGACCGGGATATTTTATGACGTAGCCATCGGGAAATACAGGGGTCTGACTCAATGCATAGCCCTGGATGGATCGTCAGCCGTATGGACTCAGGAATCAAGCAATGACCGAATGGGATTTTATCAGGGGCCAGCCTTGATCGGTGGATATTTATGGTTGTGCCTGTACTCCAACTCCGGGTTGTCTAATAAGGTGTGGGTGGAGAAGAGAGATTTGGCTGATGGAAGCCTAATTAAGGAAT
>Ga0209323_10003472_pt1 | contig 10476 bp, 8 predicted proteins | sample Rifsed19ft2_FD_184014 | JGI IMG/M metagenome (GOLD analysis project Ga0209323, IMG submission 184014) | Soil microbial communities from Rifle, Colorado, USA - sediment 19ft 2 (version 2) | ecosystem: Environmental > Terrestrial > Deep subsurface > Rock core/Sediment | place: Rifle, Colorado...
CCCCCTTCCAGCGAGAGGGAGCTTAAGAAAACCGAGATAACCGTACCAAAGGCGGCAAAAAGGGTTATAAAGATATCGGATGCCATAAGCGTGGGAGACCTTTCCCAGAGGGTGGGTGTAAAGGCAGGCGATATAATAAAGAAACTCATGAACCTCGGAATAATGGCAACAATAAATCAGTTCATAGATGCGGATGCCGCTACCCTGGTGGCCACGGATTTTGGATACGAGGTGGAGAAAATTGCCCCGCAGGAAGACCTTCTTCTGGAAGACACCACAACAGAACGCGGTGAGCTAAACCCAAGGGCTCCTGTTGTTACTGTCATGGGACATGTTGACCACGGCAAGACCTCGCTCCTGGATGCCATAAGAAAGACAAATGTGGCTGCCGGCGAGGCAGGCGGCATTACACAACATATAGGCGCATACCATGTGCATCTTGAAAAGGGAGATATAACATTCCTTGACACCCCCGGACACGAGGCGTTTACAGCCATGAGGGCCAGGGGTGCAAAGGTAACCGATATAGTGGTCCTTGTAGTTGCGGCGGACGACGGGGTTATGCCACAGACAGTAGAGGCAATAAACCATGCAAAGGCTGCAAAGGTCCCCATAATCGTCGCCATAAACAAGATTGACCTTCCTACAGCAGAACCCAAAAAGATAAGGCAGTCGTTGACAGAGTACGGACTGGTAGCTGAGGAGTGGGGAGGGGACACCATGTTCGCAGAGGTCTCTGCCAAAAAAGGTATAGGCATAAAGGAACTTCTGGAGATTATACTCCTTCAGGCAGAGATGCTGGAATTAAAGGTAAGCCCGAAAAGGCCTGCAAAAGGCGCAATTATTGAAGCAAAGCTTGATAAAGGACGCGGACCGGTTGCCACAGTTTTGGTGCATGAAGGAACCGTAAAGATAGGGGATGCGTTTGTAAGCGGGGTGCATTGCGGAAGGGTCAGGGCAATGATAAGTGACTGGGGTAAGAAGGTGGAAGAGGCCGGCCCAGCCATGCCAGTGGAGATATTAGGGCTTTCAGGGGTGCCTGAGGCAGGCGATGTGTTTACAGTCGTAAGAGATGAAGTGACTGCTAAGCAGATTGCAGGCATAAGGCTTAAAAAGAAACAGGAATCTGAGATTAAAAAGACAGCAAAGATAAGTCTTGCGGAGTTATATGAAAAGATTAAGGAAGGGGCGGTAAAGGAACTGAGCGTTGTTGTAAAGGGTGATGTCCAGGGTTCAGTGGAGGCTGTGAAGGAGATGCTGGGTAAATTGCCGGCAGACACAATAAAGGTAAATATCATACATAATGCAGTGGGCGGCATAACAGAAGGAGATGTTATGCTGGCATCTGCATCCAATGCCATAGTTATCGGTTTCAATGTAAGACCAGAGCCGAAGACCCAGGCGCTTGCTGAAAAGGAAGGTGTGGATATAAGGCTCTACAGCATTATATATGAGCTGGTGGATGACATAAGGAAGGCAATGGAAGGCATGCTGGCGCCCACTATAAAGGAGAATATCCTGGGAAGGGCAGCGGTAAGAGAAGCCTTCCGCATATCAAAGGTGGGGACAATCGCAGGTTGTTATGTGACTGACGGCAAGATACTTCGGGCTTCAAGGGTAAGACTTATAAGGGACAATATCGTTATATACGACGGCAAGATGTCTTCGTTGAAAAGGTTTAAAGAAGATGTCAGGGAAGTCCTGTCTGGCTACGAATGCGGAATTGCCATAGAAGGCTTTAATGATATCAAAGCAGGTGACACCATAGAGGCATACCAGATGGAAGAGGTGGCGACAAAACTGGCGAAATGACTTACAACCGTTCCGATAGAGTCGGCGAAGAGATAAGAAAAGAGATAGCCATGATGCTATTTGGGGAGATACATGACCCGAGGATAGGTTTTGTTACTATAACAAAGGTATCGGTTACAAAAGACCTTCGCCATGCAAAGGTCTTTTTCACAATGAGAGGGAACGAGAAGGAGCGGGAGAAAACAAGCGAGGGGTTGCAGAGCGCAAGCGGTTATATAAAGAGAGAACTCGGGAACAGACTTGAACTAAGACATATACCCGAACTTATATTCAAGTTTGATGACTCCCTGGAATACGCCAGCCGTATTGAAGAAATAATAAAGGATATCCATAAAGGAGATTAAAGGTGTCAAAAAAATCCGAGCAGACATTTGACGCAGTAATAAAAGAGATCAACAATGGCGTCAGATTCCTTGTTGCCTCACATGTAAATCCCGAAGGAGATGCAGTTGGTTCAACGCTCGCACTTGCGCTCGGCCTTAAAGAATTAAAAAAGGATGTAACCGCGTACCTGTATGACCCGGTCCCTGCTGCTTTTAAATTCCTTCCCTTTGCGGATAAAGTGGTCAGCAAGGCGCCTGAGGATAAAATCTACGATGCCATTTTTGTTGTGGACTGCGGTCAGAACGACAGGATTGGTGAAGATTTCAGCAGGATAAAAAACAGGGGGAAGCTCATAAATATTGACCACCATGCCACAAACACCCGTTTTGGCGACATCAACATTATAAACCCTGATGCCTCTGCCGCAGGTGAGATGATATATGATCTCCTGAATGCGATATCTGTTGCCATTACCCCTGAGATAGCAACGAACATTTATACTTCTATACTTACTGATACAGGGTCATTCAGGTATTCCAGCACTACACCCAGGGCATTCAGCATTTCTGCTGAGATGGTCAGGCTCGGAGCAGAACCATGGGAGATATCTCAGAGGGTATACGAAAGCCAGCCTGCAAACAAATTAAAGCTGTTGGCATCTGTGTTAAACACGCTGGAGGTTAGCAGCGACGGCAAGATAGCAACCCTTTTTGTTACACTTGACATGCTCAACAAGGCGCAGGCAGGCAAGGAAGTGGTTGACGGATTTGTAAATTACGCAAGGGCTATTGAAGGGGTTGAGGTCGGGATACTATTCAGGGAGTCGAAACCAGGGGAATATAAGCTTAGCTTCAGGTCAAGGGGGAGAATAGACGTGGCACAGATTGCACAGGGTTTTGGCGGCGGAGGCCATATGAATGCTGCCGGGTGCAATGTAAAGGGCGACCTGAAAGATGTAATGGAACAGGTTGTAAATACAGCAGAAAAAAGGATATATGAAGCGGCTATAAATCAATAGGCCGATGTAATTACTATGGATGGTATCCTTGTTATAGACAAACCAAGAGGGTTGACCTCCCATGATGTTGTCATGGTTGTAAAGAAGAGGCTCAGGGCAAATAAGGCAGGGCATATCGGCACCCTTGACCCCATTGCAACAGGCATCCTGCCGGTTTGCATAAATGGCGCCACAAGACTTGCCAGATTTCTTGAGGGAGGCAGGAAGGAGTACCTTGCCTCAATAAAACTTGGCGAAGAAACAGACACCTACGATGCCGAGGGCAATGTTGTAGTAAAAAAGGATATAACAGCAGTAAGAAAAGAGGATATAATTGCAGTTGTCCATAGTTTCAGGGGGAGGATAAAACAGACGCCGCCTATGTTCTCTGCCATAAAAATAAATGGCGTGGCACTCTACAGGCTTGCGAGGCAGGGGGTGGAGGTGGAAAGAGCACCCAGGGATGTGGAAATATATGATATACATGTTGAGGATATAATGTTTCCGTTTATTACAGTGAGGATCGCATGTTCCAAAGGGACATACGTAAGGAGCCTTGCCTTTGATATAGGCAAGAAACTTGGCTGCGGTGCCCACCTTGCTGGTCTGATAAGAACAAGGAGCGGGATATTTTCCATTAATGACAGCGTTTCTATGGATAATGCCTGCGAAAAGGATATTATTGCAATAGAAAGGCTTTTTGCGGACTTGCCAGGGATATCTGTGGATGAGATAAGCGCTTTGAGGATAAGGAACGGGCTGATGCCGTTCAATAATGGCAGCGCCATGGAATTGAATATTTCCTCTTCCATTAAAGACGGAGAGATGATAAAATTCACCCTCAACGGAAGGATTATTGCCCTTGCCAACTACAAGGGTAGTAACGGGTTTCGGCTTGAAAGGGTATTTAAATAAAAAGCAGGCGGCGGGTAACGAGATGGAAGAGGCGGCCACAGCCTGTAATTATCATGACATGCGGTTAGAAAGGAGGTGAAAAGGTATGCTTACATCAGAAAGAAAACAGGAGGTTATCAGGTCCTACAAGCGGAATGAAAAGGACACTGGTTCGCCTGAGGTGCAGATTGCCATCCTTAGCGAAAGGATAAACTACCTGACCGAGCACTTCAAGTTGTATACGGATGACCATCATTCCAGGAGAGGTCTCCTGAGGATAGTCGGACAGAGGAGAAGGCTTCTCGACTATCTGAAGAGAAAGGATGTTAACAGGTATACGGCAATCGTTGATAAATTGGGTTTAAGGAAATAAAACCTTAAGACATGGGCAGGGGCTCATTATCCTCAGAGGGATAATGCGGGGAGGTTTCTTTAAAAGCCTTAAGACAAGTAGTTGCCCATTTAGAGGCCTTTTATTATGCAAATTTGTTTCTTCCGTCAATTTTAGAGGGAGGGACCAAAGGCCGTTAAATAGACAACTACTTATGGCTTTTTGAGGACCTTTCCCCAATCCCGCCACAACCCATTTTTCAATCCCATGCCCTTACTACAATTAATTATTTTTAAAAGGAGAAAACAATAAGATGCCAAGCCGATATGAAGTAGATTTTGGGGGCAGGCCAATCTCTATAGAGATTGGAAAGATGGCCAAGCAGGCTGACAGTAAACTACATGGAAATGACATATGCAGCCGGAAAGATTCCTGGCGGGTTCTTCAAGAGGGAGGGGAGACCCAGCGAAAGGGAGGTGCTGTGCTCCCGCCTGATAGACAGACCGCTAAGACCCCTTTTCCCAGAGGGGTATTTTAACGAAACCCAGGTTATTGCTACGGTCCTTTCCCTTGACCCTGAAAATAATCCTGAGATAGCAGCAATGGTGGGGGCGTCAACAGCGCTAATGATATCTGATGTTCCGTTTAATATCCCCATAGCAGGTGTCAGGGTGGGAAGGGTAAACGGAGAATTTGTCTGCAATCCAACCAACAAACAGCAGAAGGAAAGCGATATAGACCTGATAGTTGCTGGAAGCAAGGATGCAATAATAATGGTGGAAGGCGGCGCAAAGATGGTAAGCGAGGATGACCTCCTTGATGCAATGATGTTTGCCAGCAAATCCATGCAGGGTGTTATAAAACTGCAGGAAAAAATTCTAACAGAGGCAGGGAAGCCGAAGAAGACGATCCCGTCCATTAAGACAGATAAAGAACTGGCGGCAAAGGTAATTGGCTTTGCAGACAGCAAGATAAGGGCTGCGCTTAATATCCCTTCAAAACAGGAGAGATACCAGAGGCTGTCCGACATATCAAAGGAATTAATAGAGTCGCTTAAACCCAATTATAAAGATAGAGAAGACGAGGTAACAAAGTTATTTGAAGACCTCAAATACCGCATATTGAGGGAGTCGGTCCTGACAACCAACACGAGGATAGACGGGAGGGGGCTGGCTGATATAAGGCAGATAACATGCGAGGTTGGGCTTCTTCCAAGGACGCACGGGTCTGCCCTCTTTACAAGGGGCGAAACCCAGGCAATGGTTGCAACAACCCTCGGGACATCAGAAGACGAGCAGAAGATAGATGCCCTCTCAGGATGGGAATACAAGACCTTTATGCTCCACTATAACTTCCCGCCATTTTCTGTGGGAGAGGTGAAGATGCTTAGGGGGCCGGGGAGGAGGGAGATAGGACACGGCGCCCTTGCTGAAAGGGCTGTGACAAAGGTCCTTCCCGAAACAGAGGTGTTTCCATATACAATAAGGGTAGTCTCCGATATATTGGAAAGCAATGGTTCATCATCCATGGCTACTGTATGCGGCGCATCCCTGTCTCTTATGGACGCCGGCGTGCCAACAAAGGCTGCTGTTGCCGGTATTGCAATGGGGCTTGTAAAGGAAGGCGAAAGGGTTGCTGTGCTTTCTGACATACTTGGCGATGAAGACCATCTTGGCGACATGGATTTTAAGGTTGCCGGCACAGAAGACGGTATCACTGCATTCCAGATGGATATGAAGGTAACCGGGGTGACAAAAGAGATACTGAGACATGCGCTGCACCAGGCAAAGGAGGGGAGGCTCCACATCCTTAAAAAGATGAAGGAGGCCATATCTTCACCTAGGAGCGAGCTTTCCGTGCATGCGCCGAGGATAATCACCATCTATGTAAGGCAGGAGAAGATAAAGGATGTCATAGGGCCCGGCGGCAAGAACATCAAGGGCATTATAGAAAAGACCGGCGTAAAGATTGATATAGATGATTCCGGAAAGGTGAACATCGCCTCTGCTGATGATGAGGCAGCGCGGAAGGCAATTGCCATAATCAAGGAACTGACACAGGAGGCGGAGATTGGAAAGATTTACCTCGGCAAGGTCAGGAAGATTATGGATTTCGGCGCATTTGTTGAGATATTCCCCGGAACAGACGGCCTTGTGCATATCTCACAACTCGCGGAAGAGCGTGTCAAAGATGTGAAGGATGTGCTGAAGGAAGGCGATGAGGTGCTGGTAAAGGTCCTTGAGGTAGATAAACAGGGGAAGATAAGGCTGTCACGCAAAGAGGCGCTTGGGAAGACTGCAACACAGTAAATTTTCTCAACCACCGACAGGAGTCGGTGGTTTTCTCTAACAGGGTAAATATCCAAATGACAAGCACCAAATAACATTTGTTATTTGATTATTGAATGTGGTAATTTAATTTTTTCACCGATATCCTGTATTAAAATCTGTCAGCTCAATAAATTAACTTATGTCCAAAATTCAGAAAACAACGTTAAGGAATGGCTTAAAGATTATTAGCGAAGAGATGCCTGATATCCAGTCGGCATCTATCGGTGTTTGGGTAAACATCGGCTCAAGAAACGAAGACAGCAAAAAAAACGGCATATCCCATTTCATCGAACACCTCTTATTCAAAGGCACTGAGAAAAGAACTGCGTTGGATATCGCGCGGGAGATAGAATCTGTCGGCGGCGTGCTTAATGCATTTACCGAAAGGGAAAATACATGTTTTTATGTAAAGGTATTGAGCAAAGATATACCTCTTGCAGTTGACCTTTTATCAGATATATTGCTGAACTCAAAATTTGACAAAAAAGAACTGGAAAAAGAAAGGCTGGTGGTTCTGCAGGAAATAAAAAGGGCTGAAGATACGCCTGACGATTTAATCCATGATATATTTGCAAGGGCATTGTGGAAAGGGCATCCCCTTGGGATGCCTGTACTTGGCAATCTTCGGACCATAAGCTCAATTAAAAGAGATGATGTTGTTTCATATTTCAAGCGGTCCTATCTGCCGCATGCTGTTATTATAACTGCTGCAGGAAGCATAGAGCACAAAAGGTTGTTAAAGCTTTTGAAGCCTTTTGAGAAGATGCTTCATTATGACCTTAAATCTCCAATTTCATATCTCCAATCTCCAATCTCATATTCTGGCACTACTCTGGAACAAAAAAAATTGGAACAGGTGCATCTTTGTTTAGGTGCCCCTTCTCCTAATCAGGCGCATCCTGACCGATACAAGCTTTACCTTCTTAACACCCTGTTGGGCGGAGGTATGGGTTCCAGGCTATTTCAAGAGATAAGAGAGAAGAGGGGACTTGCTTATTCTGTCTACTCTTATTTAAACCTTTGTCTTGATGTAGGCTCGCTTGTGGTGTATGCTGGAACTGCCCCCGAGACATTCTGCAAAGTGGTGAAATTGATTCTAAAAGAACTCAATACATTTGTAAAAAAAGAAGTTCCTAAGACAGAACTCCAATCTGCAAAAGAGCAGCTCAAAGGGGGTATGCTGCTTGGTCTTGAGACAAGCGAGAGCAGGATGACAAAACTTGCAAGAGACGAAATATATTTTAACAGGACGGTTACTGTGAAAGAAATAGTAGACGGTATAGATAAGGTAACTGCAAAAGATATTATGAAGTTGGCTAATGAAATTTTTAATCCTGGGAAAATAGCCATTGCTGCGATTGGCAAGGTAAAAGAAAAAGATTTACGATTTTAGATTTACGAATTACGATTTAAAATCTCAAATCTAAAATCGTAAATTTTTTAAAGGTGGTTATTATGCGTATACTTGTTGTAGAAGACGAAAAAAAGGTTGCTGGTTTTATTAAAAAAGGGTTTGAAGAAGAGAGCTACGCGGTTGATATTGCCTATGACGGAGTTGAAGGCGAATATCTTGCCACAACGAATGACTACGATGTTATTGTCCTGGATATAATGCTTCCCAAGAAGAACGGCATGGATGTGGTGAAGGATTTAAGGACCAGGGGCATAAAAACCCCTGTGCTCCTCCTTACGGCAAGGGATGCTGTTGAAGATAAGGTAAAGGGGCTTGACAGCGGGGCAGACGATTATTTAAGCAAACCCTTTGCCTTTGAAGAGCTTCTGGCAAGGGTGAGGGCGCTTATGCGGAGGAAGGAGTACAGCATTGTTGAACTAAAGTTTGCCGACCTTGCCCTGGACCAGGCTACAAGAAAGGCCAAGAGGGGCAGCATGGAGATAGACCTGACGTCCAAGGAATACGGGCTTCTGGAATATTTCCTGAGAAATCCCAATAAGGTCCTGACCAGGACGATGATTGCAGAGCATGTGTGGGATTATACATTTGACACCGATACAAATGTAATTGATGTATATGTGAACCATCTGAGAAACAAGATAGACAAAGACTCTTCCAAGAAACTGATACACACGGTGAGGGGGATAGGGTATATCCTTAAGGAAGAGTAAACCCCAACACCAAAGGTTTTGGCGCAGTGGTAAAGCCCTTCTACTGCCTCACATAAGTCAGCATCAGGGCTCCGAAGGTAGCGAAGACGAGGTTTGTCAGCCATGCAGCAAGAAAGGGCGGGATGATGCCGTTATATCCGAGGGATATATTGATTGCAGAGACAACCCAATAGCTGAAGCCTATGATTATGCTCATGCCGGCGCCAAAGGCCATTCCTCCGCGCCTTCTGTTTCTTAATGCAAACGGTATCCCCATCATCACCATTATGACACTCACCAGAGGGAAAGAAATCTTGGAATGCAGGTCCACGACATATCTTGCGGCTGCATACCCCTCTTTTTCAAGTTTATCTATGTAGTCCGTTAGCTCCATGAAATTCATCTCTTCAGCGAGCCTCCCAGCATCACTAATGTCCTCTGGTTTTTCTGCAATGGGTATTATATCGGTTTCCGCCGTTGATGTGCCGAGGAGTTTGCTCCCGTGAAAATTTAATGACCTAACCCCAGTTGCAAGCCATTTTCCGTCAACCCATTTTGCCTCCCTGACATCAACCCGTTTTACGATATTGAAATCATCGCTCATCTTATAGATGGTAAGGCCGTGCATGATACCGTTTTGCGGCTCTATGTAATCTATGCTGTAGATACCCGCATTATCCCTGAACCAGATGCTGTTCTGGGCAAATGTAGCCCTTGTGTCCTTCCCCTCCATTGCCTGCATTATAGCCATTACCTTTTTATTGGCCAACGGTATAATGGATTCGTTAAGCACAAAATTAAGTCCGCTTATAACCAATGCACATGCAAAAAAGGGTATGCACAGCCTTAACAGGCTTATTCCGCCGGAAAGCGCAGCGACTATCTCATTGTATTTTGCAAAGATGCCGAGGGACAATAGTGTTGCCATCAGGACAGCCACAGGGCTTACCTGGTAGAAGATAAACGGCGCCTTGTATAAAAAGAATCTGAGACTATCCGCAAACCGCACATTGTGCTCTATCATGGTATCAAGATTCTCAAATACATCTATTATGAGATAAAGGGAGACAAAGGCAGAGAGTGTAAGCATAAATATTTTAACAAACTCTTTAAGTATATATCCTGTCAGTATCTTCATTTTTTCCTCTTGAGGGATATGTTTTTCAAGGCAAGGGCAATTATCTCTTTCTTTTCTTCCAGCCATGCAAGGGATTTTATGGGGGAATCCTTTGTTGTTTTGTAAAATATATGTATGCCGATGAGGAACATGAAGATGTCCGAACCCCATACTGCAAGGACGGGATTGAGCATCCCTTTTTCGCCGAGTGATTCCAGGGCAGTGGAGAGTATATAGTAAAAAAGCACGATACCGAGCCCGACTGTGAAGCTGGTAAACTTTGTTGTCCTTACCCTCTGGATGCCCAGGGGTATGCCGAGGATGCCGAAGATAAACACAGAGGCAGGCAGGGCAAACCTTTTATGGAGATCTATTATGTGAGGGGCAGGGTCTTCTCCTGCTGTTTTTACATCAGCTATCCTCTCCTTCAGTTGTCTGATTGTCAAATCCCTGTTGCTCTTTGAGGTGTCGGGATTTTTTACCCTGTCTTCTTTCAGGCTTAAATTCAAATCGTATGTATTGAATGTAAGAATACTGTAAAGCCCTTTATCTCCTGCCCTGTGGGTTG
>Ga0209323_10003476_pt1 | contig 10472 bp, 8 predicted proteins | sample Rifsed19ft2_FD_184014 | JGI IMG/M metagenome (GOLD analysis project Ga0209323, IMG submission 184014) | Soil microbial communities from Rifle, Colorado, USA - sediment 19ft 2 (version 2) | ecosystem: Environmental > Terrestrial > Deep subsurface > Rock core/Sediment | place: Rifle, Colorado...
CCCTCCAGTTCCAATGTTCTGAACCCTTTTTCCTTTTTATTTTAACTTTTCTAAGTTCAATTTTATGATGTTTTAACCAACACTCTCTTGTACAATATTTTGTTTTTTTATGATGAAGTTCTTTTCTTCCTTGAAATTCCGTTTTACATCCAATACAAATATATTTTTTACCCATTCCTCTATTGCTCCCTGCTACAATATTTTTTGGCATTTTCCCCTTCATTTTATTTGATAAATATTTATTCCTACATTTCCATGAACAGCAAATATGTTTTATCCAAGCCAACCTACTTTCATTTTTAGGTTTAGAAAATTCATTATCACATATAATACAATTTTTATTCATTTTCTATGGTGTCAATTCTGTTCCATATAGATTAAAACTAAGATTCCCATTCCCCGCATATATTTTTATCTTATCGCCAGTAGCCATTGTAATTCCAACTGTTGCCGTAAAAGTATCATTCTTGGGAATAGTCACATCAAAATATAAATAATCTTTATTTTGTGTTGCCCCTCCACCTACTGCATGACTTACTCTAAAAGCCGTTGATGTCCCGCCTCTATTACATACGATTATGGTAGAACATACCGCAGATGTCGCTGCGGGAACTGTATATAAATCAGTTTCAGTAGTCGCATTGGGCGCTGATTGTCCAAGAGATTTGTAAACTTCAGTCATTTATGCACCCATTAATAAAAATGTTTTCTTAAATCCTACTGCTGCAATCGCCTGTGCGTCTGAATATCCGGCAGGTATTGAATGAAAACCTTTCGTTCCTCCGCCATCCGTGCCGTAATACTTTGTATTCCCGGGTGCAGCGCTATCATTAACTAATTTTAATCCATTTATATCCGATATAATACTCATCTGATACCTTACCTCTGCAAAAACAGTATTAAGGAGGTAATAAAAATCTATTGTGTCCGTATCAATCAATACACCCCCCACTGCATCCTGCGCCCGTTCATCAGTGAAATAAAGATTAGTTGCACCCTCCGTTAAATCATCCGTATCAAATCCGTCAAATGACAATAGTGATGCCGATAATTTGCCGGCAAGGGTTACTGTAAGGTCTATCGTAGTTGTATCTTCTATTGAATTAATGAACTGTGAAGAAAGAACATCTGTTGCTATCTGAAATTTTGTGCCGTCATAATTTAACTGATAAATGCCGTTTTGTTGAATATCCCCAGCCACTAATTCAGAACCATTGGTCTTTATTATGCTTTTTACATTGAGTTTTCTTTTTGAATATTGAATAGTTAACGTAATTTTATCTGTATTTGCTTGCAGGAACTTAACTCTTATTCCCATTCCTTCGGCAAAGTCAAATGTATCTGCACTATCTTTGAAAATAGTGTAGTTATTCAGTCCTCTTGCTATGTAGTAATCAATAGCCACAAAATGCAAATTTAAGAAATTGGAGTCACGTAGATGATTCCTCTTTTTATTTCCGTATATTGACTGTTGTAATAATGGAAATATTTACCTTCACCATAGATGTCATCCAGATAGTTCTTCATGTTAGTATGGCATATAGGCAAACTGTTATATGAATCATAACCAAGTTCGGGATTATCGGGGACAAGACAATCATGTATAGCAATTATAGGTTTAAGTCCGCTTTCTTTTATTATTTTAAGTTCATCATATAAAGGGAAATGATTCTGCCAATGCGAATCAATGAATATTATAGGAACATCTTTACAGATAGTTAATATTTCAGGAAGCCATTTAATTGTGCTGCCTTCATAGAATAAGATATTATCAAGACCCGAACATCTTTGTTTTGCTATCTCAAGGAAATCGGGACGTATTTCAATGGTATGTACAAAATGAAAATTCTCTCCGAGCCACTTTGCAGTCCCCCCTGTTGCCGTACCTAATTCTATGGCGGTTTTACTTTGAAACTTATCCCGCAGTTTAATAAATTCCTTACATATAAAATGGTCTCCGTTGAAAGGCAATTCCTGAAAAGGCATTATCCTTTTCTCGTTGGGAAGCAAACTATTCAGGGTAACCCATTCTCCTGTATTATTTGATTTATGTCCTATCCTTTTTTGAAAATCAACATTTGGAATATCATCACATAAATCCTTTCGTAAGTAAAATAGATTAAGATTTTTATGGTTATAGATAATCACATAACCATATTTGCCTGCAAGTTCTTTCCCTGCTTCAAAACTATATCCGTAATACGTATCATTGTTCCATCTGTGATCCGGATTATATTTGATAACTTTTTTATCTTCTATCGCAGGATTAAATTCAGAAACAATAAGACGAGGATTGCAATGTTTCAGTATTTCTTCCAAAACATAAAAATCATTTCCGTCAACGTCAATACTCAATAAATCAAAGTTTTTCGGTACGTCATATTTGTAAAACAAAGACATTATGTTTTCTCTGGTAACAAATTCTTTTTTTACTTTATCATTGCCTTTGTTATCTCCGTCTATCAGTGTTCCTGTCCATCCCTCATCAATAAGTAATTTTGAGTTTGAAAGCATAATCCCATCTCCTGCGCCAATGTCAACAAGATATTTATTGGTAATTCCTATCTTTTCAAATATGTATTTAATAATAACTTCCTCTCCCGTCTGTGAATATTTATTTTGACTTAAATCCAATGTCTGTAAATTTGGAATCCACTTATCTTTTTCTTTTTGTGTTTTTTTGGCGTAATCTATTACCTTTTTTATGATATGATGATATGTTGCATTGTTTTTAGCCCATTCATATCCTCTTATGGCTATTGCTTTTCTTTCTTCTTCATGCTGTAAATAATATTCAATCTTCTCAATCAAATCATCAATACTATCCCACATAACCACTTCTTGTTTGTCCTGAAAAAAATAGTCAATATCCCTAAATCTATGGGTTAAAACACAAGTTCCACTGCCCATTGCCCTCCAGAGACGGTCGCTGGTATAGCGGAAAGTATTAAATTGAGAAAGGTTAATGGCTATTTTGCTATGTCTTAATACTGCCGATTCTTTTTCAACGTTGGACATTAAATTATCAGCGTTTTTCCAACCTCCTCCATATAAACCGAACCTATCGCCAAAATGCTCTTGCACTTTATTTGTCATTTGAAATCTGAAATTGGTAAGCGGAAAAGTGTCTTTTGCATAATTTTGCGCTAAAAAAACTATCTCTTTGTAAGGAGAAGGGCAAAAATCCTTTTCATTATATCCTGTTGGTAAAAATTCTGCATTAATGCCTCTTTCTTTAAGTTTTTCAACGGAATAATTATCTGAATACATAGTGCAATCAATATGTTTTCCTACTTCAAAAATCCATTCAGCAATATTTTCTCTCATATCCCCAGACCAATTTATGATGATACCCGACATTTGTTTTACTGTATCTGCATTAATAACATCTGTTGTTGTTTGTAATTGCATAAATACCAAATGAGGACAAAACTTTTTATTTTCTTCTATGACGAATTTTCTAAGACCTTCTAAACCACGCATTTTTAACTCCTTTTGCCAATCTATATGTAGAAATTCACCCTGCTCTTTGAAAGCATCATGTATAGCTCTTTGTCCGCTGTTGGAGTATGGAAATCCGATGTGCATTATTCTGTAATCCTTTTTCTTTTCATTTGGCCTGATTAGTTCTGTTGGAGCAATTTGTTTATATGGCGGAGGGATTCTTTTTATTACTTTTCCGTTTTGGATATAATTTCTTACTTCGGTATTATGTAGATGTATTGCCCTGATAGATTTAGAGGGATTCAGTATATTATATCCCGCTTGTTCTATCTTGTAAGCAATGGCATTGTCACATCCTGCAATACCAAGCCCAAAATCCAAATCTTTAATATCCTTTATTTTCCCCTTAAAAATCCATGCGTCCTGACTATCAGAATGATTGTAAAAAGTATCTCCATCCCAACGGCACAGTGCATAACAAGTATTATCTGAAAACGGAGTAAGCAATGAAAGCGTTGAATCAAAATAAATATCTGAATTTGAAATAATACTTATATCAGAAGACAAAACGATAGAATTGATGTAATTAAAAAAGTCGGAGTAGGTGGGTCTTTTATTGGCAGGAACTTTTATGATTTTCTTATTATTGATGAAAATTGATTCCTCTGAAAGAAGATATATTTTGTCAATAAGGGGATTATTGATGTTCTTTTGCAGACAAACTCTTAATTCATTGTTTCTGTCTTTATCCTTGTCGGTGTAATAATTTTGAAAAAGACATATCATTATTTATCAAATATAATTTTTAATATTTTCAAGATAGTTGATGCCTCCTATGTTGCGAAATTTTGCCACATCATATTTGTCGCCATCAAGTGATGTTGGTGTGTTTTCAAGTGACAAATTGCCGGCAGCAACTGATTTATCCCTGAAATCAATCGTCAAATTCGGTTGAACTCTTATTTCAAAAGGATGATTGGTTGGTGCATTTAGAAGATTATCAACCGTTTCGTTAAAGGGAATTGAAGATGTGATTATATTGAAAATGCCCACATGAGCATTTACAGTAAGTAAATCAATATCTGCGCCAACAAGCGTGTCTATCGTTGCTTCAAAATTTGAAAAACCATTCTCTAATCGTTTTTGTGTTATACCATTCCCAAAAGTATAAGATGAAGCCATATTGTTCCCGATAAAATTATTCTGAAAATTGGTGCCGATAACATTTTGCGTAAACCCGAAATCAAAAGTATTTCCTATACAATTTATACCGATAACATTAAGCTGGAAAGAATGACCTATTATATTCAGTCTAAAATTATTTCCAATCGTATTATCAGTGCAGCTATATCCCGGTAATTCAAAGGAAGTACTTGCTGTTCCAAAAATATTATTTGTGCAGTTTTTATCAATGGATATATCAAGACAACTTCCTCCGTTTCCATCCGCAGCAGGAACGAAAGTGTTTGTGGCTGGATTGATGTTGTTATTAAAAGTATAGAACTCCTGGCTGGCAGCACCCCCTCCCGGGTCCGAAGTAGCAGTATAAGTTCCGTTTCCTGCAACGGTTTCCCATCGGGTGAATTTTATTGTCCTCCAGTCATACCAGGTTGAAAGGTTTTTTAAGGTGTCGTGCCGGTAAGTTATAGCCCAATTAGCAGGATTGGCATCAGAGGTATCATAATAGATTATATCCTGCGGGAACGATGGACTTTTAGCCACAATATCAATTTTATTGACATCGGTTGCGGAGACAATAAGCGGTTCGGCTAAATCGCTGATATATATGATTTGCCCTCTTTGAAGTTTACTGCCTGTTTTTAGTGAAGATACTTGTGCTTTTGTTTTGGTAAGAACATCAAAACTTGTCGGAATAAAGTCAAGTTCGGTAGTTCCTAACAATAGGGGGTCATTGGTGATGAGTTCCCATGTGGTATCTGCATTAACCGTTCCCTCTGTAACAATAACTACTGTGCTTGATTTTACATTTGCAGCAGCATCAAAATCAGTAGCCCTTGTCAAAAGTTGTCCTACTCCATTGCAAACATAAATTCCATTTTCTTTTTTATCCGTCTGGTCTTTTAGAAACATTCTGTTGGTAGCCACCAGATTCACTCCGTCAAAAGCCCCACCTGCCCATGCAGCGGATAAATCATAATTACCCGTTGAACCCGCCCGGGCAGGAAGTTTTACGATTGATTGGGTCGTATAAGGCGTTGAACTGTCCAGCGCAGGATCGTAAATATAAAGGTCGGCAGGACTGCCTTTTCTCCAACCAATATAAGAATAATCACTACTTGATGCAGCAAGAATTACTATTGGATTGGCAGCGTCATAAACTTCATAAAGACCCTGTTCAAGGATGCCGTCTTTTTGACGTGCAATTAAATCTATCCTGCGTATTAAAGCAGAGATGAGATTTTTAGTTTTTAGGGTTGGAAGTTTTGGATTAGAACTCATGGTTTTGATATTAAAGTGTTATTATTTTATAGCGAAAGTAGAGATTAATATTAAACGTGCCATTTAGAGGGTCTCCTGTCTTTATCATGACATATAAACCCTTATCGGGAATCAGTTGTGTATCAGTAGTCGCTGCAAGGTCTGATACTGTAATGACCTTGCCAACGACATGACGGGCTGCCGTTGAAGTAAGCAATCCATTGGCACCACCGAGAAAACCCTGTTCATGGGTAGCAGTATCAGTAATAAGTATAAGGTCAACATTCGTATCATAAGCAACATCGCCACCTTGCCAAAGGGCATCGCCAGAAAGATATTGTAACCGAATGATCTTCCCGGGACCGGGGGAAGGTACGGCAAGGATAGGAACGCTGTTACCCGTCAGAATAGCAGCATTGTTGATAGTTGCTTTTACGTCAATGGTATCAGCCAGATTATCCTTATGTACACCTTCATATTCTCCAAGTCCGGCATTAAAGCGCAATACATAGCCATCCGTAGTCAAAGGAAGTAGGTTGCCAACAAACGCTACATTGATCCATTTTCCGGTAGCATTATCATAAATAAAAATATGCTTATTGGCTGGCGCTGCAATGACGACCGGTGATGATGCTGCCGTTAATCTACCTTTCTGGTCAACAGTCAAGTTACTAAAGGCATAACTTCCCGGAGTAACAGCTGTATTTTCAAGTTTAACACCTGTAACGGCAAGATTTTCAAGATGAGCCGTTTTTATAGTTTCATCAGTCAACTGCGCTCCGGTAAATACCCTGAAATTGCGCAGGTCGGTTTGTACAGTTACTCCTACTCCATCGGTGGTAAACATCCATAACCTCATACCATCAGTGGCTGGCGGTGGGTTTCCTATGGTGACACTTTGCAGTAAGTATGTTCCATTAAATTTTACATCAATATAATTATCCTTTGTCGCTGCGAGTGCAATAAGGGTATCGTTTATTTCAAAGCGCTTGCCATCTACATAACAGTCAATTTTACTTAAAGTGACATTAAGTCCTACTATTACAGGAGTTGCACCCGAAACAACAAAATCAGAAGTTATTCCTTTCAGATGATCATATAAATTGGTTTGTGTCGCAAGGGTATTTATGGTAGTTAGAATATCGCCAAGTTTATTGTCAATTCCCTTAAAGTGCTTGTTTGATTTGACTTCTGCAATAGCGGGAGTATAATTGCCTGGAACAGTACCGTCATAGTCAACGCTTGATGTTTTGAGATTTTTATAGGCAGTATTAAGGTCTTTTACAAATGTAGCAAGGTCATCAATAGCATCATTCAAAGTACCTGATAGAGTGAAATCAATATAGTCAGAAGTTCCATCATAAACATCAACCTGTGATGACTTAATATGAGGCAATTCATTATCATAGATTGCCTTCAAAACATCATCGGCAGAATCCAGAATATCATTTAGGGAAGATACTCCCGGAGTATAGGGAATCTTCTCTAAACTGGGGCCGTCATAAAGTTGTATTTCGGATGTTTGTACCATCTTCAGGGTTGTCCTTGGTCATAAGTAAGATCAGGACGATTGGATATTAAATTTAACAACAGATTTTGTTCTTCTTTTGTGTATTTCAAATAATAATTCGGATATGTCTCAAGGACAAGATACCTCATAAGTTCTTGGTCAAAGCAAACGCATGACTTTAATCCATATTGCTCGTTTGATTTGTCGCAAATATTTGTAGAAAATATATTTTTACCGACAGCATAACGTGTCGTTAATACGAAAGCAAGTATAATGCCATCATCGCAAAGTAAATCGCAAAGTAAAAGGTTTATACCAATAGCGCAAACAATGATAATTATTTTCAGGAACATGCGCATAAAGTTGTGATTTCGTCAATATTAAGTCCGGCACAATCATATTTACCTAATTCAAAATTAAAATCAACGGCTTTGTGTAAAATAAGTATTTTGACTGCCTTGAGAAAGACCTCATTTTTACAAAGCATATTATCGGTACATCGGGTATCTTGCATGACTACCGCTGCCGATAGAACCGCCAATCTTTCACATTCTTCAGTATCACATAGGATTTTGAAGTAATTTACATCGGTATATTTAGGCGACAGGTCACTTTCTCCTATGGCTACCCATTTAACGCTTATACCCGGTACATCAGTGATAAGAGTTACGGATGATGCTTTATAGAGAACACCTTGATAATACACACAACTATCGGTAGTGAAGATCACCGCACTCCATGTAGGCACTGAAACTAATTTGACCGTATAAATACCGTCTCCATTGGCTATCGTATAGACAAGGTCATCGGAGGACATTGTCGCTGCGGGATAGATAAACAGAGGATCAGTAATTGCTAAAAGGGAAGATAAAACAGTACTTACTCCTGTGTGATGAGTTATGGTAACTGTACGGTAATTAGTGAAATTCGCTTGGGCATGACCGGCATCTGTATTGGTAGTATAGTTTGAATAGTCCTTAAATGTTACCGTAAGACAACCCGAAGATGTTACGGGCTTAAATAAATTATCAATAGGGTCTAATAGTGAGGTCTTAAATGACGGCATAAATGGTATATTTGTTTGATGATTTACATTGCTGATTCAAAGATTCACGGAAAAGGTATATTTACTGATAGTTTCATTATCAAAGACGAACATATCGGTATTGTTTGCTATTTTGATGGTCATTGGTTGATGTATCAATGGGGGTCATTGGTTAATCACTGCGCTCCGGGAAATACATACGTTATCAAAATCAATACTGAAATCCATCTTTTTGCATTAACCGATATTGCTGAAAACACAGAACTTACCTCTGACTACTTCCGTTGGAATAAAGAAATCAATGAGCCAAAACTTGATGTATCATTTCTTCAATGATTCCGGTATTCCTTTTCCTTTCTTTTTTCTCGCTTTTCTGGCGGTCTCAAGGGCAATAGCAATGGCTTGTTTTCTTTTATATCCTTCACCAACCAGTTTGCTTATGTTCCGGCTTATCGTCTTTCGTGAATACCCCTCCGTTAGTGGCATAATTTTTTGACAAAGGTAAGAATTTTATTTAGAATGATTCTAAATAACTATTCTTCCGGTTGTGTTCCTGCCCTTGTTTTCAATTCAGGGTTTTCTTCGTAAACTTTAATTTTTGCAAATTTCTTAAATCTTGATAACCATGTTTTAATGAATTTTTCCTTTTCCTTGTCGTTCTTGTTTTGATAATTGGTATTTATTTTCAGCGATTCTCCCCATTCTTTTATATTCATAGTAGGATGTTCTTCTGTTTTTTGAATCACCACTTTTCCCATTTGTTTTGCTATTAAATTTACCGTTCTCACGGCATCCTCATCCGTTAATTCCGTTCCTTCTGTTTTGATTTTTGGCATAAGTTGCCAGTAATCAATGCCAAGACGGTCAATTTCGCTTTCAAAGTACGTTTTATCTTTTATGTTTAATCCCAAAAAGAAAGGAATTGGATAATCCGACTTCATCGGTTCACCCCTTGTAATTGATATTTTCGGTGGTAATGTCCTTGATAAAAACGGTATTCTTGACACTGCCGGAGCAATTAAAGGATGTTCCCTTTTTTCTCTTACTATTGATTCTTCCGGTTCAACAGTTGCAATCAAATCCTTAACCTGATTAAATGGCGTTGCGAAACCACCAATAAATTCACCGATAAATTTATACATTGTTTTTCCTATACCTTCAATTTTTTGTTGTCCTGTGATTAACTCAATTAACATTCGTGTAGTCCCGGCTGCTGGTCTCATGCCGAAAAGTCCTTCCATGATTGATTGTACGTTTCGTTCATTATATTTTTCATAATTCATAATCAAATCACCCATAAAAAGATAAGGAGTAATGATAGGAGCCATAAATCTCGTATCAATGGTTTTTCCGCTTATATTTATTTCGTACCATTTCTCGCCTGCATTATCGCTGTTTCTTATTGCCATACCCACCGCTATCATTGACGTTCCTATTCCTGCCTTTACAAGGTTTTTATATGCCTCATGTGGATTAGTGTCTTGTAATTCTATTTTTGTTTCACCTGTTTTCTTATCGGTGATTTTCACTCGTTTTTTCCCTGCTAATTTCAATCTGAAATCAGGACTTATCAAATCCATAAATCCTGCGGGGCTATAATGATAAACATGACGAACGACATTACCGAAAAATCTCGGAAAAGGATAGATAAGAAGCATCCAGGGATTGTCATGAAATGTTCTCATTAGTGCTTTTGAAACAGGTGCTTTCGGGTCGGCAAAAGTCATGTTTAAGGCATGATTGACGGATTCTGTAAGCATTGCATCTGTTGGCTCTTTTACTCCTGCCTCTTTCATTAAAGTAGTAATGCGTGAATCAAATGCCATTTTCCTGAATTGAACTTCCTGAAACCGGTTAAATGTATTGAGAATGTTTACAATTCGGGACGGTGTTATTCCTTCTTGTATTGGTAAATTATACAAGTCAGATGTTTGCTCTGCATATTTATCAAGCAGGTCGTTTAATCTTTTTCTTTCTGATGGTGATAATCTTCTGAACATTGCTGCAAGGTCTTCCATTGCCGGTGTCATGGCT
>Ga0209323_10003479_pt1 | contig 10471 bp, 9 predicted proteins | sample Rifsed19ft2_FD_184014 | JGI IMG/M metagenome (GOLD analysis project Ga0209323, IMG submission 184014) | Soil microbial communities from Rifle, Colorado, USA - sediment 19ft 2 (version 2) | ecosystem: Environmental > Terrestrial > Deep subsurface > Rock core/Sediment | place: Rifle, Colorado...
GGCACGAGGGACGAGCTCGGAACGACGCGGTGTCCCTTCGAAGCGAAGAACTCGAGGAACCCCTTACGGATCTCTCTCGCTTTCATGCCTTTCATGCCTTGGATCAACGTTCAGTATCCCCGAAATTCAAAGTCGATACCAGTCGGTGCGCGACCTCGGGGGAGAATCCCCGCCCGAGGAGGTGCCTGTAGGCTCGCGCCCGTCCGCGAGCGGCCCCGGCTCCCCCGCGCTTTCGGAATCTCTCGAGGGCTCGCCTCGCGGCGGCCTCTTCTTCTCCTTCGGGGAACGACTCGACGAGGGCGCCTTGGATGTCGTTCTCGGAGAGATGGAGGGACTTGAGCTTCTGGTGGATGCGCGCCGGCCCCCAGTGCTTGCGCTCGGCGCTCGCGCGGGCGACGTCGCGGGCGAAGGCCGCATCATTCAAGTAGCCTCTCTCCGCGAGAAAGGAGAACGTGACCTCGATCTGCTCCGGGGAGTAGCCCGCGCGGGCCATTCTTGCAGAGAGCTCACGTTCGCCGTGGCTTCTTCGCGCGAGGCGCTTGAGAGCGAAGGCAAGCGGCTGGATTTCAGCTGAACTCGAACGGGCTTTCGGCTCCCTCACCGCCCTTGTCGTCCATGAAGTCGCTCATGCTCTTCTCCATCTCCTCCTGCGCGAGGTCGCTCGTCGACTGGATTCCCTGGATCTTGAGCTTGAACTCGTCGGGGTTGCTGGCTCGCCGGAGGGCCTCGTCGTAGGTGATGAGGTCCTTCTTGTAGAGGTTGAAGATGGACTGATCGAACGTCTGCATCCCGTACTGGGAGACGCCGGCGGCGATGGCCTCGTGGATGAGCTTGGTCTTGTCCTTGTTGATGATGCAATCCCGGATGAAGGGAGTCGCGATCATCACCTCGACCGCGGGCACCCGGCCGTGGCCGTCCGCCCGGGGGATGAGGCGCATGGAGATGACCGCCTTCAACACTCCCGCGAGCTGGAGTCGGATCTGCTTCTGCTGGTGCGGGGGGAAGACGGCGATGATTCGGTTGACGGTCTCCGTGGCGTCCAGGGTGTGGAGGGTCGAGAGCACCAGGTGACCGGTCTCGGCCGCGGTGATGGCGGTCTCGATGGTCTCGTAGTCCCGCATTTCACCGACGAGGATGACATCGGGGTCCTGACGGAGGGCGCTTCGGAGCGCGCCGGCGAAGCTCTTGGTATCGACCTCGACCTCGCGCTGGTTCACGATCGACTTCTTGTCCCGGTGGAGGAACTCGATCGGGTCCTCGATGGTCATGACGTGCTCGCACCGGTGCGAGTTGATGTAGTCGATCATGCCGGCGAGAGACGTCGACTTTCCCGAACCGGTGGTTCCGGTGCAGAGGATGAGCCCGCGGGTCTCCTGGGAGATCTTCTCCAGCACCAGGGGAAGGCCGAGCTCGCGGATGGTGAGGATCTTCACCGGAATGACGCGAAGGACGAGTCCTACGGTGCCGCGCTGCTGGAAGACGTTCGCGCGGAAGCGCCCGAGTCCGGGGACGCTGTAGGCGATATCGATCTCGAGGTTGTCCTTGAACTTCTGCTTCTGGCGGTTGCTCATGATGGAGAACGCCATGGCGATGGTGTCCTCCTGCATGAGTCGCTTCATCTCCACCAGGGGGACCAGCTCGCCCGCGATCCGGATGACCGGGTGGCTTCCCACCTTGAGATGCAAGTCGGAGGCTTTCCGCTCCGACGCGACTTTCAACAAGTCATTGATGTGCATTTTTCTGAGCCCCTTTCGAGCCGGATGGCACGGGCCTTCTGGTACTGTTCCAACGATCTTCGCCGAGCGCCCCGGCGTCGTTGATAGGCAGCGACAGCCCGACCAAGGCGATGACCTTTCTAGGCGAATCAAGTTGGAACGGCACTGGTTCTTCCTCGTCCGAATCAAGACTCTCACGCCGTTCGGAAAGCAGGAGCCTTGGTGGAGCGACTGAGCGAACTTATATTTGTCCCTGAATATCAATGCTAGGGAAAAACCCTTGTGTTGTCAATGTCTTCGACGTTCCCCCCAGCTCCCGCGGAGGACCGTGTTATAGTAACGCCCCTCGCGACATGTTCCTGCTCGGCCAACAGCTCGGCAAGTACCAGATTCTGAAGACGCTGGGAAGCGGAGGCTTTGGCACCGTCTACCTCGTCCGCGACACCTGGATCGACAAGAAGCTCGCGATCAAGGTGCCCCACAAGCAAAACGGCGAATTCGACGAGCTGCTGCGCGAGCCGCGGCTTCTCGCGGCCCTGGACCACGAGAACATCGTGAGCATCGTGACCGCGGAAAAAGTCGACGATTATTTCTTCATCGTGATGGAGTTCGTCGAGGGGGAGAGCCTCGAGGCCCGTATCCAGAGGACGAAAGGAGTCGAGCTCCCGATCGCCATCGGCTTCGCCCGACAGATCGCGACCGCGGTTTCCTACGCCCACCGGCAGGGGGTCCTCCACCGCGATCTGAGGCCGGGGAACGTCCTCGTCACCCCTGAGGGCAAAGTGAAGATCACCGACTTCGGGACGTCGCGGTTTCTGGAAGTCGGCGATCGCGCCTCCACCATCATCGGAAGCCCCCCGTACATGGCGCCGGAGCAGTTTCAAGGACGGTCGGTCTTCGCCTCCGACGTCTACTCCATCGGGGTCATCATGTACGAGATGATGACCGGCGTTGTTCCCTATTTCAGTGCCAACCCGCGACAGCTCGAGAAGATGGCTCTCTCGGGTCGACTCACGCGGCCCCGCGAGCGAAATCGCGCCATCCCGGTCGAGATCGAGGAGATCATCCTCAAGGCGCTGGCTCCCATGGTCTCCGACCGCTACCAGCAGGCGGGAGAGCTCCTCGACGACCTGGGAACGGTGAGCGAGATCGATCGCCGCGGCTCCCACCTCGAGGAGATTCGACAGCGGCTTCGTGCGCGGGAGAAGTCTTCCTCGCGGTTCTGCTGGAACTGCAGGAAACCGCTCCACGCGCGGTCGACGAGCTGTCCGTTCTGCAGCGAAGCTCAGTAGAAGAAGAACGCAAGGGCGCGAAGAAACGCAGAGACGCAACGAAAGAAAACGGAAGAAACGGAAGAAACGGAAGAAACGGAGAAGGGAGTCTCCCTCTGCGCCTCTGCGTACCCTGGCGTCTTTGCGTTCTTCCCCTTACTCGCGGAGATCGCCCGCGAGGTACTGCAGGAGAGTTGCGACGGCGATGGCCGCTGTCTCCGTTCGCAGGGTGCGGGGGCCTAGGCCGAAAAGCGTGACCCCGCGCGCAGCCGCGAGAGCGAGCTCTTTGTCGGACCAACCGCCTTCGGGTCCCACGAGGGCGACCACCTCTTGGTTACCGCTGAGGGCGAGAGGCGGCGCTCCGGGATGCGCTGCCATCAAATGTCCTTGCTCGTTCAACACCTCCTCGAAGCTTCGCGGCGCCGCGACCTCGGGGCAACAGCTTCGGCCGCTCTGCTTGCAGGATTCGGCCGCGATCCGTCGCCACCTCTCGAGGCTTTTTCCCGAGCGTCCCCGCTCGGTCTCGAGAGGAATGACCCGGGTCACGCCGAGCTCCGTGAGCTTCTCGATCAAGAACGACACCCGGTCACCCCTCGGAGGGGCGACGGCGAGGGCGAGGGAGAGCGGCGACTCCCGCGACGGCTCCGGGCCGAGGATGCGGAGCTCGACCTCGCCACCCGCGATTCGGTGGACTCTCGCCCGGGCCGCGCCGCCCTTGCCGTCGAAGAGGCTTACCTCCGCCCCTTCGCAGAGTCTCAGAACCTGGACGAGGTGATGGGCCTCCTCGGACGAGAGCCTCACGGTTTCCGAGTCGAGATTCGAAACGTGGAAGCGTCGTTCCCGGCTCATCTTCTGACTGAGGCATCCATGGCGATCACCAGGGCCGCCCACTCGCCCGACGTCCAGGTTTCACGCACTCGAAAGCCCGGGGGAAGAATCTCGGCGAAGTCGTCGACCTCCTCGACGAGGAGGCCGGAGAGCACGAGCGTCGGCGCATCCATCCGGGAGACGGCGACCTCGAGAATCGGTCGGGTGATGTTGGCCACGATGACGTCGCCTTCGAGCCGTTCGTAGCTCTCGTAGGAAGCGGTCTCGACCTGGATGCGGCCGAGCGCGTTCCGCGCCACGTTGTCAAGAGCGCAGCGCGCGGCGTCCTCGTCCGGCTCGATGGCGACGACTTCGGCCGCACCAAGGTGCTCGGCCACCATCGCGAGGATCCCGGTTCCCGCGCCCAGATCGATGACGCGATCCCCCGGACGAACGATGCGTTCGAGAAGCGTCGCTGCGAGCCTCGTGGTGTCGTGCGTGCCGGTGCCGAACGCCTGCTCGGGGTCGAGCCGCAGGACGGTGCGATCGATCGAAGGCCGAGGGCGCCAGGTGGGGAGGACGAAGTAGGACTCGCCGAGGCTGAAGCCGGTGAAGCTCTCTTTCCAGGCGGCAAGCCAGTCCTGAACTGGCTGGGACGCGCCCTCTCGGCAAGCGACATGGGGGAGTTTGTCCCCGAGATCGCGCGCGACCGCCGCGACGTCCGTTTCTTCGGGGAAGAAGGCGCGGAGGCTCGAGCTCGAGGACAGCTCCTCCGCTCCGAGGCAGCCCCAATCCGAAAGGTACGAGAGCGCGATCTCGAGATCCTCGGCGGGGCCCGCGATCTCGAGAACAGGATACGACGGCACCTTCGCCGTGCCCTCGAGCTCAGCCGAAAAGCTTCTCGAAGAAGCTCCGGTCCTTCTCGTGAGACCGTTCGCCGATCCGGACGGGGGGAGTGATGGCGGAGAGCTTTTCCAGGAGGGCTCGTTGCTCCTTGGTGAGCCTGTTCGGAGTGACGACGCTGACCACGACGAGCTGATCGCCGCGCCCGCCGCCCTGGAGTCGGGGAACGCCCTTTCCCCGCAGCTTCACCACGGTGCCGCTTTGAGTGCCTTCGGGAACGCTGATGTGCTCGACGCCGTCGATCGTCGGGACTTCGAGCTCCGCCCCGAGGGCGGCCTGGGGAAACGTGACGGGAAGCTCGAGATAGATGTCTTCTCCCTCGCGGCGAAACGTCGTGTGGCGCTTCACCGAGAGCACGACATAGAGGTCGCCAGGCGGGCCGCCGCGGATCCCCGCTTCGCCCTCTCCGGCGAGCCGCATTCGCGACCCGGTGTCGACGCCCGCAGGGATCTTCAGCGTGAGCTCGCGCTCTTTCGTCACCTGCCCCGTGCCGTTGCAGTTCGAGCACGGCTCGGGGATGAAATGTCCCGTTCCCCGGCAATGCCCGCAGGGACGGGCTACCACGAGAAATCCCTGCTGGAGTCGAACCTGGCCCTGACCGCCGCAGGTGGGACAGGGGCGCTTCTGGGTTCCCGGCGAAGCGCCGGAGCCGCGGCAGCGTTCGCAGAGCGAAGCACGGGGGACGAGGATGCGGGTCTCCGTCCCGCGGACCGCTTCCTCGAACGTGACCTCGAGGTCGTAGCGCAGGTCGGAGCCGCGCGCGACTCGGCCCCTCCGGCCGCCGAAGAAATCCGAGAACAGGTCCTCGAAGATGCTTCCGCCCCCGAAGATGTCGGTGAACTCCCGGAAGACATCCGCGTTGACCTGGGGACCACCCCGAAGCCCTTCGTGGCCGTAGCGGTCGTAGACCGACCGTTTGTCGTCGTCGCTCAGGACGCTGTAGGCCTCGGCGGCTTCCTTGAACGCCCCTTCCGCTTTCGGGTCGTTGGGGTTCTTATCGGGGTGATACTTCACCGCGAGCTGGCGGTAGGCTTTCTTGATCTCCTGCGCGTTCGCTCTGCGGTCGATCCCGAGGATTTCGTAGTAATCGCGTTTCGCGGTGCTTGCCAATCTCGACTCCAGGGTGCGTACTCGTCCTTCCGCGCCCAGCCATTATAGGTCAGCCGCGCATCATCGCCTGACCGAGAGCTTCTGCCGTGGTCTCGAGGGTGGCGAGAGCGGCCTCGAGGTCCTCGAGAGAGCCTTCCCGCGTCTGCTCGGCCCGGCTGAGCGCGGCCGTGGCCTGGCTGCGCTCCTGCTCGGTGAGCTTCGCGTGGAGCAGCTCGTACGTCTTGCGCGTGCTCTGGATGAGCCCCTGGAGCTGGGCGGTGACCTTGTCGCGCTGGCGCATGCCCTCTTCGCGCTTCGCCGTCTTGTCGGCCTCGGTGCGCGCTTTGTCCACTTCCGACTGAGTCAGACCGCTCGCCGCGCGAACGGTGATGTTCTGCTGGCGGCCCGTCGCCTGGTCCAGCGCCGTGACCTGGACGATGCCGTTCACGTCGATCTCGAACGTGACTTCGACCTGGGGGACGCCCTTGGGGGCGGGGGCGACGTCGGTGAGCATGAACTTGCCGAGGGAGGTGTTCTCGTTGGCCATGTTGCCTTCGCCCTGGAGCACGTGGACCTCGACTTTGGTCTGGTTGTCGGTGACGGTCGTGAAGATCCGGCTCTTCTTCGTCGGGATGTTGGAGTTGCGCTCGATGAGCGGCGTGAACGTTCCGTCCTTGGTCTCGATGCCGAGGGTATGGGGAGTCACGTCGAGAAGGACGAGGTCGGTCACCTCGCCCGCGAGGATGCCGGTCTGGATGGCGGCGCCGATGGAGACCACCTCATCGGGGTTGACGCTGCGGTTGGGCTCCTTGGCGAAGATCTTCTTGATGGTCTCGAGGACCTTGGGAGTCCGGGTCTGGCCGCCCACGGGAATGACCTCGTCGAGCTCCTGCTTGCTCAGGCCTGCTTCCTTGATGGCGTCCTCGCAGGGCTTCACCGTGCGATCGAGGAGCGGCTGGATCATCTGCTCGAACTTGGTGCGAGTGAGGACGGTATTTAGGTGCTTGGGACCGCTCTGGTTGGCGGAGATGAACGGGAGCACGATCTCCGCCTGGGGCTGCGTCGAGAGCTCGCACTTGGCCTTCTCCGCGGCCTCCTTCAGCCGCTGGAGCGCCATGCGGTCGCCGCGGAGGTCGATGCCGTTCTCCTTCTGGAACTCCTCCACCAGCCAGCCGATGATGAGCTGATCGAAGTCCTCGCCCCCGAGGTAGGTGTCGCCGCCGGTCGCCAGCACCTGGTAGATCCCGTCGTTCAGCTCGAGGATCGAGATGTCGAACGTTCCGCCGCCCAGGTCGTAGACCGCGACCTTCCCGGATTTCTTTTCGATCATGCCGTAGGCGAGCGAAGCCGCCGTCGGCTCGTTCAGGATACGCTGCACTTTCAGGCCGGCGATGGTTCCCGCATCCTTGGTGGCGTTGCGCTGCGAGTCGTTGAAGTAGGCGGGAACGGTGATGATCGCCTCCTCCACCGGCTCACCCAGGTAGTCCTCGGCAGCCGCCTTCAGCTTCTGGAGCACGATGGCCGAGATCTCCGGCGGACTGTAGACGCGGTTGTCAATCTGGAGGTGGGCGTCCCCGTTCGCGGCCTCGATGATCTGGTAGGGAAGCACCTTCGAGGAGTGCTGCACCTCGGGGGAGTTGAAGCGCCGCCCGATGAGCCGTTTCACGCCGTAGACGGTGTTCTGGGGGTTGGTGAGGGCCTGGCGTTTCGCGATCTGCCCCACGAGCCTTTCGCCTTTGCTGGTGAAAGCCACGATCGATGGCGTGGTGCGGGCGCCTTCCTGGTTGGGAATCACCTGAGGTGTGCCGCCTTCCATGACCACGATGCAGGAGTTCGTGGTCCCGAGATCGATTCCGACGACCTTGCTCAATGGCGTGCTCCTTCTGTTCTCAATCTTGCCTCCGGACGGCTTCGCTCTCGTCTTTCTCAGCCGGGTCAGCCGGGTCGGATGCTTCCGCTTCCGCCTCTCCGCCGCGGCCTGAAGGCGCCCGCGCCACGCTCACCATGGCCGGCCGCAGCAGACGGTCCTTGAAGAGATAGCCCTTCTGAAAGACCGAGAGCACCGTGCCCTCAGGATGCTCCCCGGTCTCGTTCTGGCTCACCGCCTCGTGAATGTGGGGATCGAACGGCTTGCCTTGGCTCTCGACCTCGGTGAGCCCCAGCCCCTTGAGGATCTCCTGGAGCTGTCGATGAACGATGGCGACACCGTCGCGAAGCTGCTCTTCGGACGATCCGGCCGCATAGCTCTGGGCGCGCTCCAGATTGTCGAGCACCGGAAGAACTTCCTTTACCACGTCGGCGCCCGCGTAACGCGCGAGGTCGAGTCTCTCCCGCTCCATGCGCTTGCGGTAGTTCTCGAGCTCCGCCTGCTTTCTCTGGGCGAGCTCCCGCATCTCGCTCGCCTCCTTCTGAAGCTGCTCGAGCGCGGAGTCGTTCTCGCTCGTCGGCGCCGGAGAAGACGCCGCTTCCACGACGGATGCGACCGGTTCCTCCGGCGCTTCGAGCTCGACTTCGGCCTCGGTCAAATTCTTCCTCTTTCTTCTCGACATGAATGCTCGCCCGCTCCCAGCCCGCCCTGTCCTTCCTTCGGAAAGAAACGAGACCCTCGCCCGTTCCCTCGAACGGCGACTCGGGCCCGCTTGCGAGCTCTCTCGATTGGAAATAAGTGCTCAGAAACTCAATGATACGGCCCGTTCCCGCCGACCTCGGTAATGGCCGCCGAAAGCGAGCACGCGATGCGATCCACCACGGATATGTGCCGGGCATACTCCATGCGCGTCGGTCCCATGATGCCGATCGCGCCGAGCTCCTTACCGCCATCGCTGTAACGGGCTCCGATGAGGGAAATGCCCTCGAGATCCGGGACCTGCGCTTCGGAGCCGATCACGATCTGAAGTCCGGCTCCTTCGAGGCAGGCGTTCAGGATGCTGACCAGTCGGTGCCGCTCTTCGAGGGTGGCGAAGAGCTGCTGTGCTCGATCGACGTTCCTCACGAACTCCGGCTCACTCAGCATGCGCGAAGTGCCTTCGAGGTGCACCTCCGCCGCTGGCTGCTCGGAGAACGCTGCGTCTGCGATGGTGAGCGCGTTCTTGACCAGCCGGTTGACGACGAGCTCGATCTCTTTCATCCGAAGAAGCAGTACCTCGCGTGCCTCGATGAGAGTGAAGCCGTTGAACTGCTCCTCGAGATAGCGGGCGCATTGCGCCAGGTCTTCGCCGCCCAGATCTTCCGGGATCTCCGCGACGCGGTGGATCACCTGACCGGCGCTCGAGACCAGCATCACCAGGATCCGCCGGGGGGCGAGTCGCACGAAGTCCACGTGGCGTAGGATGCTGTAGCTGAAGTCGGGTCCGATGACGAAACCCACCATGCCGGTCATGTTCGAAAGAAGGCGCGACGTTCGACGCACGAGCTCGGGGAGGCCCCCGTCGGAGGGCCGAATCTGCTCGCGAATGAAGAGCTCGTCCGCCAGCGGCAGCCCCTGGCCGTCCATGAGCGTTCCGACATAGAAGCGATAACCCCGGTCCGTTGGGACCCGTCCCGCGGAAGCGTGGGGCTGGTAGAGGAAACCCATGCCCTCGAGATCCGACATGATGTTCCGGATCGTGGCGGGGGAGAGGCCCTGCGAATTCAGCTTCGAGAGCGTGCGGGAGCCGACGGGCTCACCGGTAGTGATGAAGAGATGGACGGTCTGCTTCAAGATCTCCCGGCTGCGACTATCGATTACCGCGGAATCCATGGTTCGGATGTCGTCGATTCACGCGCCGCAGGCAAGCACCGGCGCTTCGCTCGATCGGCGGCTGAGACGCTAAATCTTTTTTACCAAACAGCTTCCGCGTTGTCAACCTCAGGGGATCAAGATGCTATGACCGGTACTTCCTTTGAAGCTCCGGAATCCGCTCGCGCTCCAACCGGGTCAGCCCCTCTGTCGCCGCCTTCGACTCGAAGAGCTCCTCGAACGAGAGCAGGAGCGATGAGACCAGGAGCTTGCGGGGCACCGGCTCCGGCGTCAGCTCGTCGATCCCGACCGCTCGAAGCGAGGCCAAAGGCCTTCCGCGGGGCGCGATCCTCGCCCAGAGACCGGAGTCGACGCGTCTCAGAATGGAACCCTGCTGCAGGAACGCCCGCCGCCCGCGCCTCTGGGAGCTCGCGACGATTTTCCGGCCGCCGGAGGTGATCTCGTGGCGGCCGGGGAGGGCGAGGCAGGGAACGTGGAGCGCGGGCTCGCGGACGCGTCCTCGCTCGGGCTCGGCCGGATCGAGGGCGACCCAAAGCCCGGTAAGAGTGCGTCGGATGACCGCGCTCACCAAATCGTACAAAGCCCGAACCGCGAAGCCGCGGAATACGCCTGCCACGGGGGAGGCGACACTGTACGTAATCTCGTGCTGGTGGAGGAGCGCCCGGCCCCCCGTCGGCCTCTTCACCCAGTCGACCCCGAGCTCGCGACAAGAGACGACATCGACCGCGTCCTCCAGAGTCTGCCGATAGCCGAAGCTCACCGTGGGCGGGTCGAACCCGTAGAGCCGGACGGTCGTGAGTCCGGGGGGCTCGCTCGCGGAGAGAAAGAGGGCCTCGTCGACGGCCATGTTGAAGGCGCCGTCATTCGGCTCGTCGACGAGGAAACGGAACTTCAAGCGTTGATTAGTGCGCGCTCGCGCCTTTATCAGTGCGCTGGGGCCCCACCCC
>Ga0209323_10003486_pt1 | contig 10450 bp, 6 predicted proteins | sample Rifsed19ft2_FD_184014 | JGI IMG/M metagenome (GOLD analysis project Ga0209323, IMG submission 184014) | Soil microbial communities from Rifle, Colorado, USA - sediment 19ft 2 (version 2) | ecosystem: Environmental > Terrestrial > Deep subsurface > Rock core/Sediment | place: Rifle, Colorado...
CGCATTGACCACCTCTACAGCAGCCGACTCCTTTAACAGGTATCCAAGCGCTCCTGCTTGCAAAGCCCGGAAAATATGTTCAGTAGTTGCATACATGGAGAGGATTACAACTTGTGTAGAAGGGCAGAACTCCCTAATCTGGCGTGTGGCTTCAATACCATTCAGCTCAGGCATGGCAATATCCATAATAACAACATCGGGACATAATTGTTGCGCCTGCAAAACTGTCTGACGTCCATCTGCAGCATCACCAACCACCTTCATATCAGCCTGTGCCTCAAGGAGTAATCGGATACCATCACGGACAACAGCATGATCATCGGCAATAAATACACTTATTGGCATTTGATTAACATGGTACTTGAACTATAACCTGCGTTCCCTTACCATGCGCAGATTTCATGTATACGTCGCCACCAAGAGCTTTGGCCCGCTCCTTTATAGTAATCAGTCCCCATCCCGGCTGTTCCTTTAATTGCCGTAAGACTGCGGGATCAAAACCAACGCCATCGTCTGAAATAACAAGTTGCACCATCCCGTCTACCCTCTCCAGTGTAATGATCGCCTGCCTTGCGTCAGCATGCTTAGCCACATTAGTTAAGACTTCCTGGACAATACGAAAAAGTTCTGTCTCTACCACAATCGGCAGGCGTGGTGATAACTCTCTTTCCTGGAGAATAGTAGCTACCCCAGTACGCTCCGAGAACCTCTCAGTATACCAGCGTAGCGCAACCCCTAATCCATAGTCGTCAAGCACCGGGGGGCGAAGTCCGGCCATAACATTGCGCATACGTTCAATTGTCTCTTCCACCAGTTTCATAGAGTCTTCAATGCGGTCAACTATCTTTTTATCTACTTCTTTTGAGAATTGGCTGCGTATAATGTTAAGATTAATGTTCAATGCCGTCAGGTTCTGTCCTACTTGATCATGTAGCTCGCTTGTAAGGAAACGGCGCTCTGATTCTTGTACCTCCATAAGCCGGCGTGAAAGATTTTGTAGTTGTTCTTGGGCCCGCTTCCGCTCTGTGATGTCACGTACCACACTTACCCAGCCAATATGTTTGCCGTGTTCGTCTTCAAGCGGCATTACGCTGTGTTCAGTGGTGAAAACTGTGCCGTCCTTCCTCTTCATCTGGTACTCATTTAGATGAAGGAAACCGTGCTCAGCTATGGCTGGATAAAGATATTTACGGAACTCTTTTAGTGATGTATTATCTACATGCAAGATGTCTGTCGTTTTACCAATTATTTCCTGTCGAGTATAACCAAATACCTTTGTAACGCATGGGTTGATGTCTATGATCTTGGACGGGGTTGCTGAATCTAATATGAAGATCGCATCCTGCTGGCTAAAGAAGATTTTTTCAAACAACTCTTTTGACTCTCGCAGCGCCTTTTCTGTCTTTTTGCGTTCTGTGATGTCTTCTTGAAAGCCAACGAAAGCTATAAAATTCCCCTCTCTATCTAATACGGGATAAATCGAGACATTGATGTAGAATAGTTCTCCATTTTTCTTCTTATTAAGCAGCTCTCCTTTCCAGACTTTTCTCTGCCTGATTGTATCTATGATTTCCATTTGGATTTCATCTGCTTTCGGTTCAGCATTAAACATCAACGGATTTTTCCCTAATAGCTCTTCTCGTTCGTAACCGTATAATTTCTCCATAGCCGAGTTTACATATATAATTTTTCCATCTAAATCCGTCGTAATAACAGAAATCGGAGAGGTTTTCATGACCTTTGCTAAAAAATCGATTTTCTCGCTTTTTCTTTTGAGCATTTCATGAGTCTTAACAATGTTATCTCTCCTTAATGAAATCACTGATGATATAGCCCCGAGAGTTTCAAGACTTGCTTCTGAAAAAGGCTGTTTTGACACCAGGTCCTCAAATCTGTTTCCAACAAACAAAACTATCAAACTATCCTCTTCATCTACAATGGGATGCCAGATGAAAAAAGGGAATTCAAAACTTTTTACGACAAATGTGTGGAATGCGTGAAGAGATGACTTACTATTCACAAATGTGGGGTTAAGGACTTCCTTCTTTGAAATATTTTCATCCAGTTTGAGATATTTAAGATTTTCTGTTAGTCCCGAGGAAGCCAATATAAAAATATCCCTGGTATTAAAATCTATCCTTAACAGAGATGAAGAATCCATAAACAGGTCAGTAGTTAAAGCCTTTACAATATTAGAGTACAGGTCATCTATGGTCAAAGCTTCCTCGATTTTTTCCTGCATGACGTTGATGAAATTAAAGGCGGCGACAGCCTGTCTCTTTTGCTGGGTCAAAGTTAGGTTGAGCAGGTCGAGCTTTGCTATCTCTTTAGCAGCCTCTTCTAATCGGTCAGAAAGATATTTTCGTTCCTTTTGTAATTCCTTGATTCTTTTATCTTCTTTCATTTTTTACTTATTCCTGCTAAATATTAACAATACCCCTGTCCAATCCAGCCCCCGGCTTTTGCCCATGAATGGGGCAATCTCAACTCCCGAATAAAATCCAAGTAAGGGAACATATTTGCCGATATTTTTTTGTATGATAGAGGCTTCTTCCTTTTCTGATCCTGAGAACCCTGCAGTTCTGCCAGCACAGTCTATATATAAAGCAAAGAATGGATCCTGATTATTCTCTTGAAGATAAGCCATAGCTTCTTTACTCCTTTTCTCAACTGACTCTTCCATAAGCTCAGCGCTTCGGCGCATGAATTGAAACTCTGTGCCATTTTTGAAATCCGCTTCGAACAAGACAATAGCCTTTCCCCCTGGTACAATTCCAACAACAAGTCTGCTCACATAATTTTTCTCATCATAGGGAGCATATTTATCACCATGGTTGACTCCGAGGGTAACCAGAAGAAGTGGAAGGCGCCTCTGCCATTCTTGATTCCCAAGGAGATTGTCAATCACATCAAGTGCAGGCTTCCCGTCAATTTCATATACCACTGGTCCCTCAACTCTGGTAATGGTATGGTAATCGCTCATAGGTTTGCAACCGTGCATGGTGGTTATATACACAAAACACTCACCTGATAAAAGAGCTGCCACTGCATGCTGGTCAGCTACTCTTGTGCCACAGAAAAGCTTTCCCCCGTTGAAAGTATAACTACCGATCAAGCCTGCTCCAGCAATGAAAGGTGGATTCATTCCGATCCCCTGTTCAAATCCTTCAATCAAATAAGAAGAGACATTCAGAACCGGTGAAGGTGGAGGCGGAGATTTAACAGAATCATAAAAGAGAAGGGCAAGTTTTTCATTAGGATTTCTTCGGGTGGATAGCAATCTGCCCAGTTCTAATCCAACCTCTTTTTCGCCTTTATCTAATCCCCCCACTGACTCAACTGCAAAAATCAAGTCATCCGGAAGAACAGCCACTCCTGCCTGATATCCTTCATAGCCCAAGTGTTCATTCGTAATAATTCCAATAGCAGGGCCACCGATTACAGGAACATCTCCTACCTCGGCTCTTATGCCGTCGAAAAAGGCTTGATAATCATGTTTGGAAGTACAGAAAGATATAACCAGGCTGCCTTCTTGCCCTATCTTTTTCAGAGCCTCAGCTGCTGCTTGCTTTCCTCCTTCAAAGGAATTCTGATTATCAGTAAAGGCAACACCAGCTTTCACTTTACTCATTATTTTATATGGCTCTTATTTTTAAAACCAAGGTGAAATAACTTTCAGGCTCTTCTTTCTATTTCAGGATTGTGATTACTGATTAATAATACCATAAGTTTTCTGAAGGAATGTTTTCTGTGAGATCATAATTGGAGAAGTCTGGGAGTTCTTTGCCTATGAACAAAACATTTACCTTGGGAGTGCAAAATAAAACGTTGCTCCTTCATTCACCTTTCCCTCAGCCCATACCCGGCCGTTATGCCTGTGAATCACCCTCTGCACTATTGCAAGACTAATACCTGTCCCCTCAAATTCCCTCTCTCCATGCATCCTCTGAAAAGCTCCGAACAGTTTACCTGCATACTGCATATCAAACCCAACTCCATTATCCCTAACATAGTAGATATTTTCTCCTTCCTCGCCCCAGCCGCCAACTTCAATAACTGCTTCTTCTCTGGTTCTCGTGAATTTAACAGCATTAGACATAAGATTGAAAAAGACCTGGTGAATCATTCCTCTGTCACCATAGGCAGAGGGAAGGGGGTTAATGTTGAACTGAATTTCTCTTTTGGGGATAGCTGTTTTAACTTCATCGAATACTATCCTTGCTAATTTATCCATATCTATTTTTGATTTCTCAAATGTCCTGCGACCTACTCGCGAAAGGGCAAGAAGATCGTCAATGAGTACTCCCATTTTTTTGGTACTGTCCCTAACTACATTCAGGAGTCGTTTTCCTTCTCCATCAAGTTTATCAGTATAATCCTCTAATAACATACTGGAAAAACCAGTAATCGCACGAAGTGGTGCACGCAGGTCATGAGAGACAGAATAACTGAATGACTCAAGCTCCTTATTGGCTGCTTCAAGCTGCGCAGTGCGTTCAATAACTCTCTGTTCAAGTTCTTCATTGAGTTGTCGGATTTCTTCCTCTGCCTTCTTCCGTTCAGTAATATCGCGGATAAGCAAGACCGCACCAGCTTGGCTGCTCAAATTGCCTGCAATGATTTCAAGTGGTATTGTTTCACCATTTCTCTTTTTCTCAATGCCAAACCCAATGTGAAAATCATCCCCTTCACTTACCTCAAACTGGTGTTTCGAGTTACATTCATCGTGTAAATAAAGAAAATCGGTTTTTTGGTTGATAACTTCATATGTCTTGTAGCCAAACATTTTCTCAACAGTAGGATTACACATGATGATATTCCTTTCTGGATCAACCACAATGAGAACATCCGAACCAATGCTCGATAGAACACCTTCTAATTCTGCCTGTTTTTTTGTAGCATTTCTCCAGCGGCGATAGGTTATCAAAAGAAGAATAATTAAATAGAGAAAAACAAAATTATCTATATATCTTATGAGAGGTAAGCTGGTATACGCATCGAAAAAACTATAAAGCCAATCAAAGAAATGAATTGCTATATAGAATATTGTGAATATAAACGTCAAGATTAAGACAATGGACAAACCAAAGAACTGTCTTTCTTTTATCTTTGTTAGCTTCATTCGGAAATCCATCTTATTACCTCGTACATTTACATCTCTGGAAGAACCAGTTTTTATTTACTGCTGATTGCTGATAGCTTATTTGGTAATGTGAAATAAAATGTTGCCCCTTCATTCACCTTTCCTTCAGCCCAAACTTGGCCGCTATGCCGGTTAATTACACGTTGTACTATGGCAAGTCCAATGCCTGTCCCTTCAAATTCCTTTTCGCTGTGCAGTCTCTGAAAAGCTCCAAACAATTTATCAGCATATTGTATGTCGAACCCGATCCCGTTGTCTTTGACATAATAGATATTCTCTTTCTTGTCTTCACAGCTACCAACTTCAATAATTGCCTTATCTCCATGCCTCGTGAACTTGACTGCATTGGAAATGAGATTAAAAAAGACCTGGTGAATCAATCCCGAATCTCCTCTGGCAGGTGGAAGGGGTTTAATGTTAACCTGTATCTCCCTTTCAGGAATAGAGGCCGTAACTTCAGCAAAAACTTCCCCTGCCAGCCTTCCCATGTCTATCTCTATTGTCTCGATCTCCTTGCGACCTATCCTGGAAAGGATGAGAAGGTCATCTATGAGTTCACCCATCTTCTTTGTGTTTTTCAGAATTACATCCAGCAGACGTTTGCCTTCCTCATCAAGTTTATCCATATAATCTTCCAAAAGCATACTCGAGAAACCAATAATAGCTCTCAGGGGTGCCCTCAGGTCATGAGAAACAGAATAGCTGAATGATTCAAGCTCTCTGTTTGCTGTTTCAAGTTGAGAGGTGCGCTCAATAACTCTCTGTTCAAGTTCCCGGTTGAGCTTGCGGATTGCTTCCTCTGCCTGCTTACGCTCAGTGACGTCCAATAATGTTCCGATGACCGCAGGCTGTTCCCGATACATTGTTCGTTTACCATAACTTTCCAAATAAATAATATCCCCATTCTTTGTTATCCCTCTGAAATTATGATAAGCCTCTTTAATATCACCATAGATTCGATCCCTGATGCTTTTTTCTAAAATTGGCCAATCTTCCGGGATAGTAAGATCTCTGGGGATTTTCTTGCCAATTATCTCATCAACTGAATATCTAAATGTCCCAGCAAGTTTGGGATTGATGTATTTAAACTCCTTGTCCTGAATAAGGTAAATGCCTACAAGTGATTTTTCTGCCAGGTCCCTGAATTTATTTTCCGATTCCCGCAAAGCCTCCTCTGCTTGTTTCCGTTCAGAGAGTTCATTCTTCAGCATGTCAGCTGCATGCACCAGCCTCGCGGTTTTTTTATTAACCAATCCCTCTAAGTCCTCGCTGTATAACTTGAGTTTCATGTCACGCTCTTCAATCTGCGACAACATTTCATTGAAATTTTCGGCCAAGGAACCCATTTCGTCATGACTGTTAACAGGAGCACGGATAGAATAATTTTTATTTTCTGAAACAGCATTCATCACTTGAACCAAATTTAGGATGGGGTCTGTGATCACTCGATGTAATTTTGTTAATAAAAGAAAGGCAAGGGAAATGGAACAAATCAGAATGACAATGGCAAATCCTGCATGCCATTTTATGAGACTATAGAATTCCTTCAAATCATATTGTATATATAAAGTACCGATAGGCTTATTAATGAGTATGATATGATGAAAAAACGACAGTTTATTACTCCCGAAACTATACTCATCTTTTCGTGGCAAGAGAGGGGAAAATTCTTCCTTCACATCTTTTCTTTTGTAACGGGCAAACAACTTGCCATCTTCTGAATAAATGTTGGCCCTTATTATATTTGGAGCAGTCTCAAGCGCTGACAGAATTTCCTCTGAAGCCTTCTGGTCATTGAATATAAGGGCTGCCGTGCTATTTATTCCTATAATTTTTGCCTGAGCTGCAAGGTTGTTCACCAGATAATGTCGGAAATCAATTATCTCCTTTACGATTGAAACTACTTCTGTTAAAAACACCACGACCCCTGTTGTAAGAACAGTAATCAGAATCAGTTTTTGCTTGATAGATAAACCTGCAAAAAGGCGCTTCATTATCTCCCAGCACCACGAACAATTTTTGCAAGACTCAGAAGTTTGGAGCTGATCTTCAAACCGGATCTATTTGCTGCATCCTGATTGATTTCAAATCGCACCTTATCCTCTTCTATATAAAAATTTATAACTACACCTTGTTGTGCAAAACCTTTATTATCACTGATTGTCAGGATATTCAAACCCTTAAGATTTTCGAGTATCTGCGTGAGACCTTCTCCTTCTGACCTGCTGATAAAGAGGATGTGGCACCTTCCCAGATCATGGATATTGTTATAATGTTTTACTATGATTTTTCTATTGTTAATTTTCTCTTCCCGGACAAAATCGAGGGCGCTGCCAAATGGACTCTTGCCAAGAACACAGATGCTCATGCTATTCTGTTCATCAACAAAAGCCCCATCCGGCCAATCGATAAACTTCAAAAAGTTATAAATAAAGGCTGCCTTGACATCGTATTCACCAGGTTTATGCTGTTGTGCATCTGCACTGGAAATATTAATCGCTATAGACAACACAAGTATAATGGACAGATTAAAAAATTTTACGAAAGGTTCTTTCTTAGTTGCCATATATCTTTTTAATGACCATACTAAAATTGATACGTAAGCTTAATACGATAGTTCCTGCCATCCTGTTCGATACTATCCTGTAGATGCTCCCCTGATCCCGGGTCTTCGTATTTTTTGTCAAAAAGATTATAGACACTTCCTGAGACTTCCAATCCCTTTAACAACTTCTGAGAAAAAACCGTAACATTTGCAACAAAAAAATCACCTGTATATCTATCAGCAAGAGTCTTTCTCATACTGGTGTATTGGACCTCCATGCCAGTAAAGACCTTGTCGTGAATGAGTGGCACAATGAGGTTAAGCTTTGCTAAATGTCTGGGTGAATTGACCGGGGTTTCATCGTTCTGTTTGTTTTTGATATCCTGGTAGGAATAACTAATCCTGCCTTCCAGTCCACTCTCCCACTTTCCTCCAAGTTCAGCTTCAAAGCCTTTCATTTCAACCTCACCAGCATTCCTGAATACTAAAAGGTCATCAGCTGGGTCAATTGTTGAATCTATAAGGTTTGTAATTTTGTTATAGAAACCAGTCAACGTTGTATGAATGGCTTTTCCAAAGTAGTGTTCGTACACCAGTTCATACGTTTTAATCTCTTCAGGCTCGAGATCAGGATTTCCTTTCATCGGGAATACCGTGTAGTAAAGTTCAAACACATTCGGTATGCGAAATGCAGAACCGTAAAGAAGCTTGAAAGTTGATGTCTCAAAAGGATGGTAAATTAAGGCAAGTCTCGGATTCGTGGAGCCGCCGAAATTATCGTAGCGGTCATAGCGCACACCAGCATTAAAGACTAAATTCTCCAGGATTGTAAATTCATCCTGTAGGTAAAGCGCCCATCTCTTAGATTTCCTCCTGTCATCGAGTAACATTTCAAAAGGGTCTTCATTAACATTCCTCTGATTCTGTCTTGAATTTTTTTGATACTCTGCGCCCAGGATGAGTCTATGTCGTTCTAACAGTGTTTTGCTTAACATCGCCTCCCCACCCCACCATTCACCCTTGGTAAAATCCTTATTCACAATCCCTGCATAGATATAGTCTCCTTTATAATCATAGACATCATAAAAGAGCCGAGCCATTATTCGTGACTTGTCACGAAAATCATGCTCATATCTCAAATCCAGATATCCTAACTCATCAATAGTTCTATTTCTGGGATCGTTAAAATCAGTGCTAAATGATGCAGTAGGGATTCCTTTTGTCCTCGATACATAAGCCCCTTCCAGGGTAAAATCACTGAAGGATATTTTAGAAAAGAGATTATAGTTTCTGTCATAATCACAACCTTGCGAAATTCCATGGTTATTTGCTGGATCATCAAATTCCTTGAAAAACAGGTCCTGGCCTTGGCTGTCAAAGATCGAGCCTGAGAGAATTATCTCTATGCCATTGTCAAACCTGTTGCCAAGGCTTAGGCGGCCTTTGTATGCATCAAAGCTCCCTGCTTCACCTGAGACTTCAACACCACTAAGATGCTGTCCCTTTTTTGTAATTATATTTAGAACACCTAAAAAGGCATTGCTTCCATAAAGCGATGAACCAGGACCACGAATAACTTCTATCCTGTCAATAAGATCAACATCGAGGATGAAACCTGTCTCTATTAAGGTAGAATCATAGACATTATCATTGACTCGATGACCATCAATCAGGATAAGAAAACGGCTGTTATAATCTCCTGTGCGGCCGAATCCCCGTATACCGAGATAAGAATAATTTCTGTCATAGGTAACATGAAAGCTTCTTAAACTCCTTAAGATATCTGCTATGGTGCGGTAGCCGTATTTCTTGATTTCATCTGCTGTTACAATACTCACAGATGAAGGGGCTTCGGTTACTTTCTGTTCATATTTTGAGGCGCCATAAACAGTAGCAACCTCGACCTTCATCAATTCCTCAAGACTGAGGTCTTTCAGGTCTCTCTGAAGATCATCTACAGGTTCACTCGCATCAGCGAGACAAACAGTTAACAGGAATGTTAACAGCAAAGCAACAAACCTAAAAAGAAAGCTTACGAGAAAGTAAATCTCCCGATTTTCAGGCTGCCTAAAGCTATTTCCCATAGATTCCTCCTTGGAGCATTAAAATAAAAAGATTAATTATGTTGGTACTAATATTGGTACTAATATTAGTACCATGATTTACAAATTGATCAGGGTGGAATGCTAAAATGCCGGGTAAAGGGAAGAGACAAATCTTGAAAGAAGTATCTTTTTTTATCCTAATAATCATTTAAGAAATTCAATAAGTATAGCCATAATACATAAAAAATATTTCAATTGCAACTGGATTGCCAAGATATAAAGCTTAAGGACCTTAAAATTAAAGAGCTTTTTAAGGTATATTTATCCAGTGGTTAAAAAGCGGATAAAAAAGAAACCAAAACCCCGCCTTCCTATTGAGGCAGTGCTCAAACTCCGCAGCCACCCGATTACAGAAAAGAAAGGTAAAAAGGGATACGATAGAAAACGTATTGAGAAAAAAACGAGAAATATTATAGAGGAAAACCTTTATTGAGTTTATGCCAGAGTGCATTTTACACTAACTCCTTGTCATTTCTATTTATTTCAAAAAGCCTCTACTATTTATGACAATTATTGTCTTTTAAAGTAGGAATACTGGGCCTGTCTAAAAACTCAGGATTTGTCATCCTCCGGCTTGGAGACTGTGTCGCAATTATAGCAGAGAAAGGGGATGAAAGAAGGTCATTTATATGCTAGAATTCTGCAAGTATAAAAAGG
>Ga0209323_10003488_pt1 | contig 10449 bp, 9 predicted proteins | sample Rifsed19ft2_FD_184014 | JGI IMG/M metagenome (GOLD analysis project Ga0209323, IMG submission 184014) | Soil microbial communities from Rifle, Colorado, USA - sediment 19ft 2 (version 2) | ecosystem: Environmental > Terrestrial > Deep subsurface > Rock core/Sediment | place: Rifle, Colorado...
CCGGATGGCCGTATCAAGAGGATTGAACCGGAAAAAAAAGTAAGAAAGGCAGTAGTAAAAAACCTGAACAAATTTGAGATAGTCCAGGATCCCATAATACCTAATATTAAAGCAGTTCATGATAGATTTGCGGTAGAAATTATGAGGGGGTGCGGCAGAGGCTGCAGGTTCTGTCAGGCAGGTATAATCTACAGGCCGGTACGGAAGAGAGAAGTTAAATCTCTAATCAGGCAAAGTATTGCGGGAATAAAAAAAACAGGTTATGACGAAATTTCATTTTTATCGCTGTCTTCATCGGACTATAGGGAGATCAAGCATTTATTAGATAAAATTATAAGTTCTTCAAAACCAGGAAGACTGTCAGTTTCAATGCCTTCTATGAGACTGGATAGTCTCAATTTAAAACTGATAGAGCTTATTCAGAGCGGGAGAAGAACAGGCCTTACTTTCGCTCCTGAAGCAGGCAGTCAGAGAATGAGGGATATAATTAATAAAAATATTGAAGAAAGTGAAATGCTTGATTGCATAAAAATGGCCTTCAGCAGCGGGTGGGAAAGAATCAAACTTTATTTTATGATAGGGTTACCATATGAGGAAGATAAAGATATCCACGAGATAGTAGTGCTTATAGAAAAGATAATAATGGCAGCGAAAGAAAGGCTTTCAAAAAAGAAACTGCCGAGATTAAAAATTAACATCAGCATAAATGCATTTTGTCCCAAACCTTTTACGCCCTTTCAATGGGCAGCCCAGGACAATACGGCAAATCTGGATAGCAAGTTTAATTATATTTTAAAAAATGTGCCGAAAAGGTATGTAAACATTAACTGGACTGACTCCCGAAAAAGCAGGATAGAATGCGCCTTATCCAGGGGTAATGACATGGTGGGCAGGGTTATAGAAGGTGCGTGGAAAAATGGTGCCCGGTTTGACAATTGGACGGATTTTTTCAAGTTTCAAATCTGGGAAGAAGAATTCAAAAAAGCTGGCCTGGATATTGGTTTATTTACTACCAGAAATTTTTTAGAAGATGAAATATTACCCTGGGATATTATTGATATCGGAGTCAGTAAGGAGTTTTTACTAAAGGAATATGACAGATCAAAAGAATGCTTACGAAACCAGGATAAGATTTAAATTTTACAAAAAAGATGAATTTAAGTATTTATCCCACCTGGATATTTCCAGGATAATGATCCGTGCCTTAAGCAGAGCGGAACTGGAAATCAGATATAACCAGGGGTATAATCCAAAACCAAAGATAAATTTCAGTCCGCCCACTCCATTAGGGGTAGAGAGCATGGCGGAATATGCAGACGTCTTGCTTGATGGTGATATTAATGAGAATGAATTTAAAACGAAGGTTAACCTTGAACTAAAACCGCAGATCCAGATTTCAGAGGCAAAAAAGATTACGACAAAAACAGATAATCTTATGAATGAAGTGGCGATAATTCTTTATAGTTTCAAGCTTTATGCCTGCTCTTCTAATAATGAAAGCCTGCTAAAAGAATTTTATGCGGAAGTAGAAGAAAATTTAACTACTAAATCTGATTTTTCCAGCTCAATATTTGATTTGCAAATAACGCCAGGGAAGAGAACTTCTGATATTATCCTTCTAAAACTATTTGGATATGCTAAAATTTTTAAAGAAGAAAATAATGAAATTTTTAAATTTAATAGTTTTTATCAATTTTTCGGAAACTGGTTAAGAAAATACGGCATCGATATTGAAAATGTAAAAAAGGAAGAGTTGTTTGTAATGAGGGGAAGTACGCTTAGGACGCCAATAGAGGTAGTTTAACTACTTAGAGTAAAGGAGATCTGAGGTAAAATTGAATAAAGAAATGTTAATAAGTTCAGATAAAAATGAGACCCGAGTTGCTATTTTGGAGACAAAACGGGTCACCCAGCTTTTTTTTGACCGTAAAAGCAAAAAGTCTCTCGTTGGAAATATATATATGGGAAGGGTTAAAAATATTCTTCCCGGATTGGATGCGGCTTTTGTAGATATTGGTGAGGATAAAAATGCGTTTTTGTATATTAATGAAGTCGGTCTTGATATGGATGTTGATAATGCCGAGGAAATACCGAAGAAGATACAATATGTTCTTAAGCCAAATCAGATGGTATTGGTTCAGGTAACAAAAGATCCAATGAAGACAAAGGGTGCCAGGATTACTACTTATATATCTATTCCGGGCAGGTATCTTGTTCTCGCGCCTTTTAATAGGGGTATCGGCATCTCCAGAAAACTTTATGGTGAAGAAAGAGAAAACTTAAAAAAGCTTGCCGGAGAGATAAAAAGTGAAGATTACGGGTTAATTGTCAGGACTGCAGCCAGGGAAGCAGATAAAGCTAAATTAAAAAAAGATTTAAAACAGCTTGTAAAAAAATGGAATTATATAAAGAAAAAAGCTTCCGCTTTTAATAAACCCAATATCGTTTTCAGCGAATATTCAATAATTATGAAATTAATGCGGGATGTATTTTCTGAAGAGTTTAATACCATATATGTAGATAAGAAAATAATCAAAAGGGAAATTGGCCGCTATCTGTACTCTGTAGGGATTAAATTTAATAATATAATAGTCCATCACGGAAAAGAAGATTTATTTGAAGCATTTAACGTGAGTGAGGTGATAGAGGGTGCTCTTGAAAGAAAAGTCTGGCTCAAATCAGGCGGGTTTATAGTAATAGATTACGGAGAAGCCATGACTGCGATAGATGTCAATACCGGCAAATATACTTCAAGTAAAAGTTCAGCCCAGACTATATTAAGAACCAACCTTGAGGCTACGGAGACAATTACCAGTCAGTTAAGGTTGAGAGATATTGGCGGAATAATAGTAATTGATTTTATTGATATGGCCGGTGAAAAAGACAGGAAGAAAGTTTATGGCAGATTTCTGCAGTGCCTTGAAAATGACAGAACCAAAACCGAAGTATTACAGTTTTCAAAACTGGGTTTATTAGAAATGACAAGGAAAAATGTCTCAGACGGAATTCTTGATACAATGTGTAAAACCTGTCCTTGCTGCGGTGGTTCGGGTTATATAAAATCCGAGGAAACCATAAGGCTTGAAACAGAGAGAAAGATCAGGAGACTCGCCAGGGAAAGTAATGCCAAAGGTTTTTTAATAAAATTAAATACTAATATTGCAGCCCAGGTTATCGGTACGGATGGCAGGAATTTAAAACATCTTGAGAATATAACCAAAAAATACATTGATATTCAGGGTGATTCAAAATTACCAATGGATGCTTTTATAGTGTCTGCCGAAGGTTCAATTGGTGAAATAAAAGAAGCTGCCAAGCCATTTAAAACCGGCGATATAATTGATTTATTGGTGGAAGAGCAGTATCTGCATAATAAAAGCGATGCTATCTCCAGGGTTGATGGATACGTTGTACAGATAATTGATGGCAGTAAATATATAGGTCAGAGATTAAAAGTAGAAATAAAATCCGTATCCAAAACAAGTGCAATAGCGGAAATAAGAAATTAGGAGGATAGTAAACGTTTTAAATTGACAGGGCAGCAGTATGTATGTTACTATTTCACTCTGTAATTGGAAGAGAAATATGGAGGAATAAAATTTACGCGATAATTACAAGTGGTGGAAAACAATATAAAGTAGAAGAAGATAAAGATATAGTAGTAGAGAGAATAGAGGGCAAAGAAGGAGATAAGATTACGCTTTCGGAAGTTAATCTTATCAGTGATGGTGATAAAATAGAAATTGGGAAGCCGCTGGTTTCGAAAGCTGCGGTAAAAGCTACTATAAAGAAACAAATAAAGGGAGATAAAGTAATTGCCTTTAAGTATAAACCTAAAAAAAGGTATAGAAGAAAAGTGGGGCACAGGCAGTTGCTTACAATATTACATTTGGACAAAATAAGCGTGAAGTGATAAAAGGAGGCAGTTATGTCCAGTAAAAAAGGTGTAGGAAGCAGTAGAAACGGAAGAGACAGTAATCCAAAGTATTTAGGCATAAAAAAATCCGGAGGCCAGCTGGTGATTGCCGGAAATATTATTATAAGGCAGAGAGGAACCAAATACAGACCGGGCCTCAATGTTGGCGTAGGCCGGGATCATACCCTTTTTGCCAGGGCTGATGGAAGAGTTGAATTTACAAAACACAGTAAAAAAGGTAAAGTAGTAAATATCATTTCTGCATAATACTTCTTTTAATTATAAAAATAAGATATAAAAAAACCTTATTTTTAGTTTCATTGGAAATCCTGATAATCTTTAATTTATATAATTATTGTATTTGGTTAAAAATTATTAGGTCAAATAATTATCTTGTTAAAAAAACTCAAGCCGTAAGATTTTATTCATTATCCGCAAATTAACAATTTTTATTTGCTTGACTAGGTTAATTCTTTCTGTAATATTTAGGTAACATATTCAAATGGTTGATTTTTATAACAATTCTGCAGGAATGATTTATGAAAGGTAAAATGAAGGCACAACTATTTTACGGACCGGAAGATGTAAGATTTGAAGATATGGATATACCTGTGATAGGAAATGATGAAGTACTGGTTAAAATAAAAAGTGCCCTTACCTGCGGTTCGGACCTGAAGACATACAAAAGAGGTCATCCCACTATGATAAAAAAAGCTTCAGTTTTCGGCCATGAATGGGCCGGTGATATTATAGAGGCAGGTTGCAAAGTGGATGATTTTAAAACAGGGGACAGAGTAGTAGCCGCAAACAGTGCTCCCTGTTATAGCTGTTATTACTGCAAGCTTGGAAGATATTCTCTTTGTGAGAATCTGGAATATAATAACGGTGCCTATGCAGAATACATAAAGATACCATCAAATATATTGAAAAAAAATACATATAGGATACCGGAGGATGTAGATTACAGAGAAGCTGCGCTGTTGGAACCATTGGCCTGTGTAGTACACGGTATTGAAGAGTCCGGTATTAACGCCGGCGATAAGGTAGTAGTTAATGGCGCGGGACCCATAGGGCTTATGTTTGTAGCTCTGGCTAAATTAAAAGGTGCAATCGTGATATCTGTGGATTTATCAGATGAGAGACTGGAATATGCCAGGAAGTTCGGGGCGGATTTTATCATTAATGGTGCCAGAGTAGATAACCAGGTGCAGGCGGTAAAAAATCTGACTGAAGGAGAAAGAGGAGTGGATGTGGCAGTTGATGCCACCGGAGTCCCCAGAGTATGGGAAATGGCCATACTTATGGGCAGGAAGGGAGCGATTATAAATCTATTTGGAGGTTGTATGCCCGATACCTCTATCAATATAGATACAGGGCTGCTTCACTACTCAGAGCTTACCATAAAAGGAGTATATCATCATACTCCGTATTATGTAAAAAAAGCATTTGACCTGATAACTTCAAGGCAGATTGATGCAATTAAATTTATAACTGCCGATATACCTCTTGAAAAACTGATAAGTGCGCTGGAACTCATGGACCGGCAGAAGGGTATAAAATACAATATTGTGACCTGATCATTATGAAAGCTTTACTGTGCTACAGTCAAAATGAGTTTAAACTGGAAGAAATAGATAAGCCTGAGATACGGGAAGAGGAAATGCTGATTGAAATGTTATATACAGGCCTGTGCGGTTCCGATATTGTAAAGATATTTGATCCTGCAGTAAGAAAGCCTGCGGTTTTTGGGCACGAGGTAGTAGGAAGAGTGGTAGAAACCGGAAAAAATGTAACCGGATTCAAGACAGGCGATATAGTAGTAACAGCCCACCATATACCCTGTTACCGGTGCCATTACTGTCTACACGGTAACCATTCAATGTGCAGACACTTTAAAGAAACAAATATATATCCGGGTTCATTCTGCCAGTATATAAGGCTGTCAAAAGAACATATCAGATATACTACTTTTAAAGTCCCTCCGGATCTGAACCTTCTGGAAGCATTATTTATAGAACCCCTGGCCTGCTGCATCAGGGCTATGGATAGAATCGCATTCTGTAAAAATGATATATTTTCTGTAGTAGGAACCGGGATTATAGGTATGTTGTTTATCCAGTTGATTAAATTAGCAGGAGGAAGGGTTGCAGCCATCGACCTGGATGATGAGCGGTTATCTCTGGCAAGAATACTGGAAGCAGGATATACAATAAACCCGTCAAACAAGAATGTAGCCCGTGAGATTAAAAATATTACAGCAAGAGGTATAGATATTGCCGTACTTACTGTAACAAATAAAAATACGCTGAGTGAGGCTCTTTTATATCTGAGAGATGGTGGAACGGTTAATATTTTTGGGGCGTCAGGAAAGGAGAGTAGATTCGAGGTCGATTTAGAGAATGTATATAAAAGGGAACTGACTATAATAAGCTCTTATTCGGCTACTCCTGAAACATTGAGACGTGCTTATGATATTGTAACCGGTAAAAAAATAAATTTATCTCCCCTGATACCGGAGGTATTGCCTCTTTCAGATTTTAAAAACGGCCTGGATCTGATGATGCAGAGAAAAATATATAAAGCAGTTTTTAAATTGTAGTGTTAAGCGGCTTTGGAATGATTTTTGGGTTTAGTCTGATTTTTAGGAATACTATGTTTTTAGATGAAGCAAAAATTAATATAAAAGCAGGAAATGGTGGAAATGGTATAGTTACCTTCTTCACCTTAAAAGGCGGGGTTAAGAAAATTCCCAGTGGAGGAAACGGAGGAAAGGGCGGAGGCATAATAATAAAAGCCGCAGAGGATTTAAGCACTTTATATGGGTTTAAAAAGAAAATACATTTTAAAGCCGAAAACGGTAAAAACGGAGAACCTAATAACAGAAATGGCAAAGCCGGGATGGATTTAATTATAAAGGTGCCTGAAGGAACTGTTATCAAAGACAGGAAGGGAGATATAATTGCTGATCTTGATACTCCCGGAGATAAAATTATTATAGCTGAAGGTGGAATGGGCGGCAGAGGAAATTCTAGTTTCCTATCCGCAAAAAGAAGGTTTCCTGCATTTGCGGAATTAGGGGAAAAAACAGAAGATTTTTGGATTGGTCTGGAACTCAAACTGGTTGCAGATGTAGCATTGGTCGGATTTCCAAATTCAGGCAAATCTACCATAATCAGCCGTATATCAGCGGCAAGGCCAAAAATTGCGGATTACCCCTTTACCACTTTAACTCCAAATCTGGGTGTAGTAACCGTTGATGACGACAGTTTTGTGGTAACTGACGTCCCGGGGCTGATAAAAGGTGCACATGAAGGAATAGGTCTCGGCGATAAATTCTTAAGACATATAACCAGAGCTGCGGTGTTGGCAATAGTTCTGGACGGACAGAGGATTATAGACGAAGAAGAAGATATTATTGAAACTTTTAATATTTTAAGAGAGGAGTTAAGGCTATATAATATAGATGTATACAAGAAAGATTATGTAGTTTTGATAAACAAGATTGACTTGATTAACGATGGCGATATATTAGATAAAATTAAAAAAGTTCTGGAGAATAAGAGCGGTAAGGATGTTTTTTTAATATCGGCAATTACAGGGCAGGGCCTTGATGGGTTAATCTGGGATTTATATAAAAAAGTAGAGGGGTACAGAAAAGAATTCCGGAAAAATAAAGATATGGAGTCTGAAAAGCAGGAAATAACCAGGGTTTACAGCATGGATAAAAGAAATCTGGAGATGGAAAAAATTGAAATCGAAAAAAATAATAATGAATACACGGTGAAGAATAAAAAATTGGAAAGAATGGTAGCTATGACCGATCTGGAAAATGAAGAAGCGCTGGATTATTTAAAATACAGACTGAAAAAAATCGGAATTGCAGACAGGCTGAAGAAAATGGGTATCAAGGAAGGCAGTACTGTAATTATCGAAAGACTTGTTTTTTCACTGGTAGAGTAAATTTTACTTACGGGGTAATAAATGGAAGACAGAAAAAAGTATTTAAAGAATATTAAAAGAATAGTTATGAAAATAGGTTCCAGCAGCCTGACTTCGAAAGCGGGTGGACTGGATAAGGTTAGTATGAAGAAATTTGTAAATGAAACGAGTTCTCTGGTCAGAAGAGGAATAGAAGTGATAATAGTTACCAGCGGAGCCATTGCTGCCGGCCTGGAGAGTTTAAATATCAAGAAGAAGCCGGAAGATATAACTATGCTCCAGGCAGCCGCATCTATAGGACAGGTGGAACTTATGAGTTTTTACAGCAATTTATTTCTAACAAATAATTTGAAGATAGGCCAGATACTTCTGACCCATGAGGATACTACCAGGAGAGAACAATATCTAAACATAAAAAATACCATAAAAAATTTAATAGGTTTAAATATTATCCCGGTGATTAATGAAAATGACAGTGTAGCTGTTGATGAAATAAAATTTGGAGATAATGACCAGCTGGCTGCTCTGGTTGCTATTCTGGCAGAAGCGGATACTTTAATAATTTTAACCGATATCGATGGAGTATATGACAAAGATCCAAGGATCTACAACAAAGCCAAGCTGCTTTCATATATAGGCAAAATAAATGAAGATATCGAACGCGTGGCGGGGGGAATTGGATCAACGTATGGTATCGGCGGGATGGAATCTAAAATAAAGGCTGCTAAAATCTGTTCTTTTTCAGGTATAAAAACAATAATTGCAAACAGCGGAAGGAAAAATATTTTAAATGAAATTATTGCCGGTGATGATGTAGGGACTTTCTTTGCTCCTCAGACTTTAAAGAAGGTGAAAAGTATAAAAAAATGGATAGCTTTTGGGAAAAAAACCAAAGGAGTAATAGTTATTGACAGGGGAGCAGAAGAAGCTGTGCTGGATAAAGGCAAGAGCATACTGGCAGTTGGTGTAGTAAAGGTTGATGGAAGATTCAATAAAGGTGATACATTACAGGTATTTTCACTTGACAGTAAATTAATTGCCAAGGGAATCAGCAACTTTTCAAGTGAAGATATAGAAAAAATAAAAGGTAAAAATAAAAGGAAGATCCTATCTGAGTTTGACGCTTCCATGTGTGGTGAAGTAATCCACAGAGATTGTCTGGTAGTTTTTAATGAATAATTTTCACCGGCTGTTTTGTGTTATAATAACTAAAACCGGAGGGGTTAATGGATACGGTACTGGAAATAGCAAAAAAGGCAAAGGAAAATACAAAGTTTATCTCTAATGCCGGCACAAAAATCAAAAATAAAATATTATCCGATATTTCAAAACATCTTATTAGAGGTGCGGAGGAGATTATAAAGGAAAATGAAAAAGATATGGAGGCATCCAGGCAGGAGGGAATACCTGAAAGCTTACTGGATAGGTTAGAACTGAACCGGAAAAGAATAGAAAAAAAAGCAGAGAGTATAGATAAAATTATTAAATTCGCCGATCCTGTGGGGGAAGTGGTTTTTGGCTATAATCTTCCAAATGGCTTGATTTTAAAAAATATAAGAGTACCTCTGGGAGTTGTCGGAATAATATACGAAGCCAGGCCTGATGTTACTATTGATGCCTCGGTTCTGTGTATAAAATCAGGAAATTGTATTATCTTAAGGGGAAGTTCTCATGCACTTAATACCAATAAGAAATTAGTAGAGGTAATGGGCAGGGCTCTGAAGGATAATGATTTTCCGCAAAATATTATTCAGATTATCCCATCTGCCGGTAGAGAGGATGTAGTCAGATTGATGCAATTGCGGCAATATATAGATGTCCTCATTCCAAGAGGTGGAAAGAGCTTAATCGACAGCGTGATAGAGAATTCTAAAATACCGGTAATCGAAACCGGAATTGGAAATTGCCATATATATATAGATGATATACTGGACGGAATCAGCATGGGCATGATTACCGATATAGTAATAAATGCAAAGACACAGCGGCCAAGCGTATGCAATGCGGCTGAAAAACTACTGGTACATAAAGGTGTTGCCGAAAAAATATTGCCTTTGGTGCTTAAAAAACTTGAAGAAAAAAATGTGAAGCTTCTCGGATGTCCTATATCCAGGAATATATATCCGTCTCTAGAGCTGGCTTCTGAGGAAGACTGGTATGAAGAATATCTGGATTACAAAATGGCAGTCAAAGTAGTTGACAGTATTGAAGAAGCAGTAAAGCATATAAATAAATACGGTTCTCATCATACCGAAACTATAATAACATCGGACTACCGGAATTCTATTTATTTTACCGGGGAAATAGATTCTGCAGCAGTTTTTGTCAATGCGTCTACCAGATTTACAGATGGTGAAGAGTTCGGGCTGGGTGCCGAGATTGGCATAAGTACCCAGAAACTTCACTGGAGAGGTCCTATGGGATTGAGAGAACTTACTACTAATAAATTTATAGTATTAGGTCAGGGCCAGATAAGGGAATAAAGTGGGGAAAAATAAAAAAATTGGAATTATGGGGGGAACATTTAATCCCATTCATAACGGTCATTTAGTCACCGCCCAGGAAGCGTTGAGCCAGTTTAAACTGGATATAGT
>Ga0209323_10003504_pt1 | contig 10428 bp, 13 predicted proteins | sample Rifsed19ft2_FD_184014 | JGI IMG/M metagenome (GOLD analysis project Ga0209323, IMG submission 184014) | Soil microbial communities from Rifle, Colorado, USA - sediment 19ft 2 (version 2) | ecosystem: Environmental > Terrestrial > Deep subsurface > Rock core/Sediment | place: Rifle, Colorado...
TGGGTCAGAGCGGGAAACTTTCTCCTCGATCGCAAAATCTCTAGCCATTATGTGAGGATACGGGCGTATCCTGATGCAGTGGCAGCGGTTCCTATTTTTTAGTAGCCTGCAGTCGCTTCTGAGCAAGCTTTTCGTAAGATGGTAATTTATATTTTTTGAAAAGATTAGTAGCCTGCTGGAAATCAGTTCTAGCTTTTTCCTTAGCTCCCATCCGTTCATGAGTATCGCCACGGTTCAGGTAGGCGATCGCATCATTGGGTGGAAGTATCCCAACTTTTAAGGTTCCATTGAAACAGTCAAGAGCGGATTCTAGTTTTCCAAGCTGGGCGTAACTCTGACCAATTTTAAAGTTAAATTCTGCTGATTTTTGAATTAGTGGGCGGTTTTCTGCTCGAAAACCTTCTACATCCCCAACATAATCGTCCATCTTCTCTGCGCGACCATCTGCTATCGCCTCGTTTAATGCAGCCGCTCCAGCTTCGTTGTACTTTCCGATAGCTTCCTTGTGTTTTCCCGCTGCTACTAATTTATCTGCTGCGGTTTCCAGACTCTCAGAACTTTGAATAACTTTTCGTCCTTCGCTTTCGGTTAACGCATCTGCGTAGCAAGTTTTTTCTAGACCTGGCTCAAGCTGAGTGCTTTCAGCTTTTTTGTCCGAACTTGTTGGAACTGGTGGCGGGACTGGAGGGGGAACGATTAAGCAACTATGACAAGTTAGGAGCGTGAACGCGAATGCTGTTGTTTTGCCAAGAGTGGACAAGTTGATGTAGGCGACCATGTTTTGAGGAGCAATAGGGGGTATCAATATTTTCTCAGAGCACTCGGCAAAGCAAATATTGTGCGCTGTCTGCCAAGTATTTTGTTTTGAACCCTAATGAATATGTAGTGGTTCCCAGGCATAGACGGGGAAATACACTTTTCCCCGTCTATGCTCCGATCTCGAACTCGCTAGGCTCTGCCTCAGAACCTAGAATGTAAGCAGTGATTTGGTTGCCCAGATGCCTGCTGCACCGTTGCCCAAAAAAAGTCCTCAAGTTCTAAAACCTAGAGAGTCGAATAAAAACAAAAAATATTCTGAACTTCGCGATCGGGAATATTTGCTAGAGTCTGAGGTTGAGTCAATGATGCGAGCGGCTAAAACTGGTCGCTGGGGCCATCGCGACGCCTTGCTAATTTTAATGGGGTATCGTCACGGGCTCAGAATTTCTGAGCTCGTCAATCTTCGCTGGCAGCAGGTGGATTTTAAAAGCGGACATCTTCATGTGAAAAGAATTAAAGGCTCGCGGTCGGCAACCCATCCAATCACTGGTGTGGAATTGCGATCGCTCCGGCAACTGCTGCGAAAAAATTCTGACTCGCCCTACCTCTTCAATTCCGAACGTGGCGGCCCGATGACTGCGGATGCCGCCAGAAAACTAATCCGCAAAGCTGGGGAAGTTGCGGGGCTTCAATTCCCGGTACACCCTCATATGCTCCGGCACGGCTGCGGGTACTATTTGGCGGCTAAAGGTATAGATACCAGGGCAATTCAAGATTATTTGGGACACGCCAACATCCACCACACAGTCAGATACACCCAGCTAGCGCCACAGAGGTTTGATGGGTTTTGGGATGATTGAAAAAGTTTACTAAATAAGTATGTTACTTTCTAAAAGGTATGTTATCTTGGTATTGTACTTGAGAGGTAACATACTATGGCAACTGATAAGAAACACATCGCCGTATATCTTACACCCGAAGTCGAGCAAGCGTTGATTGCATTCTGCCAAGAGAAGGGCTTGATATCTAAGAAAGGGACTATGTATTCTGCGGGTGTGAATGCCGCGCTTGCACAATTCTTTGGGATTACAGATACTGAGGCAAGTAACACACCATCTGCTAGTGGTAACATACTTATCAAAAGTAGTAACATACCAAGTAAACTGATTAGTACCATACCTAACAATACTGGTAACATACTAGGTAACACACCATCTGAAGCCCTTGCAGTGGAGGTGATGCCGGGAAAGTTCCGAGCCTGAGTGATGGTGAGATTGAATCACTTAGGCAAGAATTAGCGGACGCCAGGACTGACTACGCCAAACTTCTAGAATCCAGCACCGTAGTAACCAATAAATTGAGAGAGGAAGTGCAGGAAGTCCGATCGCAACTGGAGACAGAGAAAACCAGGGTAGAAGAAATCTGGGAAGAGCTGAGCGACACTGAACAAGCTTTGGCAGAAGTCCGATCGGAAAACTCGGAGCTGAAAAAAACTTGCGCGGACTTGCGATCGCAACTGGAGACAGAGCGCGCCGATCAGGAAGAAATTGAAGTGGAGCTTGGCGACCTGAAACAAAAATCAGCCGCTGCCAGAGAACTTCCAGAAGCGGCCGACCTACTTAACCAGTTGAAATCGAAACGTAAAAAATCTAAGGCAGAGCTAGCAGATGTTGAGAAAATTTTAGAAATTTTGGAGGGTAATCCTTGACACCTGCTAGATGCTCAAAATGCCACGGTAGCAAAGTTTCTGATTTTATCCGCCAATTTGAAACTTTCGAGGAGGAACATCATTGGAAGTGCTCAGAGTGTGGGCATGATTGGTACACTTACACAGACATGACAGATCCAGACGAAATCCGCGACATGAAGCTTTACCTTGAAATGCAGCGTGAAGAACGGGGAGATTATTAAGTTTTCCTAAGCACCTTGACAAAAGGCTGGGATACTGCGATCGTAAGTTTAAGGAAAGATATGCGCGACCCCTCAGGAGGTCTAGACCTGAGGAGCCACGACTTCCCCAAACCGTTCGTTCACAACGTTTGGAGCAAAACAATTATGTCATTTTTTGGATTTTTGTCTGTAGGTACAGGCTCGCAAGATTCAGCGTGTTCCCGCCGCGAGCTACTGGGGAAATCGTCAGCGATTGCCTTAGCGGTTACAACAACGAAGTTATTACCTCAACTTTCAATACCTCGAAGGTACCCAGCTCCTAAATTTAATATTGGTGATTTGATAGCTGCAGACTGGATTGATGAGTTTGACAATGAGATTACAGATTTTGGTCAAGTGCTGGGTTTGCGTTACTTGCCGGAACCCGAATCAATCTTTTTGGCAAACACTTGGGTTTATTACATCTGGTGGACACATAGCAGTAATGGTCCTGCTTCTTGCTATCCCTGTTACGATGGCGAACCGACTTCTGGTTATGATCTGAGGTTGTTGTAATAACTGTGCAAACCATAACACCCGAACTCAAAGTTCTTCTCACCCAGCTATCACAGCATTTGCAATCGGAACCCGATAAAAATCCCCCGCTCTTAGAAATTTGGGACGCTTGGGTTGAAGACTTGAATTTGCCCCCACAGACAAAGGCAGGGCATTATTACTACTTGCGTCGCCAGATAGTTAAGGCTGGTAATCCTTCTAGCGCTGACACAGCCTGGTTTAGAGGTAATGCTTTAGCTCCTAGCAGCAACAATCGCAGGCTATGGCTCCTTAATAAAATGTCTGCTTGGGCTGTCTCAGAAGGGCTGCTGTCTTACAACCCCTGGCTTAAAATCAAGCCTCGTAAGACAACCAAGGAAATTGTTAAACCCTTCTCTCAAGAGGAAGCCGCCAGGATAATTGCGGGCTTTGAGCAAAGCTACCCTGCTTGGGTTCCTTTTGCAAAGTTCCTCTTTCTCTCTGGTTGCCGGATGAGCGAGGCGATTGGGTTGCAGTGGAAGCACGTTGACTTTCAGCGGCAGGAAATCTGCATTTGCGAAAGTCTGCCACTCCTTACAAATGGCGACAGTTACCAGCGAGCGAGGAAAGATACCAAGACTGGCAGCGTCCGATTTTTAAAAATCAATGCTGAACTAGCTAAACTTCTGGAGCAAGTAAAGCCTGCCAGTGCGAAGCTCGATGAGTTGGTTTTTCAAAATCCCACGCGAACCAACCACATAGATTCCCACAACTTTCGCAACCGCTGGATAAAGGTATTAGAGCAAGCTGGCATCCCTTACCGACGCCCGCACATTATTCGGCACAGTTTTGCATCTCACGCGATCGAGCAAGGAATCCCATTGACAGGGGTGGCTTATCTGCTGGGACACTCAGATACTCGGATGGTTGCCACAACTTACGGGCATTTGATTAACCGACCTAGCTTGCCCCGCATCTTATAAAACTTTACAGCCACCTGTTGACAGGGTGGCTGTAAACCTGCAATGGTAAGTAATGAGGAAGATTGATGCGCGACTGAGCGGTGTTATCAGCACCGAACAAGTCACGACTTCCCCAAATCGTTAACTGACAACGTTTGGAGCCTAAAAATAATGACACAAAGCGACGGCCGTCCTGAAGGGGGCGCCGCAAACCTTAATATTGCTGCGACTAAATTCGGCAACGGTGGTCGCAGAATTGAGCATTTGAAAACTCTTGCTTATGATTGCGGACTTACAGCAGAGGAAGCCCGCAAGTTTGGAAAACTCTCCGCGACTAAAACATGGGAAGCGCTGCTAACCTCGCACGGTCTAGAGTTTGAACCAAAATCTGAAATCATCAATAACATAGTAGCGCCCGGTAATAGTGGACAAACTCACTCAATCAATTTATTAGAGTGGGTCAATTTGTCGCAGCTATTAGCAGTTTCAGCAGCGACGGCGGGACTTGTAATTTTGCTGTTGAACCTATGGCCTCGCATCAATCCGCTTAATCTGTTCCCGCAAATCAAAATCACAATTCAAGTAGGGACAAAATAAATGAGTCTACAGCTCCGCTTATTCGGTGGCGGTCAGACCGCTGCTGGCAAAATTTCAGCTATCAACGACGGCAACCACGCAATCGACAAATCAAAAGTGCTGGCAAGCACTGACACAAGCGTTATAAAGCCACTTAACCCCGGTAACTTTTCAAGCATCCGCTCGGTACCCGTTGTACCAGACCCGCGTTACTTTACCAAGGAAGAAGCGGACGCAGTGAAGGGATTAGCAAAGGAAAAAACCGATGGCGCGAGGCAATCTAAACGCGCTTACAAATCTCTGGCAAAGATTGAAGCGGCCGACAAGACTGTGCATCAGCAGCACCGCAAATATGAGGGCGCGGTTGCAGAGAACGAGCTGGGCAAGAAGCGCTCCGACGCTGGGTTGGCTAAGAAACTTCATTCTATGCGCCCTGGTTACGCGCGCCTCGACTTAGGGATTGACAAAGCAGATTCCAACGCCAGGACTCGGATTGATGCGATAAAAGCCAAATTGACGGGAGGGGCGAACTGATGCTTGTACTCGTGAAAGAAGATGGCGGCGCAAAAATAACTTGGTGGTGGAATTCTAAAACATCCACCTACTCTCGCCGGGTAAAGGGAAAACACATCCCTTTAACAAGGCTGGACTATATCACAGACATTCTTCACCGATTCCCTAACTCACAGCATTGCAACGGAATGCAGAAGTGGGCTGAAACTGGGAGACAAAACTAATGCGAGCGATTCATCTGGCAAACTATTTTGTCGCCGGGTGCATCGCTTCCAGCTTCCTCGGCTGGATAGCGAGTTTGCATCCGATGGCGGCAAGAGCGATCACATTCTTGGCAGCAGCAACATTTATTTTGTGGTGCTTGTGCTGGCTCCTAGATTTTTCAGTCAGCGCTTGGCTCAAAATATCAGTCAGCAATTTGCAAGCCTTACTTCTGGCTGCGCTGGCAGCAGCAATTATTGGTGGGGGTATTTTCCTATGCTCCTAAAAATGTTTGTACTCAGTAGCAGTGCGCTAATTTTGTGGCTGGCTCCCCTAGTCGGTTTGGATAAGCGCATCGGCTGGCACAAATCTATTCAGGGCTTGAGCCTCGGCGCTGCGATTGCCTGCGCTGTATCTGCCGGGAATATTGCGCGGAAACTGGCAGAGGATGCCGAAATTGAGGCTATTAAATGCCGTGCCATTAACGCCGATGTGGTGGATGAGATAGCTGTCAGCGCCTACGTTTCCCAACAGCAGCGCCAGCAAGAAGCAGAGGCAATTCTAAACCCAGTAGAACATCTAGAACGCGCTCTGGCACTGACTTGCGATGAATGCGAACGTTCAGAACCAACTACCCAAAACCAACTAGCTGAACCCGAACAGAACGCTGAATCAAAACGCGCCGAACGAGCGCTGCAATTAAAAGCAAAGGGATGGGGCAAAGCCAAAATCATCCTCGAAGTGTGGGGCGTTTCCAAAGGTGGCTCCCCTAAATACAAGGCTGCTGAGGCTGAGTACACACGCTTAGTTGGTGAAGTCTAACGCATGAGCTTTAGCAACCGTTTCTAGAAGCTGTTTTGAGGCTTACAAGTCCTGGGTGATCATTTAAGTGTTCCGTGATAGCGCCTAACATCTGTAAGCCTCTGTGACTAAGGGTTTTAAGTGTTGTAAGTTGTTGCGGATCATTTAAATGATCCACAATCGTAGTGAACACTGCGAGCGCCCTATTTTTACCCAATTCAAGCCAGCAATTTTGCCATTTCACAATTAAAATCAAACAATGGATATCGCAGCGCTCAAGAAAAAATTACAAGCATTCGTGTTTCGCCCGAGGGAGGGCGAGTCATGGGAGTTTGCCTTGGAACGCCAGAGAGAACTAACGCCTCTCCGTGTGCTGTTTTGGCGGGTTCTAATCCGCACTCTCAGCCGATTTTTGGTTAAAGTCTACAGTGTCCCGCTAGCTGTAAGCGAGCATTTGACGCTTATCCTGAGCCTCTGTTCAGACATAACGATTAAAAATGAGTGGACGGAAATCCCAGAAACTCCCTCAAAAGTAGAGCTGCCGAGATACGAATGCGATCAGGCTCCGCCTAAGATATTTGTGCCACTTCCGGATGCCGAAACTGGTGGCTGTGCTCGCAACGACAGTGTTACCGCACCCGCAATCTAAACGCGGGGCGGTCTCTCCTATGCCTTGAATTTTTCACAAAATCTAAACACCAAAAAACCGTTGCTTTCAATTGAGACCTGAGTGCAACGGCTTTGAGGATTAACCAAATTCATACTCGCCTGGGGGCGAGAAAATTCATGTATAACGATTCTACTCCGACTGACGGTCAAATTTCAAGCCTCAAGGCATTAATCGCAGCAATCAATAGATTTCCGCAAGAATGGGCGTTAACTCCCTGTATAGGCAAGCGCAATTTGTGGCCGAACTGGAATAAAACTAAACTTGACCGCGCTCAACTAATCGAAGCCCTCCGCTCGCAGACCAACCACGAAGGCAAGCCCTGCGCTTGGACTGGGGTGAGTGTGGTAACTGGTCCCCTTTCTAATGGGGTTATGGCTGTGGATTTCGACGGCCCGCTAGCTTTAACCAAATATGTGGAACTCAGCGGCGGCTCGTTTCCCCCTTCGACGAAGCGCTGGACTTCAGGAAAACCAGGGCATTTTCAAATCTTGCTATCGGTGCCGCCGGAGAAGTGGGAAGGGTTGAAGCCTCAAAAAATTGAATTGGAGAATGGGGAAAAATTAGAACTGCGCTGGAACCAGTGCAGCACGTTGCCGCCATCCATCCATCCCGATACCCAAAGTCCTTATCTTTGGGAGAACCAGGGAGAAGTCGCAGAGTGTCCCGACTTTATTCTTGACTTGATGAGGGAAGCGCCACCAGTCACACTCCCCCAGAAATCAAAACCAGAGAATCCAACATATATAGGTGCTGGTGAGAAAAGCCTGGTGGATTTGTTGGAGCAAGAAATTCTCCCGCGCCTGGACGCTGAGGAATTTTACGCCGGCTACTTGAAACTAAAATCTGCGGGGAAAAACTTAAAAGCCCTGTGCCCGTTCCATGAGGAAAAAACTGCCAGTTTCACCGTTACTCCCGCGGAAAAAACTTTTCACTGCTTCGGTTGCGGCGCTGGTGGCGGGCCGGTGCAGTTTCTTCACCAAATTAAGGGTGGCACCGATTCACCGACGGGTAAAGATTTTTATTCTGTGGTGATGGAGCTTGCCGATCGTGTTGGCGTAAAAATAGGCGATCGCAAATTCAAACAGAATCCAGAATCCAGAATCCAGAATCCAGAATCCAACAGCGTACCCCAACACCCGGCAACTAATGTTGTAAGGCCGCCTCAGTTTCAAGTCCCCCCCATCTCCGAACTGGGGGGAGAAATTGAAAAACTGCTAGACTCCGACCTCAAGAAATCTCAGCTACAGCTTAAAATTTCTGAACTCGCCCAAAAGTTTCGCGTGAATTCTGCGGATGTTTGGAAAATTTACCGCGAGCGCGAGCTTGAGTTAGAACAAGAGGCCAGCCAGGAAGACACGAGAATCGGAATCGAGCAACTACTTGCCTCACAGTCTGCCGGCGTCAAACTTTCAGAAATTTTCCCCGAATCTTTGGCCACCCCCATCGAAGAAATAGCGCGACGGATGAATTTAAAGCCTGAGTGTTATGCGCTGGCTCTGATTTCTGGAATCTCAAGATTCCTAAAAAATGGCAGCAGCACGATGCTTGTAGATGAATGGAACTATTGGTGTCGGACTCATGGCTATTTCGGGGCGATGATAGCCGAAAGTTCGCAAATGAAGACTCCGGTACTTAACGCAATGATTACCGACCCCTTGGCAGCAATGCGAAAAGCGAATCAGGAGAAATTTAAGGCTCAAGAAAAAGCCTACAAAGAAGAACTTGAACAATGGAAAAACAGCAAAGATGAGGACAAAGGTCCTCCGCCTGACGCTCCTATAGAAAAACTCCCCTACATTACTAAAGCGACATGGGAAGGGGTAGCAGCTATGGTAGGTCGCGCGCCGACTCAAGGAATACTTTGGCTTTGTGACGAATTAGCAGGATTTTTTAAATCAGCCAACCAGTACCGCAGTGGCAGAGGAAGCGATCAGGAGGATTTGCTTGAATGCTGGAGCGGTAACGGTGCTGTCGTAGCGCGCGCAGCCGGAACTACCGTTAACGTCGGTGCGGTATCCCTTTCTATCTACGGAAACATCCAGCCCAAAGTTTTAGCACCTTTTTTGGGAGACGGCAGCGACGACAACGGAACTTTTGCCCGCTTTGACTTCGTACAGCAGCCACGAGCTTTAACTCAAATAACCCTAGGCTTGTCCAGAATTGACGTAAACCCGATGCTGCAAGCGCTCTACGAAAGAGTAGACGCTATACCGCTGATGCAATTCGAGCTAGACAAGGAAGCTAAAGAGCTGTTTGTTAATTATTACAATCACTGTCAGCGAATCAGGTTCGACCATCCCAAGCAGGGGATGCGGGCAATGCTCGGCAAGGCTGCGGAGAAAGTTGGCCGTGTCGCAACTATTCTGCACTGCATCCACGGCGCACATTTTGGGGATGAAGTTTCACGCCAAATCCCTGCCAAGCAAATTGCGGCTGCTATCAAGTGGGTTGAATACACGACGCAACAAGCTTTGAGCATAAATATTGAGGTTTGCAGCCCCGATGCCCTTGAAAGCAATCTTGCAAAAATTATCTCGCTGGCAGAACGCAGTGGAGGTAAGGTAACAGCGCGCGATGTCATAAGAGGAGGTTTTAATTCAAAGTATCGCCCGACTTCTCAAACAGTTCGAGAATGGTTTGGAGATTTAGAAGTCATGAAGTATGGAAAGGTTACAGAAGAAGGGCGGAGTATTTGCTTTTCTCTTCAAAAAACGTCCGCGTTGCCCGCGTTCGCCGAAAACCTAAATGGTGTAAGCATTTCAAACGCGGACGACAAACGCGGCGAGTCCGCGTTCGCCGCGTTTAGCACTCAAAAATACGAAATTACCAAAATAAACGCGGACGAAACGCGGGCGAAACGCGGGCGAAATGCGGACAATAGCCGCGTTTCAGAATCCCTTGTAGATAAGGATTTAAACTCCAACGCGGGCAACGCGGGCAACGCGGACGTTTTTGCATCCTCTGCCGAAACTTCTTCGCCCTCAATGCTGAGCTGTACTACAGAATCCGCAGAATTTACTGACGAACATTATGCAAAAATGCTTGCTGATAAGATGCGGGAAGCCATTGCCAGCAGTAATTTTGAGGGTGCAAAGAAAATTGTGAAACAGGTTAACGTATCCACCTCTCAATTACGGGCGTCTTTTTGGCAAAACTTAGACAGGACAGAAGAAAAAAACAAGGCTCGTTTATTGGCTTTCGCTAATTTATCGGAAGGGACACCCGTTAAGTACGTCGGGAAGATTGAGCAATATGCTCAAGAGGAATTAACAGCTTATGATGCTGATGGTCACGGCGGGATTACTTGTCTTCTAGCTGATGGTCGTGGTTTTACGACTTGGATTCCAACACGGGATTTACGGAAAAAGTTGTAGCGTTCCCAGTCCTAGCCGGGGAATTAGGTATTTCTAATGTCACTTTGAGATACCTAACGTCACCTGCAACTCGCAAACCTCACCCTGCAACCCGCACCCCCCTGGGTTGCACCCTAAGGCGATCGCCTTTTTTGACCTCAAATCCCAAAATAAAAATTGTTTTTGGGTC
>Ga0209323_10003508_pt1 | contig 10423 bp, 12 predicted proteins | sample Rifsed19ft2_FD_184014 | JGI IMG/M metagenome (GOLD analysis project Ga0209323, IMG submission 184014) | Soil microbial communities from Rifle, Colorado, USA - sediment 19ft 2 (version 2) | ecosystem: Environmental > Terrestrial > Deep subsurface > Rock core/Sediment | place: Rifle, Colorado...
TACCCCGTCCTCGTCGGCCAGGCGGTGCCGTCGGCCGTCCTGCTGCCGTGTATCCGCGTCTTCCCGGCGGGGTGGAGCTACGGAGGGTCGGACGTGCGGAGCGGGCGATCGCGGTTCTGGCTGGACTCGGACCGGGCGGGCATCCACGCCGTCGAGGTCGAGCTCACCGAGCGCTGCTCCGTCGCGGGCATGTCCAACGTGACGGCCTCCTCGCGCGAGCTCGGCGTTCTCGTCTACTTGGAGCCGATCACGTTCCGTCCGTACACCGCGGACCGGGTGTTCGTCTTCCACGGCGGGTGCGTCACCTACCGGTATCGGTTCGGCGACGCCGAGCACGCACCTATCCTCGCCTCCGAAGCCGATGAAGCGCTCACCTTCGTGCGGCGCTCGGTGCTCGTCGATCTCGCGCAGAGCGACCTCGGCCTGACGCTCTGCGGCGCCGAGGCCCCGCCCTGCGTGGGCGAGGACTGAGGCGTGCTCACCGACCATCGACGGGCTTTCGTGTGGGCGGTGGCCCTTCTGGGAGCCACCGTCTTCGTCTTCGTGGCGGTCGGGCGCCACCTCCCTGCGGCCGCTCCCCGCACGACGCTCCCGTTCCTCGGCGAGTGGGACCTCGCGATCTCGCACGCGATGGACGACATCCGGAGCGAGCCGCTCTCCGCCATCGCCCGCCCCCTCGATGTCCTCGGCGGTGGTCTCGTGACGATCCCCCTGCGGATCGTCGTAGCGGTCTGGCTCCTCGTCCGGACCCGCTGGCGCGCGTTCGCCGCGTGGATCCTCACTTGGGCGGTGGCGGAGATCGTCCTCGTGGGCGCCAAGCACTTCTTCCACCGAGGCAGGCCTCCCGGCGCGCTCGTCGAGACCGTGGGGTTCTCGTTCCCGTCAGGTCATGCGGTCGCCGGCGCCGCGATCGGGGTGGCCCTGGTCCTGGTCCTCCTGCCGCCCGGATCGGCTCGTCGGCGCTGGGAAGTGGCGGCGGTCGCGTTCGCCTTCGTCATGGCCCTCTCGCGCGTGTACCTGCTAGCGCACTGGTTCTCCGACGTCGTGGCCGGGGTCCTGCTCGGTACGGGCATCGCCCTCGGGTGCGCGGCGCTGGTGACCGAGATCCACGACGTCGTCCTCCGCCGCCGCGTGGCCGTTCGAGACGGCTGAACTACGCGGGGAGCACCTCGGCCTCCACCTCGAGCTCGCCGGGCTCCGTCCTCCAGCTCCGCTTGAGGCGCCAGATCACGTAGGTGAACCCGCCGATCGGGATCTGGATCCCGTACGTGAGCACCCGGAACAGCAGCACTGCCGCCACCACCTGCGCGTCGTTCCCTCCCGCCGCGACGAGCCCCCCGATGTAGCCGAGCTCGATCACGCCCAGGCCGCCCGGCGTGATGGGGATGGCTCCGAGCAGCCGGCCGAACGCGAACACGGCTAGGCTCTGCAGCGTGGAGACCTCCTGCTCCGAGATCCCCACGTGCCGCAGGGACAGCAGGAGGACGAGCCACAGCGCAAGCTGCGACACGATCGTCGTGACCGTGATCCTGAGCCAGCGCCCGGCGACCAGGACGATCGTGCGCTCGCGGAAGTCGACCGCCTGATCGCCGAGGGTGGTGATCGCGGGTTTGCGGAACGGCCGCCGGAGCCACGAGATGACGCGCCCGAGCCGATCGCCGATCCGGCGCGCGAACCCCTTGCTCGATAGCGCCAGCGCGAAGAGCGCGACCGCGACCAACAGGACGGCGAGGCCTATCAGGGAGGCGATGACCAGCGGAGCGCTCACCTGGCCCGTGAGGGCGAGGAGCGCAAGCGAGATCACCGGGAGGGCGAGCTTCACGAAGATGTTCCAGACGCCGGTGACCCCGATGTACAGGGTGATCGCCTGCGCCGAGAAACCCCACGAGTGCAGGATCTGGAAGGTCAGGCCCACGGCGATCGCGCCGCCCGCGGGAAGCGTGTTCGCGACCGAGGTCGTGGTCTGGGTCACGACGGCCGCCTTCGGCAGGCTTAGCCCCGGGAGCGCCGCCATGTTGGCGAGCCAGTACGTGAACAGGTTGAACAGCATCGCCGCGAACAGCGTCGCGAACTCGATCGGGGTGAGATCGCCGATCGTGTCCATCACGGCCGAGTAGTCCGCGATCCGGGGGATCGCGTAGGCGAAGATGCCGAACACGATCACGAGCGAGAGCGCGAGCTGGATCGCGCGCTTCAGGTATGGACGCCGTGAGCGCTGCTCGCTGGCCATAGACGGCATGCTCGCAGACCCCCCTCGCGAGCGCCTCCCCGGCTGGCTTTCCGACCGGCGTCTAGGGGTAGGGCGGGAGGATGACCTCGGGGCGGGCCTTGGCCCCTTCGTCGCGGTAGACGCCGACCAAGCGTCCATCCGGGCCGAATACCGCGTGTGGCCCGGGCATGCCCGTGGGGCCGAGGATGCTGCCGTGGGAAGCCGCTCGCGCCTCCTCGGCGTCCAGGTCAACGCGTGGGAGGTGGCGTACCGCGGTCTCGACCGGGAGCGGCCGACCTTCACCGGGGGCGCGGGCGTCCGCGACCGAGAACGGACCGATCGCCGTGCGTCGCAGGCGCGTCAGGTGCGCGCCACAGCCGAGCGCCGTCCCGATATCGGCGACGAGCACCCGAACGTAGGTCCCACCCGAACAGGTCACGATGAAATCGAACGTCGGCGTCGTGAACCCCGTCACCTCGAACGCATCGACCCGGATCAGACGGGGCGGCGCCTCGAGGGTCTCCCCCGCTCGAGCGGCCTCGTAGAGCTTGCGCCCGGCGACCTTGACCGCGGAGTAGGCCGGTGGCGCCTGCATGGTCTCGCCCACGAGCGAGGCGCAGGCTGCCTCGATCTCCACCTGAGCGACCGTGACGGGTTGGGCGCGCAAGACGGCTCCCTCCGCATCCAGCGTGTCGGTCTCCTCCCCCAGGCGGCCGGCGCCCTCGTACGTCTTCGGGAGATCGCCGAGGTAGCGCAGCAGCCTCGTCGCACGCCCGACGCCCAGAACCAGCAGCCCCGTCGCCATCGGGTCCAGCGTGCCGGCGTGGCCGATCTTGCGGGTGCCGAGGTGCCGGCGCTCGACGTCGACGACATCGTGCGAGGTCATCCCCGAGGGCTTGTCCACGAGCAACAGCCCGTCGGAGGCGGCGGTGGTCACGAGCGCCTACGGGGCGGCGGGGCCGTCGGCCAGCGCCGCCTTGAGGCGCTCCACCGTCTCGGCGAGCCCGTGCTGGGAGGTGTAGCCCGCGGCCAGGCGATGCCCACCACCGCCGAACGCCGCGGCCACGGCGGAGACGTCGTGGCGCCCTCGCGACCGCATGCTGACCTTGAACCGCCCATCGCGCTGCTGTTTGATCACGGCGGCGACCTCTGCCTCGCGAGCCGTACGAATCACGTCGATCAGGTCGTCGGTCTCGGCGGGATGCACCCCCGCGCCGTCCAGATCGGCGCGCGTGAGGTAGGTCCAGACGAGGGCGCTATCGGGCTCGAGCCGGGCCCGCTCGAGCGCGACGCCGAGCAGCTGCAGGTACGCGAACGGACTGTCCTCGTACAGGGCCTGGACCAGGCGCGCGTGGTCGAATGGGAACTCGCGGAGCTCGGCGGCCAGGCGCAAGGTGTCCGGCCGGACGGCCTCATACTGGAACCGCCCGGTGTCGGTGACGAGCCCGGCGTAGACGCACATCGCCGTCTCGATCGAAGCCTCCACGCCGGTCTCCTTCACCAGTCGCCACACGAGCTCGCAGGTGGAGCTCGCCCGGGGATCGACCAGCGGGATCGATCCGAGTCCTTCGTTCGTGACGTGGTGGTCGATCCAGATCAGCGTCTTGGCGCGCACGGCGGGGCCGCCGAGCATCGACAGCCGGTCCATCGAGGCAACGTCGCACGTCACCATGACCGACGGATCCCTCGGGAACTCGCCGGGCGGCACGAGCGCCTCGTTTCCCGGCAGCATCAGCGCCCACCTCGGCACGTCGAAGGGCTCGTTCGGGAAAGAGCAGATCGTCTGCTTGCCCATCCCGCGGAGGTGGTTCGAGAGCCCGAGCATCGACCCCACTGCGTCTGGGTCGGGGTTCACGTGGCAAGCGAGCGCCACGGTCGTGGCCTCGGCGAGCGCCGCGGCGGCCTGCTGGTACGGGTCGGCGACCTGCACTCAGCCCCCTCCGTCCCGGTGGAGCCCACGCAGGAGCTCCTCGATGCGATCGGCGCTGCGGATCGCCTCGTCCTCCGCGAACTCCAGATCGGGGAGCACCTTCAGCCGGACCTGCCGCCCGATCACCTTGCGCAGGTGGCCCCGAGCCGACCGCAGAGCCGCGGCCGTCGCGCGCTTCTCCTTCTCCTCGCCCATCGTGGTGTAGGAGACGCGGGCGTGGCGGAGGTCGGGGGTCACCGTGACCGCGATCACCGTGACGAACCCGACCCGCGGGTCCTTCAGCCGAGGGATCTCCTCGGCCAAGATCTCGCGGAACTCCTCGGAGACCCGGGTGGGTCGGACGCCCCCGGTCACGCGATGTCCTCCGGGTGGTGCAGGGTGAGCTCGGTGTCGATGACCTCGACCTCGGCCCAGCGCTCGACGAGCTTCTCTACCTCGTGCATCACCTTGCGTGCTTGGTACTGCTCGCCCGCGACGGCAGCCACGCCGAGGGCCGTGCGCTGCCACAGGTCGTGGTGGTCCACCTCGGCGACCGCGACGTTGAACTTCGCGCGGATCGCGTTCGAGAGCGTCTTCACCACGTGGCGCTTCTCCTTCAGGGATCCGCATCCGGGGATGCGCAGGTCGAACCGTTCGAGCGCGACCAGCACGGCTACAGCTCGCGCGCGACCTCGCGGACCTCGTACGCCTCGATGACGTCGCCCTCCTTGACGTCGTTGAAGTTCTCGATCCCGATGCCGCATTCGAACCCCTCAGCCACCTCGCGAGCGTCGTCCTTGAACCGCCTGAGGGAACCGATCCGCCCGTCGTAGACGACCACGCCGTCGCGGACGACCCGCGCCCGCGCGTTCCGGGTCATCGTGCCTTGCACCACGTAGCAGCCGGCGATCACGCCCACCTTCGGCACCCGGAAGAGCGCCCGCACCTCCGCGCGGCCCTGCTCGGTCTCGCGTTCCTCGGGCTTCAGCATGCCCGAGAGCGCGCCGCGGATGTCGTCGATCGCGTCGTAGATCACGCGGTAGAGCCGGACGTCGACGCCCTCCTTCTCCGCCAGCTCGCGCGCCTGCACGTCGGGGCGCACGTTGAAGCCGACGACGATCGCCCCCGAGGCCAGCGCCAGCGCGATGTCACTCTCGGTGATCGCACCGGCGGCGCTGCGGATCACGTTCACGCGCACCTCGTCCTGGGGCAGCTTGGCGAATGCGTCCACGAGCGCTCCGATCGAGCCCTGCACGTCGGCCTTCACTATCAGGTTCAGCTCGGGGACCTCGTCGCGACGGGCCTGCGCCATGAGCTCCTGGAGCGTGGGAGGACGGGTCATAACGAGTTCGGCCGCGCGCACCTTGGCCTCGCGCTCCTGGGCCAGGTGGCGCGCCTCGCGCTCGTCCCCTACCTCGCGGATGTCGTCCCCCGCGTTCGGCGTGGCCGACCACCCGAGGATCTGCACCGGCTTGCTGGGTCCGGCCTGCTTCACCGTCTGACCGTTCTCGTCCAACATCGCGCGGATCTTCGCCCAGCTCGTCCCCGACACGAGCGTGTCGCCAACCTCGAGCGTTCCCCGCTGCACCAGGATCGTGGCGACCGGACCCCGCCCCTTGTCGAGGTGGGCCTCGAGCACCACGCCCCGGGCGCGTCCGAGCGGGTCGCCCTTCAGCTCCTCGACGTCGGCTACCAGCAAGATCGTGTCGAGCAGGGTGTCGAGGTTGGTCTGCGCCTTGGCCGACACGTCGACGAACTCGTTCGTCCCGCCCCACTCCGAGGGAACCACGCCGTGCTCCACCATCTGCTGACGGACCCGCGCCGGGTCGGACTCGGGCTTGTCGATCTTGTTGACCGCTACGATGATCGGCACGGCGGCGGCCTTGGCGTGATCCAGTGCCTCAACGGTCTGCGGCTTCACCCCGTCGTCCGCCGCCACGACCAGCACAGCGATGTCCGTCACCTGAGCGCCCCGGGCCCGCATCGCGGTGAACGCCTCGTGACCAGGGGTGTCGATGAAAGTGACCTCACGGTCGTTGGTATGCACCTGGTAAGCGCCGATGTGCTGCGTGATCCCTCCGAACTCCTGCGACACCACGTCGGTGCGCCGGATCGCATCCAGCAGCAACGTCTTCCCGTGGTCGACGTGACCCATGATGGTGACGACCGGCGCCCGCGGCTCCAGCCGACCCTCGTCGACCTCCTCCTCGGGCTCCTCCTCGTCCTCCTCGATCCCGACGATCTCCGCCTCGTACCCCAACTCCCCGCACAGGAGGGTCAACGCCTCATCCGACAACGACTGTGTCGCCGTCGCCATCTCCCCGAGTCCGATAAGCGTCTTCACGACCTCGGCGGGCGACCGCTGCGTCTTGTCCGCCACATCCTGAGCCGTGGCCCCCCTAACCAGCTTCAACACGGGAAGAGAGGGCTTGGCCGCCCCCGGCGGAGCGGGAGCGCCGACCGGGGCGGGGACCGGCGTGGGGGCGGCAGCCGGAGCGACCGGCTGAGCCGGGGGCTCGTCGACGCCCGCCCCCTCGGGGAGCACGACCGCCGCCGTCGACGACTCCCCCGGCGTGCCGGTCGCGGAGGCGTCCACGGCATCCACCGCGACCTCCTGGGCCTTCTTCCGCGGCCGCGACTTCGGGAGCGGCTCCTCGACGGCCTCCTTCATCTTGGCCTCGGGAACCGCCTTGCCGCCGGAGGCGCGGAGCCGGGGCACGGCCTGATCGGGCACCGACGATGACGCCGTCAGGCCGTCAAGGCCCATCTCCTTGAGGGCGGCGAGCAGCTCCTTGCTCGGCACCCCAAGCTCCTTGGCAAGCTCGTGAACCCTCAAGAACCCAGTTCCCCCTCGATCTCCGCCCTAAGGGTAGCCGCTCCATCCTCGTCCAACCTCGTCCGCAGCGCCCGACCCACCCCGCCGCGCCGCAGCGCCTCGTCCACGCACGCGCGATCGCGATGCACGTACGCCCCCCGCCCGGCGGCGTAGCCGCCCGGATCGACCACCACCGAACCATCCGGGCTCCGATACACACGCAGGAGCTCGGCCTTGGGCGCCCGACCTCGACATCCGACGCACGTCCGCTCGGGAACGTGCGCGGACACGAGATCAGGCCTCCGCCGTCTCCTCGGCCGGAGCCACCACGGGGACCTCCTCGGCCGCGTCCGGCTCGGGCGCCGCCGGCTCCACGGTGACGGCCTCAGATGCCGGCTCCACGGTGACGGACGCCTCGGACGACGGATCAGCCTCGCCGGTAGCGCCTTCGGCCGGCGAGGCCGACGGGGGCTCGTCGACGGCCGCCACCTCGGGGGGCACGGACGATGCCCTCGACGACTCCCCCGGCGGTCCGCTGGACGAGGGCGCACCCCCGCGGGCTTCATCAGCGACCTGCGTTTCGCTCTTGATGTCGATCCGCCACCCGGTGAGCCGCGCCGCGAGCCGCGCGTTCTGCCCCTCCTTGCCGATGGCGAGCGACAGCTGGTAGTCGGGCACTATCACTAGGGCGGTCTGCGTGTCGGGGTCTACGCGCGCCTCCTTGACCTTGGCCGGCTGGAGCGCGTTCGCGACGAACGCCGCCTGATCGGCGCTCCAGGGCACGACGTCGATCTTCTCGCCGCGGAGCTCGGTCACGACGTTGCGCACGCGCGAGCCCTTGGGCCCGACGCACGCACCCACCGGGTCGACCGCGGGCTCGTTGGAGGAGACCGCGATCTTCGAGCGGTGGCCGGGCTCGCGCGCGACCGCCTTGATCTCGACGATCCCCTCCTCGATCTCGGGGACCTCCAGCTCGAACAGCTTCTTCAGCAGTCCTGGATGGGTACGCGAAACGACGATCTGGGGCCCCTTCGTGCCTCGGCGGACCTCCGTGATGTAGCCCTTCAGGCGCTCGCCGCTGCGATAGGGCTCGCTCGGCACCTGCTCGGCCTGCGGCAGCAGGGCTTCCACCTTGCCGAGGTCCAGCAGCGTGTACCGGCGCTCGGACTGCTGGACGATGCCGGTGACGATGTCGCCCTCGCGCCCGGCGAACTCCTCGTAGGTCATCTCGCGCTCGGCGTCGCGGAGCTTCTGGAAGATCACCTGCTTGGCAGTCTGGGCGCCGATCCGACCCTTGAACTCGTCGGTTACCTCGACCTCCTGCTCGGACAGGACCCTGATCTCGACCGAGATCTCGCCCTCCTCGTCCTCGTGCTCGTTGCGCTCGAGCTCCTGGACCCACACGCGCAGGTCCCCGGACTCGGGGTCGATCTTGGCGCGGACGCCGAATGACTCCTCGTCCAGGTCTGGGTGCTGCTGCTTCCACCACGACTTGTAGGCGGAGGCCATAGCCTCCTCGAGGCCCTCGAGGATCGTCTCGAAGGCGATGCCCTTCTCCCGCTCGAGCTCCTTGAGCGCCGCGATCATCTCCTGGTTCATCTCGTGCTCCTCGTCCTTCTGGCGCTCCCGACCTCGCGAGGCGATGTCGGAAGCGTGGGGCTACCGCTTCGCGGCTTTGGCCCCGACCCCCATTCGAAGACGCGTCGCGCCGACGCGATGCCGACGTAGGGGACGCGCAGCTCTCCGCCCTCGGATGCGACCACGATCGCCTCCGCGTCGGCCGAGACCAGCGCGCCCTCGTGGACCCTACGACCCTGCACCGGCTCCACCGTCTTCACCTTCACCTGCTGCCCGACGCTCTTCTCGAAATGCCGGCGCGACCGGAGCGGCCTTTCCAGACCAGGCGAGCTCACCTCCAAGGCATATGCCACGTCCAAGGCGAACCCCTCCAGGTCCAGCCGGCGCGACAGGCGTTCGGACACGTCCGCGATGGCGTCTAGGTCGACACCGCCGTCACGGTCCACCATCACCCGCAGGATCTGGCGTCCCCCTTCGCGGCCGAAGGTGACCTCCCAGACCTCGAGCCCGGCGGCCTCGACGACGGGCGCGACCAGCGCCTCCACGTTCCTCTCGCCCACCGCAAGCGCCCCCTCGAAAAGAAAAGTGGGCGCGAGCCCACTTCCGGGTGAAACCGCTTCCAGTTCGCTCGTCCGAGTATACCGGACGCGCTGCTCAGGGCCCTATCAGCGTGCCCGACGCTGCCCGTCGGGCGTGTTCCAGTGGTCGCGCCCGCTCATCCGCCGGGCGATCCTGGGGTCGTCCCAGCCTCGGTGCATGCGGGTCCCGAGCTCGCGGCAGGTCGCCTCGGCGGCCTCCTCGCTCGCGAACTCGTCCCGGACCCACAGACCCGTGACGTCGATGAGCACGAGGTCCCACGTCCGCAGGCCGACGTGCTGGAGCACGGCCTCAACCTCGGGGCGGAGCTTGACGAACTCGCGGAGCACGCTCGGGGCATGCTTGGTGCGCATCGACATGAGCCTAGGGGGCCGCGGCCAGAAGGTCCACCGCGGCCCGGGCGGCCTCGGCCAGCGAGGCCTGCGAGCGCTCGCCGGTCGCGCGGAGCTTCAGATCGACCGTCCCGGCCGCTACGCCGCGCTTGCCGACCACGACCTGCACGGGATACCCGATCAGATCCGCGTCGGCGAACTTCACGCCGGCGGTCTCCTCCCGATCGTCGATGGCGGCTTCGACGCCGCGGTCGCGGAGCTCGCCGTAGATGCGCTCGGCCTGCTCGACGACGGCGTCGTCATCCCGGTTCGCGATCAGCACGACCGCGTCGAACGGCGCCAAAGCCTTCGGCAGCTGGAGACCGCCATCGTCATGGAACTGCTCGACCGCCGCGGCGAGGATCCGCGAGATCCCGATCCCGTACGAGCCCATCAGGTACGGGCGCTCCGAGTCGTCCTCGTCGATGAAGCGCGCGCCCAGGGGACCCGAGTAGTTGGTGCCCAGCTGGTAGATGTGGCCGAGGACGATCGCCCGGCCGACGCTGAGCGAGCCACCGTCGTTAGGGCATCGGTCGCCGTCGCGCAGGGCGACGACGTCCTCGAACCGATCGATCCGGAAGTCTCGCGGCGTGTTGACTCCGGTGGCGTGCCGGTCGGGCTCGTTCGCGCCGGCAACCCAGTCCGCGCCACCGCGGACGGAAGGATCGGCGAGGATGACCACGTCCTCACCCATCCCCTGTGGTCCCACGAACCCCTTCACGAGCCCGCGAGCGGCGAAGTCCGCATCCTCGAACCGCCGGACCGAAGTCGGGAAGAACGCCCGCTCGAGCTTAGCCTCCTCGACCTCGCGATCGCCGGGGACCAGCACCGCCAACGTCTGCCCGCCGGCGTCGTAGAACATCGACTTCAGCATCCGGTCGGCGGGCCGACCCAGGAGCGACGCCACGGCTTCGATCGTCGCGGATTACGCGGATCGCGGCGTC
>Ga0209323_10003509_pt1 | contig 10423 bp, 11 predicted proteins | sample Rifsed19ft2_FD_184014 | JGI IMG/M metagenome (GOLD analysis project Ga0209323, IMG submission 184014) | Soil microbial communities from Rifle, Colorado, USA - sediment 19ft 2 (version 2) | ecosystem: Environmental > Terrestrial > Deep subsurface > Rock core/Sediment | place: Rifle, Colorado...
CAGACACCTCAATTGTGCTTTGTGTCACATTAATCTTTATTGGGACATTGTTTTTAGGAGGATTTCGCATAGTGTTCTTTGTATTAATCATATCCCACACGTTATTAAATGCTGGATAATCTGTATTTGAAGTATTTTTTCCAATAATTTTGACACCCAATGTAGTTAGTAACCTGTTTCCAAATATATTAGTTGCTGAAACTTTTGTCTTTTCCTTTACGTGTAAATCATAAAACATGATTTTCTTAATTCCTGGATAGTAAAAATCAATGTAAACGAATTTACTGCACCTTTGATATACACCTGTATTTCTGGATTCTGAGTCGTCGGTCTTAGTAACCTCTATACCATATGTAGGTGTATCAAATTCGTTCGGTTCATTAATTTTTTCAAAAAGTAAATAATCTACAAAGCTAGAGTTGCCACTAACTATTTTAATAAAAACGTCTTCTATATAAGAGTTACTCAAAATTAAGACTTTATATTTGAATATAAACTTTTCATTTTCGATTAAGGGTATTATTTTAAGTACTTTAATCTTTGGACCTGTTTCTTTGTCCTCAAGATATAAATTTAAAATTGTTTCTACTATTAAGTTCTTAGGTCGTTCCTCGGTTAGAAGCCATATTACGCGCATATTAGTTGCTCAGTTGGTTAAATGCCACATCGTGATGTCCTTTCGCTTCAATTATATCAAGTCGTAGCAAGCTTATTTCAAAGCCAATTAAACGGTTTTCACATAATGTTAATTTTTATTTTCATATACTTTTATAAAATCTAGTGTAGTTTTTCTTTGTCTTAGGGTATTTTCAGCCATTTGTTTTAACTTTGTTATAGGTGGCTCAAGGTATTTAGGGTGTTTTATTAAAGGTGTTTTGTTTATTTCTTCTAAAGCTGTATTACAATATTCCACTATTAGTTCACAAAAGTCTGCTACAATACTCTTCCAGAATAATTCCCTTCGCTTTTCTATACTATATTTACTTATATCTATTTTTTTACTTTTAAAGAGCCATATAATTGGACTTGCATGTTTCTTTTCGTAATCATCCTCCCAATCGTGCAAGTCATCATTTATTTGTCTGGCTGTCAAGTAAGCGCGAAAAAATTTAAAGATGCTTTTTACTTCCATAGAATCTTTCTTATAGCCAAGTAATAAAGTTATTAGAATAGGACCTAGCGCATGCGCTATAGATTTGTCGGCTATTTTGCTAATGTTTTTCAACGATAAGTCTTTATTTAAGTTTGATATATCCAGCTTAGTCATTATTTCTCTAAATAGAGTTAAAGCTTCAGTATTGTTTTTGCATACATCTTTATATATAAGTGTTAGTTCTCTTAAAAAATAGTTAGCTAGTGGAAGTGATTCTTTATTACCTTCGTCATCATAAAAATCATCATATATTTTATAGGCCAGCCAACCATATAAATTTGCTAAACCCAGCTTATCAAGAGTTTTTTGCGGGATTTTTTTCTTTTTAGCAATGGATAAATAAAAACTATATGGGGTTATTGTGGCTAAGTAAAAGACTTCCGTATTATTTATGGTATTTAAAGCTTTATCTCGCAACAAGTTAAACCTCTTTATGCTTGTTGGTTCTGCGTCTCGATACAGTTTAATAATTCTATTTCTTATATGTTCCAAGCTTTCGGTTTTTAATAAATTATTTCCGGTGTTTGCAATAATGAATTTACCTAAAGCTTCTAAACAAAAAGATTTAGTAACGATAGAAGATCCTGAGTAGTATTTTTTATTTCCTTGTATTTTTTCAACAATAAAAGGGTATGGCTTATTCCAGTCCCCGCTCTTTTGGAGTTTTATTAATTTCTTTATAGAAGATTCTAGTTTTCCCGGATAATGTCCTAAATTCTTTAAAGAAATTATTAATAGAGCGAGTTCTAGGGAATTTAGTTTGCTTATATCAATTCTTAGTAAATAATCGAGAAGTTTAGTAATATAAGGACCCTTGTAAAATCTTGAAATGAAGAATACAACTGGATATTCTTTGTAATAATATGGAGAATAATAGTTTTGTCGTTGAATTACGTTATCTATAAACGCGTTAACATTAGGTAAATTAACATCTAAAAGGCTAAGGAAGTATGCAATATTTGAATTTACAGCGATGTCAATATCTTCCCACTCCTTATTTCCTTTTCCCACTAACCAAGTTTTGTAGGGCCCTCCAACTTGTTTCTCTAATCTAGTTAATAGATTTACATATTTTGCTATGAGGGCTCCTGTTATTTTCTTGCTATCATAATTGTGAAGTGCAGCTAATGCGTAGGAGGTATCATCTAAGTCGTCTGGATAAGGTACTCTGCTATAATCCTTTGAGTTTTTTACCCAGTAGTTAAATGACCAGTTACTACTTTTTTGCTTTATTAATATAGTTGTTAAATGTTGTAAATCTTTTTTTAATTTTTCGTCAATTAATGAGGTTTGTATGCTTGAGAGTGCGATAAACAAAGGATATAAACAATAATGTTCTTCAGGATCTCTAAAATTCTTGTCAGAGTCGGTTAAGGTATTAATTTTTTTCAAATTACTTTTATTTATTTCATCAATTAAACCTCCAACTTGTTCCCTATAAAAAGTTTCTAAATTAAGCATATATTTAAACACGGGGGTTTCGTTGTTTAGAAACCCCCTTTCTTTAGTCTTGCCATGGAGAACCAACAGCCTTACCATTTAGGACCGCTAATTTCACTGCCATGGGGTTTCGAACCCTCTTATTTGTAAGAACGTTTTTTACAAGTTCTCTTATCATAGTTATTCACCTCCTTTAGGGGAAAAATATACACACTTTTGTGAAGAGTTTTTAAAAGCTAAAAAGTTGATACTAATATTTAAACTTATACTTATATTTTACATACTTAGTAAAAAAATATAAATTGGGTATGTAGGATACTTAACTGATACAATTTATTTACTGCCATGAACATCTTCGCCGAACTCAGCCTCATAATAGTTATCGCCACTGTTATTGCCGGTGTCATGCGCCTGTTAAAACAGCCGCTCATTATGGGCCACATTCTCACCGGTATTTTGGTTGGTCCGTATTTTTTGGGTATTTTTAGTCACAAAGAAACAGTTGAAGTTTTTTCTCAAATAGGCATTTCTATTTTGCTATTTATTGTGGGGCTTAGTCTTTCGCCAAAAATCATCAAGGAAGTGGGCAAAATATCGTTGATTACGGGGCTGGGGCAGGTTGTGTTTACTACTTTTTTTGGCACGTTAATCGCGCGGGCTTTTGGCTATAATTTGGTTTCTTCCTTATATATTGCTATTGCTTTAACTTTTTCGTCCACCATTATTATTTTAAAACTGCTTTCGGATAAACGGGATACCGAAAAGCTGTACGGGCGTATTGCCATAGGTTTTTTGCTGGTTCAGGATTTGGTGGCTATAACTATTTTAATAGTTGTTTCTACTTTTACCCAGGGCGATAGCGCCGGACTAATAATTTTGCAAACAGCTTTAAAGGGTGTAATAGCTTTGCTGGCGCTCAGCTTTATTAGTTTAAAAATGCTGCCCAAGCTAAGCACTTTTTTTGCGCAATCTCAGGAATACTTATTTTTGTTTTCCATCGGCTGGGGCTTTGGCATGGCTTTACTGTTTAGTCTGTTGGGCTTTTCAGTTGAAATTGGAGCTTTGGTCGCCGGCGTTACTTTATCGGTTTCTCCGTTTGCGCAGGAAATGAGCAACAAACTCAAACCTTTGCGCGATTTCTTTTTAATATTGTTTTTTATTTCGCTTGGTTCAACTCTGCAAATTCAAAATATCAATGCGTTTATAGTTCCGGCTATTGTATTTTCGCTGTTTGTTTTAATAGGCAATCCGTTAATAATGATGGTTTTAACAGGAGCGCAGGGCTTTAATAAAAAAACATCTTTTAACGCAGGGTTGACCGTTGCGCAAATAAGCGAATTTTCTTTGATTTTGGTTTTGTTGGGAGTAAAGCTTGGGCATGTTAGCTATAACGTTTTATCTTTAGTTACGCTGGTGGGAATAGTTACTATTTCGGCTTCCAGCTATTTAATTTTGTATTCCAATAAAATATATCCTTATTTGGCACGCTATTTAAGCATTTTTGAGCGCAAAAAAACTATTAAAGAAGTAGACTCCATAGGCATTTACGAAGTAGTTTTATTCGGCTGCAATCGCGTAGGTTTTGATTTTATTAAAGCATTCAAAAAACTCGCCGCCGCGTTTTTGGCAGTTGATTTTAACCCCGAAGTTGTTGAAAGTTTGCGTACAAAAGGCGTAAACGTTAAATACGGTGACGCGGAAGACGGAGAATTTTTGGAAGACCTGGGACTTGAGCATACTAAAATAGTAATTTCTACTATTCCAGATTTTGAAACCAACCTGTTTTTGTTAAAAAAAGCCAAAGCTGCGAACAAGCACGTAGTAGTAATTGTGATTTCATATAACTTGGAAGAAGCCATAAAACTGTACGAGCACCAAGCAACTTATGTAATAATGCCTCACTTTATAGGTGGGCAGTTTGCAGCGGATTTAGCTAAAAGAGCTCACTCTGACAGTACTAAATTGCTGGTTGAGCGAGAAGGCCATATAGAATACTTAAAGGAGCGCCGGGCCCTTGGGCAAATGCACCCTAAGTGGGAGCATCACTAGTTTATGCTAAACTGCACATGCGTTGTAAACAGACCAGCACGCTAAAGTATTGGCATCTATTATTTTACCCGTAGCTATCATTTTATTTATTTCGTCTTTGCTGAACCAATATATACCGGCAATTTCCTCATCAGGTTGATCGTGTTTTACAGGTGTTACATTAGATTCTAAAACTTGTCCATTTAATACATACATCATGTCCCCGGATCTTTTTTTAGCTATAATGAACGTGCCAATTAATTTAAGATCATCTGCTGTATATCCTGTTTCTTCCTGTAATTCCCTTTTTCCTGCCGCAACTACATCTTCACCTTTAAGTTCTATGCTGCCTCCGGGGAACTGAATACTATATCTATTGGAAGGGTATATGTATTCCTTTACGAAAAGAAATTTGTTGTCTTTATTGGTGCATACTAGCGTAACCGCACCTTTCCTTCGTTTATACCTGATATATTTAGCAGTTACTCCGCTTTTTATTTCAATAAGGTCTTCATATATAGTGATTTTTGGGTGCTTCAATATGGTTTTTGATGATATCTTTTTCCACATTTCTTATATAATAGCATTGCTTATGAACAATAAAAGTAAAAACAGAGGGTATTTGGAATATTACGCCGAGATCGCAGCCATTAAAAAAAAGCTAAAAGGCGAAGGGTCTTATTATTTTCATTTGGGAAAGGGTGACGTTGACAGAAAGTATTTTCCCACTCCCAAGTGTTTGTTGGAGAAGGTTAAAGCCGCTTTAGATTTGCAGTATTACAAGTATTCTCATCCGCTTGGAAGAACCGATACCAGAAACTTGCTGGCTTTTTATCACAATTTGCTTACAGGGGGGAATCATTATTCGTCAAATAACGTGGCGCTCCTTATTTCTGCCACCAGCGGACTTAATGCAGTTGTAAATGTATTGAAAGAAAAGGTCAAGCTGAAAAAAGCGCTTGTTACAAGACCGTCATATATAAACTATCGCTATGTTTTTGAAAAGTTTGGTGTTGATTTAGTAAAAGTGGATTCCACTAGAGAAAATAATTTTAATGTGGGATGTGACGAAGTTATTTCTGTGCTGAAAAGTGATAAAGAAGTTAAGCTTGTTGTATTGTGTAACCCGAATTTTCCGTTCGGCAGATTTATGGAAAAAGATTGTTTCAAGGATATTTTGAATTACTGCGAAAAAAACGATATTTTTTTACTGTTAGATAATGTGTTTGAAACCTCCGCGTTTAAGAACACAGATATGGGAAAATATATGACTGCCGATTATTATTCCCCTAATATAATTAGAATTTATAATTATTCAAAGGATTTAGGTGTCGCCGGTTTTAGAATAGGTTATTTACTAACCAACGAATGGATTAATGAAGCCATGTCTGATGAAATAGACGTTACTTATGGTTCGCCCCAAACAGTTTTTGAACCTTTTATAGATTGCAACACCTTACTGAGGATATTGAGTGCCTTTGGTACGGAGTCTTATATCCGTGCCGTGGACTGAAACTTATAGAAGAGCCGGAAAAAAAAGAAATATTGGCGGGATGTGATAAAGATTTGGAGGAATATAGTAAAACTCTCGACTCAAATCTTTTGGGCTACTACAGCAATACTTTGTTGGTTAAAAAGATACTTGGAAGCAGCGCCGTTTTTGATTTTATTGAGCCGCAGGGGGGATTTAATATGGGCATAAATATAAAAAGCAAAAAGAGCAGCATGGAATTATTCAAAGAAATATTTTTAAATACCGGTGTTGTGCTTACTCCCGGAGAGGTTTTTGATATGCCTAAAAGTTTGGATCCTTGGTTTAGAATAACTTTGGCAAACAATGGATTAGATATAGAAACAGCTTTGACAAAGGTTTATGAATAAGAGAAGTTAAAAAAGAAGATCTTCCTGATGTGCTTAAACTGCACGAGAACCTGTGGCAGGAAGTATATTTTAGTTACGATAGATTTAAGGAAGATCTACCTGATATGCAAGATTTTTATCCTAGCGGAGTTTTTTACGTTGTTGAGAGTGATGTGTCCGGAGCAATAATAGGGTTTGGAGGTTTGAAAATATTGTCGAAAGGGGAGGCTAGAATGAAGTCTATAAGGATTGATCCTAAATATAGAAATTTGGGAATAGCAAGAGAACTTATTAAAAAAAGAGAAGAATTTGCTCAATTGAAAGGTATAAAAAAGATATCTTTAGTAATATCAAGCCTTTCATATAAAGCTCTGAACTTATATAAGAGTTTAGGATATTCTATTGTTAAAACAAAAGATGTAGCGCCCGACAAGAAAATATATTATCTTGAGAGAGTATTGTGAATATGCGAAGAAATTTCAAAAACGGGAATGGTCAATCATCATTAATAATTCTTCTTTTATCTATTTGTGTTGTGGCAATTGTGGTAGTTTTCTTTTCTGCAATAACACAGCAAAGGTCTAAAGACACTTTGCCCAACATAATGCCTATTCGCCCAAACCCGCCTGAAGTTCGTCCTGAACCTTTGGAACCTGCGGAAATAGTTAATAATTTTAAGACCGCGCCTTTACCGGAAAGATATAATTGGACGCAACAACAGCTTCAACTGCCGGTGAAGGACGACGACCTTGATTATTACATTTCATACGACAACAGATATAAACAATACGTGGAAACCGAAGGAGTTGAAGTTAGAAACTTTGATTTCAGCGGCGAACTTTATAAAACAACTGTTACCGGACTAGATGATGTTTCGCTGGAAGAATCTTATAACGTGTTTACCGAAGCGTATTTAAATAGTTTGCTTGGGTTAGGTTGGAAATACGGTTTAAGATACGAAGACTACTACATTACGGGGCTGAGCGCGGACGGAGTTATTGGAAAGGTTAGAGGTGTGGTTAAAAAAGAAGGAGATAAAATTTCCACTGTGATAATTGCCGCGAGTTATAAAGGTTTGGTCAGCGAGCCTGTCGGTGGAGGGGTCAGCATTGAGTGCCCCTGCGACGTTACTTTAAAGGTTTTTGTCGGGGAGCCTGTTAGTATCGGTTTGATTTCGGCCGCGGATTATCTTGAGTGATAATTGACATTGAAAAGATATCAATTGATAATTATAAATAAGTATAAATTTATGGAGGATATATTGTGGAATACAAAAAAGAAATAATAGATTTTTTAGCGCTGGGGTATACCAAATATTTAAAAATGGACAAAAAAACCGCCGAACAAACCGCTAAAAAAGAACTGGAAAAAGGCCGTAGCGTAGAAGACATTGTGCGGGATATATTTAGCAAAGTAGGAAAAACCCTACCTGACACTTACACACTCGCGGATAAATTAAAGACTTATATAAAAGAAAAGAAACAAAATTAATTATTCTTCTGTAAGGATCTCTTCGAGAGCAGCCCAAGCTTCTTCTGGAGTTATTAAACCATCGGCTAAAGCTTCCTCTAGCAAATCTCCTGCTGTTTGTCCTTCTCCGGATTCGTTATTTCCCTGAAAGTTTATTATAAGTTTGTTGAGTGTATTTATCATAGTACATACAGCTTAAGATAATATAGGAATAAGGTCAAGTTATGCTTAAGCAGTAAAAGCTGCAAATAACTTTCTTTGCTATTTGCTGGTAAAATACCTTTGTTTGAGTATTGCTGAAACTTTATCTTTTCTTGTGTTCTTTGGGCCTGTAGCTCACTTGGCTAGAGCGCCGCATTCGCATTGCGGAGGCAGCGGGTTCGACTCCCGCCAGGTCCACCATAGTATCTTAGACTTTCACCACAACAAACTTCAATAGTTTAAATATTGATAGAGTAAGAAGTCGAACTGGTATAATGTGAAAATGTCTGAGAGCTTAAAATTATCCAAGGGACTCTTAAATAAAAATGTATCTGTAGTTATTGATAGACCACTTAAGTCTTTACACCCGAAACACGGTTTTGAATATATGGCTAATTACGGTTATATAGAAGGTATTATTGCACCTGATGGGGAAGAACTGGATGCATATTTTCTTGGAGTGGCTAAACCTCTAGAAACTGCTACAGGTATTGTTATAGCTATTATTCATAGAACAGATGATGACGACGATAAACTAATTGTTGTTCCTGATGGAATTAAACTATCTGATGATGAAATAGAGAAAGCAGTAGAATTTCAAGAAAAATGGTTTAAACACATGATTGTAAGATAAAAAAGTTTGTAACTTCATTCACAATAGACCACCAAAGTTGAATTTTGACTATTACTTATCGAATTTATTAGGCTTATTCTGTATCATGTAAACATGAAGAAAGTTGTGTTGACCTTCTTTACTCTTTTATTTTTCCTGTTGATAATTGTTATTTTAAAAAATGTCAACGAGAGAAGCCCGATTGAGCAAAAGAGCGAAAAAAAGGAATTTCTTTCCGGAGATACCTGCGAAATTAAGCTGGAGAAGCTTAAAAAATGGATTGATGAAAAAAATTACTGCGAAACCGTTGGCGAGTGCTTAATAGACGACTCTCGTTTTGGGTGTCCGCTGGGATGCTACCAACTTATTAACAAAGGCGAAAGTCTTGAGAATATACAAGTGGCATATGACGCGTATGTGGAATCTTGCGGGGCGTGCTTGTATGATTGTGATAGAACTCCCGTGAAAGAAGAAGTTAAGTGTGTAAAGAACAAATGTGTTGATATGCGATACGTGGACGAGCAGGAAAATGAAGGAGCTTTTTGCGGCGGATTTGTCGGTATCCCTTGTCCCGAAGGGTACTCGTGCAAGTTGGAAGGCAGTTACCCAGATGCGGGCGGAAAGTGTGTACCCTATATTAAGCGTATTAACTGATATTCTGTAAACAGGGCTTGGCTTTGAGTTTCCTGGGATTTTTTCTTATTTTGTACTACCTTGATTTAGTTTCGGAAACCCTCCATTGTATATCCGAATCTTTTATTACAGATTCGGTAACTATTTTCAGATTGTTTATAGCGGACATAATTTCGTCTGGAGACGCTCCTTGTTCTATCATTTTATTTACCAAACTTACTTTGGCATATCGATGTCGTGCTTCTAAGCTGTGTCCATAAGATGACAAAAGGTTTTGGGTCAACTTGCTATTAGTGTAAGAAATTTCAACATTGCTGTGCGGCAACACCCCTTTTGTAGTAACGCCTGCTAGTTGTTCGTTGACTTCATAGGAACTGGCAATAGTGTCTGGTATTGGATAGCCATTGCTTTTAAGCAGTTCATATATGCGTTGCTCTTCTAATCTGGGGAAAAATTCTCTAAAAACTATTTCTGTGTCGCCGAGTTCACTTGGCCGGCTGTATCTGTAATTACTCATAATATCGTGTCCTCTTTCATGAGCTAAAGCCAATAACCAATCTGCAGCAGGAGAATCGTTTGACATAAGGTCAATACAAATCACTAGCAGATTTTCACTTGGTTCTTTCCCAATTCTCGCGAAGTCAATAAAAGCGAATGGTGCCGCCATATCTTTTGCGGCCTGTTGCGCCTTATTTTTTATAGTGAGGTCGCTCGCAGATTCACTATCTATAACTACTATTTTTTTATTCTCTATCTTATCTCTTAGCCAGATAAGCGTTTCGGCAATGTAATCCGGTATCTCTCCCTTAAAACCCAGGCTTTCTACAAAGGATTCCCAGGCTGAGTCCTCCAAACGCTCTAACTCCTCCGTGTATTTATGACTGTCATCGTCTGTTGCTGCATAATCTCTTCTAAGTGCAGACATTACATAGAATTTTCTAAAGTTTTCTATTGTTCCTCCTCTTGGTTGATCGTCTTTTTCCAGTTTAGTCATTTGGGTTGCCACACGTTCCTGAACATGTTGT
>Ga0209323_10003511_pt1 | contig 10419 bp, 6 predicted proteins | sample Rifsed19ft2_FD_184014 | JGI IMG/M metagenome (GOLD analysis project Ga0209323, IMG submission 184014) | Soil microbial communities from Rifle, Colorado, USA - sediment 19ft 2 (version 2) | ecosystem: Environmental > Terrestrial > Deep subsurface > Rock core/Sediment | place: Rifle, Colorado...
TTAGTGGTGTATCTAAGATTTCTACCTCCTCAATTTTCTTGATTCTATTCGTATTTGTAATTAGAAACCATGTGAAAAAAATAGTAAAAGGTGTTACCAGTAATAGTTCAATCATTTATTTTCTCGTCTTTAAAGTATGCAAACAAGGGAAGATAGTATATTGTTATGGCTATGTAAGTATACATAAATTAACTCTGAACTCATTCCCGAATAAGTTTCTAGGATAATTAGTTATTTCAAAAAATTGACATCGGACTCGTGAATAAGAGGATATTCATTTTACTGCTGAATTATTGAAAAAATCAGACGTTACTTTTTTGAAACAGCTATCATCGGTACGTTTTTACTATATGATAGCTAAATATAGAATTTCAACATTTATGTGTGGTTAAGTAACTCATAAATCTATCAGAAACCTACTAATTTAACATCCGGCAGAACAACGAAAAACTTTTCATTTAAAGTAATTCCAAATTTTCTCTCAAGTGCCTTTGTATAACGCTCCATTTGGTCTCTAAATTCCATAAGCTCTTTATCATCACTTATGACTTTATAATCAAATAAAGCTGGTCCACCATCTTCCTCTAAAACAAGATCAATTCTTCCTCTCCCAGGCTTGCCATTAATTTCGATGTAGAAAGGAACCTCTCTATAAACCCTTTTAGCCTTCTTTATTCTTTTCATAAGCTCTGAGTTCAGAAAGTTTTTAGCCAGTTTTGCTAAATCCTCTCCTAAAGAATCATCCAAGAGAAATCCTTCGGTTATAGCAAACCTTGCAGTGCTTTTTATGCTCTCCTCTCTAAAGTCCCAGAGCTCTAAAAACCTGTGCATTAGAGAGCCTAATTCCAATTGAGAGGGTTTTCCACACGGCAGGCGGAATATAGGCTTTTCCTTTTCCTCATCCTCTCCCTAGGCTAGAATAGGAGTAAATCTCCTTTCTATCTCGGCTATATCGAGAGATTCTAATGCCTTTTGTTCGTATGTTGGTATTCTAGCTTTTTTATCTCCCGTCCCTTTCCACAGCGGAATTTCAAGACCCAAGGAGACGATTCTTTCCTTGCCTTCGCAATTGGACGGAAGTCCCAGGGTGGAATTTAGAAAATCTGCGAACGTGCTGCCGTATGTGCTGATCTTACCGTCTGTCTTTTTTCTTCCTCCTATGCACATTATTAGAAGTTTTTTTGCCCTTGTTTTTGCAACGTAGAGTATTCGCTTTTCCTCTTCTATATTATCCTGATTCTCAAGTTCACTTATACTTTCCCAGAGGTCGGATTTCGTGTCCTCATATCTTACAAGAAACCCTCCCCCTCTTCTTGCAAGCACCTTTTCTCTTCCTCCTCCGCCGGGGCTGTGATTCAGGTCTACAAGAACTACAATGGGAAACTCAAGCCCCTTTGCCTTGTGGACAGTAAGAATCTTTACAGAGTTTTCCCCTTCGAGTTCAGCCTGAGCAGGAGGCTCTGTGTCTTCCCCAAAACTTGCTTCTAGATAATCCAGAATCTCGGCAACTCCAAGACCCAACGCCTCCAGTCTTCCGACGACGCTAAGGAGCTTGTTCAAGTTGGCATACCTTGCTTCTCCCTTGGGAAGGGCTAAAACCGAAGATCCGTAACCCGTCTCTTCTATAATATGCTCTATTGTTGATGCGGGAGTAAGGGATAAAATCACGCTTCTTAGCCTACTTACAAAATTTAGAAAATCCACTATCCTCTTTACATTCTCTTTTTGGGAATAAAAGGCAAGGAGTTCATCATCGGAAGCACCTAAAAAAGTTGATCTCAGCACACAAGCTTCGGCTATCCTGTCCTTAGGGTAGATTAGGTATCTGAGGAAAACTACAAGGTCTCTTACCTCCTGCTGTCCGAAAAAGCCGCTTCCGCTTGCCAAGTAGCAGGGAATGCCCAGTTCTTGGAGGGCGCTTTCGTAGAGGTACATATACTTTCTTGAACGGAGAAGTATTGCTATATCGCTGAAGCAGTAGCCCTTTTCAACAATCTCAAGGATTCTCTCTGCAATCTTCTTCGCCTCATCTCTTCTCCACTCCGAAGCCGTATCACCCAAGGTAATCATGAGTTCCGTGCAGTGACCCTCAGAGGTGTTTTCCTCAAAGTGAGTCATGTTCTCGTAGAGCTCCCCAAGAAGCCTCCCAAAAAACCCGTTAAAGAATTTGAGAAGTGACTGGGTTGACCTAAAATTTGTAGAGAGTTTTTTGAGGTTCTTTGCCTTCCCTCTCAAGGTTAGGAAAACCCCCAGGTCTCCTCCACGAAACCTGAATATTGATTGCTTGGGGTCGCCTACGACAAATAAATTTGCACCACTACGTCCGCAGAGAAGATTTATTATCTCAAACTGAAGCTCGTCTGTGTCCTGAAATTCATCAACCATGATGAACGTGAATCTGTACCGGTAGTAGTTAAGCAGGTGTGGATTATCCCTTAACAGGTTTCTTGCATTTTTCAATAGATCTTCGTAATCCAAGAAATCACTCTCTATTTTTTTCTTCTGTAGAAACTCATAAGCCATCTCTACAAGGGTTAGATAAATTCGAGTTAATCTCATATCATAAAGGTTTAGTATACCGTCTACGATGCTGAGCAACTGAGCGGCGAGTTCTTTTTCTTCTTCCCCTGCTGAGCTAAGTCCCAAAATGCCCCTTAGCTTCTCTTTAATTTCCGAAAGAAGTCTTGCCCTTGTGGCATTCTTCTCTATAAGGGGAACTCCGGGTGCAATCTTTCTTATATCCTCAATTCTACTTTGCACATATCTATTGGATGAACCTCTCAAATCAGATTGAATCCCTTTTAATAGAAAATTTATTAAACTCTCTTCGTCCTCTTCGTGAACCCTCCCCTTAGAGAAAACGTTCCATGGAGGCTCAAGATGTAGGGTTCCCACAAGGGATATTATAGTGGAGATATTCTCCCTTAGTTTCTTAAGGTCGAATCCTTCCTCGGCTAAAGCTTCAGCAAGGAGTTCTCTTTCATGTTTGCCTTTGGATTCCCAGAGTTCAAGGATAAATTCATCTATTGCTTCCTCTATAAATAATCTATTCTCGATACCCTCTATTACAGAGAAGCCGGGGTTTAACATGCTCTCTAGAGGGTTTTCTTGAAGGATGCGAGCCGAGAAGCCATGGATTGTGCTAATAGGGGCATTAGGAAGCTTTTTTATCGCCCTTTTATTTAAGAAATTCACTTCACCGTATTTTTCTATATATCCTCTTATCCCTTTTCTAATCCTATCTCTCATTTCGGCTGCTGCGTTTTCGGTGAAGGTTATGGCTACAATTTCCTCCACATCTGCCTTTCCCTGTTCAAGGATATAGAGATACTTTGCAACAAGGGCCCCGGTTTTACCGGAGCCTGCCCCTGCCTCCACAAAAATCCCAGCGTCGAGGTCTAAAACTACCTCTTGTTCTTTATTGAGATTCATAAATTCTTTAATTCTAGTTGCCTGTTCTTTCACAGTACCTCTACCATCTTCTCTTAGCTCCTCCTTGAACCCTGCAAAGGTCGCTGAACTCACACCACCCGCAGGGGGAATACTCGGCTTTCCTCAGTCTTATTTCCTTCTTCTCAAACCCCATTTCTTTTTTCTCTATAACAGGGGCAAAGAAACCACGCCTCATAAGGCTTACATACATCCCCACCTGCTTCTCGGCAGAATTTATAAGCTCCCTTATACTTGCTTTCTTATCTCCTTCTACAGTCCCCTTTTCTTCCTCTGGTTTTTCAACGAAACGGTAAAAACCTCCATAGGAGTTGGTTCCTTCCCTTCTGAGTGCGGATAAATAAAGTGGGAGTTGGAGGTTTTTGTAATTAAAAAACTCCCTGTTTGATGATGAGCGGGGTTTGTAGTCTATAATTAGCGCTCCCTCTTTCCCCACATCAATCCTATCGGTTATACCCTTGATTTTTATATTCCCAATATCGAAGTTCAGTTCCTTTTCAACATGAGCAGGGTAAAATCCCCATGCGTTCCAATCCCTTATTCTCTGTACCTCTGCGAGGATAAACTGCGGTAGGGTCTCATCTACAGTTCTTCTCTTAGCCAGGTCTCTTATACCGGGACTAAGCCAGTGGAATTCCTTATCAAAATCTACCTTACCTAAAGCCTCTTGAAGCTTATCCAGCACCTCCCTATCAGTTACGCTTCTTAAGTCAACTCTGCCGCCCAATTCACCTACAAGCGATTCAAATAATTCCTTTAGCACCTTGTGGTAAAACGTCCCCAAATCCAGCACAGGGACTTCATCCTCTACTTCGTCTAGCTCTTCAAGCCCTAAGATTTCTGCCGCAAAGTATTTAAAAGGGCAATTCCCATGAGTCTCAAGCCTTGTAGGGGAAAACTCAGTCAGGTCAGGGAGAAGTTCCTTTCTTGTTACGATTCCTTCAAACCCGGAGTAATTTCCATCAGGGATAAGTCTTGCTCTCTCTGCCTGAATGCCTGTGAGAATCCATCTGTATGGATACCAGTTTTTACTGAGATACTCTGCAAAGGTTTCTTTTTCATGCACTCTCCGGTAAAACAGATATTTTGCAAGGTCACTTCGGGTGTAAATGTTCTCGGGCTTTAAGAAGCTGTCTTCCAAGGTATGTCTTTTAACTTCTATCTTTTCTCTCTCACCTAACTCCTCTACCAGATATGAAGGAAGCTTTGCTCTTTCCTTTTCATCGAGGTAGGAGTATGTGATATAGAGCTTCTTTGCGGCGGAGGCACAAATCAGTTTAAAAATAAACTCCTCTGACTCGTAGTGGTTCTTCTCTACACCGAGAGCGTTTTTGCCCAGGATGGTATTTATCCAAGCCCTTTCATCGTTTTTCAGAATTGGGTCTCTCAGTGCAGGAAAAGGAAAGCTCTTTTCTCCGACATCAAGTATAAAAACTACGGGAAAGAATGTGCCCCTTGTCTCAAGGGCTTCCATTATCCACGTCCTTCCTTCCTTTACAGGGGTAGGAGAAAACTTCTCTTCCAACATTAAGTCTTCAAGAAGTGAGATAAAATCCTCTAGCTTTAAGTTTCTCTTAAACCTCCCTTTCGAGAGAAAGCGGAGTTCCTTTAAGAAAGCGATAAATTTCTCCCAGACAGCACGCTCTGTATCAGATTTTGATGATAGTTTCTCTACAGCTTTGGGGACGGAAAGTTTCCCTAGAATTCCCCCTAGCTCTTCGGTAAGTTCTCCAAGGGTATTTGAGTTAAAGCTTTTCTCTATCTCATCAATTATTTTCTCCACACTTTTGGCAAATTCGGTGCTTGGAAACTCCCTCAATGTTTCTCTCCACTCTTTTAGCCCTCCAAGGACTCTTCTTTTTCTTGATTCTAGGTCGAGTTCAGGAAGCAGTTCATCAAATTTCTCTACGTCGGTAAAGAACTCAGCTAAGTAAGGGCTCCTTAGTAACTGGAGAAAAACCTTCTCTCAAAATTGGAAGACTTTACCCTAAGAAAACCTATTACAAATTGTCCAAAGGGGCTTTCTCTTAGGCTAGTGGCTGAGGACATTGAATAGGGGATGCCGAGTTTCTCAAAGCCCCTCATAATATCCCTTTCCTCTCCCGAAAGAGACCTTAACACTACGGCAATGCTATCGGGCTTGAATGAGTTCTCAAGTATTAAGCTCTTTGCCTCTCTTGCGGTGAATTCGGCTTCTCCTCTGAAAGAAGGGAAGGAATGTATTTCTATATACCCTTTAGGCTTAGGGGGTTCGGGGAGTTCTTCGATTTCAAAATCCCCAAGCCACTCTTTCATTTTTCCTACAACTTCCGCTCTAAGCCCTGAAGCTTCCCCGAAGGAGGGAAAATAAATTAAGAGCTTGAAACCAGCATCATTAATACTCTTTAGAACTTCTAGCTGCGATGGGGTAAAGTCAAAAAAGCCAAAGACTATGAACGTCTTAGCTTCTGGAAGAATGCTTTTTAACCCTCCTTTTCTTGCACCTTCGGAAAGGAGTCTCAGTCCATCTATATCGTCTATATATCCACCTTCCTCAAGCTTCTTTTGATAAAGCTCAAAAATACGGGCTAAGTCTTCCAGTTTTTTCTTGAATTCTTCTTTCACTTTCTCCTTTACCTCCGAAAGGTCGGCGGGGGCGAGTTTTGCGTGTTTTAGCTCGGCTACAAGGCGAAGAAGAGACTCGGAAAAACCTTTGATAGATGCAATCTCTCTAAAGTAAGAGAGGCTATCTCTTAGTTCACCTACTACCTCTTCCATAAGAAACAGCCTTCCCATTCGGGAGAGCTGGAGGAATTTTCTCTCTGCTCTCAGATTGACTAAAGAAGAGAGCTTTCCAAACGTAAGAAGCCTCTCTCCCCAGAGACCTTGCTTGAGGAATAATTTTTCTGCCTGAATTATTGCGGGTATGTCGGGGAGGAGGAAGTAGATAGAGGGATTATCGAGGTCTAGGCTCTCTTTTTCTATAATGCTTTGCAGGTTCTTACCTGTCGGGGTTTCAAGAATTCTCATAGATTACTAATTTTAATTTGATTCCCACCCAGTAATTTAGCAGTGTTTGGATCACAGGTCGTAATAATTAATTGAAACTTTTGAGCGAATTCTTTCAAAACCTTAGCGGCAGCCTTTTTTCTTTCTGGGTCTAAATTCACCAAGGGGTCGTCCATAATCATAAACCCCTGCCTGTTTTGTAGCAAATACTCTGACATTGCCAAACGTAATGCAAGAGCCATACCATCACGAGTTCCAGTAGATAACAAATTAAGGGGCATTTTCCCCCCGCTGTCTTTCATAATTCCAGATGGAAGGGCACCGTCCATAGAGCTGGACTTGTAACGACTGGCAGTTAAAGGAGCTAGATAGCCAACGAATGAGGATACAAGTGGTTTGAAGGTCTCACTATCCATCTCTTCCACAACCTTTTCGAATTCTTTTTTAACCCTGAGAACTGCTTGAGCACGTTTTTTAAAACCTTCAAGCTTTTCCTCAATCTCTTTTAATCTCGCTTCAATCTCCTCGGTAGTGTTCTCAGAAACATTGTTTTCAATTATGGTTAATTCGACTCTAAGGTTAGTATGTTTTTCTTTGAGTTTTTCTAATGTTTGTTCTTTCTCCAAACAATCGTTTTGACATGCTTCGGCACTTTCGTAACCTTCAGGTAGAGAAGCTAATTTGTCAAACTCTTTTTCGATTTGTTTCTTTTTTGCACTAACCTCGCCGAGTCTTTCAAATACTTTATCGTGTTCTTCGTATTTCCCCCTCCATTTTTCTATTTTATCTTTGAATTCTTTTATCTCCATTTCATATTTACTTTGTTTAGGATTTAATTCATCCAAATCTTTTCTAATGTTGTCGGGTTCTCTAGTTATCTTTTCTTTCCCTAGATTATCAACTGCTTCCTTTAAATCATCGAAAGATCTATCATTAAGTAAGACTTCCAGTCCCCTGTTCTCTTCACCCATTTTTCTTTCGAGTCCCTCTCGTTTCTTTACTCTTTCTTCAACTTCGGGAACTGAAGTCACAGACAACTCAGATTTCTTTTCCTCTAATTCCTTTAAAGCCTCGTCATGCCTCTTTTTAATCTCTTCTATATCCTGTTCACCGGACCGCACTTCTAATCGCCAATCCTGCTCAGATTCGATAATTAGTTGTCCTCCTGCATCAAACAATACTTCTTTGTCAGGTTCCAAACTAATTAACTCCGGTTTTTCAAAATCTTTTTGGACAGAGAGCTTCATTGAGTTTCTTGAAATGAATTTTCCGAGCAATTTCCCGGCGGAATGCGCAGCTTTATGTTGAGCTATTTCATCTTCAAGACTCTTGAATTCCTGTAGGTCTTCTCTTCTAATTTCAGGAATCCGATTGATTTGCTCCTTCAACTCCTCAATTCTTCTATGGATGGGTTCAACTTGTTCGTACAGCTTACGTACCTCACGAGACTTCACGGCTTCTTTAGCAATTTCTAACTCGGATTCTAATTTTCCCTTAGCTTCTTTAACCTCTTTAAGACGCTCTTCCCTTTTCTCAATCTCTTTTTCAGCTATAGGCCACTCCTTGTTAGCCTCTTTTAATTCTTCTTCTTCTATTCTTAACAGCTTTAGCTCTGGTTCTAGTTCCTTTCTTCTCTGAATATCCCCAGATAGTGCTTTTAATTTTCTTACCTCATCGGATAAGCTGCTTAATTGTTCTTCAGTTTCTCTAAATTCTATTGCCTTTTTTGAGTTCTCTTCCTCTGCCCCCCTGGCCTCGGTCAAGTCCTTTCTTCGCTCTTCTACCTCATAGTAAGCTTTAAGAACCTCTCCTACTTCCTTTTGCCAAGGGTTATCAATCCCCCTATTTCCTTCTGGACATTTTCTTTCTATATCCCATCTGCTAAGTAAATCTTCGATTTCACTTTCGATTCTATCCTTTAGTTTCTCTACAGAGACACCATCCGCTTCCATCAAGGTTTTTCGTAGAGCTTCTGCTAATGAGTTTGTAGCCTCAGGGTTCGTTTTTAGAGCTTCGATTGTTTTAGCCATATCTGCTTGTCGAGCGATCAAAATATTCTTATAGGTTCCATACCCATAAGCTAATATCTCATCTAACTTGCTACGGACACTATCCTCATTAGTTATCAAATTCCCATTAGGTAAGGTTAATTCAATTGATGGATTTTTACCCCAGATACATTTTAATTGATAACGTTCACCATTATGGGTAAAAGAAACACTAACTTTGATTGTATCCCCTTGTGGATGAGGATATAAGCGCTTTAAGAGCTTATCATCCTCAGAACCCTTGTGTGGTCTGATAGATAAGAAAAATAGAGATAGAATAGCTTCTACTACCGTACTTTTTCCAGCTTCATTAGGTCCAAAAAGAACATTTAAACCACCGTCGAATTTAAGGTCATCTTTTTTAGAAATGCCAGCAAAAGGAGCTAATTCTAGTTCATTTATAATCATTTGCGAACCTTTTGTATTAATTCATAAGCAATTTGAAGAGCTTGCTTTTCCCCCGTCTTAGCTAAGTTGCTTAAAATCCTATAAGGCAACGAACCGTTTGTGAACTCCTTGTCAACTACATCCTGGGTAATTTCCAGTTCAAGGTGAAAATCATCTATTTCAAGGTGTACTATAGAACCTCTTATTGCATCATAAATTTTCTGACGGGACTCAAATTCTTCTATTCCTAATCGCCCAGAGATTTTTAATTTCACCAGCAAGTTGTCAGAATTTGATGAGGTCAGTTCACTTTTTAATTTTTCCAAATCGTATTTTGAAGATACCACTTTTTGTATTTCTTTAAATCGGAATTTACCAGTTGAGACTGATTTTCCTCTTAAGAGTCCAGTATCTTTCAGTGTAATTAAGCAGGCGTACCCGCAATGATCACAGTCGAATCCATCAGGTTCTGGTGTGCCTGAATAAATCACCTTAGAATCATTAAACTCGTCAATGTCAGGGTAGCGGACATGTGAATGTCCTAAAAGCCAAAGGTCTAAGCCTAGGTCTCTTAGGTTCTGTTCGTCCATGTTGTAGTAACGACCGTTAAAATCGGGACACGCGCCGCTTAGCGCACCGTGGGCAATTCCAATGTGCCATTTTGCCTCGGGTCGCTTCTCAAGTTTATGAAGCCAACCAAGATTATGTTCTTCGGAATGTTTACTATTGCATGGAGCGGGATATAGGACGGCATTAATATCAAGCTCTTCTATGGGGTAGGGTTTTGTCTCTAAAAGCAATATTGTGTTGTCGGGAGCATTTTCTTGGAAATTCTTCCATAAGTCCACAGTACCGTCATAAAAATCGTGGTTTCCCGGAAGCACAGCAACGCACTTACCAGTAAAACTTTTGAGGATTTTTGCCGTCCGCTCAATGTCTACCTTTTTCACATTTGCTCTGTCGAAAAGGTCTCCCGCAATAACTAACAAATCACACTTTTCTTCATTAGCTTTGTTAACAATTCTTTCTGTTACCTCAAAACGCGCTTCTACAAGCTGTCTCCTAAGGGGGTCCGAATATCCGCGAGAGCCAAATGTTATTCCAATATGTATGTCGCCAGTGTGTAATATTTTTAAAGTCATTTCTCCTCCCCAGGCGGTTTTATCCCATTTTATACATAACTTTCTGTTAGTTATTATCTCAAAAAAGACAATCCTTTGTCAACACGCTTAAAGAAGGCAAGAGGATGGATTGGGACAAAGGCTTTGAAACATTTGGTATTAGGGGCATGTATTCGAAGAGGAGTTAAAACATTTTGAAAGGGGTATGCTGAACTTAGGCTAAGATATGATCCTTGATTCAAGAGAGTCAAAATTTTTCTCAGTTATATATGCCATAAATACACCTGTAACTAAAACCCCTTTTGATGTAAAATGGATTATAAAATAGTTCTTATACCGATTTGATTTTTCTAAAGTGCGCATGGAAGTCGGTCATCGAGAGGAACGAAGTTTGTAGGGGCGTATTGCAATACGCCCCTACTTGC
>Ga0209323_10003518_pt1 | contig 10408 bp, 10 predicted proteins | sample Rifsed19ft2_FD_184014 | JGI IMG/M metagenome (GOLD analysis project Ga0209323, IMG submission 184014) | Soil microbial communities from Rifle, Colorado, USA - sediment 19ft 2 (version 2) | ecosystem: Environmental > Terrestrial > Deep subsurface > Rock core/Sediment | place: Rifle, Colorado...
TGCGTCCCGACGGCAGAGTGGTCTGGATCCGCGACCGCGCGTACGCGTTCCGCGACGACGAGGGCAAGGTCATCTGGGAGCACGGTCTGCTGTTCGACGTGACCCAACTGAAGGAGGCCGAGGCCCGCGTCGCGCACATGGCGTACCACGACGCGCTAACGGGCCTGGCGAACCGGCAGCTGTTCGAGGAGACGCTGACGCTCGCCGTCGAGCGCGCCAAGCGCGAACAAGCGCTCGTGGCCGTGCTCTACCTGGACGTGGACAACTTCAAGCTCGTGAACGACTCGCTCGGCCATCACGCCGGCGACGCGCTCCTGCGCGACCTGGCCGAGCGGCTGAAGACCTGCACGCGCGAGACCGATCTGGTGGCGCGCCAAGGCGGCGACGAGTTCCTGATCCTGCTCGCCGACATGGATGCCGACGGCGCGGACGCGGCGATCCGCCTCGTCGCCGGGCGCATGAACGAGGCGCTCCGCGAGCCGTTCGACCTGAACGGCGTCGAGTTCCACGCGCGCGGCTCGACCGGCATCAGCGTGTACCCGCGGGACGCGGCCGACGTCGAGACCCTGATGAAGAACGCGGATGTGGCGATGTACCGGGCTAAGCGCCTGGAGCCGGGCGGGTACCTCTTCTTCGCCGGAGAGGGCGACGACGCGCTCCAGCGGCTCTCGTTCGCCGGGCGGCTCCGCCGCGCGGTGGAGGACGAGAACTGGGTGCTTCACTACCAGCCGGTCGTCGACCTCGCCGACCGTCGCATCGTCGGCGCCGAGGCCCTGATCCGCTGGAAGGACGCCACCGGCGGCCTGGTGCCGCCCGGCGAGTTCATACCGGTCGCCGAGGAGCTCGGCCTCATCGAGGCGATCGGCGACTGGGTGATCGACGAGGTGGCCCGTCAGCAGTACGAGTGGCGGGCGGGTGGCATCGAGCTCGAGCTCTCGTTCAACCTGTCGGCGCGCCAGCTCTGGACATCGCGCTTGGGCGAACGCATGCGGGCGCGTCTGGCCGAGGTCGGGGTCGATCCCTCGACCCTGGTGGCGGAGATCACCGAGTCGACGGCGATGGCCGACCCCGAGCGCACCCAGCGCGTGCTCCGCGAACTTCACTCTTGGGGCATGCGCCTGGCGATCGACGACTTCGGGACCGGATACTCCAGCCTCTCGCGCCTCAAGCACATGCCCGTGGACGTGTTGAAGATCGACCGCGAGTTCATCCGGCGGGTGGACACCGACGTCCGCCTGGCCGGCATGGTCCGCGCGATGATCCAGGTCGCGCAGAGCCTGGACATGGTCCCGCTCGCTGAGGGCATAGAGACCGAGGGCGAGTACGTGTTCCTGCGTTCGAACGGCTGCCGCCTGGCCCAGGGCTTCTGGTTCGCCCACCCGATGCCCGCCGATGAGCTCCGCGAGCTCCTGGGGCGCGGTGAGCCGCTGGGGTCGCCGAGCCTTACGCGCTAGCCACCGAGCATCCGGTCGGGCGTACCCTGGCGCATGGATGGACTCTCGCTCAGGGCAGCAGTGAACACGAGGGGGATCCGGGCGCTTGCGGGCGCGCTCGCGATCGCGAGCGTCGCCGTGGCCTGCACTACCGAACCGCGCCGGGACTTACCCGACGTCGTCATCCCCCCCGGAACCACGCCGTCTGCATCCCCTGCGCTCCAGCCAGCCGAGACGACGGTTCCCCCGAACGAGGGCCGACTCGCCGTGATCGACGGGAGTGGCAGCCTGGTGTCGCTCGACCCCGACGGATCCGACGCCGTCGTGCTTGCCGCGGGGACCTCCTCCGTCGGCCTCCGCCAGCCCGCCTGGTCACCGGACGGCCGCCGCCTCGCCTGGGTCCGCCTGGAGGTGACCGGACAGGAGGTCGTCTCCACCCTCGCGACCAGCGGTCCGAGGGGCGAGCGGCCGACCGGCGCGCGTGCCGGGTTCGCTCCTTTCTACCTCTCCTGGGACCCAACGTCGTCGCGCGTGGCGTTCCTCGGCTCGCCAACTCCGTCGCTGATCGAGCTCGGGCTGGTCGAGGTGGCCGGCGGCCGGGCTGGGATCCGCTCGCTTGACGCGGGACAGCCCTACTACTTCTCGTGGGCGCCGACGGGAGAGGAGATGCTGGTCCACGTGGGTACCGACCGGCTCGAGCGGCTAGGGGTCGACGGGACCCTGTCGGCAGTGGGCGAGGTCCCGGGTGCGTTCCGGGCGCCCTCCTGGAGCGCGGACGGCGAGACCATGGTGTACGCGAGCCTGGACGGGGATGTGCAGCGCCTGATCTTGCGCGACGTCGCTAGCGACGTCACCCGGGAGCTGCTGCCCTTCGAGGGCGCGATCAGCTTCCTCCTCAGCCCCGACGAGGCTCGTGTCGCCTTCCAGGTGTCGGGGGACGAAGGAACGTCGGAGCCGCTATCGGTCATCGACCTGAGAAGCGGCGAGGTCCGAGCGATCGGCCCGAGCCCGGCGGCCGCGTTCTTCTGGAGCCCGACAGGCGAGCGCCTCCTGTCCCTGGTCGCGGACCCCGATGGTGACGTGCCATGGTTCCGCTGGCACGTGTGGGACGGGATGTCGGACTTCGCGTCGACGCGCTTCCTACCGAGCCCGACCTTCGCCCAGGATTACCTCGCGTTCTTCGACCAGTACGCGCAGAGCATGACGCTGTGGGCACCCGACGGTAGCGCGTTCGCCTATCCGGGCCTGAACGAGGCTGGAGAAGCAGGCATCTGGGTGCAGGAGGCTCGGCCGAACGTCGCGCCGGTGCTCGTCTCGGACGGCGGCGTCCTGGTCACCTGGTCGCCTGCCTTGACTAGCGGATGAACCCGGATCGAAGGGAGGGAGATCCGATGGACGGAGATGTCCGACTCATCGCTCCCGAGGAGCGGAGCGAGGGGGCTCCCACGCCAGGGATGGTCAGGGAAGAGGCGGTGGCGACCGACCGGATGTGGGCGGGTTTGGCTCGCACCCAGGCCGGCGTGGCCTCAGGATGGCATCATCACGGCGACTACGAGTCCACGATCTACGTGCTCTCGGGCGCCCTTCGGATGGAGTTCGGTCTGGGCGGAACCGACATCCTCGAGGCCCGACCCGGTGACTTCCTGTACGTGGCGCCACGCGCGGTCCATCGAGAGATCAATCCGAGCGACGAGGAGTCGCGGATCGTGGTTGTCAGATCGGGATCGGGCGAGCCGGTCATCAACGTGGACGGGCCCGAGTAGTCTCGGGAAGACACGGTCGCGTTGACGCCGTGGTCGTCAATCGACCGCAGGGCACCGAGCAGTCGGCTCCGTCCGTCGGCTCGGTGGCCATCCGATGCCCTCGGATGCGGTGAATGCCCGATCGAAGGAGCGATCGCGGGGTGGCTTGCGGCACTCGTCGACCGGGGCGCGTGAACGTCGGGTCCCGTCACCCTGGTCGCCCGTGAAGTGAGCACGAGCAGCGGCGCTCGCGGGGGAGTCAGGCCCCTGTGGCGGTCCCACCCCCCGAAGGCCCAACGGCCCTCGGCACACTCACCGGTCGAGCACGGGGACTCAACCTGTTCGCGCGTAACGGACGGCGCACGCTGCGAAGGTAGTAGGCCGCGGTGCGCCTGCTTCTCGACCTTCGATGTAGGTACTCGTTCCCGTTCGCCCGATGTCTAGGTCCCTCGGATGTCCGAAGCTTGAAGGGCCTAACACACTCTCCGCAGGTGGTGGTATGCAGGCACCGCTGCACGTCGATGGCGTGTCCGACCGTGTGGACCCGCTTCTTGTCTTCTGCGCCAGGTGCACGCACTCCGAATTCATACACCGCGATCGGGGAACGCGCGCGTGTCTCTACTCCGAGTGCGGGTGCGCCTCGTTCGACGTGACGGTGGGAAACCAACTTCAACGGCGCTCAGCGAAGGCCACGAGTTCGAGGGCGAACCGCCCCAAGGAAGCGGGAGGGGTGGGATCCGCACATGGTCGGGTTCGGGAAGAGTCGAGGGCTCTCGATGGACACTTGGAGCGATAACGATCTCAACCAGATGGTGGAACGGGCCGACTACGCGCTCGCCACCGAGGATGACGGCAGGGTGCTGCTCATCCCGCCCCAGACCATCAAGGACCTCATAACCGAGTTCCGTCGCCTTCGAACGGAGCTGACAGCCGCGCCAGACGGTCGGCCGCCACCGTAGCGGGGACGATCCGAGCCGACGTACGGCCCCCACCCCGCGAAACCTAGGAACCGCTCACGACCGCGCTGGCTCATCACCCGTCGATCCCCCCTGGCGTCGAAGGCCCAAGAGAAGCGCGATGCCCCCAACGATCAGACCGAGGATCACGGATGCGACGACCCATATCACGCCGGCTCCGGACGAGAACCCTCGTGTCCTCGCGGTGCTGGCCTATCTGCGGTCCGCATGACCGACGCGATCGGACGTCCTGGTAACGCGGTGGTCACGGACGCCCGGCGAGCACCCGCGGGAAGCCCGCGGGATCTCGCTCGGCGGGATTCACCGCCAGCGGCGAGCAGTGAATGCCCAGAGACTTGGGACACCCGTATGCTGCTGCGTAGGTTGAACCCCGGGGGCGGGGAAGCCCTTCTCCGAGTGGCTCGACAGCATCGAATCAGGTAAGACCTGTCCCTCCACCGGATGACGCCGAGGCTTCGCGGCTTCCTCTATTGACGTCCAAGACATTGACGTCCAAGACCCGATGTCATACTGTGTATGACATGACGGCGAAGCGATCGTCGCGGGTGCTGACGGTGTCCGTCCCGCCCGATACGGCTGCGGACTTTGACCGGATCGCCGAGGTCGAGGGTCGCAACCGGAGCGAACTCTTCCGCGAGATGCTGCGCGTCTACCGCACCTACCTGGAGACCCGGACCTTCGAGTCGCTGCAGCGGTACGGCGCCGCGCAGGCCTCTCGCACGGGCATAAAGAGCGAGCGCGACGTCGAGAGGCTGATCCGGGAATCGCGAGGTTGAGGGTAGTCCTCGACACGAACATCCTCATCTCGGCCTTCGTCTTCCCTGGCGGCCTTCCCGAGATCGTCTATCGGGCAGCCCTCGAGCGGCGCATCACGCTCATCACCTCCCCCCCGCTCCTGGCCGAGTTCGGCAGGGTGCTCGTGGAGAAGTTCGGATGGGACCCGATGCGGTCCGAGGATGCCGTGGCACAAGTCGCGAGGATCGGCGAGGTCGTTCGCCCCATCGAGACCGTCGAGACGGTCGCGGATGACCCAGCCGACAACCGGGTACTCGAAGCGGCGGCGGCCGGCCATGCCGACCTTATCGTCTCGGGAGACCGCGACCTCCTCAACCTGACGACCTGGCAAGGGATCGAGGTCGTGAAGGCGGCCGCTCTACACCGGCGACTCACTTGACCTTCCACCCCCCCGTGGGGCCCAAGAACCGATCTTCGCCGATCCCCAGCAAGTTCCGTGGAGGCTGGGGGACCCGAACCCCCCGACCTCGTCCTCGTACCACAGCTAGCATTGCGGGGACCGTTCCAGCGGGAACCTTGCCGGGGTTCAGGGGAGCCGTACATGTCCCTGAAGGGCGTCGTCACGTGCCAAGTCATCTCTCCCTGGACCGCGCAGAAGGCTGATCCGGACCGGGATCGGTCGGATCGGAGACTTGACGACTAGTAACGCGCCGCGTTACTATTGAGCGTGATCAGAAGCTTCGGTGATCGGGATGCGGAGCGGCTCTTCGAACGGCAACGGATCAAGCGGTTGGGTCCGGAGGTGCAGAGAGTGGCCCTGCGGAAACTACGGATGCTGGATGCGGCGGTCGGACTGGAGGACCTCCGCGTCCCACCCGGTAACCGGCTCGAGCGACTTCGCGGCGATAGGGCCGGGCAGCACAGCATCCGAGTGAACGACCGATGGCGGATCTGCTTCCGCTGGCGCAACAGCGACGCGTACGACATTGAGATCGTGGACCACCACTGACGAGGAGAACGAATGGGCAAGCGACTAGCACCCGTGCACCCAGGTGAGGTCTTGCTCGAGGAGTTCCTCGAGCCGCTGGACCTCAGCCAGTACCGCCTGGCCAAGGAGATCCGTGTGCCGGCGCGCAGGATCAACGAGATCGTTCACGGTTCGCGCGCCGTTTCTGCGGATACCGCGCTCCGGCTCGCGCGTTACTTTGGAACAAGCGAGCGGTTCTGGATGAACCTGCAGGCACAGTGGGACCTCGACACGGAATACGACAGGATCGGCGAGCGCATCGCGAGAGAGATCACTCCCCGCGCAAGTTGACGCCATCGGTGGGCGCTGACTCTGAAGGGGTTGGGCGCAACGTCAGCCGGCGATCGATGCCCTCAGGTCCTTCGTCAGCAAGAAGAGGCGCAGCGGATCGGTTGGAGAGAGCTCGAAGTCGAACCGCTCGTAGAACCCGCGCGCCTTCTCGTCCTTGGCATAGGGTCGTGATGAAGGTGTCAGGCAGATAGGCTCGGCACCCTCCCGAAGCGGGTGTGCACCCCCACTCTTCGGAACCTTGCTCATCCGTACAGATTCCTGTACAGTCTGTGGCATGGCGAAGGTGGTCCCCTTCACGGAGGCTCGGGCGAAGCTGAGCGAGCTCTTGGACGAGCTGGACGAGCGCCACGAGCACGTGGTGATCACCAGGAGCGGCCGACCGGTCGCAGTGCTTGTGCCTGCGGACGAGCAGGAGGTCCTCGAGGAGACCTTGGAGATCCTCCAGGACGAGAGTCTCCTCGGCGCTCTGCGCGAGAGCGAAGAGGACGTAAAGGCGGGCCGGGTGAAGACCCTCGACGAGGTCAGGCGAGACCTCGGCCTTGCCTAGACTGCTCCTCACCCAACGCGCGCAACAGGATCTTGCAGCTCTCCCTCGAACGATCCAGGAGGCGGTTGTCGAGACCCTCGCCCTGCTCGAAGCCGATCCCGAGGACATGGGCAAAGAGCTGCGAGGACGCCTTCGCGGTCTGTGGTCCTGCCGAGTCGGGAGCTACCGGATCCTCTACACGGTTGAGGGATCCAAGTCACGACTGCGGGTCATCGTGCGAGCGATCCGACATCGCGGAGTGGCGTACGGCACGCGGCGGCGCCGCGGAGACCCGCGTGAACATGGTGGGCGCTGAGGGACTCGAACCCCCGTCCTCTTCCTTGTAAGGAAGGAAGACGCAACGCTCTGACCAGCACTTCCGCAGGCCAAGGATGGGCCGACGTTTCACAGGAATACCGCTGAGTACCGTCTGGTTCCGTCGGCTCCTTGACCAGGTGTTGACCATCGAGCCGGGCTAGCTGCCGCGGCATGTCCTCGGCCTAGGCGTTTCCTTGTCCGCCGCGTCAGCCGCGGATTGCGCGATGGGCCTTTCGACGTCGCCGGTCTACTTGGAGCGTTGTCGGGCGGGTCGAAAAGGTCGGGCGGCGCAGGCACGGAGAACGTCGTTGGGCGTACGCTTCGCGGCTGCCCGATTTGTCCCTAAAGGAGGCCTCACGCGCCCCGGCGTGCGAGGCCGCGTTCGGTCGGGAGGCGTACAGGTCGAGGCCGCACCCGGCATGAGATGCAGCGCCCTCTACACGAGAGAGTTGACAACGCCTCCCCTGTGCTGCATGGTCACTTGACCCCCGCCGGCCCACGTTACGAACGCCCCGAAATCCGACCAGCCTTCCGAGGCCAGCTTCCAGTGGTTGGCTACTCCGGCCTCGGACTCGTAGACCTCATCGAGGACGTAGACCGTGTTCCCCGTCGGCTCAGAACCTGGGTCGAGGGGGTTGGAAAGCTCGGCACCCTTGGACACGTTGTACGAGAGCAACGCCAACTCGCCCGACCTGGGATGAGTTGCTTCCATCCACGGTCCGTGGCTGCTGAAGAGCCGATCGCCTTCAGCGACCTTGTCTGGGAGAACTGTGAAAACTGCATTGAGATGTACCTTCCCTTGATATCCCATCATGTTCTCCGATCCCTCGTGGAAACTACGGGCATCATTCGTTGGAGTAGCTGGGTTTGTCAACCGAGATTGGCAGCTGCCCAAGGGAAGCGGTCCACGCGCTCCCCCGCGATTCAGGCGGGGCGGTCAGGCCGGAAACTCCGTCGAAAAGTTGAACCGCGCCCCGGCGCGTGAGGCCGCCTCTCTCGTCCCCCGCTGGTCTACGCGCAAGGAACGTTGTCCGCCTATCGGGACAGTGCGGTGCCTGGCGAAGCCTCGCTGGCGTGGCCCAGAGTTCTTCGATCCGATGGGAGACCGTCGATTCGAGGATCAAGGCTTCGGCCCCTAGATGCCGATATCTGACGCAGAGAATCGAGGGGGCGAGATGTCGAAGGTTGGTCATCCGGGTCGTCGTTCGCGTGCACTCTGGTCGACCCTCGTCGTGGTGTGCCTGATCGGTGCGGGGGCCTCGTACGGCGTGTTGCGGGTCTCGCGGAGCGAGGCTGAGTTCGACGCCACAGTCGCGGCACGAGACCTCGCCCAGGACGTGCTCGAACCGCTGCTGCGGCCGGTCGACGGCGCCGCGCCGATCCAGGGCGCGAGGTACCAGGAGCTCCTGTCCTCCGTCCGGGAGCGCATGCTCGATGGACCGGCCGACCAGGTGCGGATCTGGGGTCTGGACGGCACGATCCTCTTCGCGGACGAACGTGCCCTCGTGGGGGAGCGGTACACCGCGCCATCGGGGATCGACCTCGGCGATGCGTCGTCAGGGGTGACCCGCAGCGTCGTGGACGCTGGTCGGTTCCGGACCTTCACGTGGGTGGGGATCCGCAACGCCCCCGACCTCGTGGCGGTCGAGGTCGCTCGCCCGTACGATCCGATCGTCGCGGAGTCCCAGCGCCTGTGGCAGCCCTGGGTCGTTCGAGCGCTCGCGGCGGCGGCGCTGTTCGGGCTGCTCGCGGCCGCCAGCGCGATTGGGGCCGCGGTCACCGAGCGACGCCGTGCGAGCCGCAAGGAGGCGGAGGAGGCCGCTGCGCCGCCCCCGCGGTCACGGTGGACCCCCGACCTCCCCGAGTACATGCGGCTCGGCTACCGGCAGGAGGTGGAGGAGCGTCGCCGCCTGGAGGAGGAGCAACTCCGCGCCGCCCTGAAGGCCGCGGCCACGCGGCCGACCCCGGACGCCGTGACGCTCCCGGACGCACCGACGATCCCGGACGCACCGCAGGAGCACGAGGACCTGGCGGCGCGACTGCGTCGGATCGCGCGCGAACGCGAGCGGGAAGAGGACGCGGTCGGGACGCCGGCCTGAACGCCCCGAGATCGTCGGGATCAGCCGACCGGACGAAGGGACGCCAGCGTCCCCGATCCCTGACCGCGCGACCAGCCTCGCAATCCCGAGTCAGAGACCGCTTCGGCGGCCGCACGCAGTGGCGTCTCGCGGGTGTGCCCGTCAGGGCATCCGGAAACCGAAGGCCGAAGGCCTATGTCGAGCCCAGGAGGTGGTCAAGACGGACGTTCAAGGGAAGTCCGTCCCGGCGACACGGATCCGGTGGGCGCTGTCAAGATCCGGTGGGCTGACAAGATCCGGTGGGCAGATCCGGTGGGCGCTGAGGGACTCGAACCCCCGACCTCTTCCTTGTAAGGGAAGCGCTCTCCCAGCTGAGCTAAGCGCCCGTCCATGCGGGCTCGATCTCGTCGCCGCGGACGTGGCCGCAGGCCCGGCACACGACCTGGCCGAGCATCGCGGACAGCCTCGTGGCGCCGCACGACTCGCACCGGTCGAGCTGGATCGCCCAGTCCGGGCGTTCCTCCTGGCAGCGGGGGCAGATCAGGACCTGGCTCCCGCCGGAGGTCGCTCGGACCCACGGCCGCTCGCGCTTGTCCGGGTCGTACGTGGCACGGCCGCACAGGAAGCACGTCGGGGCGTGCTCCAGGATGACCGGCTCCTCGGTCGAGCTCACGAGGGCCAAGGATAGCCACCCTACGCGCGGTTCAACCCGCGGTCTCGAACGCCTGGCCGTCGCGGTAGACCTCGGTCCCCCCGGCGTGTCGGACCATCGCCCCGCCCGCCCCGTGGACCGTCCACCGCTGCCCGTCCCCCAGGATCGCGGTTCGCTCCTCGAGACCCACGAACCAGGAGCCCTTGGGGATCCTCGACATCACGAACGAACGAAGGCCGGGGATCACCTTCACTTTGTCCCAGTGCACTCCGAACGAAACGTGTGGGACGAGCCCGAGGCCGAACACCCATCCGGCCTTCACGCCCGGATCGCGGCGCTGCTCGCGCGTCTGGCTGGCCACGAGCGCGCCCGCGCTGCATCCCGCGTACACCGCTCCCCCGTCGAGCGCTCGCCCGAGCGCGCCCCAAGTTCGCGTCCCGTGGATCACCTGCGCCAGGTGTTGCGGCTTGCCGCCGGAGAAGAAGACCATCGAGGCGCCCTCGAGCTCGGCGGCGAGGTCCTCGCGCTCGGCGTCCTCGCGCGTCTTGACCGGGACCACGCGCGCGTTCAGGCCCATCGCCTCGTAGTGCTCGAGGCTCATCCGGCCCCAGCGCTCGAACACCTCGTCG
>Ga0209323_10003520_pt1 | contig 10408 bp, 11 predicted proteins | sample Rifsed19ft2_FD_184014 | JGI IMG/M metagenome (GOLD analysis project Ga0209323, IMG submission 184014) | Soil microbial communities from Rifle, Colorado, USA - sediment 19ft 2 (version 2) | ecosystem: Environmental > Terrestrial > Deep subsurface > Rock core/Sediment | place: Rifle, Colorado...
CGTGTGCAGGAAACAGGTTTAAAGAGTCAATCTGCCGATGAAAACGCGCGTATGTATTCCCATTAAATTCCAGCCTCAAGGGGGCGGCTTCTATTTTTTAGACGCGTTTGTCAGTTACTTGCACGGGATTGGCTGGGAAGTATCGCGGGATATTGACAGCGCATATGAGGTGCTGTTTACCAATCATTGGATGACGCCTTACGCCGATATCCTTCGAGGAGTCCGGCGCAACCCGCGAGCACTCATTGTCCAGCGCATTGACGGAGCAGCGCAGAATTACGGGCGCGATGCTGAAGCCGACGAACGCCAGGCCAAGGTTAACAAGATCGCGGACCTGACCATTTTTCAAAGCAATTATGCTCGCTACAGTACTCGCGAGAAATATCCGGTGATCAAGCGGGATGGCCCTATCATCTTCAACCCGGTTGATTTGGACGTGTTCAACCCCAATGGGGAACGGAAAAAGTACCCGCGCAAAGCGCAGGTGGCTTGTGTAACGTGGAGCACGAACGCCTTCAAAGGATTAGCTCAAATATACGCAGTTGCCAAGCAGCACCCGGACATTGATTTTGTGCTTTGCGGGAGTTTCGAGGATGCCCCGGATCTGGCTAATATTTACAAACTTGGATTGTTAACTCGAAAGGATCTGGCCATAGCCCTACGTTCGTGCCAGGTGCTGCTTACTTTTTCAAAAAATGAAGCCTGCCCTAACCACGTTTTAGAGGCCCTGGCCTGTGGATTGCCCGTGCTTTACGAAGACAGCGGGGCGATGAGAGAGGTGATCGGCGATTGCGGGCTGCCCACAACGGTGGAACTATTCGAAGAGCAACTTGGATCAGTGTTGTCGAGGCTGGGAGACCTTTCCAAAGCGGCCCGCCAGAGAGCCCAGGATCTCTTCGATCCGCGCCGAAACTTCAAGCAGTATGTCGAAGCTATTCAAGGCCAGTTGGAGCGGCGCGCCGCAGTGCCGCTGGCCATACGCAGCGCGGTGGCGTGGACGTATCCTCTCTTGCAGCGGGCAGGGTTGAGATGATCGGATCCTTCGCCAGAAGCATCCGCCAGCGCCTGGGGAAGCAAAGCTCGCCTGAACTTTATTACATCGCCCCGGGAGTCAATTGGATCCTGGATTGGATCGGAACTTACATTACGGGCGAGGTTGAAAGGCAGTTTGGCTTAAAGGCGCATGCGGTAAACACTGCAAGCGGGCTTTCCAACCAGATCTTGCATTATGCTTCGTTGTGGGAAATGGCCGGCTATGTGCACACCAAGCTGAGCGAACGCAATGCGAACGTGGGGACTATTTTTCACGGCTTGAAAGACGCCCCGCTGTTCCAGGAAGCCATCAACACTGTCTTGGCGAACGAAAAGAAATTCGCCAAGGTGCATACCGCCAGCAAAATCATGGAGGAGCGGTTGATAGCCTGGGGCATTCCTGCCCAAAAGTTAGTCCGCATCCCCCTGGGTGTTGATCTGAAATGGTTTCGCCCCGCTGGCTTTGAGAAAAAGGCCGAAAGGCGAAAAGAACTGGGGATACCAGAAGATGCTATTTGCATCGGTTCATTTCACAAAGATGGGGTTGGAAGGGAGGAGGGCAACGAACCTAAGCTCATCAAGGGGCCAGATGTATTATTGAAGGTGATCGAGAAAGTGCACAAAGCGCACCCAGTGTTTGTACTACTAAGTGCGCCGGCGCGCGGGTATGTGAAAGCCGGGCTCGAACGCGCCGGGGTTCCCTACCGGCATATCGTTTTGGATGATTATTTGCAGATCCCCAGGCTGTACCAGGCGCTGGATATTTACCTGATGACTTCAAGGGAGGAAGGTGGACCTAATGGGGTGCTCGAAGCCATGGCCACGGGTATCCCCGTGGTGGCAACGCGCGTAGGCATGGTGCCGGATTTGATCGACTCAGGAGTTAATGGCTTGGTAGTCGAAAGTGAAGACGTGGACGGGTTAGTGGCCTGCGTTACCCAGCTTATTGCCCAACCCAAATTGAGGAAACAATTATTGAAACAAGGGCTTCAGACGATCCAAGATTACGACTGGGTGCAGATCGCCGCCCGCTATTACCACGAGATCTACAGACCCATATTGGACGAAATTACTCCCTAGGGTCAGGCAAGCGCTGAATGAGCTCACAACGTTCTATTGAGTTAGTGCTTTTCTTCACCCGCGGCGTATCCCTGCGTATTTGGGACGAGGCTGGGATCTTGGCGCGCGAAGTGGCGCTCTATCAAAAACTGATGGAGCACGGAGCGCAAGTAAGCTTCGTGACTTATGGAGACAAGAGCGAGACCACTCTGGCTAACCGCATCCCGGGAATTCACGTCCTTAATAACCGTTGGAACTTACCGATCGAGTGGTATCAACGCAAACTGGAGTTGTTCCCACCCAAAGGGGCAGTATTTAAAAGCAACCAGATCGATGGCGCCGAGGTTGCCCTGGCCGCCGCGCGGCGTGCGGGAGCCAGGTTTGTGGTGCGCTGCGGGTATTTATTGTCTGCGGTTGAGGCACAGACACATGGGGCAGATTCCAGGCAAGCACAGCGCGCGCGTAAGCTAGAGAATGAAGTATTCACTCAAGCGGACTGGATTTGCGTAACAACCCAGGCCATTGCGCTCGCTGTCCAGGATGAGTACTCAGTGCCTGTCGGAAATATTTCGATCGTACCCAATTATGTGGACGTGGACCGATTTAAGCCCATGCCGCAGCCTGACGTTCATGAAAAAATCCGGATTGGATTTGTAGGCCGGCTCGCTTGGGAAAAGAACCTTGAACCCCTGGTCGACGCAGTGGCTGGCTTGAATGTCGAGCTGTTTCTGGTCGGAGAAGGCCCGCTAAAGTCGCAGCTTGCTGCTCAGGCGGCAGTTAAGGCAGATGTTAAGTTTTTGGGAAGAATGTCTAATTTAGATCTGCCCCAATTCCTAAACTCCTGCGATATTTTCGTTTTGCCATCCCTCTACGAGGGTCATCCGAAGGCTTTGCTGGAAGCCATGGCTTGTGGTTTAGCCGTGATCGGTACGCGGGTGCCGGGAATCCGCGAGCTGGTTGTGGATGGCGATAACGGCATCCTGTGCGAACCCGACACCGACAGTTTGCGCCAGGGAATCGAACGGCTGATAGAAAATGCGCCATTGCGGGCCCGGTTGGGGCAGCGGGCGCGCGGCTATGTACAGCAACACTTCGCGTTAGAGCGCATTGTTGAATTGGAGTTTGCCATGCTCACCAAGCTGGTCGCATAACCTATGCCCAAAGTTACCGTGCTGATGGCTGTGCACAATGGCGAGCCCTATTTGCAACAGGCGGTTCAAAGCATTCTGGGTCAGAGCTTTCAGGATTTTGAATTCCTGATCGTTGACGATGCCTCCACAGACAATAGCGGTAAATTGCTTTCCGGCCTTTCCAATGCAAAAGTGCGCATCATCGCTAATGGCAAGCAACTCGGGCTTTCGAGTTCACTTAACCAAGGGATTGAGGCGTCTGAAGGCACGTATATCGCCCGCATGGACCACGACGACATCAGCCTGCCAGAGCGGCTATGGAAACAGACGGCTTTTTTGGATGCGCACCCGGAGGTTGACGTGATCGGCAGTTGGGCGCAAACCCTGGGGCTGCAACCGGCACAAATCTGGCGTTACCCGACCCTGGACGAAGATATACGCAGTGAGTTTATTTTTAATTCCTCACTGGTACATGGCTCAGTGATGCTGCGCAAGGCGACCTTTGATCGGCACCAACTGCGCTATGATGCGACCATCGCCCGTGCTCAGGATTACGAGCTGTGGACCCGCGCTGCGCCCCAGATCCGATTTGCCAACCTGGATGCGGTGCTGGTTCAGTACCGCATTCATCCAGAACAAGCAGGCAGCAAATACGGGACGGAACAGAGGGCTGTGGCGGAAAGGGTGCGCCAACGAGAGATAGGGCGCTTGGGTATTGAGGCAACTAGCGCCGAACTTGCCTTACACAACAAGGTTAGCCGCTGGGAGATGCCAACAAACCGCGCCGAATTACAGCACTTGGAACGCTGGTTTTTGAAGCTGCGCGTTGGAAATCAAGAAACGAAAGCCTTCCCCTGGCATGCTTTCGATCGTGCCTTGGAGCGGAGGTGGTGGGCAGCTTGCCGAGCCAATACAAAGTGGGGCCTGGAGGCTTGGCATGCCTATGCCGGTTCCCTTATTGCCAAGAAGGGCGAGCGGTCAGCTCTGGATAAGGTGCTTTTTTGGGCTAAAGCCTCTCTAAGGAATCTGGGTTGGAGGCGAGCTTGAGCCTACGCAAAGTAGCTGTGGTGGCTTTCTCCGCACCGTTATATAGCATGGGGGGCGTAGCGAATGCGCATTTCAACCCGTTTCGGCTGTTACAGCACATGAGATTGGATGCTCGCTTATTTACCTTCGGTGATTACGACCGCGAGGACAGCCTCAAAAAGAAGAAAGTAGCATATAGCCAAAAACAACTTTCCATCCATGCCGCATTGGATGCTTATTTAAAGCTGATAAATTCCCGATGACACGAGTAAGTTTTGGCATTCTGGCTTTGAACGCACAACCATTTTTGGAGTACAACCTGCGAGCGTTATATCCTGTTGCGCACGAGATCATTGTTGTGGAAGGCGCGGTGCGGGCGGCCGCATCCCTCGCCACGCCGGACGGGCATTCAACGGATGGCACGCTTCAAATGCTGGCCGATTTTCAAAAACACCGCGATCCGCAGAAAAAACTGCGCGTCCTCTCAGCGGTTGACGCTGGCTACGAGGATGGTTTCTGGCCGGAGAAAGATGAAATGTCCCGGGCTTATGCCGCGCACTTAACCGGGGAATGGCTGTGGCAGGTGGACAGCGATGAGTTTTATCGAGAACGAGATTTGCGGTCAGTGCTGCAAATGGTAGAGGAAGACCCCTCTATTTCAGCGATTTCCTTCCCTTATTTGGAGTTTTTTGGCAGTTTTGAGAGCATTATTAGTGGCGTGTGGCATTTACACGAACATACCTTGTTTCATCGTGTTTTCCGCTGGGGGCCGGGATACAGTTATTCGAGCCACCGGCCACCTACTGTGTTGGACGCTAGTGGAGCGGACTTGCGTAACAATCACTGGATCTCGAGCCCTAAAAATGGATCTGAACCCATCTATCTCTATCATTATTCCTACGTGCTCCCTAAGCAGGCGCAGCAAAAAGTGGGTTATTACTCCAATGTTGAATGGACCTCGAGCTTCAAACAAAACAAGCGCTGGTTTGAAGAGAGCTATCAGCAGCTCAAACACCCTATGTTCTTGGGGGAAAAGGGCTGGCCGAATTTGCAATGGTTGGGACGCTTTAAAGGCCAGCACCCGGAAGCAATCACGGCGCTTCAGCATGACCTATCTGCAGGGAAACTCAGGGAAGATTTGCGCCCAACACAGGATATTGAGAAGTTGCTAAGCTCACCGTTATATTCCCTGCAAAAAGCGTTAGCGCGCATGCTGTTAGCCGTCTATTGGCCACTGCGCACGGTATGGAAAGCCATACGCCGGGACCTTGTCGGCGCGCGCAATAGTTAAGGCAATGACTGGGGTTGTTGCGAGGTGGTAGAGATGGAGATCAGCTTCAATGGTTATAATCCTCGGTTGAGGGGATGCAAGCCAGAACAAACCTGCATGTCGGGAGCCGGACTTGTCTATCGAGCTTGTTGAATATAACGGTGTAAAGTACGCGGAGATTATTTGGGGAGATACGCGCGTCGAAAAAACGACCTTCTTCTCTCCTCCAGATTCTTCGTTCCAGTTTGGTTTATTGGCGCACGAAGCCGGCTTTGCGGAACCACCCCATTACCATAAGCCGATCACGCGAACCATCAGCGACTTGCAGCAGATGTTCCTGGTGCAGCGCGGGATAGTAGTGGTAGAGCTGTACAGCGATCAAGGGGACCTGCTCCGCGAGATTGAAATGCAAGCCGGCGATGCCATTGTCCTAATTCATGGCGTGCATGCGCTGCGCGTGCTGGAGGATATGCAATGTATTAGCATCAAGCAAGGGCCATATTTGGGCGAAGAACAGGACAAGATCTTTGTGGACGTGAAAAAATGATTCCTGTCTTTGAGCCGGTTATCAGCGAAGACGAGATTGCCATGGTGGTGGATGCGCTGCGCAAGGGTGAGGTTTCGGGTACCTTTGGCAAGTACATCGAGGATTTTGAAAACGAATTTGCCGCCTATGTCGGCTGCCAGTACGGCGTTGCGGTAAACAGCGGCACCTCCGCGCTGCATCTGGCGGTGGCGGCGCTGGATTTGGCGAAGGACGATGAAGTGTTGGTAAGCGCCAGTACAAATATCGCTACGGCCCTGGCAGCATTGCATAACGGCGCGATTCCCGTCCCCGTAGATTCAGAACCCATTACCTGGAACCTGGACCTCGACCTGATCGAGGGTCTGATCACTCCGAGGACAAAGGCGATCATCCCTGTGCACCTTTATGGTCACCCGGTGGATATGGACCGCCTGATGGGGGTAGCCGCCAGACAAAACCTGATCGTCATCGAAGATTGCGCCGAATCGCATGGGGCCACTGTACGCGGCCGCATGACGGGCAGTTTTGGCCACATGGCCTGCTTCAGTTTTTACGCAAACAAAGTGATCACCACCGGTGAGGGCGGCATGATCACCACCAATAACGCCAATTTTGCCGACAAGCTGCGCTTACTGCGCAACCTGGCTTTCACCACGCCGCGCTTCCGTCACGAGTTGGCGGGGTTCAACTTCCGCATGCCCGGTTTCGTGGCAGCTTTGGGCCTGGCGCAGTTTCGCAAGATCGACAGGATCATCGAAGAAAAACGGCGCGTGGCCCACACCTATGTAAAGAAGTTGGCAGGGGTGCCAGGTTTGCAGTTGCCCCCGGAGCAGGACTGGGCGAAAAACGTTTATTGGATGGTTGGCTTGGTGGTCAAGCCGGAGTTTGACCTCAGCCGCGATAAGTTAGCCGAGGCCCTGGCTGAACGCGGCATCCAAACACGGACCTTTTTTTGTCCCATGAACCAGCAGCCGGTGTTGCAAAAGATCGAAGGTTTCCGTGCCATACCCTGCCCCGTGGCTGATTCCCTCTGGGAAAACGGGCTGTACTTGCCATCCACTTGGACGCTGGACGAAGAGAGTATCGGCTTTATTTGCGATGCGATCCGCCAGGCGCCACATTGGGAGACCTAGCGCTTGAGCTCCTATATCGGCAAGCACGCCGCTTATTACGACATCTTTTACCAGGATAAGCCCTATGCGCAGGAGGCTGCCTTTGTGCACGCGCGCCTGCAAAAGTATTCCCAAGGCGAGTGCAAGCGCTTATTGGAATTGGCTTGCGGCACGGGCAGCCACGCCTTGGAGTTTGAAAAACTCGGCTACGATGTTGTTGCCACTGATTATTCGGAAGACCTGCTAGCGGTTGCCCGCGGTAAAGCAAAAGCCGCTAACTCGCGCGTGGAGTTCCGGCTTCAGGATATGCGCCACCTTTCCGTGCCCGAAGAGCCGTTCGATGCGGTGTATTGCCTTTTTGATTCGATAGGTTATGTGCAAACAAATGTAGGCTTGCGCCAGGTGTTGAAGGGTGTGCATGCTCAATTGCGAGAGGCGGGCCTTTTTATATTTGAGTTTTGGCACGCGGCTGCCATGCTGAAAAGCTTTGAGCCCGTGCGCGAACGAAGCTGGAACACTGCCTCGGGCGAATTGGTGCGGCGCGCCACTACACGGTTGGATGTAGCCAAGCAACTTGCCCAGGTTACCTACGATATTGATGAGGTGGGCCGGAACGGCAGTTCAAGCCATTTGCAGGAGGTCCAGACTAACCGATATTTTTTGGTTCAAGAGATGGCCGCTTTTCTTGAAAACGCTCGTTTCGAACCCTTGGAATATTCTCAAGCCTATGAAGAAGGCGCGCCCATCGACGAAGACACCTGGCACATCTTGGCTGTTGCGCGACGGAACTGAGATGAAAGTCGGCGTATATTTCGACGAGTATCGACCCGAAGATGGCGGCGCCTTTACCATGCAAGGCGACCTTTTGCGCGCCCTGTGCGCGCTGGCCGATCAAAGCAAGCACGACTTCGTGATCGTTTCTGCACAGAGTGCGGGGATTAAAGCGGAGGCAGAGAAGGCCGGACTGCAGTGGATGCTCTGTAGCCGGCCGGGTTTGCTTGAGAAGGTTTGGGCGCGGGCCGCCCGCGCACTACCCAGCCTGCGCACCAGCCTGCGTTGGCGCAGTTCGTTGGAGCGCAAGCTGCGCAAACAAGGCGTCGACTTCGTTTGGTTTGTTGGGCCCCGCCCGCTGGACATGGATCTGCCATACCTGGCCATCGTACTGGACCTGCAACATCGCAAGCAGCCCTGGTTCCCGGAAGTCAGTGAGTACTCCGAATGGGAGATACGCGAACGGCGCCTGGCGCCTTTCCTGCGCCGAGCAGCGGCAGTGGTTGCCGGAACGCAAGCCGGTAAGCAAGAAATGGCGCAGTTCTACCAGATTCCGGAAGAACGCATCCATATTTTGGCGCACCCCACGCCGGCTTACGCGCTCGATGCCGCCCGGCGGAAAAGCCCCTTAAATGCAGGGCTGGGTTTGGCGCCGGGATATCTGTTCTATCCAGCCCAGTTTTGGGCGCACAAGAACCACATCAACCTGCTGCTTGCACTAAAACAACTGCGCGATAAAGGGTTGGTCATTCCCCTGGTGCTGGTCGGCTCGGACTTTGGCAATCAGGAGCACGTTCAACAAACCATTAGGGATTTGGGACTAGTTGATCAAGCGAAAATCTTGGGCTTTGTTGATACGCAGACCCTTATTGCACTGTATCAGAACGCGCTGGCCCTAACTTATCTCAGTTTTTTCGGGCCCGAGAATTTGCCACCTCTGGAAGCCTTCGCCTTGGGCTGCCCAGTGATCGCCGCCCGGGTGGATGGCGCTGAAGAGCAATTAGCTGACGCAGCCTTACTGGTGGACCCGGCCAGCCCTTCTGAAATCGCGGCGGCCATTCGCAAGATATACAAGGACAGGAACTTACGCGCTAAGCTGCTTGTCAAAGGGCACAAACGCGCCACGCGCTGGACAGCCGTGGATTTTGTGCAGGGAGTCTTCGAGATCCTCGACCGCTTCGAACCTATTCGCCGTGTGTGGAAGAGCTAGGGCTTGGCCCTGCTTACCAGGTACGGCATAATCCTCCTATGGCTTTCATTCCCACGTTAAGCGTGCTCACTTCGGTGTACCGGGGTGAAGATTATCTACGCTCTTTTTTTGAGGAACTTAGCACCCAGACCATTTTCCCTGAACTTGAATTGCTCCTGGTGCTGAACGACCCCAGCTCGAAAGAAGCGCAGCTCGTAAAAGATTTCGCATCCCACAATCCAGAGCATGTGCAAGTCCTGATCGTTCCCACCCCAGAAACGCTGGGGGCTTCCTGGAACCGGGCCTGGCGCGCGGCGCGGGCTCCCTATTTAGCGTTGTGGAATGTGGATGATCGCCGCATGGTCGATTCGCTCCAGCGCCAATTGGACACACTTGAGCAGAACCCTGAGGCCGTTCTTTGTTATGGGGATTATGTTAATGTGACCCAGTATGGGCAGGAAGACGGTTTGCGCCGCCATACGCCCCCATATCATGTCGGCCATTTCCGCCGGGCCTTCGCGCAGGGCGGCGCCTTCTGGCTCTTTCGCCGCGAGGTTGCCGCGCAGACCGGCTATTTTGATGAGCAATTTCGGGTGGGAGCGGATATGGAATACTCCTTCCGTCTGGCAGCCAGGGGGCTGGGGATGGTGCGTAGCGAAGGGCTGCTGGGATTCTTCACCAACGCGGCTCAAGGACTGAGCACCCGCCAAGGTGCCAAAGAATCGGCTGTGGAGGCGACGGCTATTCAGCTGCGTTATGGCGTGTTCGATAAAATCCGCAGGGAATACCTGGAGGAGGCTCGCAAGATGCGCCTGAACGCGATCAAAAACGCGGATACTTGGATTCCGCTAACCAATTACCTTCCTCAACACGCCTCCTACGTTAAAAAGAGAGAACCACTCTGGGCAATCGGCTCCATGCGGAACATAGGGCGAAACGCTTTGCAAAGAATTGGTTTGCTGTCCCTGTTGCATAACCTCCAGGGAAAGTACCTAAAGCGAGATATTTAATCCAATGGCTATCCCCGCGATCTCTGTAATCATCCCCACGCGTGATCAAGCGCAATACATCACAACTGCGCTCGATTCCGTACTTGCGCAGACCTTCACGGATTACGAAGTGATCGTGGTGGACGATGGCTCCACCGATAGCACGCAACAGGTCCTAGCTCCTTTTGTCAGGGAAAAACAAATCCAGGTTGTGGTTCAAGAACCCGCTGGTGTTTCGGCTGCCCGCAACAGCGGCGTGGCCCTGGCGCGCACACCTTACGTAGCCTTTCTGGATTCCGACGAC
>Ga0209323_10003527_pt1 | contig 10391 bp, 5 predicted proteins | sample Rifsed19ft2_FD_184014 | JGI IMG/M metagenome (GOLD analysis project Ga0209323, IMG submission 184014) | Soil microbial communities from Rifle, Colorado, USA - sediment 19ft 2 (version 2) | ecosystem: Environmental > Terrestrial > Deep subsurface > Rock core/Sediment | place: Rifle, Colorado...
CTCCTTCTCCATCTGTTCAGCAAGCTTTGCATTTTCAATAGCAATAGCTCCATGGTTAGCAAGGGTTTCCAAGAGATCTATATCCTCTCGTGTATAAAAATGCCCGGATTTCTTATAGCCCAGGGCAAGAGCCCCTTTGACTTCATCCTGGTAAACAAGAGGCATAACCATACTTGCATCCATTTCCGAAAACCTCTGCCCGCAGGAGTCTTTTAAATTTATATAATGAGGATCTTCCTCGATGTCATATTTAGTAATCAACTTCTTTTCTTTTGCAACTAAGGAAAGTAATGGATCGTCGCAGGGGATGCATACATCTTTTATACGCTCTTCTATATCGCCTGGCTTATCTCCAATAAAAACTGTCCTACAGCAATTACTCTGCGGTTCTAAGAGGACAACACCTGCTGTGTCTATAAACATCTCTTTCCTGACGGTATTGATGATCCGCTTGATAATTTCGTCGAGGTTCAGCACGGAAGTCAAGGCATTACTCACTGAAAGAACTGTCTCTTTATAGTCAAACTTCTTCCTGAAAAAACATTTATCAACACACTCACGGACTTTATGGTAAACAGGATTAAAGAGAAGAACAATTAACAAAGCAAAAAGAATCGGGAATGCCTTTTCTGCATACTCACCAAGAATCTGGCTCAAAACCTGTTTTGATAGTAAATCTAACGAGACCTCTGACATTAACACTAAGGCTATCATGATACTGTAGCCGACAGCCCGCTTGATGTACAAATCCACGTCGAAGAGGTTATGCCTGACAATGGAGTATCCAATTGCTGATGGAAAGATGATTAAGAAAGGGAGATAGTAATTAAAGGTAGGTAATAAGTATATCTGGAAAAACATATTCAGTACTGTTTCTAATAAAGGTATTGAGGCGGACACAACAGCGCCCAGAAGAATTACTTTGGACCGGAGCCTTACAATATCAGATGACGAAGTGAGCCATAATTGCAAACAAGAACCTAAAAATATAAAGATGCCAAAAGCTATGTAGGCTATGAGAATCATAAAAGAGGTTTTCGGAATATCCATCATTGTAGGCGTTAGGTTCCTAATAAATAAGAATAAAAAAGTGGAGATAAAATATGGGGCAAACTGAACATAGGGGTATTTCTTTATAAGGCTTCGTTCTTCAGGGAAGCTCAGGGCTAGATGGATAAATACGGCTGGTGTAAAAGTGTATGCAAAAAAATCTAAACTTTCCAACTCAAAAGGCTTTATCATACCTAATTTATAAAGAAACATAAGAAATATCCCTAAAATAGAACTAAAGAGAAAGAAGATCCAGGTGGTCCGATTGTGAGGTTTCATTATGAAAACCAGGGTTCCGATTACGATATAGCAAATGCCTACCAGGAAAGGAAGTCCACTTGTGCTGAAAGACTCCCTGAGCCCCTTCGGAGTGTTGGTAATTACAACCTGAAATTGTTGCCCTTTCCTCTCAATGAGATAGGTGTTTTCCTTTCCCAGTTCCCAATTCAAGGCACTACGAGCTTCCTTGTAAGTTGTATAGGTCTTGCCGTTTATCCTTAAAATATAGTCGCCGACTTGTATACCAGCCCTGCGGCCATTTTCAGTTACAACTCCTACAACATTTATGCCTGTAGCGTCTCGAAAGCCATACCCAAAGTCCGGATAATCCTTCCATTCGAAGATGTTGTACAGGTAGAGCAGGGCAATGGATAGACTCACGATTGAAGTACAAGCAAAAGCTATCCCGGAGAGAGTTCTTTTTTTGTCGGCAGCATCCATAATTTTGCTTTTTCTCATAGGTGGTTTAACCTCGCTTATGCTGCCAGGCGATGAATAAAAATACTGCGGAAACAGCCGGAGCTAACCAACCCATTATGTCTCCATATCGAGTATAAAGGGTTCTGCATTCAAGAGGAATTACCCATCCGCTTAGTACTCCACGGACAAAGATATCCTGGCCTTTTGCGTCCAGTACCTTTTGAACAATTCTACCATACGGGTCAATAATGCACGTGATCCCTGTATTTGCGCAGCGAACTAAAAACACTCTGTTTTCGACTGCCCGAAAGACAGCCATGGAAACAAATTGATAAGGGGCTGCAGTTTTTCCAAACCATGCTTCGTTTGTGATATTAACCATGAACTGTGCCCCTCGCTGGACAAATTGCCTGAAGAGATCAGGGAAGATGTCTTCCCAACAAATAGTAACGCCTAAGCGGCAGGGGGGTAGTTCAAAAATAGTGAATTCTTTTCCTGATGCATATTGACTTATGTTAGGAACCTGAATATAGGACCAAGGAATGAATCCTCTTAAGGGCAGGTATTCTCCAAAGGGCAAAAGACGAATCTTATCATATTGCTGATTCATGACCTTTTTGGGATCTGGACTGGCGAGGAATGCAGAATTTAAATAGTTAAATTCATTGCCTTCCTTTTTTTCAAATTTCTGGTGCTGAGAACTGCCCAGCAAAAGATATGTGCCTGACTTTCTAACGATATCCATTACTTTAATGCGAAGCCTGGTATCCCGATTTATTGACCCCGGAGTTGCTGTTTCAGGCCAGATTATGAGTGCAGGCTGATCCTTTGAAGCTTCTTGAGTAAGATCAGCGTATATCTGCATAATCTCACTGGCATATTTTTGGTCCCATTTTTTTGCCTGCTCGATATTTCCCTGCACTGCAGATACCTTAAATTTTTCTCCAATAATTGGCTGAGAGATTGTCATGTGCCCATAAAGCAATGTCAGAGCGATCAGCAAAATAGCGGTTGATACCATTGCCATCTTCCCCTTTTTTGAAGGGCACTTGAGAGAAGGCGGTTTTTGCTTTTCTAAACGGTATACATAGTAATAAATCATGGCAGCAAGTGCAGAATTGATCAGGACAATGAGGAAGCTTATGCTATAGGTTCCAGCAAGAGACGCAATCTGGATGATTGGTAGATATTGATACTGGGAATGGGCGAGCAAACCCCAGGGAAGGGCAAGGAATGAAAAGTTTGATCTGATATATTCAAAAGAAACCCAGATGAAGGGAGCTGCGAATAGTGCCGATGTGGTGCCCAAGTGTTTAGAAATGAAAGTAAAGGCCAATCCAAAAAAAGCAAAATATGACCCGAGATAGAGTGCTAATATCAAATGGTGGAGAAGCGTATAATCAGGGACCTTAAGAATCCAATGGAAAATCCCCATAAAAAAGAGCATGCCACAAATCAAGGATAATAAAAAACCACATCTTACACTCTTGTCACTAATAGCAACCATGAGGGGTACAAGCCCAATCCAGGCTAAATAACCGAGATTAAAGCTCGGGAAGGAAAGCACAAGAAGGAGGGATGAGAGAAAGGTGAAAGATAGATTTCTTAAAAGACGAAGAGTCATAATCTTTGTATGAACAATGGTAAATTACCATTCATTTTTAAAAGAATACAGTAAGATCCAATGAAATATATTGTGATTTATTGAGATTGTTAGTACCTGCAAAACGATTTCTATATGAAAGATTGACTGAAAAGGGTACTGCAAATTTCTTTTCCAGATACATCTGAACAGTTGAGTATCCGAGAGTGATGAAGAACATTTGACCAGTGGGATTAGTCTCTTCCTCAAGGGAAATAATATCTCTCCCATTATTTTCTATATCATCCTTGAACCTTTTTGTGTACCGGTATTTTAACCCGCCTGACAATTGTTTAGTAAATTCATAGCTACCCAGCAGTTCTATTCTATAAGCGTCTCCAAGATTCCGTTTTACCGTCTCCTTGTTTGCTGTTAACGGTAGATTAACGTCCACAGGTACTCTCAGCAGTTCGTGGTCAGGCAACTGAATGTCATACCTCATGGTCGCATTTAACAAAAGATTCTTAATTCCTAAATAGTCAGCATGGAGACGGAAGAGTAAGTCTGTCTGGCCGTCACCAAAGGCGATATCCGCAAGATTATCAGGGTCATCAACCTCACCTGTGGGGAGACGCACTCCACCAACACACGCAAGACGCCAGTTGCTGTTCTTGAAAAACTGGTACTTGCCGGTAATCTCGATATCTCCTAACCCCCTGTCTGACCAAGTCTCTACCCGCTTAAAATTAAACCCCTCGATATCGGTTATACCATCACCGTTAATGTCCAGACCCTTGCCTATAAGGTTCTGTACATCATCTGCAATGAGAGGTTCAACATCAGGTGGAGCGAAAGGGCCAGAAAGTGGTGCCAGAGAATTTAATAAGCTACTTTTACCTACATTGGCAGTTGAGGAATCAAGGCGGGCGTTTACTTTATTCTTTAAAAAATAGTAAGGCACCATTACTCCGAAACTAAGTTTATCGGTAATTCCATAGTATAGAGAAAACTCGAAGTTCTTTATGAGCAATGAGAAATCAACATCTGAACGGCCGATGCTTGCACTTCCTCCGACCAGAGGGTCGAGGAGCGTAAGATCCGGGAAAACACTGCTATTCAGGTCTGTATTTAAATCTATTGCAAGAGGTTCTGTGTTTCCATCAGGGTTATACCGTTTTATGATATTAAAGTAATGATAATATGTGGTATCAAAGTAGAAGATTCCCTTAGGGAGAACTTCTGCAGTATCAGCACAGCAAATTAGGGGGATAAATAAAAACAATAAAATAACGGTTGTGGAAAAAACCATTCTTTTCTTCATTTCTGTCTTCTTCATTCTAAAGTAAACTCCTTTCACGCTCCCTTTAAAAGTTCCGGGGCTTTTGAGCATTGAATGCAGAATGCTGAAAAAAAGAGTCGGAAAGTTTTTAATTCCCGACTCCTTTTGCGTGGAAAATTCTGATTTAAGATCATTAGGGTGTAGTAGGCACAATGCGAATCGTGACCTGTCCTTGGATTATTTCATCCGGTGTGCCACAAAAATCTTTTTTTGTTATGTTCAGATCAACAATAACTGGCACTCCAGAAATTCCAAATGCATCCTCAACATTTATGATACACGGGTATGGTGCAAAGGTTTTTTTAAGTCCTGCTGCACCTAAACTGCAGAGATCTCCTGTTCCCATATCAGAAAAGGAAAAGAGGTGAATCTTAGTACGCTTTTGCAGTATAACATGCACGTTATAGTGGCCACATGCAGTCGGCATATCTATACTGCAACTCGATTTGTCTCGCGCCACGGTATAAGTACCGTAAAGAAAGGGACCAGAGGAAGGTTGAGGCAAGTTCTGGCAAGTCGGATCTTCAAAACCACTTCCTCTGCTGAAAGCTACTCCATGGGAGCAAAGAATTACTACAAGTGCCAATACCAATGAGATCGTCATTTTTCTTTTCATCACATTACCTCCTTTTTAGTTTTAATGCTTTTTGATCTTGCTCTGCGCTCCTTTAAAAATATCTCACTGATTGATTATCTTGACTTTTGCACCTCCTCCAAAAAAACCACTGTTTCCTTTCATCGTGCCTGAGATTACTACGGGATACCAGGAATTTACCTCTACGTCGCCGAGGCTATTAATAGCCGCCTGTCTATTGAAAAGGGCCTTAAGATAATACTTGCCATTCATATACGAATACTTCTTCGTGACTTTTGAGGCTTTTACATTATTTAAATAAATATTGTTTCTATCGTAATCATCAATTGTCTTTCCTTCTTCAGGCCAGATAGTTGCTACTACATAATCGAGATTATACGGATAATCTTTCCAGGCGATCTTCCAGTATTCGGGAATAATACGCAATTCTGTAGAACCCTCTGTGCCAATATATTTTGTCTCAGACTTAAACACCCCGAGAGATTCATAGTTACTTATGTCACTGGTGCAGGGGTCTCCCTGTACTGGATTCCATGTCATTGCAGAAAGTTGGACCTGGAATGAGTAATCCCCCGGGAACTTCAATGGATAATAGTCCCTTATATCTGATGTTTGCGAAATTATAGGCGGCGAGCCAGCTTGTAAAACCTCATAAGGAGCCACACGGGTGAAACCCCCGTCATTTTTAACGCAAAAAGGCAATGGCGGGGCATCGGGGAACTCATCATGAGGCAGATCGAGCTTGGGCAGAACAAGACGTCCTGCAGGGTCAATCACTCGCATCTGCAGATAATAGGTTTTTGCACTAAAACCCTTGCTGATATAAACATCCCTCCCTGTATTATTTTCCACCTTAACTGTCACCCCTATTGGTTCACCGTAAGAATAGGATCCCTTATCAAAAGATAAATCGACACAAATAATATCTTGATCTTGACAATTTGCCCTTAAAAGGCTATTTGAACCAAAGAGCACAATGATTCCAAGAATAATTAACAGGCAAAATAGTGATTTATTCATAGTGGTCCTCCTTAATCTTATCTCCCTTCTTTTATATTCAATATCCAAAATCTTTATCCTCTCTATAAGTGAATTCGATGTCTGAATTCATCTATTTTTAAAAGTTATGGACATGTTCCTGCAATTACTGCTATCCGGTAAAAGTTGCTTCTTGGTGCTCCCGTTCCCGGCGGAATAACCTGAACATCTTTTTTCTTTCCTTTAGCTGTAAAAGTTGACGGGTCGCCGAATGCTGGTACTTTGACCTTAATCTGGGTATCGCTCCAGGATAAAGGCGTAACAGCCGGGCCTGCTGAGTGTGTCAGATTCCAGAACTTGACTTTGCCTGGAGCAGATCCGAAATTAGTACCGTTGATAGTTATCGTACAAAGCCTTACTTCTTTAGTTTTGACGAGAGGGTCAGTTTGCTCCGGTAGTGGTGATATATAAGGAATAATAGATCCTATTACAGGATTACCTGGTGGAGGTGGTGCGGGTAAATGCTGGGTATTATGAACTCTCTGCCTGATATCCCGGCTGCCACCAGAGACATGGAAACATCTTGGAGCACCGCTGACATCATAACTGCCAAAATCATACAGCTCCCAGTCCATTACGCTCTCATACATGATGCATTGTGTGTTTTTACAATGCTCATCATTTGACGCATTGAGCAATGCATGGCCTATTTCGTGGACGGTGGTACGTTTTAACACATCATCTCTGGTGTAGCCTTTTGCCGGTGTTTGTCCGATTTCAGTAATTTGTCCATATGGATTAATGGTATTAAAGGTAATAGGATTAAACTCCACAGTATCAAAGGGTGCTAAATTTACAGGGCTGGAGAGATTACAGGTTACTTTGGAACAATCAGTTGTTACAGGAGAAGCCCCTTGACCGATGCTTGTGTAAGCCCCTTCTGTGAAATAGTTTTCAAGGGGGAATGAATAAAGCTCAGGTATAAAGTAACCGGATGTGTTCGGGATGTTAGGAGTAAGACCCTTTGTATCCCACCACCAGTATGGTTTGACTTCTAAGGGATTTTCTGAGATGACTACTTCTTTAAAATAAGTATGTCCTTTGTATGGAGAGTTACCATAGTAAGAAGTTGGCAACTTGTAAACGACATCTAAAATGTCACAGGGAGGATGGCTGGAATCAGTCACCGGATCATAATTGAAATTATTGAATGGAGCATAAGTGTGACAATTGGGATTAGATAAGGGACATCCAATGACCACAATTTCTATCCCTGCATGTGTAAAGGGTGGGATATCTGCATAACCACTCCCTCTCGAATCTGGAAAGAGCTGTACAAACTTTTCCCAGTACTTGTATCCAGTTCCGGTCTGTTCTTTTGGACGTATAAAAAGCGTCTTTTTATTGTAATCAGTATTAAAAAGATGGTTACAAGCTACAGGTGGGGTTAGATTCGCACACTGTGTACAGTCTCTATTTTCATGAAGACAATCATCAAGACCGTCTCCATCAGAGTCCGGATCTAACTTTCCCTTTAAGTCTGCAAAGGGGTTGCCATAGATTTGTTGTGTATGAAAACTCCATACATCTGACCAGCCGCTTTCCCCTGAACCATTCGTTGCGTTTACCTGCCAATAATAAGTTACATCTTTTGATAGCGGGCTGGTTAGTGTGTAGGATGTAACTGTTATTCCAACCTGATCGACAACAAGGTTTGCAAAGTTAAGATCCGTTGCAACCTGCAGCCCATATGAATCTGCCCCTGCCGAGGCATTCCAGGTAAATGCAGGATTTAAGGCAACATTTGTTTCCCCGTCAAAGGGAGAGATGAGGGATGTGGGCAGAGGAGGACTGCCACAGGGGGCAGCCGGAACATAGAGGAATATCTCATAATCTGAGCCATCGTAACCACGCCAGACCACATAACCGTTATTGTTTATGTGGGGATACAAGTCTGTTTGAGCGTTGTTAGTAATCTGGGTTATGCTCGTACCATCATAGTAGAAAATCTCCATATCTGAGCCGTCAAAATACTCCCAGACCACATAGCCATTATTGTTAATCCTGGGAGCATAGTCATTATCAGAATTGTTTGTAATCTGGGATGTAGTAGTGCCATCATAGAGAAATATCTCAAAATCTGAGCCGTCAGACCCCTGCCAGACCACATATCCATTGTCGTTTATCTGGGGGCCATCGTCACCATAAGAGTTATTTGTAAGCTGGATGGTGGTCGTGCCATTATAAAGGAATATCTCATTGTCTGAACCGTCAGATCCATACCAGACCACATAACCATTGTTGTTTATCTGGGGAGTATGGTCATCATAAGAGATGTTTGTGAGTTGGGTTGTGGTTGTGCCGTCATAGAGGAATATCTCCCCCTGTGACCCGTATGATCCTTGCCAGACCACATAGCCGTTATCATTTATCTGAGGATACAAGTCGGAATCTGAGTTATTTGTAAGCTGAGTTATAGCAGTTCCGTTATAGAGGAATATCTCATAGGGTGAACCGTCATCCCCCTGCTGCCATACCACATATCCGTTATCGTTTATCTCGGGAACTCCATCATTATCAGAGTTGTTAGTAATCTGTGTTGTGCTCGGGCTGCTATAGAGGAATATCTCCAAGTCTGCGCCGTCACCTCCAGACCAGACCACATAGCCATTGTTGTTTATCTGGGGATTCGCGTCAGGAAAAGTGTTGTTAGTAATCTGGGTTGTGGTTGTGCCATCGTAGAGGTATATCTCTATGCCTCCGACTGTTGATTTTTCCCATACTACAGTGTTGTTATCATTAATCTGGGGATTAGTGTCCAGGTTGGCGTCGTTTGTTAGATTGGTTATGCTTGACCCATTGTAAAGGAATATATCAGTTGGTGCCACAGGTAAAGGGGCGGTCACTCCCTGCCAGACCACATATCCATTGTTGTTTATCTGGGGGAAGTTGTCATTATAAGCATTGTTCGTAAGCTGGGTTGTAGTAGTGCCATTATAAAGGAATATCTCAGTGTCTGTGCCGTCCCATTCCTGCCATATCACATATCCATTGTTGTTTATCTGGGGAGTATAGTCATTATAGGAGTTGTTTGAAAGGTTAGTTGTGGTCGACCCGTCATAGAGTAATATCTCCCAGTCTGTGCCATCAAAACCTTGCCAGACTACATATCCATTGTTGTTTATCTGCGGAGCAGTATCATGATAAGAGCTGTTTGAAATATTGGTTGTGCTTGTGCCATTATAGAGGAATATCTCTCCGGCTGGGCCCACATCTCCTTCCCATACCACATATCCATTGTTATTTATCTGGGGATACATATCATCATAAGTGTTATTTGTAAGCTGAATTGTGCTTGTGCCGTTATAGAGGAATATTTCATAGTCTGAGCCGTCCCATCCATACCAGACCACATATCCATTGTCATTTATCTGAGGTATATCGTCATAGTAAGAGTTGTTCGTAAGCTGGGTTGTAGTAGTGCCATTATAAAGGAATATCTCCAAGTCTGTGCCGTCATTTTCACGCCATACCACATATCCATTTTTGTTTATATGGGGACTGTTGTCATCATAGGAGTTGTTTGTAATCGGGCATGTAATCTGGGCTGTGCCTAAAGCCGGAACAAATAGCAACGCCAGAAAACAGGCTAATAATGCAAGCACCCCTTTTCTCGCAAGAAAATGGTTTCTCTTTACTTTTGAAACTAAAAGATTATTCATCGGTTCCCCCCTTCCCCTGTGAGGATACAAAATTGTTTTAACTCATATACTGCAAAAACACAAAAAGCCAACCTGCCGAAATTCTCCCAGCAACTTGGCTTCACCTTTCGATTGAAAACCCACTTTAGGCCCCCCCTTTGGTGTGGGTACTTTTATTATTAATATTAAATATCTGTTTAGTCAATAAAAATAAATCATGAATAAATAAAAAAATCATTTTAAAATGCTTTCTTTGTCAACTCAAAAATTATTCTACGCTTTCCAAACTTTAACATATGGAAAGTCACAGATTAGTCACAGATTGTAAAATTTCTATTAATCGCAAGCTAAAGCCTGCGGCTACATCACTTTTCCCCTCTTAATAAAAGAGGGGGGCTGATCATTGTGAGGCTCATGTTTTTTCTTGTACCCTTTAGATCCAATTTC
>Ga0209323_10003528_pt1 | contig 10390 bp, 9 predicted proteins | sample Rifsed19ft2_FD_184014 | JGI IMG/M metagenome (GOLD analysis project Ga0209323, IMG submission 184014) | Soil microbial communities from Rifle, Colorado, USA - sediment 19ft 2 (version 2) | ecosystem: Environmental > Terrestrial > Deep subsurface > Rock core/Sediment | place: Rifle, Colorado...
GGGCAGCTCGGCGGCGGTATTCGGCAGCTGGGTCGAACGATCCGGGCCGCGCAAGGCCGGGTTTGCCGCGGCGTTGTGTTGGAGCGGCGGCTTGGTCATCTCGGCGATCGGCGTTATCACCCATCAGATCTGGTTGCTTTGGCTGGGTTCGGGAGTGATCGGTGGGATTGGCCTGGGCCTGGGCTATATCTCCCCGGTTTCTACGCTGATCAAATGGTTCCCCGACCGGCGCGGCATGGCCACTGGCATGGCCATTATGGGCTTTGGGGGAGGCGCCATGATCGGCGCGCCGCTGGCGAACAGCTTAATGAGCTTCTTTGCCACACCGACCGATGTCGGTGTTTGGCAAACCTTCCTGGCCCTGGCTCTGATCTATTTGACCTTCATGCTCGGCGGCGCTTTTGGTTACCGCGTACCCGCTTCAGACTGGAAGCCAGCCAATTGGACGCCTGCGGTCAATAAAACGAATAGCATGATTACCACCCGACATGTTCACGTTAACCAAGCCATCCGCACACCGCAGTTTTGGCTGATGTGGGGCGTGCTTTGTCTGAACGTGTCAGCGGGGATCGGCCTGATCGGCATGGCTTCACCCCTGCTTCAGGAGGTGTTCGGTGGCCGATTGCTCGGGATCATGGCAACCTTCAACGAATTGGATATAGGGCAAAAGGCGCAAATCGCTGCGATTGCCGCCGGGTTCACGGGACTCCTGTCGCTGTTCAATATCGGAGGACGTTTCCTCTGGGCTTCACTGTCTGACTATATTGGACGGAAGGCAACCTACACAGTGTTTTTTGTACTTGGGATCGCCCTTTATGCGTCACTGCCCACAGTGGCATACGCAGGCAGCTTGATCTTGTTCGTCGCCTTCTTCTGCATCATCGTTTCGATGTATGGCGGCGGCTTTGCCACCATCCCGGCGTATCTGGCGGACATGTTTGGAACCAGGATGGTGAGCGCCATTCATGGGCGTTTGCTGACCGCCTGGTCCACCGCAGGCGTGCTAGGCCCCGTGCTGGTCAATTACATCCGCGAATACCAGTTGGCGGCTGGTTTGCCACCGGCACAAGCCTACAATGTGACCATGTACATCCTCGCCGGGCTGTTAGCTGTGGGGCTGATCTGCAACCTGCTGGTGAGACCAGTTAGCGAAAAACATTACATGAAGGAAGAGCATAGCGGCGAAAAAGTGACGCCAAAAATTTCTATGGCAAGCCCCAAACCTGTAGGCGTTTACAAATCGAGCCTGTTGAGCGTTACCGCCGCTTGGGTAGCCGTAGGCATCCCGTTGATCTATGGACTCTGGAATACAGTCCAACAAACCATGGCTCTTTTCAGATAAGGGTCCAGGTACAACCGACAATTCGTAGTCGTATAGAATCTGGGAAAAGAAAGACCCGCTGGTGTTCCAGCGGGTCTTTCTTCCCAGCAGGCCCGGGAGGAGCGGGCCTGCATTTTTGGAGGACCTAGCGGCTAGCGCCTGCTATCGGCCCTCGGCGAATGCGTAGCGATTACAGGGTACGCATTCGCAAACTACTTCCCAACCCGTTTTCGAAGAAACGTGGGGATATCTAAGTCTTGGGTGTTGAACACCGCGGGCTGCAGCTCGTCTTCGTTCACCTGGCTGCTGACCTGTGTGGCACCCTGTTCCTGGCCTTGGGCCTGCTGCCGTGGGGCGGTGCGCAGCATGCGCCGCGGCATGCCTTTGCGGTCGAAGCCGGTGGCGATCACGGTAATGCGCACTTTGTCGTCCATCTCCGGGTCAATCACCGCGCCGAAGATGAGATTGACATCAGGGTGGGCGGTCTCCTTGATGATGGCCGCAGCGGTGTTGACCTCGTACAGCGAGAGGTCGGAGCCGCCGGTCACGTTGAACAGGATGCCGCGGGCGCCGTCGATGGTGATATCAAGCAGGTTGCTGGTGATGGCCGCCTCAGCCGCTACCTGGGCACGGTTCTCGCCGGAGGCTTCCCCGACTGCCATCAGAGCCGCCCCACCCTCGGACATAATGGTGCGCACATCGGCAAAGTCCAGGTTGATCAGGCCGGGCACGGTGATCAATTCCGATATGCCCTGGATGCCCTGGCGCAGCACGTCATCGGCCACACGGAAGGCATCCGTCAGGCTGGAGCGCTTCTCAACTACTTGCAGCAAGCGATCATTGGGGATGACGATCAGCGTGTCGACATGGTCCTTCAGTTTGACAATGCCGGCTTCGGCATTCTGGCTGCGGCGGGCGCCTTCGAAGGAGAAGGGCCGCGTGACCACGCCAATGGTCAACGCCTTAACTTCGCGGGCGATCTGCGAGATCACCGGGGCAGCGCCGGTGCCGGTGCCGCCGCCGATGCCGGCGGTGACAAATACCATATCAGCGCCGCGCATCACCTCGTAGAGTTCCTCAGCGGATTCTTCGGCAGCCTTGCGTCCGATCTCCGGATCACCACCCGAGCCCATGCCGCGGGTCAGCTTATCGCCTATGCGCACCTTGACGGGCGCGTTGGAGAGCAATAGAGCCTGGCCATCGGTGTTCACTGCGATGAACTCGATGCCGGGCATGCTTTGCTCCATCATGCGGTTGATAGCGTTGCAGCCACCGCCGCCCACGCCCACCACTTTGATGCGGGCAAACGATTCCAGTTGGTTCCTCGATTTCATTTCATCCTCCAAGTTTTGCATTTTTTTAGTTAAAAGTTGAGGGTTAAATTTTGAACCTTCAACCGTAACTCCTAGGGCAAGAACCTGCCTGCCAGCTCTTTGAGTTTTTGCCAATCCAAGCCCGTGCGCGCATGGCCATTCTCGCTTTCCTTTTGAGGCAGAACCTCGCTCATCAGGACGGCCCAACGCAGCAATCCCACGCTGGTGGCATAAGCCGGGGACTGCAATTTGTCCACCATGCCAGTCAATTTCTCAGGTTTGCCCAGGCGCACGGGCATGCTCAGGGCGCGGCTGGCCAGTTCCGGCATGCCGCGTAACGCGCTGGACCCACCAGTGAGTACCAGGCCGGCAGGCAACAGCCCGTCGTAGCCGGAGCGTCTGATCTCCTGATGCAGCAGACTAAATATTTCCTCCACGCGGGCTTCGATGATCTCGGCCATTTCGTGGCGGTTGATCTCGATCTGTTTCTCATCACCGAAGGACTTCACCGCGAAGGTCTCTCCCGGCTCCACTTCGGAGGGGAGACAAGTGCCGTAGCGGATCTTGATATCTTCGGCCTGGGAGAAGGGTATGCGCAATCCATGGGCAATATCAGAGGTGATGTGGTTGCCGCCCACCGAAAGGACCATGGTGTGCCAGACTTCGCCTTCGATGAGCAAAGCCATATCGGTGGTGCCGCCACCGATATCACAGACCACCACACCCATCTCGCGTTCCGTGGGGGTCAGGACCGCCTCTGCAGAAGCCAGCGGATTGAGCACGAACTGGCTCACTCCCACGCCGGATTCAGCCACGCATTGCCGCAAGTTATCCACAGTGGAGGCGGCAGCCGTGATGATGTGCGCTTCTACCTCCAGCCGATAGCCGTGCATCCCCACGGGGATGGCAATACCTTCCTGCCCGTCCACGGTGAAATTGCGCTGGATAACATGGATGACTTCACGGTTGTGCGGGATGGGTATGGCGCGGGCCACTTCTATGGCGCGGGTCACGTCCTGGTGGTTGATAACCCGGCCGGCAATGCCCACCGCCCCGCGATTGTTCATCGAGTTGATGTGCGAACCTGCCAGGCTAACCAAGGCCGAGGTGATCTCCAGGCCGGAGCTGCGCTCCGCCTTGTCGATCGAATGGCCAATGGCGCGAGTGGCGGCATTGATATCCACCACGGTGCCTTTGCGCACTCCAGCGGAGGGCTCGATGCCCACGCCCAGCACGCGCACCCGGCCGTCGTTCTCCACGCGGGCGACGACGGTGCAAACCTTGGTGGTGCCGATATCAATACCGACGACGATAGGAGCGGTCATGGCTTAATAATCCATCCGGTAGTATGGCGCATGTAATTGCGCTACGCTAATCAAAGTTGGTGTCAATCTTCGGGTTGACAATTCAGTGAGGATGGAGCGATACACGGCCATGCGTTGCACGATATCGGAGTCATCCACGCCGAAAAAGGCCTTCCAGCCACCCGGGTCGCTCCAACCAAAGCCCAAGGTGGGGTCGTAGATCAACGCCGCGCCTTGCGGGGCGATCTGGCTCAGAGTCTGGATAGTGCTGACCATTTCGGGTCGGATGAGTTGGTGGCGCCCATAAACATCGGCTTCCAATGCCGGAGGCGCCTCTAAAGCCGTTACCTGGATCAAGGCGGCATCCGTCTCCAAGGGCATAAAAGCCACACCGGCCGCGTCCACCCAAACGGTGAGCCCAGCCTGTTCCCAGGCCAGCACTGGCTGGCGCTCTTTCACCTGCACTACGACGGAGGCAGGGAAACCTACACCTACGCTGACCTTTTCCAACTCGGGGAATTGGTCGCGCAGAATACTTCGCAATTGATCGGGCTGCACGCTGAAAATGGAGGACCCGGCCACCTGCAGCGCGGTATTGATGGCCGCGGCATCCAGCCGTTGTGCGCCGCGTAATTCGGCGGCAGACACGGTGAAGGTGCCCGCACTCAACATGAGGTAGAGCCCGACGGCGCAGGCGCCTGTCACCAAGCCAGACACGATGCGCCAACCTATGCGCACCGAGGGCAAAACCGGCAGGCGCAACTCGGCGCCGACATCCGCCAGTTTCAAATAGCGGCGGCGGCGCAAGCGCTGGCCTTGCTGCGCTTCCAGGCGGCGTTCAATTTCCGGATTGCGCGCCACCATGCGCGGCACGCTGGCCTCGCCGGCCGGTGTGCGACCGAGCAGGGGCTTGCCTTCCCGGCGCTGCACGCGCCGGGCACGTACCAACTCTGCGCGTCGCAGGAACTCTTCGCCAGTCGACATGGTTAGCCTCCCCTCGAGTAATCAAAGCGCTGCGCCCCGCGTTGGGCATGGCGTTCCAGGGCTAATTCAATCAAGCGATCCACCAGTTGTTCGCCGGGGATGCCGCTGGCCTGCCACAATTGCGGGTACATACTGATCTGGGTGAAGCCCGGGATGGTGTTCAGTTCGTTCAAATACACCTCGCCGCTATCCTGATCCAAAAAGAAATCCACCCGCGCCATGCCGCAAATATCCACGGCTTTATAGGCAGCCACAGCCAGGCCGCGGATGTAGTCCGCGGTAGCTGCTGGCAGGTCGGCGGGAATGTGAGTCTTGGAACGGTCATCGTGGTATTTGGCCTCGTAACTGTAGAATTCAGCTTCCGGCACCACTTCACCGCACACCGAAGCCTGGGGTTGGTCGTTGCCCAAGACCGCCACTTCGATCTCGCGCACGTTGTGCGCTTTCTGCACAACGATGCGACGATCATATTGGGCGGCATACATCAAGCCTTCAACCAGATCAGCGCGGCTGTGGACCTTGCTAACTCCGACCGAGGAGCCCAGGTTGGCAGGTTTCACGAACAAGGGATAAGTTCCTACGCTTTCGGCTAAGCGCAGGGCAGCTTCCATGTCGGTTTGCAAACTGCTGCTCAGGATCAACGCCTGTTCCACGATTGGAATGCCATGGGCGCGCATCACATCGGCGAACAGGGCTTTATCCATGCCTGCCGCTGAACCCAGCACACCGGCGCCGACGTAGGCCACTGAAGATAGGTCCAGCAAGCCCTGTAAGGTGCCATCTTCCCCAAAAGTGCCATGCAGCACAGGGAAAACCACATCCACATCGCTCAATGTAGCCAGCATTTCCATGTCGTTTTTCATCTCAATTCGTTTCAAACCGGGGCGTGTAGGGTCCGGCAATAAAGTTACAGGCTGCACTGATCCAAATTGCTCGTTTTCCAGCGCGGCCAGCACATCCCGCCCCACCCACCAGGCGCCTTGCTTGCTGATACCGATCTGGATCAATGCGTACTTGTCCGGTTTCAGCATGCTGAGCACGAACCGGGCTGACATCAGCGAGACGGCATGCTCGCCCGAGCGACCGCCGAAGATCACCGCCACGCGCAGTTTCCTGGCCATGTTTACCACTCACCGACCAGCCCAATTTCCAGCTCCAATTCAATGCCGAAGAGCTTGTGCACGGCCAGACGCGCCTCTTGAATAAGGGCATGCACATCGGCCGCACGCGCCCCTCCCAGGTTGAGGAAAAAGTTGGCATGCAAGGAGCTGATCTGAGCAGTGCCAATTCGTTTGCCTTTCATTCCAGCCGCCTCGATCAAGCGCCCCGCGCTATCTCCGGGGGGGTTCTTGAACATAGAGCCCATGCTGGCACCAGGCGGCTGGGTGAGGCGCCGATAGGCCAGGAAGGCGTCCATCTGGGAGCGAATCTGGCTGGCGGGTTTATTCTCGAGTTTGAGCCGAGCGCCAAGCACTACCGCTTCGCCAGCTTGCCCTTTCAGCCAGCTCTGGCGGTACCCAAAATCCAAGTCCTCAGCGGACCATTCCTTCATACCCTGGGTACGATGCAAGATTTCTGCCAAGTCCAGTAACGTGGCGAGGTCGCTGCCGTGCGCCCCGGCATTGCCCACCACTGCGCCGCCCAGCGTGCCGGGGATGCCAGTTGCCCATTCCAGGCCACCCAGCCCCTTGGCGGCTGCCTGCCGGGCAATGGCACCCAAGCCGGCGCCGGATTCCGCCCAAACGGAGGGGTGTTCGCCTTCGGCAAAGCGCACTTCCCCAGCCTGGTTGAGGATCACCACCTGGCGAACGCCGGCATCGCTTATTAGGACGTTGGAACCGCCCCCCAGCACGAAGAACGGTTGGTTTAGATCCCATAGGGTTCGAGCGGCCTCGGCCAGTTCGGATTGCGTGGTGACCTCCAACAGCGCGTCCGCCTTGCCGCCAATGCGCGCCGAGGTGTAGCGCGCTAAGGGCTGTTGTTGGCGCAGGCGTTGGCCGAAGGCCGCAAGCAGCGCGTCGATGGGAAGCACGGATGCAGTCACGGTCGTCAAATCTTTTTCACTCGCTGTACGATGCGGATCAACACTTCGCGGGTGGCATCCTCTTTGCTGATGTGGCTGCCGCGTTTTTTGGTCCTGGTAGCCACGGTGGAACCTGCGGTCATCGAGGGCTTTTGCTGGGCAGCCACGAACGGGGTGAGCGTAAAGGATTTCTCGTTTGGCTTAAGCATGGCGCACCTGCTTTTCCAATTCGGTTAGTAAGCGCTGGCTGAGGTCGGTGGCGTCTCCTGCCGACATCACAATCACCACATCACCCTTTTTTATTTCATTCAACAAAAAGTCTCCAGCCTCTTCCAAGTTATGGGAAAAATGCTTGTCCTCGTGCTTGATGGAGTTCACCAGCTCGCCCAAATCAAAGTTGTCTGGCTGTTGTTCTCGGGCGGCATAGACGCCGGTCACCACCACGCGATCCACCTCACTAAATGCAGCGGCGTAAGCGTCCCAAAAGGCCAGCGTGCGACTGTAGGTGTGCGGCTGCCATACCGCCCACAGGCGGCGTTGTGGGTAGCGGGCGCGCGCCGCCGCCAGGGTGCTGCGAATCTCGGTGGGATGGTGGGCGTAATCATCCACAATAGCCACCCCGCCCGCTTCGCCGCGCAACTCAAAGCGCCGCTGCGTGCCGCGGAAATCACCCAAGGCCATGGCGGCTTCCTCTAGGTCTAAACCGAGTTGATCAGCTACGGCCAACGCACCCAACGCATTGGCCACGTTGTGGAGACCTGGGACCTGCAAGCTGACTTCTGCAAGCGGCTTGCCACCGCGCAAAGCCTGAAACGAGAAACCCTGCACGTCCTCTGGCTGAATCTTGTCAGCAAAATAATCTGCATCCTTATGGCTATACGCATAGCCGTAAGTTTCTCGGACTTTTCCTTGTGCATAAGCCATGAGGTCACGAGCGCCCTGATCATCGCTGCAGGCCAGCAAGACCCCGTCCGGTTGAATGCGATCTGCAAATGAACGGAAAGCTTGTTGAAAATCCTCAGGAGTGCGGAAGAGGTCTGGATGGTCATGCTCCACGTTTGTCACCAAGGCAAGGTGAGGCGCCAGGCCGAGGAACATGTAGTCGTATTCGTCCGCCTCAATGACGAAAAGTCGCCCAGCCCCAGCCGAAGCATTGGCCTTTAGATTTTGCGCGATGCTGCCGAGGATGAAGCCGGGTTTCTGGTTTAGCGCGGTCAGCATCCAGGCAATCATGGCCGTCGTTGTCGTTTTTCCGTGCGAGCCTGCCACAGCGATAACCTGCTGGTCCGCCAGAAATTCGCCCAGGAAATCGGAGCGCTTTAGCACCGGGATGCCTTTAGTTCGGGCGGCCTGCACTTCCACGTTGTCCTCCCCCACGGCTGAGGAGCGGATGACCCGCGCTGCGCCGTTCACGTGGCCGGCGGCATGGCCGATGTGCACCAGCGCGCCAGCCTGGCGTAGCCCCTGGGCCAACGCGGAGTCCTGGCGATCGGAACCGCTCACCTGCTCGCCGCGCTCCAGCAGCACGCGGGCAATGGCCGAAAGGCCGGTGCCCCCGATGCCGATAAAGTGGGTATACCCTTTCATAACACGACCACCATCACGAAGGTGAAGGCTACCGCCACCGCAAAATAAATCGCGGGTACCCCCAACCAGGCCGGGGGCATATATGCCAGCAAGCTCAACAGGTCCCCACCGGGCGCGGATACCCAATCGAACGGGTAGTTGTAGAGGTTCAAATAGAACAGCAAGGAACCGAAGAGGAAATAACCATTTAAAGCGCCTACCACCCCGCCCAGCACTGCGTCCTGGAAACGTTCGCGCATCACTGCTTCGGAGATGCGGCGCAGCTTGGGGCTCTGATAGCCAAAAAAGGCGAAAGCCATCAGGATCACGGCGCGGGCGATGAACTGGCGGCTATCGCCGCCGGCTTCCAAATAGGGCTTCATGAAAGGAATGAATTCCAGGAAGACGGTGATCACGAAAATCGCCAGGATCAAGCTGAAGGTCACCAACACTTCTTTGGACCACCCGCGCAGGAAGCCGATGAAAGCGAAAACAATAACTAAAACCCAAAACAGCGTGTTTAGTGCGATCATGCCCGATCACTCCTTTGGCGCGCGGCTCCAGCGCGGGCAGCCAGCCCGAGCAGTAATTCGGCGATGCGCGCCGACGCATGGGGCCGCGCCAACGCGGCCATGGCAGTGCTCATCTGCTGCAAACGCGGTTTATTTCGCATCAAGCCAATCAGGGTATCGGCCAGAGAAGCTTGCATCTGCTCGTCCGGCAGAATCAGAGCTGCGCCGCGCTGTTGCAAATAGGCTGAGTTCACGTGTTGCAAATGCCCCTTTAGTGGAATGGGCACCAACACCGCGGGCAGGTTGAAATGCGGCAGCTCGCCCAGCGTTGAAGCGCCAGCCCGGCACAAAGCCAGGTCAGCCGCAGCGAAAGCTGCCCCCATATCGGCATGCAGGTAAGGGAAGCCGTGATAGCGGTTTGCCAACTGGGCAAGTAGGCTGCTGGCGGCTGCGTTCACTTCCTCCCAGTTTCCTTCCCCGGCAATGTGAATAACCTGCATGTGCTCCAATAAAGCAGGCAGGGCAGCCAGGATTGCTTGGTTGATGGAACGCGCTCCCTTGCTGCCGCCAAAGACCAATAAGGTTGGCAGCTCTCTGGTAAGGCCAAAATGCTTGCTGGCCGCGGCGCGAGTCCAGCGGGTGATCTCAGTGCGTAAGGGGTAGCCGGTAGCCTGGACGCGTTCTGGCTGCCGGAAATAAGCGCGGGCTTCCTCGGCCACGATGGCGATCACATCGGCAAAGCGGGCGATCATGCGCAAGGCTAGCCCAGGTTCAAGATCCGGGACGAAGACTAAGGTCGGCACGTGGCGGCCAGCAGCGGCCACCGGGGCAGCCACAAAGCCGCCAGTAAAGAAGAGCACATCCGGCTTGAACTCGGCCAGCAGGCGGCGGGCGGCAAAATAGCCACGCGCCAACAGCCACAAGTTACGTGGCAGTTTGCTGAGACCTACCCATTGCAAACCGGCAGCCGGCAGGCTGCGCACTTGGTAACCGGCGCGGCTCACCAAGTCCTCCTCCATGCCGCCCTCGCCCCCCACCCAGAGCAGGTCCAGGTCTTCATCGCCCAACTCTTGAAGCACGGCGAGCGCGGGATAAACCCCACCCCCGCTCGCCCCCGCGGCCACGAGCAGTCGCATCTAGAAGCCTCTCTTCCTGTTGGTGTTGTGTACGCGCCACGCGCGAAATATTGATCAAGATCCCCAGGCCGGCCAGGGTGGTAACCAGGCTGGAACCGCCAAAGCTCACCAGGGGCAGAGTATTGCCGGCGAAGGGCACCAGGCCCACCATCACCGCCATGTTGATGAAAGCCTCCAAAGTGATCCACAGGGTGACGCCGGCTGCCAGTAGCGAGCCGAACATATCCGGCG
>Ga0209323_10003530_pt1 | contig 10390 bp, 11 predicted proteins | sample Rifsed19ft2_FD_184014 | JGI IMG/M metagenome (GOLD analysis project Ga0209323, IMG submission 184014) | Soil microbial communities from Rifle, Colorado, USA - sediment 19ft 2 (version 2) | ecosystem: Environmental > Terrestrial > Deep subsurface > Rock core/Sediment | place: Rifle, Colorado...
AGTTTTCAATTTCTCTCCTCTTTCTAAAATAATCGGCTCAATTGAAGGGAATCTTTTGATTGTAGGTCCTTCGTAGCCAATATCTTTCCAGGTTTCTTCATTTCTGTAGTAGCCCATGACGGTTAGTGTCTTTAGTGTTTTAAATATAAGCAGCTTGGGACGGAGATTACTTTTCATAAAATCACGTAGAATTTTTTCCCTTTCTTCTAAGCCTAGCGAGGGAAATGTTTTCAACTTCAAGTATAAAAACGGGGAGTATTTAAAAAGAGAAAGTAAGATCTTTACTCCCTGTTTTAAATCAGGAGACATGGATGAAAGATAATTATTTATAAATTCAGGAATTTTAGCTTTGCTAACAGAAAAGGCACCATCTTCAATCTCAAGTATTGCTTCGGCTATGGATTCTATAATTTGCTTGAATTTATCAGATAAAAGAAGATCGCTTTGCATCTTTTTCTTTACTTTATTTAATTCGTTAATAAAGGCTATTTTAATAAAACTCTAGGCTAGAACAAAACTTAAGAATAATCTACAGATATGTTTAAATACAGCAAAATCAAACTGCATAAAATCAAAAAATTATTTCGCTTGTTGGTATAACAGCATTCCTGGGGAGTTAATTGTGCTAAGAGAAGGGTTCAGGCATGAGTGGACAGGTAAGGGAAAAATTAAAATGAGGAAGAATAAAAAGTAAAATCAAGGCCTTCATCATGATTGAGAGATTCTTTTTAAATCTGAAAGAAAGCATGCAAAAACATACACTTAACCTGAAGAAAGGCCGGATTTTTCTTCCCGAATACCTTGGGAGAAATAGGCTTGAAAAGGCATTCAAACCTGTTACTCGTTCGTTGGCTAGGACCTTGAATTTAACATTTGGATATCAAATATTGAACTACTTTCCTACAGAGTATGAAATCGGAAGCAATCAGAGGGTTGATTTCGTCTTCTATGAGAAAGTAAAAGGCAAACAAGCTCCACTTTTCTTTTTAGAATTAGAGTCTCTCGATAGTTCCCAATTATGCCGTTTCAGAGAACATAGAGGTATCAGAGACCAAGATAATATTAACAAACTCTGGTACTACTATGGAACTATAAGCAACTATTACACATTGAAGCAAAAGGTACGCAGGTATTTTGTCTGGTTACTTATTCTACCATACCAGAAAGTTGACTCTTATCCCATATGGGATACACAAAAAGAGTACAATTTTTTTCATCCTTCTTTAAAAAAGTTGGTTTATCAGAATCCTTACCGTTTCTATGACCACCTTATCAAGACCTCGGCAAAAACATTTCTTAAAACAGAACAAAAATTAGGATCAGGAAAAAAATTGGTAGAGTTTCAAGACACGTGTGAGTTAGTGTTTATAACATGTACAATTAAGGAACTTATCCTTTCTAGAGGTATAGATCTCTTTGATCCTCAAGAGGAAAAGAGGGTACAACTAAACTGGTAATAATTAGACAAGTTTTTATTATTCATAGCGGATTTTTTACCTTTAGCTATTAACTTACATTTAATAGCGTCAAGATTAATAGAATTGGTCTAGGAGTCATTTTGATTACATGTCTTCATTACCATATAATTTTATGCCAATGAAACAGATCAGAAATAAAGTCTCTGAACAACATATTATTTTGCTTGGTGATTCTATATTTGATAACATAGCATATATCCCAGGCGGAGAGTCAGATGTCATTACACAGCTAAGATGTAAGCTTCCTCAAGGATGGAAGGCGACACTAAATGCTGTGGATGGAAGTAAGATAGATGACGTAATGAGACAGGTTAAGCAACTCCCACAAGATGCTAGTTTTCTTGTAGTAAGTGTTGGTGGCAATGACGCTCTCAGTCACAGCTACATTTTCAATCAAGGTGCACAGTCTACTGCTGAAGTTTTACTAAACCTTGCATATATACAAGAAGAATTCCAACGTAGTTATCATAGTATGTTAGAAACAGTTCTCAGTTGCAATCTACCAACAGCTATATGTTCAATCTACTATCCCCGACATCCAGACCCCGTTATACAGAGAATGGCTGTAGTTGGACTATCAATATTCAATGACTGTATTATACGTGAAGCGTTTACATCGGGATTACCGTTGATTGACCTAAGATTGATATGTAACGAGGATAAAGATTATGCAAATCCTATTGAACCATCAGTATATGGTGGAGAAAAGATTACAAATGCAATTTTGAAAGTAGTAAAAGAATTTGACTCAAGTAAGACTAGGACTATTGTTTTTACTGAAAAGAAGTAATTTTAATGAAACTGATGTTACTTTAGAGATCATTCCTTACCTATGGCAACATCATCTGGTATTTAGCTTTATCTATAATAGGAAACATTCTGTGGATTTTCATGTTATTAAAAAAAGAGTGTAATAGGTTTGAATCTTTTTTCATATATTCTCATCTAATAGGTGTAAATACACTTAGATAATTAATGGAGGCAAAGATGAGCGGATCAATACTACTTACAGATGAAAATTTCGAGAATGAAGTAACCAGTTCCCAGGTTCCGTTGCTTGTGGACTTTTGGGCTGAATGGTGCGGTCCTTGTAGGACTGTTGGTCCCATTATCGAGGAGATTGCCGAGGAATATAGCGGTAAGTTAAAGGTTGGAAAATTAAACGTAGATGAAAACCAGAAATCAATATATCGTTATGGAATAAGAAGTATTCCCACCCTTATTATCTTCAAAGATGGGAAGCCCCTGAACAAAATCATTGGGGCTTTGCCTAAAGGTCATATTGTAGAGGTCATCGAGGGTGCTCTAAATGGGAACTATGATTAACTTCAAAAAATCCTATAATTGTCATCGCGAGTTTGCGGTTCCCTAACTACCCTCCCTCCTTTATCGCTACCACAGATCCCAGCGAAGCGATTGCGTCTTTCTTGGATCGCTTCGTCACGGAGTTTACCCTGAGCTAAGTCGAAGGGTTCCTCGCAGCAAATGTTATAGGTTTGCTGACGGCAATTAAAAACGAGAAGTGGAAAATCCTGATTTATGTATTAACTTAGAATCAGGGAGTCAAATATGGAAGAGAATCTACATTATATAAAAGTATACAGCGAAGGTGCAGAGAATGGTTTAGGAAATCCCTCAGGTTTTAGAAATGAAGATGAGCAAAGGGCTGAGGGTTTCCTTGATGCCTATTCTCAAGCGGTTATCACCGTGGCTGAGAGAGTAAGCGCTGCCGTTGTTAGTATTAAAACAACCCAAGAGGTAAAGGCTCAGACCCCTAGAGGTATAGTTCCATTTGATATGACCGCAAGTGGCTCAGGGGTTATTATCACACCAGATGGATATATTCTCACAAATAGCCATGTGGTCCATAACACAAAAGGCTTACAAGTATCCTTATCAGATGGACGCGCATTCCCTGCACAAGTTATAGGGGAAGATCCTGATACTGATCTGGCAGTTATAAGAATACCGGCCTCTAATCTATCCCCAGCCGAGCTTGGAGACTCAGACAGACTAAAAGTCGGTCAGCTTGTAATTGCCATTGGCAATCCCTTTGGCTTTCAGGCTACGGTTACTGCAGGTGTTGTAAGCGCAATTGGAAGGGCTATGAGGAATCAGACTGGAAGGTTAATTGAGAATATCATTCAGACCGATGCTGCTTTGAACCCGGGTAACTCTGGCGGCCCTCTTGTGGACAGCCGTGGAAGGGTTGTTGGTATTAATACAGCTATAATTCAATATGCGCAGGGAATCTGTTTTGCTATTCCTATTAATACGGCCCGCTGGGTAGCTGGTCTTCTCATAAAAGAGGGAAAAATTAAAAGGGCCTATTTAGGAATTCTGGGACTGAATAAGCATATGAATAAATTCGAGTTAAGAAGGTATGGTATAAGCAATGCGTCTGGCGTAGAAGTGCATCAGGTAGTAAAAGACAGCCCTGCCGAGCGAGCTGGAATGAACGCCAGGGATGTAATAGTTTCTATCAATGAAAATATAGTGCAGAGTGTGGATGAAATTCACAGATATCTGACTAAAGTAGAGGTAGGAACGAAGCTTAATATCACAGTTCTCCGAAAGGGAAGAAGACTAGAGCTTGGCACACAGGCTGGAGAAGCTGGTTAAATGTGCTCTGCCGGTCTTATAATATTTCAAGAAATACGTAGCGGAAGGCTTTAGCCTTCCACATGTTTTCTATATGGCGACCTTAAGGTCGCCGCTACATCAAGCCATTCGATAAAACTGTAGTAGTAGCGGAGGACTTTAGTCCTCCACATAAATATTATATCCTCCACCCTAACCCTCCCCCTTGACCTCAAGGGGGAGGGTGCGAGGGGTGAAAACGGAATCCCGACCTGTCGTGAGCATGTCGAACGAAGGATTCTGCTACTTCACTGTTGAAGCGTGAAAACCTCCTGGCACACCGCCCCCGGCATCGTGCATTCAAGTGTTGCCTGATTATCAGTGGGATCACATAATCTCAAAGTGCAACTATGACCCGGCTCTCCAAAGATGATAAGGTCTTTCTTAACGGAATTAAACACCTTGGGATCATCAGTCTTTTCAAAGGAAAGGTCCCCAGGGTTTGCACTTGGACCTTGCTCACCAAACCGACTAAGTACCAGATTGCCCACACCTGTAATCGTTCTGATTGAAAATATATTGACACCACAACCACCATCACCTTTATATAAACTACCCGCCATTATCATACAAGCTTGTGGCGTTGGTGAAGGAGAGGGTGATGGGGAAGGTCCAGGGCTAGGTGAGGGAGATGGCTGTGGCGTTGGAGTCGGTGTTACAGCGGCGCAAGTGACACCTTTTGGAAAAGTAAGTTTTGTGCCAAGCAATTCAATGTCCGTTTCCCCGAGACCAGGTTTTCGAAATCGGAGGACGATATTTATAATGCTAATAGTAACTCTATAAAGACCTGTCCCTTCTGGAGAACAAATGTAAGGGAAGGAATCCTGATTAAGTTGCTGATTGTCATCGTCTATTATGCTAGGTATATGTGGAAGTGGAATAGAGTTAAACTGTGGGGTTACTGGAGGGTTAGAGCGATCAAAATATCCAGCACTTAGGAAAGTATGTGGCTTACTAACTACCACTGTTGCAACAGCATTAAAAGAACCGCCGACTGGTAAGCTATCAGGTACGCCGTTAATTACGCCGGTAACGAGAGAGTCTTGTGTCACCAAAGGCGAAAAATGACTGAGTTCTCCTGAAGTTGTAGTTATGATTGTGTCTCCGTTAACCTCCTGTGTCAGATTGTCGAGAACCTCAAGCTGACCGTTAGAAGACGTAATAAGTACCACAAGGTCGGTTTCAAGGCTTCCGTCATCCTGCACTGGCTCTTCGTCGAGCATCAGGGTTGCTGTTACGGGTACAGCAAACTCGATTCCATCTGGCTCAAGCAAATAAGCAAACTCCGGGCCTAGCCCGCTAAACTCAGGCGGAAGGTCTTCGGGATCAATCCTTCTAATTGTGATTTCTGTGTCTTCAGACAATGCGCCCGGAGGAAACGTAAGCGTCAGCTTTCCGTCCGCGCTCGTGATTTCGCCGCCTTCGGGACCTATTGTGGCGGTTGAGCTACCCCCCCCCATGATTACAAGTAAGAAATAGGAAAAAACAGAAAATACTTAAGCCTAAGATTGATAGTTTCTTCATGGCTCGCATCCCCCTTTAAGAGAGTTTGTTCCCTTCATTTCTTGTGGAAACCCGAAGGTTTCCTCTACATTCTTTCTCTGTGGCGACCTAAAGGTCGCCGCTACATCTTCAATCATTCATAACCGATTCCAAATGTAGCGGAGGACTTTAGTCCTCCAAATGTTATGGAAACCTACAAATTTCCCATACCCTGCTGCCATTATGGCAAAATATAAAGGTAATGTCAACCTTAAATTTAAAAAATTAAAAAATGTACTTGACAAAGATAAAATAGGTGTATATACTCCTATTACCAGAAACAAAAATAGGTGGTTTCAGACATGAAGAATTAGAGGAGTTAAGCCAATGTCTCGTGAGATAGAAATGTCAGAATTAGCCGGGTGTGCGAACTGTGCATGTTTTAACCTACGAAAAGCCGCCCGTGCAATTACTCAACTTTATGAAGAGATACTTCGTCCAACCGGTCTCAGAGCAACGCAGTTTTCACTTCTTGTGGCAACCAGCCTTTTTGGACCTATTACAGTAACTCGCCTTGCCGAAATGGGTGTAATTGACAGAACTACATTAACACGCAATTTTAAACCCCTTGTAAAACGGGGGTACATAGAGGTTGTGCTAGGTGAAGACCGTCGGACTCGAGTTGTAAGCTTGACCGGACGTGGTAGAGAAGTTTTAAGAAAGGCACTTCCGCTCTGGAAAAAGGCTCAAGCCCGTGTTGTAAAAGAATTAGGTCAGGAGCGATGGAGTTCTCTACAATCCAATCTGCGGGAAGTAGTATCGCTCGCTCATAAGAGTTAAATTTTTTTGATTATAAAGGTGTATATACACTAAAAAGGAGGATTAGACATGAAAGACAAAGCTAGATTTACAAATAAGGTTGTAATCATCACAGGAGCATCAAGCGGGATTGGTCACGCCACTGCCTTAGCTTTTGCCCGTGAGGGTGCAATAACAATCCTGGCTTCACGTTCACTAGAGAATCTCCAAAAATTGGCGGATGAAATACGCAACTTTAATCCCAATGTTTCAGTTGTTGCCACCGATGTTTCATTACAGGATAGCGTCCATAACATGGTAGAAAATGTTATGGCACAGTATGGGAGGGTTGATATCCTTTTTAATAATGCAGGAAGTGCATTTGTAGGTCCGATCAATCATGAAAAATTTGTTGAAGACACTAAAAAGATGATGGATGTTGATTTCTTTGGAACTGTATATTGCACGAAGGAAGTTTTACCTATAATGAAAAAGCAAGGCTCTGGTCATATCATTAACATGTCTTCAGTTGTAGGCAGGAAGGCTTTTCCACATTTTGGTGGATACTCAGCCAGCATGCATGCTATCTCTGGGTTTACCGACGCGCTAAGGCAGGAACTACATGGAAGTGGAATAGATGTTTCAATTATTCACCCGGCATTAACTCAAACACCTCTACTTGAACATGTTAATCCTGAGGAAATGCCTCCTCCCTTCAAGAGATTTACGCCAATATCCGCAGAATCCGTTGCCGGAGCTGTGTTAAGAGGAGTACATAAAAAGCAATATAGGATTATCGTACCATTTCAACCTAAAATGTTGCTTCTGGCCGATGCTATATCTCCACATCTTGGAGACCTGATAGTAAGTTCGATGCCGAATAGAGTGTTCGCTTCTTTGATCGGGATTTATAGTGGAAAAGTATATGAACACAATAAAACTTACTGATTCGGTAAACATTAACCACGAATTGACGCAAATGAGCACGAATGAAAATAAGCAGGATAAACGATACACGATGCGAGTCTTCGTCGTGGCTCAGTCGAATGAAGCAGGATACAGGATGGAAGTAAAAACCTTCATGAATCGTGCATCATGCATCATGAATCATGGAAAAAGAATGAGGAAAGTTCTTGAAAAAACACGGGGAAAATTCAAACCAACTCTTTGAGAAGCTGGTAGGAAGATTTTCTGAATTGCCGGAGATAGAGAAAAATCGCATGTTTGGATATGAGAGCTTTTTTACACATGGTAGATGTTTCGGTGGAATTAGACCCTTGGGTACTGAAACCTCAGTCGTGCTTAGGCTATCCCACAATGATTAGACAAAAGCAGTTAAAAACCCATCTCTGTTTTCCCCTTTTCGAAATACAAAGGATTGGGTCGAGTGCAAAGCGACTTCACCAAAGGATGTTATTAAGCTTATGCCTTGGATTGAGCTTTCTTACTCTTATGCTCGGATTGGTGATTAGTTGATAGTCGATAGCCTTTAGTCGAACGACTAACGACTAATGGCTAATTGTTAAGGAGGAAATAGCATGGAACGAATTAAACCTACAAAAGCAATCGTAGCTGGCATCCTAGGTGGTATGGCAGCTAGTTTAGTGGTTTTAATACTATTTAGGCTTATTGGATTTGAGTACTGGGGAATTCTTACAAACCCTGAATACCAGAGCCCAAAGCTACTTAAGGTATGGACTGAGATTGAGCCTATTCCCCTTGCCGTTAATAATCCTGGCATCATTACCCTTGGATTCGTAATTCTTTCCATTCTCCATGCTTTTGTATTTGCCATAATACGACAGGGAATTCCGGGTGAGGGTTTGAAAAAGGGGATAATCTTTGGGCTAATAATATGGCTATTTAGCTATGTATTCTTTGAGTTCTTCACACCTTGGAATATGTTTGGAGAGCCGTTGTCTCTTGTGGGACTTGAGCTCCTCTTTTGGATAGGAGTGGCTCTCTCTGAGGGGATTGTAATAGCAAAGGTTTATAATGTGGATTCGATGTAAGTATATAACTGTAGCGGAATCCTTTAGGATTCCATTCCCGATCAAGTCATTCAGGGATGGCACTGATGAAGATCTAAAGACCTCCGCTACATTTAATATTTCAATCTTGAAAAGTTATACCAAGCTCATTTTATAGAAGAAACAGAAAATGTTAAAGCTTGAGGAACATCCAACAGTAAGACGATACAACGAAAAGCTTAGGATGGATGCTAGGCCATCACCGCAACCCAAACTTGATGCAGAGTGGCTACGCACGCTTTGTTTGGAAGCGGGCGCGGACGATGTAGGTTTCGTAGAAATTAACCGACCGGAAATAGCAAACGAAAGGGAGGATATATTGACTCTCTTTCCCTATACCAAGACGCTTGTGAGTTTTGTATGTCGAATGAATCGTGAGCCAATTCGCAGCCCGGCGCGCTCGGTAGCGAATCTCGAGTTTCACAAAACTGGGGATGAGGTGAACGAGGTTGCTCGAAATATAGTCGCCGCACTAGAAGAGAGAGGAATTCGGGCAACGAACCCGGCTATGGGGTTTCCCATGGAGATGGATCGCTTTCCCGGAAAGATCTGGGTGGTCTCTCATAAACCGGTTGCTGTATCCGCCGGACTCGGTAAAATGGGGATCCATCGTAATGTGATTCATCCAAAATTTGGGAACTTTATTCTCCTCGGAACAATTCTAATGGACGCGGAGGTGACTGAGTATGACAAGCCGATCGATTATAACCCGTGTCTTGAGTGCAAGTTATGTGTGGCTGCCTGCCCTACTGGAGCCATCGGACAAGATGGTTACTTCAATTTCTCAGCGTGTTACACGCACAACTATCGTGAGTTCATGGGAGGATTCACAGACTGGGTTGAGAAGATCGCTGAGAGCAAAGATGCGCTGGATTATCGTAAAAAAGTGACTGATTCCGAATCAGCGTCTATGTGGCAGAGCCTCTCATTCGGCGCTAATTACAAAGCTGCCTACTGCATGGCAGTGTGCCCCGCGGGAGAGGATGTAATTGGGCCATTTCTCGATGACCGAAAGACATACCTAAAGGACGTCGTGAGACCCTTACAAGATAAAAAAGAAACTGTGTATGTCGTTCCCAATTCCGATGCCGAAGCGGATGTAGAGCGTCGATTTCCTCACAAGACAACCAAACGAGTTTCTAATGGGCTCCGGTCTAACTCAATAAGAGGATTTTTACGAGGGCTCCCGTTTGTGTTTCAAAGGGATCAATCAAAAGGGCTTGATGCAATATACCACTTCACGTTCACTGGCGATGAATCATGCGATGCAACCGTTGTCATTCAGAACAAGACAATACAGGTTCACGATGGGTACGTTGGAACTGCTGACCTTCATGTCACAGCCGACAGCCGCACCTGGCTTAAATTCTTGATGAAGGAACGAAACCTCGTATGGGCGTTGATCAGTAGAAAAATTCGAATCAAGGGATCCCCTCGCCTACTCAAAGCTTTCGGAAAGTGTTTTCCATCGTAAGGAAAAGTCCGGAATGTTATAAATGATTCCTTTGTTTATGGGTTACGTTACATCTTTTTTATATCAGTTGGTCTGTCTCGGCCTAGATGAGCACTTTTATTGTTTGGCTAACAATTCAGAAGAAAATATCCTATCATAATTAATAATAAGTCGGTGCATCTTTTTCTGAAATTCTTATAGTTATAATACAAATTTATGAGAAGTATAATCACGAGAGATCAAATTTTTTATTGTTTTATAATAATCAATTATTATATTATTCATGCTAAAATCATCTGAAAATAAGAAATCCAAAGATACAGATTTTGATTGGCGTTATCGGGCTGTTACTACGGTTGCAAAAGATTGGAAAAATCCTTGGACAGGTTCTTTGTGGGAAAAAGGTGATGTTATTTATGCTGTTGCTGAAGTATCCTATAAAAGAGGTAGTGTTAGTTTCCCAGTCCCTGATACAACGGCTATGTTTTTAAATCTGTCCTATGAGTTAT
>Ga0209323_10003535_pt1 | contig 10385 bp, 6 predicted proteins | sample Rifsed19ft2_FD_184014 | JGI IMG/M metagenome (GOLD analysis project Ga0209323, IMG submission 184014) | Soil microbial communities from Rifle, Colorado, USA - sediment 19ft 2 (version 2) | ecosystem: Environmental > Terrestrial > Deep subsurface > Rock core/Sediment | place: Rifle, Colorado...
ATTTTAATCGCCTCCATGCCGGCGCCGTAACAGGCCGATCTACAAATCGCTTATTTACCGCCGCGGCTTTTCAGCCAGGCGGTTATTTTTTCCACCGGCCAGGTATTGATCACCTTATCCGGCGCCACCCAGGCGCGGCGCGCAACCGATACGCCGTATTCGCGCAGATCCAGGTCAGCAGGTGAGTGGGCGTCGGTGTTGATGGTAAGCGGAATGCCCATTTCAGCTGCCCGCCGGGCATAAACTTCATCCAGGTCGAGGCGGGCAGGATTGGCGTTGATTTCCAGCGCCAGACCGTGCTCTTTGGCAGTGGTCAACACAGCCTCCATGTCGAGGTCGGCGCCTTCGCGATTAGGCAGAAGCCGTCCGGTGGGATGCCCGATGATATCGACATGCGGGTTGCGCATCACATTCAGCAGGCGTTCGGTGATTTCCTTGGGCGGCTGGCGCAGGCTCACATGCAGGCTGGCGATGACGATATCCAGCTGCGCCAGCACCTCATCCGGGTAGTCCAGGCTGCCGTCCGCTTTAATTTCAACTTCCGTGCCCTGCAGCAGGCGGATGCGGTTGCCCATTTCTTTCTGCACCTGGTCGATTTCTGTTCGCTGTTTGATCAGATCATCCGCTTTGAGCCCGCCGGCGATGCCAAGCGAAGCGCTGTGGTCGGTGATCGCCAGCAGGGTTAATCCGCGCTTGTGCGCTGCTTCAGCCATCTCGCGGATCGAGCTGATGCCGTCGCTCCAGGTGCTGTGACTGTGCAGTTCAGAGTTGAAATCGCCGGTGTTGAGCAGTACCGGCAGCTTTCCAGCCTGGGCCGCCTGAATTTCGCCGCGGTCCTCGCGCAATTCCGGTGCAATCCAGGGCAATCCGAGAGCTTTATAGAGTGTTTCTTCGTCCGCGTAACTGACCAGTTTGCCGTCGGAGCTGGTCAATCCGCGCTCCGATAGCGACCAGCCTTGTTTGAGCGATAGTTCGCGCAGGCGTACGTTGTGATCTTTCGAGCCGGTGGCATATTGCAGCAGGCTGCCGAAATTCGCCGGCGGCTGCACCCACAGCTGCAGCTTGAGCCCGCTCTTTAACTCGATGCTGGATTTGTTCTCCCCCTGTCCCAGCACCCGCTCCACCTCAGGATGGCTGGTGAAAGCTGCCATCAGGGCCCCCGAATCGTTACAGGCTGCCACCAGATCCAAATCGCCAATGGTTGACCGCCAGCGGCGTAGACTGCCGGCAAACTCGGCCTGTTCCACGCAGGACTGTGACCGCATCCACTCGATCCAGCGCAAGCCAATCGGGCGGGCGACGCCCAGCGTCATACGGTGCGAGCGGCGGCGCAATGCCGCGATCCCTTCCAGAATGCGCTGCTCGGATTTTTCACCCATGCCTGGCAGGCTGCGCAGTTGGCGTTCCTGGGCGGCTGTTTCCAATTCGTTCAAGGAGGTGATGCCAGCTTGTTTCCAGAACAACGCCACCTTTTTAGGGCCGACATCCGGCACTTCCAGGATCTCCAGCAGCGAGGTGGGCACCTCGGCTTCCAGATTTTCCAGAAAACGCAGCGAGCCAGTATCCAGCAGTTCGCTGATCTTCTCCGCGATGGCTTTGCCGACGCCGGGAATGCTGGTCAACGGTTGAGTGGCGCGGTACGCCTCGGCTTCCTGCCCGAGAATGCGCAGACTCTCGGCAGCCCGGCGATACGCCAGTGTGACGTACACCACCTCGCCCTTGATTTCCAATAAATTGGCGATTTTTTCGAAAGTTTGAGCCAGTTCCACATTGTTCATAGGCGTATTATACTTCTCGCTGATTTTAAAATCCTGTGCCCCCTCCGAGGATGCCATGCCTTTGCTGGATGAACTGGTACGCCCAACTTTGCTGGTCAACGCCAAAATTTCCCGACAGAACATCGCTTTTATGGCCAATAAAGCGCTCCTGCAGGGCATTCGCTTTCGGCCGCATTTCAAAACACACCAATCAGCGGCAGTGGGCGAATGGTTTCGCGAAGTAGGGGTGACCGCAATAACCGTTTCATCCGTGGATATGGCGCTTTACTTTGCTGACCACGGTTGGGATGATATCACCATCGCCTTTCCGGTCAATATCCGCCAGATGCGTGCCATCAATTCTCTGGCTGGGCGTATTCGATTGGGATTATTGGTGGAATCGCTTGAAAGTGCCCGGCATCTGCAGAACGAACTGGAATCCCCGGTGGATATCTGGCTCAAAATTGATAGCGGCAGCGGCCGCACCGGCCTGGCCTGGGATGACGCTGAAGCGATTTCAAGCCTGGCACTTACCGTCAGCCAGAGCGAGAAAACCCGTCTGCGCGGGCTGTTAACCCATGCCGGCGGAACCTACAATTCAGCTTCACCGGATGAAATTTGCCAGCGCTATCACGATAGTGTGATGCGCATGACCAATCTGCGCTCCGAGTTATGGGCTAATTCCCATGGGCTGCTGGAAGTTTCGGTGGGAGACACGCCGGGCTGCACGCTATGCTCAGACCTGGGTCAGGTCGATGAGATCCGTCCCGGCAATTTCGTTTTTTACGACGGACAGATGCTGCACCTGGGAGTCTGCACGCCGCAGCAAGTGGCAGCGGTACTGGTTTGCCCGGTGGTGGCGCTGCACCCGCAGCGCGGCGAGGTGGTGGTCTACGGCGGTGCGATCCATCTTTCCAAAGATGTCGTCGTGGAAAATGGCCGTCCGCATTATGGCTATATCGTCCGCTTGCATCCCAATGGCGAGTGGTCCGCGCCTTTGACCGATGCCCGCGTATCCCGCCTGTCGCAGGAACACGGCATCATCTCGCTGCCGCCTGCCGAACTGGACCAACTGCACGGTGGGGATTGGCTGGGCGTCATTCCAGCGCACATTTGCCTGACGGTTGCCGCTTTAGGCGAGTATTACACCCTCGACGGCACCCGCATCACAACATAAAGCTCAGCGGTACCGGTGTAAATAACAGAACGAAAAGCACCAGCGCCAGAATCGCCATTAATTTACGCCGACCGTCCAGTTGTGTGATGGTATCCAACGGCTCAGCATACACACGCCCAAGCACGAAAATGAGCGCCGCCCACAGCCACCAACCGGTCCACACAAACCCGAGCACCACCAGCGCCGCCAGCACAATGGGCAGCAGCCGTCTGACGCCCTTGCGACCAAGCAATGTGTAAATCATATGCCCGCCGTCCAGTTGACCCGCCGGGATTAAGTTCAAGGCAGTAATCAATAACCCGCCCCAGCCGGCCCAGGCGACTGGATCGAGTGAAACATCCATGCCGCCGTATGGCAGCGGCTGCCCGGTGAAGAAGTACCGCAGCCAATACACCGCTGGTGATAATCCATCAAAACTGACTGGCGCGGGCAGCAGTTGGCCAAAAATGGTGTATTTGGCCAGTAAATAAACAATGGAATTGCCCTCCAGCTGTGTCTGTGCCACGCCGTTGGCAGCGGCAGCAGCCGGCAGCTGAGTAAGCGGCGACATGGACAGGCCGATCAGCAGCACCGGTATGGCAACCAATAATCCAGCCAAAGGACCGGCGATGCCAATATCCAGTAATATGCGCCGGTTGCGCGGCACTTCTTTCATATTGATGAAGGCGCCCATGGTGCCGAACGGGCTGAAGGGGAAGGGCAGTGGAATAAAATACGGCAGCGTGACATGCACCTTATGGTACCGTCCGGCCAGGTAGTGGCCAAACTCATGCGCCCCCAGGATGCCCAGCATGCTCACGGTGAAAGGCCAGCCTTTAACCACGAACTGCACCAGGTTTTCCCACCAATTGCTGGAAAGTTCGGTGACGCTCATCATTCCGCCGGTAAACCACACCGAAACCAGCGTAAGAATGAAGAACAGTAGATTGACCCGCGGATTGGATGGGCTAGGGCTGGCGACCCGGTTGACCAGCAGCACGCTGTGCCGGTTTTCATCCATGCGAAATATAGGGGTCAGTCCCAGGGGTTTGACCAATTCGTTTAGTTGATCGTACGCGGCAGCTGAATCATCCGAGTATAGCTGTCCGCGGTAGCGTACCAGGTAACCCGCACGTTCATCCCCGGGTGTAACATCTTCAATGGCTAAAATTTTTCGAACCGCGGCTTCAGCGCGCTCCAGGGTCATGCCGGAATTATCCATGATGATTTCCTCGTAAAGGTCATGTAACGGTAAGGCGGGAATGGATGGGAGTCGAACCCACCACGGACCGCAACGCGGCCCGCCACCGGTTTTGAAGACCGGGGAGCCCACCGGAACTCAACCACTCCCACGGATAAGCATACTCCAGGCGCAACTTTTCGTCAACGAAGGCGGCTTTACTATTGCAACGGGTTGCCAATCGTCCAGGTCAACCCGGCCCCCAGGTCGAGACTCACCGATTCCTGCAGCGGGTTGTGGGCGCAATCCTCCGCCCGCAAGCGATAACTGCCTGCTGGAACGTAAAAGATGCGCACGTCCCCCGGTAGAATACTTTCGACATTGCCAAGCTGGTCGGCGCCCCAATCGCCTTCGGTTTGATTGGAGATGTACAGGTAACACACTTCCCTGCTGGCTGCATTATCAATGGTGACCGGCACCGAGTCCGCCCCGCCGATTTGAATGCGGGTATCGGCAGCGATTTGCGCACTCGAATGGATCGTGACGCCGTCGCAGTTGCGCACCAAAACGTCATACACCCCCGCCTGGAGTGGAATGGCGCGCTCTTCGCCGGATAAAATTTGTGTCCCCTCGGGCAGCAGGCTGGCGCCCCATTCATTGCTTTCTTCGCCGGAGGCGTACACCTCGCAGATGGCAGCCGGAGTCTGGTTGGCAATCGTCAGGTTGACCGCCGGACCGCTCACAGAAATGGCTGAACAAGCTGCCAGGTTCAGGCTAAGTATCAAGCTGATGATGAAGAAAAAACGTTTCCCAGGATGCCCGCTTTGATCGTTCACTAGATAGATTTTAGCCCAAAACTGGGTCATAGATGCCAAAGCCCCACGAATAGATACGCCCGTGAGTTAACAGGATTATCTGATCCAGAATCGTCATTCTGCTCTTGTCATCTCATTGGACAGGACGATCCTAACCCCCAGACCTGCTGACCTCGCCGATTCACGCACCGCTGTTACCATGATGAAGTCATCTTGGCGGAGCGCTTTTAGCGCTCGGAGGAGCTTGACCCCCCTTGTTTCAGAAAATTGCCGGCAGCAATACCGCCAGCAGCGGCCGAATCAACACCGAAAACTGCCCGGCGGCTATGCCGATCAATATGCCGGCCAAAATGTCCGAAAGATAGTGCATCCCCGTCATCACGCGCGATAGGCTGACCAACACTGCCCATATCACCATGGCGACCGCGGTCCACACGGGTCCGATCAAAACAGCAATGACCGCCAGCATGCTGGCACGGGCTGCGTGCCCGGAGGGGAAAGAATGCGGGTCGGTGTTGCGGTAGATCGCACCCCATTCCCCCGGCGGTCTGCTGCGGCGCACGGTGAACTTAATCAGCATCACAACGGCTGCCAGACCCAGAATCGCGGCGATCAAAAAAAAGGCTAATTTGCGCCAGTCCGGCCAAAATACCGCTGCCAGGATCAATCCCGCCAGCCAAAACCACGAATCGCCGGAATGGGCAAAAAAGGTGACGAGTTTCCACCACGCCGATTCGCCATGGTCCATTCGCACCCATTTTGAAAATCTTATGTCAATCGCGTCGATTTTTTCGAACATTAAACTGCCGCTAAACTGAATTTTTCCTCACCCCGCGAGAGTATATCGTTAACCCCTGGAATCAGCCAGCAGTTTTGTCGGGTTTCAGGGCTGGTCACGGGGTGGAGCGATGTGTACTGTAAGGGCGAGGCAAGAAAGGGATGGCTGGTTGCCCAAGGCGACTTAAGCCTCGCCCGGTTTGAGATGACCGATCCTGGGCGAGGCTTAAGAAACGATTGTTCGCATGTGGATTGTTTCTGCCTCGCCCTTACATGATTACACCGAGCGTCTATTTTTGCTTCGCCTTGCAGACGAGGTAACATCATTTTTTAGCCATCGGGTTTAGGGATGCAAAGTTAAGGGTCCGGCAGGTTGGATTTAGGGCGATGGAACAATGCCAATTTCCACGGCACCTTTGCAGCCCGAAATTCGACATCTCCAGCGGAACGTTATGCTTTCCTTCAACGTCTTAATCCTTGCACCTGCACCTGTTCAGTTAACAGGGTTGCAAAATTGTGGTTTAATCACTGTTACCATCTCCGTAGTCAACAATTGGCAGGTGCAGAGGAGTTCCCCTGATGAAATCCGTCTCTGATGCGAGCCGTGCCCCTCGAAAGCTATTGGCAGCCTTCTCCATATTACTGGCGGTCACACTGGCATGTAATTTGCCATTTATGCCTACTCCAGCGCCCGGGCCTGAAAATGCCACTGCGACGCCGGAAGCCAAGACCATCCAGACCGAGTCTTTACCGCCGGTGGTGGTAGAGACCTCGCCGCTGCCATCCGGAATGCTGCCGCTCTCCGGCGCTGTGACCCTGATCTTTGACCAGCCCATGGACCAGGAATCGGTTGAAGGCAGTGTCAAAGTCGAGCCGGCGTTGCCGGGCAGCTTTGAATGGACCGGCGACTCGTCGGTCAGTTTTATCCCGGATCAACCGCTGCCGCCTGAGACCGTACTGACAGTCACCGTGGCGGATACAGCCAAAAGCGCCGACGGCACGAACCTGCTGCGCACTGCCAGTTTCAATTTTCAGACCGCTGGCGCGCTGCGCGCCACTGAAATCTTGCCCAAACCCGGTACCGCCAATGCTAATCCGTCTTCGACCGTGGCGGTTTCCTTCAACCAACCGGTTGTGGCCCTGGGGGAAGCTGATGCCCCGCAAGCCTTCACCCTCGACCCGCAAGTGGACGGTTCCGGCAGCTGGTTGAATACCAGCACCTATATTTTCCAGGCGGATCCAGCCCTGGGCGGCGGGGTGCAGTACCGGGTCCGCTTGAATCCAGAACTGACCAGCCTGGCAGGCGCCACTCTGGATGATCAGGACGCGCTGGAATGGGAATTCACAACCACCCCGCCGGCGCTGCTCACAGTTGAACCGCGCGGTGCGACCACGATTTTGCTGGATAAAAGCTTTATTCTGACTTTCAACCAGCCCATGGACGCCGCCAGCGTCGAGGCGAGCTTCACCTTTACCGATGCGGTCGGCACTGCCGTGCCGGGTGCTCTCACCTGGTCAGAAAATGATTCAGTCGCCGAATTCATTCCGTCTGAGCCGCTCAAACGCGGATTCAGCTACTTCATGCAGCTCACGAACGCTGCCCGTTCTATGGGCGGCACTGAACTGCCGATTTCGACCCGTGTGCAATACCAGACTATCGGCGAATTTACAGTCGAATCCACCGAACCCGCGGCTGGGAGTTCGCTCTCCACCTATACCGGGTTTGGTAACGTTATTATCAACTTCAACGCACCGCTGGCAGAGGGGCAGGATTTGAGCCAGTTGGTTCGCCTGGAGCCGGAGCCGGGTAATTTTGCCATTCAGGCTACGCAGGAACGGCAAGGTTTATACCTTTCGGGCTCATTTCTGGAAGGCACCAGCTACAGGCTGACCTTAAGCGCTGATCTGAAGGACCGCTGGGACAGCCTGCTCGGAACGCCGTACACGCTCAATTTCAGGGTGGCTGCTTCGGAGCCAACCCTGCAAATTCCCATGCTGTCTGCCAGCAGCCGCACCATGTTCACCGTTCCCGGCGGTTCAGTCCTGCCGGGATTTGCGGTAAACCTGTCCACCCTCAGTCTGGCGCGTAAAACTTTAAGCCTGCAGGAATTTCTGGATACGTATTTTTACACACTGGATGTGGATGCTTTCAATGATCTGGAACAGTGGGATCAACCCCTGACCCTCCCACCGAACACCAGTCAGGGCGTTGAAATCGACCTGACTCCCGGCGAAAATCCGCTCGCCAGTGGCTTATATCTATATCGAATCGATTCGCCAGAGCTGAATGCGCGCAATACAACTCCGAATTTTGCTCTGGTGGTCAGCCCGCTGCAAGTGACCATCAAAGAATCGGCGGAAGAAGCCTTTATCTGGGTGACCGACCTGCGCACCGGTCTGCCGGTGTCGAATCTTCCAGTCGCCATATACACTACTAACGTCAAACCCTGGAGCGAGGGCACTACCGGTGAGGACGGCGTCGTTCGTCTGGCGGTGGATCCGGACCGGGAATACTATCCCGGCATGGTCGTGGTTGCCGGCGATCCAGCAAGCGGAAATTTTGGCATCGGAGCAACCAATTGGTCCGATGGTATTTCTCCCTGGCAAATGGGCGTCTCCGCCTCGATTAGCCAACTGCACACGAAGGCCTATCTTTATTCAGACCGGCCGATTTACCGCCCTGGTCAGACCATTTACTTCCGTGCGGTCCTGCGTGAAATGGGAGATGCCCGCTACACCCCAACCACCCTGGAAAACGTGGAATTCAGGCTGCTTGGGGATTACAACATTGACACCGGCGAACCGACCGTGATCGATTCGGTGAAATTACAGGTTTCGCCGTACGGCACGGTCAATGGCGAATTTGCTCTTCCGGAAGATGTACCGCCCGGAAATTACACTATTCAGTTGACCGACACCAGCGCCTGGCTCAACCTGCAGGTGGCGGAATATCGCAAACCCGAAATCGATGTGTCGGTGGATTTCTCAACAGTCGAGTACCGCGGCGGTGAAGACATCCAGGCGCAGATCAGCGCCAATTATTACTTCGGCGGCGCTGTGAATGGTGTGGAAGTGCGCTGGACTTTGTTTGCGCAAAATAATTATTTCAATATCCCCGGTGGTTTCACCACCGGCAAAGTGGACACCCGCTGGCTCTTTCCCTCTGGCTTCGGCATGCCCGGCTTCGGTTTTGGCACGTTTTTGAAGAGTGGCAGCGGCACGACTGGACCGGACGGTTCTCTCGAACTGACGTTCACAGCTGCTAACCTGGCAGAGCTGGTCGACCTGGAAATCCCCAACACGTTGATTTTGCAGGTGGAGGTAGTGGATGAGAGCGGGCAGATCGTAGCGAAACGCGGCACAACCCGGCTGCACCCCGACGATTTTTACATTGGACTACAGCCGGAATCCTGGCTGGCGCAGGCAGGCGAGACCCTCGGTTTCACCGTGCAAACCAGCGACTGGCAGGCTGCCCCGCTGGGCGGCAAAGATTTGACCGCAGTTTTCCAGCGAGTCGAATGGGTGCAGGACTGGAGCAACGTCCAGACCGGTGCGGTGACCTTCGAGGAACAATTGACCGAAATCGGTTCGGTCAACTTGACGACGGATGCCAATGGTCTGGCGCGCATCGAATTCGCCATCGATTCTGCCGGCTCCTACCGCCTGGACGTGCGCGGCGGGCAGGCGTTGTCGCAGGTGATGGTCTGGGCCGGCGGACCCAGTGCTGTGCCGTGGCCTAACTTGCCGGATCAGCATATTCGCCTGCAAAGCGGACAGGAATCTTACAAGCCTGGCGACACCGCCAAAATTTTTATTCCTAATCCATTCCCGCAGGGCGCTCTGGCACTGGTGACCATCGAGCGGCGCGGTGTGCTGCGTTCACAGGTGACCGAAATTCAAGGGACCAGCGCCACGGTTGAGTTGGAACTCCTGCCGGAAGATGCTCCCAATGTGTATGTTTCGGTGCTGCTGCTCAGCCAGGCAGACCTTGCCCAACCGGATTTCCGTGTGGGTTACCTTGAATTGCAGGTCGATGCGGCTGCCTTGCTGCTCGACGTTCAATTGACTGCCGCGGAATCCACCCTGGCGCCCGGTCAAACCGCACAATTTGACGTTTCCGTTCATGACTCGGCCGGAAAACCCGTGCAAGGCGAGTTTTCGCTGGCGGTCGTGGATAAGGCCATTTTCGCTCTGGCAGATCCCAATGCCGAGGATATCGTTTCCACTTTTTACGGCACGCAGCTGCTGGGAGTCTTGACCAGCACCAGCCTGGCTGCCTACACCGGTCGCATTGTCACGGTTGAGCCAGGAATGGGCGGCGGGGGCGGCGGCGGCGACCAGGCGCAGGTGCCATTGCTGCGCAGCGACTTCCGCGATACAGCCTATTGGAGCGGCAGTTTCGAAACCGACGCCAACGGCAAGGCGGTGATCGAATTCCCGCTGCCGGATAACCTGACGACCTGGATAGCCCTGGTGCGGGGGCTTACCCGTGACACGCAGGTGGGCGAAGCGGTGGCTGAACTGGTGGTCACCAAGGACTTGATCATCCGCCCGGTGACGCCGCGCTTTTTCGTTGCCGGCGACCGCGTGCAGCTGGGCGCGGTGATCAACAACAACACCTCGCAGTCGCTGGACATTAACGTTGATCTGCAGTCTTCCGGAATCACCCTGGAGGATCCAGCCGCTGCATCGCAGGCTGT
>Ga0209323_10003536_pt1 | contig 10385 bp, 8 predicted proteins | sample Rifsed19ft2_FD_184014 | JGI IMG/M metagenome (GOLD analysis project Ga0209323, IMG submission 184014) | Soil microbial communities from Rifle, Colorado, USA - sediment 19ft 2 (version 2) | ecosystem: Environmental > Terrestrial > Deep subsurface > Rock core/Sediment | place: Rifle, Colorado...
TTTTTCTTCTCCAGAGCCTCTCCCCTTATCTTTTCTTCACAGGCATGGCATATGGTGGCCTCTGATGGCTTGCCGCAGATGGTGCATACATGCTTTTTCTCTTTTTTCTCTTCCATAGTCTCTCCTTTTTATATTCTGATGACACAGATTTTGAAAAGCGATTACACGGATTTGCATTTTTAATCTGTGTAATCTGCCCTTTATAATCAGTGTAATCGTATTTTCATTTTTTTATTACAGCAGATGGGCTGTAAATTCTCAGGGCTGCCCTTAATTAGTATAAGTTCGCTGAAACATACAGAGCAGAAATATACTGTATTTATTTCTTTAAGCAGAACCATTTCAGTATTACAACATATCGGTTTTAGTTTTCCCATGCTGCCTTTTATTACAGAAAGTTCAGCGCCGCAGACCGGGCATCTGTAAACACTGCCCAGGGTGTTTCTATCGGATTTCATCCGGCTTCTCCACCAGAACCATTGGTTTCCCGCAGCACCCGGGCTCCATGACGCCGATACCGCCTTTTGTAACCATTACCATTGTTCCGCACATGGTACAGTGGTATGCCTTGCCCACATGGATGGTCCATTCCTCTGTCCATTCGTCCACGGACCATTCACTGCCGGGAAATTCCGCTTCTTCTGCCATATGTCCCCCAGATGCAGATTATAGGTGATATAGGGGCTGTTGAAAAACTCTCTTTATGTCATTCCCGAAGTTTTTATCGGGAATCCAGTGTCTGTAAAATCAATATGTTATGGATTCCCGCTTTCGCGGGAATGACAACTTGGTGCGTAAATACATACTTTTTCAACAGCCCCATATAGACTGGAAACGTTGTTTTCTTTTCAGAGTGTATATTTCAGGTCTTTGAAACTAAAACCTTTAAGCAAAGGGGCTTCAACGCCCTTATGCTGGATAAGAACTTTGAAATCGTCACCCATGCCGCCGGGGAGCATTAGCTCTTTAATCCCCTGGTTCCATTGAAAGGCATCAAGATTGCCTATATTCAATTCTTCAACCTCTTTAAATTCCCCAAGCGCACCGATGCCCATAAAGAAATGGAACTGTGTTGTAAAACCTGTAACCTCAAGGCCGGCATCCCTGCCTGCTGCTGCAAGGCTCGTGAAATCCACCTTTGCTGTGATGTCCTGATAACCGATCTGATGAAAAGGGTTATTATTCATTGTGTGCCTGTAATAGCAAAGAAGGTTTCCGTTTCTGTTATGCCTGAAGAGCTCTCTTGCAGGGAGGCCGTAATCAACTGTGATGACAAAACCCTTTTTCAGTAAAGCGCCTATGGACTTGATCCAGTCAAGGGCCTTTAGATTTATCTCCGCCTTTTGCCCCTGTTCAAGTTTTATTCCAATCTTCTCAAGGTAATCATTAAGGCCGCTGGTTGATAGTTCTCCTCTTATCTCCATAAACCCTGCATCTTCATAGCCTACATAAATTTCCTTCAGCCCGTCCATCTCAACAACCCGGTGGACAGGAAATGCGTCTATGAGCTCATTGGATATGATACAGCCGGTTATGCCTGGTTTTATATCTTCAATACTTGAATGAAAAGAGGTTCTTTCTTCCAGTTTCTGTATATGTATTGGATTTACATCAACCAGCTGGAAATCAACGGCCTGTCGGTGGTATAAATCATTCCTTAGAGATGGTGGTTCAATGCCACCATCTTCGATCGTTAGAGAACATAATTCTCTAACGGGGTTTACATCAACCAGCTGGAAATCAACGGCTTTGTAAAACTCCGGGAATAGTTTTTTAATAGTATCCCTGATATGAAAGGAAAGCTCTTCCCTGCCTGCGCCGACCTCAATGATAGAGAATTGAGGCGGGGAACCGAGATTCTGCCACATCTCATTTATCTGATATGCAAGCAGTCTGCCGAACACGGGGCTTACATCTATGCTCGTCAGGTAGTCTCCGTCTTTTCCCCACCTTACATTTTCTGAAGTATAGTAACCTTTCCCGGGCCAGTACAGAGCAATATCCATGAATTCGGCGAAGGTTATTCTGCCTTTTTTCTCTATCTGTTTTTTTATCTCAGAAATAAGTTCAGTATGGCCGGAGAGATTGTAAGACATTGCCTGCCTCCAAATAAGGACTTAAAATCCAAGACTTGAGACTCAAGACTCAAGACATTAGCCTATAGTCTGTGGTCTGAAGTCTGTCCTTATCAGTCTTCCAGTACGCCAACCTTGTTTAAGCCTTCAAAGACCTCTTCTCCGTGCGGCGCATTATCAATTTCAGTAGTTAAATCAATGCCGGCAGAATGCGATTGAAGGTGAGCCCCCTCTGCCCAGAACATATTATCCGTGACATCGTATACAGCGCCGTTATATGCAATGTAGGCAGGCCTGCTGTCTTTGCCGTCAAAATTCACCAGCTCTTTTCTTGAGAACTTTTTTTCCATGCCGGGATTCCTTGCTAACACTCGGAATAATTGCTCCCTCAAATGTTAAAAACCATTTTGGGCCGCATTTATTTTCTTATCCCGAGGACTGTCTCCCATGTGTCAGCATGGCCTTCTTCGTCGGTGAGTATCTGTTCCAGCATAAGCCTTGTTGTAGGGTCGGCCTCTTCTTCGCACAGCCTGATGTGCTCTTTGTATCTCTTTATTGCCCCATTTTCTGCGGCGAGGTCATCCTTTATCATCTTTTTCAGCTCCCCGCCCCGCACTATCTCCATAGGTTTCTGCACAGGGGTTCCTCCGAGATATACAATCCTCTCTGCCAGCAGTTCAGCGTGCCTCATCTCATCAATGGAGGTCTTTTTAAATATTTCTATTACAGCGGGGCTTTCAAGGCCTTCTGCCTCATAGTGATGACCCATATATTGAATTATTGCCGCCAGTTCAAAGGCCCTGTCCATATTCAATGCGTCTATAATCTTTTTACTCATTTTTACCTCCTTTTGTCTTTTAGATTGAGAATTCTGTGGCTGTTGATGTCAATAGGGTTGGGTATCCCCCTCATCTCCTTGTGTTGTAATAAATTTAGCAGAGGAATTTCATCTTCGCAAGTAAAAAGATAAGAATCTTAATTAGTGCCGTTACAACTATTTAAGGCTAATTTTATAAACTCAATGTGTAAGCCGGTCTTACATAGTATTAGGTTGACATGATAGGCTTATCAAGTTGTAACGGCATTAGTGTATAAGGCATCTATATCACTAAATTGGAGTTGCATCCAGCAAAAAGTGACAGGTTTAAGCTTATATCTCTACTATAAGCGGCAGTATGACCGGCCGTCTTTCAAGGGTTTTGTTAAAGTATCTCCTCAATGCCCTTCTTAACTCTTCTTTGACTTCCAGCCAGTCTGTCTTTGCCTCCACATTTATATTGCCGAGAACCTCTATAACAATATTCCTGGCATTTTCAAGGAGTTCTGCGGATTCCTCTTCAAATACCACCCCTCTTGTTATAATATCAGGACCATATATGATTTCACCTGTCTTTTCATTCAGCGCCAGAATGGCAATCACCAGCCCGTCCTGTGAAAGATGCTTCCTGTCCTTCAGAACCATATCCCTTACATCCCCAACCCCCTTGCCGTCCACAAAGACCTTTCCTGATTCAACCCTTTCCCTGACAGAGATGCTCTTTTCTGTAACCTCAATAACATCGCCGTCTTCTGCAAGGACGATATTTTCCTTCTTTACCCCAACCTTTTCAGCCAGCTGGCTATGTTTCACAAGATGCCTGTATTCGCCGTGCACTGGAATAAAATGTCTGGGCTTAACCATATTGAGCATCAACTTAAGCTCCTCCTGGCTTGCATGTCCGGAGACATGTATCTCTGATACCTTTTCATATATAACCTCTGCCCCGCGTCTGTAGAGGTGGTTCATCATGTTGGATATGGCCTTTTCGTGTCCGGGGATAAACTTGGAAGAGAGGATGACGGTATCGCCCCTGCGTACCCTTATCTGCTTATGGTCATCCATTGCCATCCGTGTCAATGCGCTCATGGGCTCACCCTGGCTGCCTGTTGTAAGCAGGACTGCCCTCTGCGGCGGGAGGTTGTCAAGTTCTTTTAAATCAACTATAAGTCCGTCTGACACCTTAAGATAGCCGAGTTCCTGCGCTATCCTCACATTGGCAATCATGCTCCTGCCGTTGAGCGTAACTTTTCTGCCGAAATTTTCTGCAACATCCAGGACCTGCTGAATCCTGTGGATATTGGAAGAAAAGGCCGCAACTATTATCCTTCCGCTGCTTTTCCTGAATATCTCTTCAAAGGTTACACCAACCTCCTTCTCTGATACCGTATAACCCTCCTTCTCCACATTCGTGGAATCAGAAAGGAGCAAAAGCACGCCATTTTCACCGTATTCTGAAAACCTGGCATAATCCAGGATTTCTCCGTCAACAGGCGTCTGGTCAAGCTTGAAATCGCCTGTATGTATTACAACACCCACAGGGGTTTTTATTGCAAGTCCGGCGCCGTCTGCAATGGAATGGCTGACCCTTATGAATTCTATTTCAAATGGGCCGACAGAAACCTTATCCCTCGGTTTTACGGTTTTAAACTCAGTTTCCCTGTCAAGTTTGAATTCCTCAAGTTTTTCCTTGATAAGGCCGATGGTGAGGGGTGTGCCGTAAACAGGCGCCTTTATCTCCCGCAGGACGAATGGCAGCGCGCCTGTATGGTCTTCATGGCCGTGGGTTATGATAAACGCCTTTACCTTTTCTTTATTCTTTCTCAGATATGTTATGTCAGGTATGACAATGTCTATCCCCAGCATGTAGTCCTCGGGGAACATCAGGCCGCAGTCAATTATAATTATGGAATCAGCATACTCCATAACCATCATATTGAGTCCTATTTCGCCCAGACCGCCGAGGGGAATAATGCGGAGAGGATTTTGTGCGGCTGTGCCTGTGCTGTCCATATGCGGCTAAACAATATCACAACATCCCAAAGGCGTCAAAAATATATTATTGAGCCCTGATATAGGCAAAGGCCTGACGAGTTTTGGAGAAATAGGGGAATTCGGAAACCTGCTGCCAGATAAAACAGGGATGCAATGAGAAAAAGCCTTCCGATGCCTTACATGCGCATCTATTTATGACGCTGTGTATAACATTACCGGGGTATAATGTTCAGGAACAGCCGCACAGGATTATTATATATCAATATTCGGGTCAAGGTCCTGGACCAACTGGTCCTCTATAAATTTTCTAAGACCGAGCTGCGTTGTTTTATCTATATTGAAAAAGCGGATGCATATACCCGGTTCCACGAACTGGTCTTTGTTGAATGCTACTGTGTAGATGACAAGACCTTCAACCTCAACAGGTTTTTCACTGGGCAGGTCCATAGAAACGACAACCTTTGTTCCAACCGGAATCGGCTTAAGCGCCCGTATAAAAACACCATTTTCTGACAGCATGGTTGCATAGGATATTTTTCTGAAATTCTGATATGTAACAGCAGTCTTGAATATAACCCTGACCCGCACATTCTCCCTTGGTTTTTTTTCCGTCAGTTTCTGGATAACACGGTAGATAGAGGTAGGGTTTATCGGTTTAATTATATATGCTGCCGCCCCTTTTTTAAGACACTCTTCCATTATTTTTGTATCGGGCTTCTCACCCATCATAACAACAGGGGTTGCCTTCAGCCTTGCATCTTTGCTGATGTGCGCCAGGCATGCGGCGATGCCCGTCATCCTGATATTCATAAACACCACAGCAGGATGCATATTGGCTATTGCCTTTATGGCATCAAAAGTATTCAGGGCTGTAAGTACAGAATAATCCAGGCGCTTGAGCAGTATGCCCATGCTTATCACGCCGGGCTGGTTATCGTCTACGACAAGCACACTCCTCTGGCTAACAGGCGACATAGTTGCAGACCCCCGGTTTATTTTCTCTTCATGAACATATCTATCAGGTCAATAGGAAGCGGGAATATGATGGTTGAATTCTTTTCTGTAGCAATCTCCGTCAATGCCTGGAGATAGCGAAGCTGCAGGGCTGTGGGGTTCTGGCTCATCAGATTAGCAGCATCAAGTATCTTCTGCGCTGCATTGAATTCACCCTCTGCGTGCAGCAGTTTTGCCCTCTTTTCACGCTCTGCCTCTGCCTGTTTTGCCATTGCCCTCTTCATCTCATCAGGCAGGTCTATTGCCTTTAACTCAACCATGCTTACCTTTACCCCCCACGGCTCTGTCTGCCTGTCCAGAATCTCCTGCAACTGCTTATTTATCTTCTCCCTTGCTGAAAGGAGCTCATCCATCTCTCCCTGGCCGCATACGCTTCGTAAGGTTGTCTGTGCAAGCTGGGATGTTGCATAGAGATAATTTTCAACAGCAATAATTGCCTTTTCAGGGGCAATAACCCTGAAATAGACAACCGCATTTACCTTGATGCTAACATTGTCTCTCGTAATTACATCCTGCGGAGGGATATCAAGGGTAACCGTCCTTAAACTTATCTTTATCATCTTCTGTATGCCGGGAATTATCAGTATAAGCCCCGGTCCTTTTACCTTCTGGTATCTTCCGAGGAAGAACACGACGCCCCTTTCATACTCCGGCAGGATATTTACGGCCTGAAAGAGTATGAATAAGATTATGCCAAGCAATATTAAAGTTCCTGTGCCGATTCCAAGAATCATAAGACCTCCTTTTTGTATAGGTTAAGGTTTAGGTTGAGGTTAAGAAGTTTATAATCCTTAGCCTTGACCTTAGCCTCAACCTTTGTATTTCTCCACCTTCAGCCTCATCCCTTCCACCTGCATCACCTTCACCCTTTCCCCTGCCTTTATCGGCCCGTCGCTCCATGCATCCCAGTATTCGCCGTCAATAAAGATCTTTCCCTCATTTGCAATATCTGTATTTGCGACACCAATCTCATCAATCAAGCCTTCTGTACCGCTGACGGGCTTTTTGTGCCTTATCCTTAAGGCATAATACATGGTGCCGAGAAACAAAGTGGTGATAGTAAGGACTATAGGAAGCACAACCCAGATAGAAAGACGCATAAAAGGCAGCGGTGACTCAAATAGCATGAGGGAGCCTATTGTAAGGGCGACAATACCTGCAACTGTCAAAAGGCCGTAGCTTATAACCTTTATCTCTGCGATAAAGAAAAGCACAGCAAGGCCGATTAAAAGAAGTCCGGCATAATTTACAGAAAGCGTTTGAAATGCATAGAATGCCAATACAAGGCATATTGCGCCCACAACACCCGGCAGGATTAACCCCGGGTTTGAAAGCTCAAAATAAAGACCAAGAAGGCCGATCATCATGAGTATATACGCCACATTGGGATTAGTTATGGCATTGAGTATCCTGTGTCTTAACCCCATCTCTATATCTTTAACATCAGCCTTTGCTGCCTTCAAAACTCTCTCACCGGAAATTATTTCCACCTTCCTGCCATCTATTGCCTCAAGGAGGGCCTTTTTGTCCTGGGCTATCAAGTCAATAACATTCAGCTTCAAGGCCTCTTCAGCGGTTATGTTCACGCTCTTTCTCACAGCCTTTTCTGCCCAGTCTGCATTCCTCTTCCTCTTTGTTGCAATACCCTTTATATAGGCCACTGCATCGTTTTCCACCTTCTTCATCATTGTTTCATCCATCTTTTCGCCGCCCATGGCAACCGGATGCGCAGAGCCAATGTTTGTGCCGGGCGCCATTGCCGCAATGTGCGCGGCGTATGTTATAAACACACCGGCAGAAGCAGCCCTTGAGCCTGATGGAGCAACATATACTACTATGGGAACATCTGAGGAAAGTATGGCTTTTACAATATCCCTCATGGATAAATCCAGTCCGCCAGGGGTATCAAGCTGAATGACAATCGTTTCAGCTTTTTCTTTCGCTGCATTTTCAATGCTTTTAATGATGAATTCTGCCATTACAGGATTGACAATGCCGTCAACATGGAGATAGTGGATACTCTGTCCATACGCCTGTGATGAGAATGTATGGGTAGATAACAGTATCAGCAAAACCCCTGCCATTTTTATAATAATATTTTCAGCCTTCTCACGCATGTTTCAAGGTCTCCTGCATTCTGCTGAAATCGGTCGGGTATTTTATAAATCTGCTGTTCCTGTCTATTCTGTATATCAAAAGCTGAAAGATAAACCAAGATTTTTTTGTAGTGGCGGGAAATTGAATCAGGACTCTTCACGCTGTAAGCATCTAAAATTTCGGCTCATCCTTGACTTGAGGGAAGGACTTGCTGGAGCGGAAATCGCAGATGTGCGCAAGATGCAGAGACTTCGTATTGGCGCATATTTCAAAATGACAGAAACTGGACAAGAAGGATGTATTCCCTGCGCACAGATGCTTGGAGCGGAAGCATGTCCTTCCCTCATCAAAAGCCGAAATTTTGGATGCTTACCTTCAGGCTTATTAAGTTGCTAATACTCCGGAACAACTTTTATAATCTAAGGTGGGACACGGTTTGCCAATGATATAACCCTGAGCATAGTCTATTCCATATTCTTTAAGCAGTTTTATTGTTTCATCATCCTCTGCAAATTCGGCAATGGTTTTGATATTCATGCCCCTTGCCACATCTGCTATGGCCTTGACAAATAGCTGGTCATTCAGGTTTTTATTTATGTTTTTTATAAAAGGACCTGCAATCTTTACATAATCTATATGCAGTTCCTTTAAGTATAAGAATGAAGTAAAACCTATGCCAAAATCATCCAGGGCCATATGACACCCAAGTAATTTCAATGCCTTCAGGAATTTTATAGCCGCATCCATGTCATTAATAGACGATGTCTCGGTTATCTCAAAGATGAGGCGGTTCGGTGGAACCCCTAACTCATGTATCTTGGACTGGAGAAAGTAGAGGAATTCGTCATCTCCAAGTTCACGCCCCGAGATATTCAGACAGAAGGTTACATCGCTCCCTTTATGGACAAGGTCTGACAGGTCAATCAATGCCTTTTCTATAATTACCCTTCCAATTGCTCCAAGCAACCCGAACCTTTCCGCTATGTCAATGAATGGTCCAGGCATGATAATACGTCCGTCATTATCGCGCATCCTCGCTAACACTTCATAGTGATGGACAGAATCATCTGACAAATCAAGTATTGGTTGAAACCATGCCTCAAAGCGGTTCTCTTTAATAGCATGCAGTATATTCTCCTTCCATTTAAGTCTTGAGTGCATATGCTCCAGATACCGCTCATCAGAGTTATATATATGGCACCTGTTCCTTCCGAGTTCCTTTGCACGGAACATTGAGACATCGGCCTTTGTCAGCAGGTCGCTCGTTGTCTTTGCATGGTCTGGATAAACAGCAATACCTATACTTGCGGTCAGATGGCATGAAACATCCGGCTGGTAAAAATCTTCTATACTCTTTCTTGCCTGCTCAGCCACAATCATCCCTTCTGCCCTCCCTGCGGCCGGCAGGAAAATCGCAAATTCGTCTCCGCTGAGGCGGCATAAGAGGCTCTCCATTGTAGATTTTTTGATATATTTCGCATCCAGATATCTAAGGTTAGTCTGCAGCAGCCTCGCCACACGGCGCAAAAACTCATCGCCCATACCATAGCCAAATGTGTCGCTGATGAATTTAAACTGGTCCAGGTCTATCAGGATGAGCACGCCGCTTTCATCACCGCTCTGGGAATTGGATATCCATTCATCTAACAACTCAATAAGCCGCGCCCTGTTAATAAGACCTGTGGTCCCATCATAGTGGGTGAGATATTGAAGCCTTTCTTTTGAGACCCTTTTTTCTGTAATATCCTCCTGCACAGCAAGAAAATGGATAACCTTCCCTTCCTCATCCATAACAGGGGATATGATTGCCTTGACCCAGTAATATTCGCCGTCCTTTGTCTTGTTTTTAAAGAGCCCGTTCCATATCCTGCCTGCAAGGATTGTATTCCATAATTCTTCATACTGAACCTTTAATGTATCTCCGGACGCAAATATCCGTGGATTCTTGCCAATAATTTCCTTTTTGGAATAGCCTGTAACCTGCTCAAACATAGGGTTTACATATTCAATTGTCCCGTTGGCATCTGTAATAAATATAAGGTTAATACTGTGTTCTATTACCGTTAAAACCTTTTTCAGTTCAAGGTCAACGTTTCTGCGTTCAGCAATCTCCTGTTCAAGCCTTGTATTCGCATTCGTCAGTTCATGTGTGCGATTCCGAACCACCTCCTCAAGATTTTCCTGGTATCTATTTAGTTCATCTATGGTCTGTCTAAGTTCTGTAATATCATTGCCGGAGCTTAATGTGGCATAAATATTGCCCTTTTCATCTTTCAGTACCGTATTATGCCATAGAATAATCCTTTCCCTGCCATCTATGGTTAAAACAGGATTTTCAAAATATTCTGCAATGTCAATTTCTCCCTGCATCAGCCTTTCAAACACCC
>Ga0209323_10003539_pt1 | contig 10381 bp, 12 predicted proteins | sample Rifsed19ft2_FD_184014 | JGI IMG/M metagenome (GOLD analysis project Ga0209323, IMG submission 184014) | Soil microbial communities from Rifle, Colorado, USA - sediment 19ft 2 (version 2) | ecosystem: Environmental > Terrestrial > Deep subsurface > Rock core/Sediment | place: Rifle, Colorado...
CCTTCCTGTACAAAGGCTGCCATATCATCCTGTTCAGCAGCATGATGATCACAGCCATCCCGATTATGGATAACACCACCATGCTCGAATCCGGGGAGGAAAATGTGGCTCTGTCAATGAGATACCCTATCCCGAACAGATGGTATTCGTTGCCTCTATAGACTATGTATTCAGCCACGATCAGTGTATTCCATCCCCCTCCCCATGCGGTTATGCTCCCTGTCACAAATGACGGGAACATCGCGGGGAAAAGAATATTCTTCCAGTAGCGCCTTCCCCTGATCCTGAAAGCTGCCGCAACATTATTCATGTCTTTAGGCACTGATTTTACCCCTGCAATAAGATTGAAAAGCAAATACCACTGCATTCCCATCAGCAGGAGAATTATCGCAGCGATTTCAAGATTTCCCGATCTTATGAAAATGATGACGATCGCAGGGAAAAGTGCGATAGCAGGGATAGAAGCTGCGACTTCGATCAGAGGCATGAGGAATGACGATACCTTCTGGTTTCTTGCGATGTACACAGCAGCCGGGACGGTCCATGCAATAACTATTGCATATGCTGCGCACAGTCGAAGGAACGAATAAACAATAGCCAGAGGTATTAAATAAGCTTCATCAGGAAGATTCATCAGCATTCTGGAAATTAAAATAATAAAGTAATGTAAAGCATATATAAAAAATGAAATTAAAATAAGATAACTGGAATATTTTAAAATGGTTTTAATCGATCCATGTCTGTTCAATGCAATATATGATGAAACTATCAATCTCGAAAATACCTCAAATGCAAACCTGAACAAATATTTGATCGTTTTTGCACCAAAAATGAACCTCTTTGGTTTTCTTTCACCTGAATATTCGTAACGGTATCTATCTGCCCATGATTGCATCGGTCTCCATATAAACAGCTCAAGCAAAAGTATGATTGCTATCAGGACAGAAAGCCCGACGATCATCAGCGGGATTTTTCCCGAATAGGTCGAGTCTATTAGAAAGCTTCCAAGCCCTGGAAGCTTATATGTCTCAGATCCCGCTGAAATGATCTCTGAGGCAACAAGGAAAAACCATCCTGCCGACCAGGAGACCATGCTGTTGTAGACAAGTTTCGGGATGCAGGCAGGAAGCGTGAGATTCTCAAGCCGCTGCCACCCATGCAGCTTGAAGCCATCAGCTGCTTCCACAAGCTCTTTTGGAATGGTGGTAAGGGATTCATACACCCCGAAAGCCAGATTCCATGCCATGCTTGTGAAAATCAAGAAGATCGCAGCAGCCTCAATACCGGGCCTTCCCTGGAAAATCCCGATAAAAAAGAGAACAGCAGCAGGAAAAAACCCGAGTATTGGTACTGATTGGAGTATATCAAGAGCAGGAAGCATAAGCTTTTTTGCTCTCTCGTTTGTTGCAGCTATATAGCCGTATGAAAGCGCAAAGCTGAGTGCAAAAAAATAAGCGACCGCCATCCTCATGAAGGAAGAAACGGCATAATACGGAAGTACCACGAGGTCCTGGAAATCTATTCGATCAAAAGAATAAAATCTGGATGTGATGAAAAGGAATAAAATCAGGAATAATATGATCAGCAGGATGGAATATCCTATTTTCATTATTTATTGTATATACAGCATTAATAATAATTCTTTTTGGCTCATACTGTGAAAAAAGCAATCGTAATTATTGCATATCCCGCTTTCTGAGCATTCCACCGGCCAGCTGTCCTGCGATATCTGAGAGCAGAAGAAAAGGAATAGCTGTCCAGCTGAATCCTGTAAATATTCTCAATAAGAGCACGAACGGCACCGGGATATGCACTGCCATCATCCATTTTCTTGAGAACCTGGTCGTTCTGCTCCTTATATAGCCGAAGGGGAGATTGATCAAGAAAACGATTAGCATTAATTCATTTATTGACATCATCCTATTCTATCCACTTACTACTTTGGAGTTCTTTATATAACTAGGTTATGCTTCACCAGCATAATTTTATAAGTATAAAAAACAATGAAAAGAATATGCTGGATATATCAAAGATCCTGTTCTGTGTCCCATTCCTGATCTACTCCTGCTATTCAGATATCAGAACCCGGCGTGTGACAAACAGGACCTGGTTATTAATGCTTGCAGGCGGTGTGTTTTTCGTACTTTTTGATATTTCAGTCTATGGAATACCTTATCTTCTCCGCCTCTTCATTTCTGCAGGATTCATATTCTTATTTGTATACATCCTGTTTCAGCTCGGGATGTTCGGAGGTGCTGATGCTAAATCGCTTATTGTCCTGTCTATCATCTTTCCTGTCTATCCTGCATTTCAGGCATTTGGGTATGTTTTCCCGCTGAATATGCCGTTGATCGATCTATTTGCACTTGGAATATTCGGGAACGCTGTGCTCATGACAGCTGTTGTTCCCATCGGGTTAGCTGTATATAATTTAATAAAAATGGGGCTGCATATTGAGGATCCGTTTTATATTTTCATAGGGTATAAATCCAAGATTTCAGACCTTCCTGGTAAGCATATCAAGTTGATTCAAAATTTTGAAGTTGTGAACGGAGAGGTGAAATTCAGGTTTAAGCGGGGAGGTGTAGAGATCGATCTGAAGACTGTTCTTGAACTTAAAGCACTATCAGAAAAGGGTCTGATAAAAGATGAGGTATGGGTCACACCCGGTCTGCCGTTCATGATTCCCATAACCACTGGATTTTTTATGGCAGTGATTTATGGCGACCTGATCCTGGAGTTGACGAAATACCTGGTGTTGAGCTTCACAGGCATGGTCTACTTGACATATTGTTAATTTTATACTGCATCGTGAGATAAAATATCAGACAATCCTGCAAGTTCTTCTGGCGATAATACCTCAGCTCTTTTTTCGATCAGCTCGCCAGGCAATTTTTTAAGAGCCTCTTTGATATCTTCGATTCCAAGTAAAGCTGCATTGTTCAATATGGCATTCCTGAGCTTTTTCCTTCTCTGGGAAAAAGCAGCTGTGATGAATCTCATGAAAAAATCCTCGTCTTTCACTTTATATGGTGGAGATCGCGGGATTACTTCCACGATCGCAGATCTGACCTCAGGAGGTGTGCTGAAAGCCCCGGGCGGCACAGTTTCCATGATCTCCACGTCAGCATGATACTGGACGGCAATGGATAACCTGCCATAATCCTTATTTCCCGGCAGAGCCACCATTCTTTTTGCGTACTCATACTGGTACATCAGTATCCCGAGATCGAACTTATGGTTTAAAAGTTTGAATGTTACAGGAGAGGAAATAGAATAAGGGAGATTGGAGATCACCTTGTCAAAAGGGGGAAATTCGATCTTGAGAGCATCCCCAACAATGACTTCCACGTTTTTCCAGCCTGAGAGACCTGCTGCAAGTTCTGCATCAATCTCAACCGCTATCACTTTACCCGCTTTTTCAGCAAGTTCCCCTGTGAGATTCCCGCAGCCTGCCCCGATCTCAAGCACTGTATCCGAGCTATTTACTCTTCCATACTCAACAATCCTCTTGAGTATGCGTTTATCTATAAGGAAATGCTGATCTTTTTTATATTGTTTCACAGCCTATCTTTTTTGTGGCATCGGGGTCGAAAAAACACGGTACTTTATATTATCGTCCTTCAGTTCATCAAGAACTCTGTTCATGATGAGTTTTTCAGGTGCATGCAGCCCTTTCACCCTCTCAACAAGGTCTTTGAAACCTGCAAATTTTCCTTTTTTTCTGGCTTCTATTATCGCCCACATAAGCTTCTTACCTATTCCAGGGAGCAGTTCAAGCATGTGCAGACGGGTTGTTATTGGATATGCATCATTGAAGAATGCAAGAAAACGGTTTTCGTTTGCAAGGATTATTTTTTCAATCACGGAGGGAAGCTCCATCTGGGCAGCGTGGGAGAGTTCATTATGGGTGATCCTCCTCTTGACATGATCGATCACAGGACGGTCACCTTCTCCTAAATAGACTCTATCATGGGATCTGGGGATTACATTCTCTTTCGGTATCATCTCCATGAGAACAAAATGTTTTTCTCCCACCCCCTGCGCAAGTGGTCTCTTCTGATACATTGGACGGGTATCATCAGTACGTCCATATGGCAAATAATCCAGGATGTACGCAACATCTTCCTTTTCCGCCTTTCTATCAAACGCTATCATCGAATACCACTCTTTGTAAATCTCCTTGGTGTACTATTATTATTAGAATAGAAGTTTAAATAGTTTTCAATTTATTTTCAGATGAACCTGTAAACGATCTCCAGAATTTGCTTCAGTTCCTGTTCAGTAAGTGTGTACCGCTCTTTTGCATAGATCGACCTTACCTCATCATTGGACTGCGGAAGGATGTCAGCAATCCTGAACGCAATCTCTGGTTTCATCTTTTCGAGCTTGATCAGCTCATTCACAAGTTCTCTTGATTTTTCCGGGGTGAGTTTTGAGAACAGTTCGGCATGAGATATTGCCTTTCTAAGTTCATATCCAAGCTCTTTGCCTTCGTTCTCCCTCTCCTCTCTTATCCTGTTGAGTGTTTCTTTGACATCTGGAAGGGTAAGTAGTTCTTCGCTGATAATCTGTTTAACTATCATCCTTTCACCAATTATTTCTGTGCAGTGAGATGCTCTGGAAGGACAATAACTTCTTTCATCAGCCCACCGTCGCGTACTTCCACAATATAGGCACGCCCGCGCTGTCCGGTTACTTTCCCTGTTTTTCCATGGAATTTATGGTGCGGCATACCATTCTGTATGCCAGGGTCAAGATCGATGTTCACCATATCCCCTGCGTTATATTCCTGTATCGCCCTGCTTATCGGAGATAATCCCTTCTCTCGAACCGTTTTTTTGAGTTTGTATCTTGATTTCCTTCTCGTTCCGTGGGTCTTTGCCATAAATATTCCTCTGAATTATGAGTATCTTATCCTGCTTTTATTACTTCAAGCTCTATAACCTTTGCCTCGTTCCCGGTGAGCGCCGCGATGCTGGGTATGGTCCGGCCGTTATCACCTGATACCAGTTCCTTGACATAGAGCCCACCTTCGCAATGAATTCTCAGGACCGCATTATCTGTTTCAAATGATTCAAGCTCTGCTGAGTGAACTTTTCGGATCCTTTCAAGGTCGGCGCGCCTGTGCAGCACTCTGTTGGGAGTTTTCTGTTTGATGAGAGCCCCTTTCAATATGTCAAGGGATGATTTAAGTTTTTCCTCTTTAGTGCTGTGCTGGATCTTAATTCGGTACACTTTATCAGCCTTCATTGATTTCAGCTGTTCGACCGCTTCACTATCCACAGATCTCAACCCTTTTACCTCGATTTTCCCCCTGGAATTGAGATTTATCAGAGATTCAAGCGCTACTAGATCAATATCCCTTTTATGAGGTTTTTTGGCTTCCACAATGAAGGATCTGCCCTCGCCAAGCATCAACGCGTCTATATCCTCACGCCCTGCCCCGTGAAAAGCTGTATCTTCGCACTGCACAGCCTCTAAAACATGAAGTCTGATGAGTTCATCCACGGACTCCTGGTACATCCTTCCAGTATGACCGCAGCGTTCGCATCCTTTGCCTCCGCACTCCCTGCACGGCCACCTGGTCTGGGGTATTCCTCGAGCAAGTTTCCTGTACCTGCCCTGGATGTACAATGAATTCACTTCAAGTTCTATTCTGTCATTTTCAAGGTCTAATAGAACTACGATTTGCGGCTTCCTGAGATTTGCCTTTTTGCCTGTTGTTTTTTCTATCCTTTTCCCCACTTCTCTATTCAGTTCTGTCTTTAGAGGTTCTGCAAAGGTCGTCCCGCTTTCTGCCCAGATGATCTCCTCGTTCTCTGCCAGGAGACCTGTGACCTTTGTGCCAACAAGGAAATTGTCGTATTCATAATCCCGAAGCGCCTGAACTCCTCTTTCAGCCCAGGAATCCAGATGCCTGAAAAGGCTGTTGCATACCCAGCATCTGGCTTCACCGCTCTTTCTAAGCTCTTCCAGCAGCCCACTGTCTTTTTCCACACCTGCCTCCATTGCAAGGACAAGTTTTATCGCTTTTCCGCGCTCGTCATTGGATAGTCCGGTCGAAAGCTTTGCGAACTGCCTTCCAAGGCAGTGGTCGCATATCGAACCCTGGTGCAGGATACTGCGCGCAATTTCAAGGATTGTCATCTGGCTCTGAATGCACATCAGGTTTTATACTCTTTTCTGTCTATTTCATTATGCAACAGAACAATGCAATGGTCAGCGTGCAGCGAGATGGGTCCCACGCTCACTTTTTCATTTCCGTACCTTTCGATCAATTCCTCCTCTTCATCTGTAAGACCCATGTGGTCGCCCAGCACGAATAGAGGCTGATCGAATTTCCTTCCACGAACATCCTCGCCGTCCTCTCTCAGATACGTTATTTTTTTATTCAGCAGAGCCAGGAGAATATCAAGATCACCTTTCCTTACACTCACTCCCGGCGTTGAGTCGGTCCAGAACTCTTTTGCTTCCTTCTCAAGTGCCTTCTTTATCAGAGATGCAGCACTTCGCTCATCAGGACTCAAGTATCTCACTTTACTGCCGTCAAAGCATACGATCTTTGACTGAGGTTCGCCTTTCAGAACAAGGAACACCCGAACATCCCTCCTCAGGTCGTGAGAAAGGAAAAGCGCAGCATTTACACACCTGCACAATATATCCATCCTGCCTGCGGCACCTGGCAGATCGTTGAGCGAAAAAGGTGTGGTAACAGCTTTATGACCGATGATTATGAAATCTTTCATGACCGGAGAGGAAGGTGGCATGGATCATAAAGATAACCTGTGAAATATCAAACGAAAAGCTGAAATGTTAGTAATGCAATTAGACCGAATTGTCTGGTGATAATACGTGAAAGTACTTGTAAGTGACCCGATAGCTGAACAGGGCATCGAAATATTAAGAAAAGAAGTTGATGTTGATATAGCCACGGGTCTTGAGCCTTCAGAACTGATAAAAAGGATAGGAAATTATGAGGCTCTCATCGTGCGCAGCGAAACACAGGTGACAAAGGATGTCATCAATGCAGGTAAGAAACTGAAGATCATTGGTCGTGCAGGCGTTGGGGTGGACAATATAGATGTGAACGCCGCGACAGAGAGAGGCATCATAGTCGTCAATGCACCCGAAGGAAATACGATCTCAGCCTCTGAACATACAATCGCCATGATGATGGCACTGTCAAGGAATATCCCGCAGGCAAATGCTTCGCTCAAGAGCAAAAAATGGGACAGGAAGAAGTTCATGGGTGTGGAGGTAAGGGATAAGGTGCTCGGCGTTGTGGGCCTCGGAAGGATAGGCTCAGAAGTTGTAAAGCGGGCGCAGGGATTGGAGATGAGGATCCTTGCATATGACCCGTTCATATCGCAGGAAAGGGCGAAGGACCTGGGTGTGGAGCTGACGACAGTCGAGGATATAGTCAGGCGGTCAGATTATATCACGGTACACACGCCGCTCACCAAGGAGACAAAAGACATCATCAGCACCAGGGAATTCGGGATAATGAAAAGAGGCGCCAGGATCATAAACTGCGCAAGAGGCGGCATCATCAATGAAGAAGCTCTTGCAAAAGCGGTAAAAGATGGTATCGTGAGCGGGGCAGCCGTCGACGTCTTTACCAGAGAACCGCCATTCGATAACCCGCTTCTTGAACTGGACAGGGTTATTGTCACGCCGCATCTCGGAGCCTCGACCGAAGAAGCCCAGATCAATGTGGCAGTGACAGTGGCAGAGCAGATTCTCAATATCCATCAAGAACTTCCTGTGAAGAACGCAATAAATATGCCCTATGTCAAAGCAGAGGTCATGAAGATCCTTGAACCGTATTTTCCTCTTGCAGAAAAGATGGGAAAGCTGGGGACACAGCTCATCGGGAATTACGAAAAGGTCGAAGTATCGTACTGCGGCGAGATTTCAGATCAAAATGTTGCACCTCTTACCCTTGCTGTACTGAAAGGGCTGCTTGAGCCTGTGCTCGGCGCTGGTGTGAACTATGTGAATGCACCCACGATCGCTAAAGAAAGGAAGATAAAAGTAATCGAGAGCAAATCAAAGACTGTTGTGGGTTATCCCAGCCAGATTTCCATAAGATTGAGCAAGAAGGGCGAGGAAAGAAAAATAAGCGGAACTGTAATAGGAAAAGAACCACGTGTTGTGCAGATCGATGAGTACATGATTGATGTGATACCTTCAGGTTATATGATAGTGACAAAAATCGAAGATCATCCCAACATAATCGGTCCATGCTGCATGATCCTGGGAAAGAACGAGATCAATATCGCAGGGATGCAGGTGGGAAGGATTAAGATAGGTGGGGAGGCGATCATGTTGCTCAATATCGATAGTGATGTGAGCGATGAGGTACTGGACGAGATCAAAACAGTCAATGGAATAATCGATGCGAAAAGAATTGTTCTGTGATTGCATACCTTTAATTATTGTATTCACACTATAACAGGTATATGAAGAAAAAGCAACTCGAGATCGTTGTTACAATGGGTTCTGTAATTATTTTCATCATACTGGTCATAGCCGCAGGGCTGATAATGCGAGGGTTCTCAAACTACGGATATACGGCTGCTTTGCTCATATTTGTCATCATCATGGGTATTGCAGGGCTGAAGCTAGCAGAGATTCCGGACAAATAATCAACATGGTAAAAATCATAGTAATCAACAACTACGGACAGTTCTGCCACCTGATACACCGCGCTGTGCGGGACCTGAATCAGGAAGTTGAGATCATGAAAAACACCTCTTCGATCGAGGAGATCCTGGCAAAGGAGCCCGATGGACTGATTTTGAGCGGGGGACCCACGCTTGAACGCGCGGGAAACTGCAGTTTATATGTTAAAGAACTTGACCTCCCGATCCTTGGTATATGTCTGGGTCATCAGGTGATGGCAAAAGCCTGTGGTGGAAAGGTGCGGACAGGGGCTGCTGGAGGGTATGCTTCGGTCGAGATCGAGATCATCGAGCAAGATGAGATCCTGAAAGGCATTGGTCCAAAGATCAGCGTGTGGGCTTCGCATGCAGATGAAGTATCAGTACTTCCACCCGATTTTATCAAACTAGCTCGTTCACATGTCAGTGAAATCGAAGCCATGAAGCACAGAATAAAGCCATTATACGGCGTGCAGTGGCATCCTGAGGTCTCGCATACAAAACGCGGGAATGACCTTCTCAGGAACTTTTTTGAGGTGTGTCAGAGCTATTGAATCTGACCACAGCAAAACCAAGTACGGCAAAAATAGCGCCGACCACCATCACAACCCTGAAACCTGAGTATTCAAGAACAATCCCTCCTATGAGCGAACCTATTATGGTCGCAAAAGCGATTGCAGAATTGAGTAGACCTGCTGCAGCCCCTTTTTCATCGTTCGTCTCTATGAGCATGCGCGTGGAGCCAACATAGAGATATGAATATGAGTAGGCAATCAATGCCATGCCCACAACAGCCTGATAGTACTCTGTAAGAGGTATAAGTGAGATAAAAGCAGCAGCAGAGAGCAGATCTCCTGCATGAATAAGATAGGATGTGTTGTATCTATCAAGCCGCCTCATAATGAAAAATTGCATCGTCGGGTTCAATGTATAGATTATCCCGATCCACAGCTCGTTGGCTCCGAGACTTATAAGGTACAGGGGAAAGATTATCCAGACATTGTTAGCTCCGATCTGGCGAAGCAGGAACCCAAAATAGATGTTCCAGTTTTTCTTCAGGATATCCCGGGAAAAATAGTCCGTCTTCTTTTTTGCTTTCACTTCTATATCAGGCAGCATCAATGAGATCAGGAATGCAATAGCAAAAAAGAAGGATGAAAGTATGAAAATCTTCCAGTACACCGCGATGATCCCTGCCAGCAGGTTTCCGATAGCCCAGCCCATTGGCATGAATGAACTGAATTTCCCTATGCTTCTCTTTAAGTGATACACATAGAGCATCATCGCGGCTGGATAGATCCCCACGCTGAACCCTGCAAATGCCCGTATCATCCCCAGCGTGAAAGGTGATGTTGCGAATATCTGCAGGAAAAAAGTCACTGCTGCGCTCAGGAAACCTGCGAATAGAACTGTTTTTGGAGAGATGGATTCTGATGCCCTGCTGAATATGTATGTTGAAAGAAAAAGTGCGGCTCCGTACGCAGCACCGATGATACCGATCTCTGTCCCTGAGGCTCCCAGCTCATGTGCGATCACAGGGATGAAAAGATTGGACATCATTATAGCGGAGTTGACAAAAAGCTGGATCGTGTTAAGCATCATTGGTAGTTACCAATTCATGGATTCATAAATTAAATCTAATTGTTTTTCACGCCAGCCGTCTCATTTCAAAATAGTTCACCACAGAGAACGCAAAGAGCGCAAAGGTATTAAAA
>Ga0209323_10003544_pt1 | contig 10372 bp, 10 predicted proteins | sample Rifsed19ft2_FD_184014 | JGI IMG/M metagenome (GOLD analysis project Ga0209323, IMG submission 184014) | Soil microbial communities from Rifle, Colorado, USA - sediment 19ft 2 (version 2) | ecosystem: Environmental > Terrestrial > Deep subsurface > Rock core/Sediment | place: Rifle, Colorado...
TTTATCAGCGCCGTAATTGGCATACTCATCAATTACATAGGCGCTACTTCTCCTCCAGGAACTAACGATATCCTGCTGAATCCAGCGTTCATTACCCTGGCTGTAAAGGGGCTTGAATTTTACACGAAAGATAACAGATATACAGATTTTCTAAAGTCCTTCTGGGCAACGCTCTTGTGTTTTGCCTATTTCGGTAGCTGGGCATTTCATTACATAAAACCAGGCTGTCCGCTTTATCGTCATTAAAAGCAGAGGTAATTTTTCTATATTTAAAATGTCCAGCGACGGACGGGTACCCTGCATTTACCTTGACATGATTAACCTCCTTACCTATAATTCAGCTTAAAATACCTCAAGTCTTTTTTGGAAAAATTCAGACATGGTACTGACTCAGATCGAATGTAAAAGAAGTCGTTGAAGCCACACATTTGAGTGGATTTCATGGTAAATGCTAAATCTCAATAACCTGTAAAAAACCGTGAATAAGGAAACTATTTTTACTAAACCAACAGAAACAAAAATTATTCAATCCTTCAAACCCACTATTCGACAATATTGGTTAATCTTTGCCATTTTAGCGTTTTCTGTCTTTTTGGCATTTACCGCATTTGGAATAAATACTATTGCCGGATTAAGTATATTGTCGATTAGCGGCATTAATATCATCTATATTATTCTTTCAGTCTTCACAACGAGATATGTAATCACGAATCAGGGAATTTTGGTTAGAAAAGGTCATTGTTCAAGAAAATTTAAGGAAATAAACTATTGTGATATTAATAATATCTCTATTAAACAAGGGTCGATGCAAAAACGATTTAAAATCGGCAATCTCACTATAAACGCGGGAAGTGTCAGCCGTGTGTTTAAGGGGATTCGAAATCCTCACCAAATAAAGGAACTCATTAACAAAGAAAAGGCCTCTGAGTATGAAAGGCGCACCTTATTGAGAAAAATATTGTAAATATTTTCCGGAACCGCACTATGCGCAGGCACTTCATAAAATATATCTATTCGGGTATTTTCGGTATCTCTTTCTTCTTATGCCTGAAAATTGCAATTCCTTCATCCGCAGAATCTGTTGATACCCTCGATAGTGAAATTATAAAGAAGTATCAAAAAATAATTCTGCAAGAACCTTCCAATACTAATGCGCACTTTAATCTGGGTATTCTGTATTACAAAAATTCCCTGTTCGATGAAGCGGTTCTCGAGTTTCGTAAGGTGCTCGATATTAATCCTAATGACTCTGAGGCTTACTATAACCTCGGCAACATTTTTAATAACAAGAACCTTTTTGATGATGCCATTGAGTCATACAAAAAAGCCATAGCCATTACTCCGCGTGACGCAGGGATTTTTCACAATCTGGGAAATGCTTATGCCAGTAAGGGGATGATCGATGATGCCATTTCCTCTTACAAGAAGGCCATTGAGATTAACCCGAATCTTGCGGAAAGTCACAAAAATATTGCATACCTTTACAGGAAAAAGGGACAAACGTCTGAGTCTATTCAATCTTTTGAGAACGCCGCTAAATCCAACTCCAAAGACATACCTATGCTTTTGGATCTGGCATCCACTTACGAATCGAACGGATCACAAGACCGTGCCATTCTTACCTACAAAAGGATATTATCAATAGACCCTAATCACAAAGACACAAAAAACAGACTCGCCATGCTTTGTAACAATAAGGGTGTATCACTGGCATTAGCAGGAAAAAGTGACGAAGCGATTTCTTCATATAAAGAAGCCTTACAAAACAAAGAAGACTTTAAGGAGGTATATAATAATCTCGGCGCCGTCTATGTCGGCAAGGAGATGGTTGACGATGCGATTGCCACATACAAAAAAGCCATTGAAATCAGTCCAAATTTTGGAGAGGCTTATAATAACCTCGGAGTTGCCTTCACAAAAAAAAAGAATTACGATGAGGCTATTTCTGTATTCAAAAAGGCGCTGTCTTTAAGTAAAAATCATGCAGGCGCTCATTTTAATCTGGGAGTAGTTTACTCAGAAAAAGGAATGACATCGGAAGCTGTAGATGAATACGACGAAACATTGCGACTGACTCCAAACGATCTTTCAACGCTTTATAATCGAGGAGTCCTTTATTTGCAAAATGGCAGATTAAATGAAGCCTCTGCAGATATGAAAAAAATAATTGAGATTAATCCAAAGTTGTCTGCAGCCCATCACAAACTTGGAGACGTTTATCAAAAACAGGGACATTTCGATGATGCAATTGCTGAATATAAACGAGCATTGGAAATATCGCCCGATCTTAAAGAGGCGTTAATCAGTCTTGAAGATACCTATCGGTTAAAAGAAAAGAAGACGAAAAATCAAAGAAGCAGGGATATAGAAAATGACTAATATGGATAGATTTTTAAACGTAAGATATCGAGGTACTGGATTTAGAGGGTATCCTATTGGGACTGTTTGTTATTATGGTCATGACGATAAGACACCTATCAAGGCGGTAGCAGCTATTCTGAGAAAAAAAGACGAGGCTGTCTCTGTTTTAAAAAGGTGGATAAGCGATAATGTTATAACTGATAAAAAAGTACAAAAAGAAATTGCAGATTTTCTAAAAAAGAATAAGGCAAAGTCGATTATTATTACAGAAAGTCCTATTGGATGTATTCATGAAGAAGGTGAAGATTATCCAGTAGGAGAAGATTGCCCTTTTTGCCTATTCTGGAAAGGAAAACAATAAATGATTTGAAGTTTAGGAGATGACATGTCAATTAAAGAAAACTTAGAGCAAGTAAAACAAAACATTGCTAATGCGGCCGTGAAGGCAGGCAAAAGTCCGGAGGATATTATCCTGGTTATGGCCACAAAAACGGTGGAACCGGAGCGAATACGCGAAGCCATTAAGGCCGGTGGCCGTATTATCGGAGAAAATAAGATTCAGGAGGCCTTGAAAAAATATGAGGCGCTAAAGGACGAGGATGCAAAATGGCATTTCATCGGACATCTGCAGACGAACAAGGTCAAAGACGTTTTGAAATTCGCAGACATGATCCACTCTGTGGATCGATTATCTCTGGTAGAAAAGTTAGACCAGCGACTTCAGCATGAGGGACGCTCAATGGATATTCTGGTACAGGTCAACACCTCTCATGAGGAAAGCAAGTATGGTGTCTCGCCCGAAGAGGCGATTGCCTTGGTCAAACAGACAGCCAGGTATGACACTTTAAAGATATATGGGCTTATGACCATTGGCCTCTTTACGAAGGACGAAGTAAAGATTCGCAAGTGTTTTAAGGCGCTAAAAGAGATACACGATAACATTATCAAAGAGAATATTGATAAGGTACAGATTAAATATCTTTCCATGGGTATGTCGGGAGATTACCAGATTGCCATTGAAGAAGGCGCAAACATGGTCCGCATCGGTACGGCAATCTTTGGCTCCCGTCTCACTCCAGATGCTTATTACTGGCCGTCAGAGAAGACCGATGCAGACAGGGCGATGTAGAGACAGGTTTCAAACCTGTCTCTACGGCATACAACGAGCCCCAGCTTCGGCGTGAGTTCATTGGTCCGTTCTTTAACAATGCCGGGCTGGGACGTGGACAACGAAAAGTGCCATCGAATGGTTTTATGATAAGGGATTCTATAGGTGAAAGCGGTTGTAAAAATAAAACATGCTAAGGGAATGGAATATAAGGAAGTATCTGTTCCAAAGATTGGGTCAAGGGATGTCCTTGTTAAGGTTAAGATTGCCTCGATCTGCGGTACTGATGTGCATATCTTTGACTGGACACGCTGGGCGCAGCTCCGCTTCACACCGCCTCGCATCATTGGTCATGAGTTTGTTGGAAACGTTGCAAAGATCGGTGAGGAAGTGACCCACGTACAGATTGGAGACCGGGTTTCTGCCGAAAGTCATCTCACCTGTGGGGATTGTTACCAGTGTAATAACGGATATTCAGAGGTCTGCAGGAATTTCAAATTGTTGGGCGTCGATCACGACGGCGCCTTTGCCGAATACCTCGTTTTGCCTGAACACGTCCTGTGGAAAAACGACCATAAAATTCCGGATGAATGGGCAACCATCCAGGAACCCTTTGGGAACGCCGTTGATACTGTCCTGGCTGAGGACGTCTCGGCAAAGACGGTCTTGATCCTCGGGGCAGGGCCGATTGGTCTCTTTGCTACCGGCATTGCTAAAGCATGCGGCGCCTCGTTGGTCATCGTTTCCGACCCCAACAACTACCGTCTGGCTATTAGCAAGAAGATGGGGGCGAATATCGCAATTAATCCCAGAAGACAGGATGTTACACAAATTGTCATGGAAGCCACGAAAAATGACGGAGTGGACGTTGTCCTGGAATTTTCCGGCAATAACCAGGCGCTGAATCAAGGCTTGAAGACCGTTATGCCCGGAGGGAGAATTTCCATTTTGGGTATTTATGAAAGGCGTGTTAATATTGATCTAAATAAAGAGGTTGTTTTCAAGAAGATTCGTATTTATGGGATTACCGGCCGCAAGGTATTTTCCACGTGGTACAAGACCTCTCGCTTCTTATCAACAGGGCTTGTCGACCCGACTCCCGTCATTACTCACCGGTTTCAATTAAATGACTATGAAAAAGGCATGAAACTCATGAAGGATGGGAAGTGCGGGAAAGTTATTTTAAATATTGCAACCCTTTAGTTCTTTGAAAAATTAAGCAGCGATTTTGCCCGACAACTTATGCGTTTTCGTTACTTCTTCAGCGATTCATTTGCATTCATCTCTTAAAGTCATACCTGATGGGTTTTTTTTCCCCCACCTTTTCTCTATCCGTTCACCACATCGGCTTTGCAGCTTTTGCAGCGTAGAGCGGTTTGGCAACCCCACCTGTATGGCGTTGCCGATACTTCCCAATGGGTAGCACTTCCATTGTTGTACCATCTTTATTACAGCATGTTAAAGAACTTCGGCATTCCTTAACTTCACGGCACAAGCAAAGAACGCGGAGAAAAAATCAGAAGGTGAGAAACTGAGGAGCTGCGAAGATTAACCTTCCAGCCTCTCAACTTCTCAACCTCCTGGTTTCTTTGCGCTCTCTGCGTCTGGTGTGGTGAAATTCTCCTAGTATGTTAGTCCTAAAACAAGCAAGGTTTTTAAGCAAGCGTGCCTGGCACGTTTTTTTGGTATGGAACAAGCATTTCTCGCAAGGTGTTTACCATTCCTAAACTGGTAGCGCAACCGTCCCTGTCTGCTGCCAGGCAGGTCGGTTGCACAAGAAAGGTCGCTGAAGGCAGCCTAATTTAATGGCAGCCATTGAATCTCCATACCTCGCATGAAATTGTGGGCATACTTTACACTCTATAGTCACAAACCCTGTTTCCGCCCAGTTTTTTTGCCTCGTACATTGCCATGTCTGCGTGAACAAGTAAGGACTTCGCTTCGCCCTTATATTCAAGTTCTGCAACACCAATACTTATTGTTTTCTGGACTGGTTCTTCTTTTGTTGCAATATGAAATTTAACACCACTGAAATTCTGAAGTATGCGATTGGCTATGGTAACGGCGCTTATTCGTGTTGTTTCAGGCAATATTACGGTAAACTCCTCACCTCCGTACCGGCACGCTATATCAATCTCATTTCTCGCCTGTTCTTTTATTAACCGCCCCAGTCGTTGTAATACAACATCACCTTCAGTATGCCCATAGGTGTCGTTGAAGTGTTTGAATTTATCAATATCAATAAACATCAGGCTCAGATCGTGTTTGAACCGCCTTGCCCTCAACACCTCTTTTTCTAAAGCCTCGTCAAAGTATCTTCTATTATACAAACCAGTCAATTTGTCTATAATAGATAACGTTTCAAGTCTTTTATATGACTCGTTCAATTTCAGTGACATAATATTAAAAGAATTTAAAAGTTCCTCTATTTCATGTAATGATTTTATGTTCATTTTTACATCAAATGATCCATTGATAATTTTTTTTGTTGCTGTACATAACAGTTTCAATGGATTTGCTATACTCCTTGTAGTAACAAACGCATAGAAAATACTAAAACCAACTACCATAGGCACAACGGTGTAAATGGAAATCAAACACCTCTTTTCTATTTTTTTTGAATAGGCAACAACCTGATTACATGTTGTATTGGCAATTTCATCGAGTCTTGTTAATTCCTTTGTAATACGGGATGCGTCTGTTTCAAATATATTAAAAGCATCATCTATATTTATCGTCTCAGATACTTTACTTCCTAATTTAATATACATCTGAACTGCATTGTCTAATTTCTTAATGCTATTAAAGGCCTGTGTAATTTCATCATGAAGGTTTCCAATTGTATCTCCGTAAATGTTCCAGTCTATTTCCTCTAAATTTTTTTCAATGGTTACCTTGAGTATCTCATGGTAATCCGACTGAGATAAGTCTCTCTTTTTCAAAATATCTTCCACTGTCATAAGCCATTGTTGAATAAAGAAATTTAAATCCTCAACATTTTCTATGTTGGAAGTATGGAGGGCAACCACTTTTTGTAATTTTTGAATCCTCTGCAAGGAGAAGAATATAAAAGTGGCTATTCCTATTGTTAATAACAGAATGACGCCAAAACCCAGCCATAAACGTTGTCCTATGCGCATATCTTTATTATAAAGAAAATTTGAAAAAACCTCAGCAAGACCTGTTTTTGCCGTCCTGCCTGCGTAGGGGTGAAGCGTTTGCTGGAATCAGCATGCCATTGACAAATATTCTGTTTGTCAAGGGCATGGATGTATTCTTGTTTTTTATACCAGCAAATGCTTCGCCCCTACTAATTATTTAAATGGATACCCGTCTTCATCAGGCATCTTCCCATTAACCCTGAGCACCTTTATATTACCACGCTTTGATACCTCATCAACACCAATAAAGGCTATTGCGCCTTGAATTTCTGAGACAAGTATGTTTATTGTTCCTGTAGAATTTAGTATCTTTGGGAATTCCATTATTTTATTTTCATATACCTTTAAAAACCAGTACTTGTCAAACTCCTCATATTTTATTTTGTATACCATATCTATCAAGGCGCGTGTTTCAACAGAGGTAACTGGCTTGAATATGAGTATAATTTTTTCGCCATTGTCCCAGTATTGCTTTCTTGCTTCTGAAATTTGTTTAAGCTCATTATACGAGACATCCGACACAGGATTTGATTTATTGACGATAACGGCAATGGTTGCATAGGCATTTGTCATAAAAATAACAAGGGGCGCAAACACTATGACTGAAATAAGTCTCATTGATTTATTTAAAATGAAAATGCCGTTTGTAGTCCTATAATATTTACGTCTTCATCGTCAAATACACCGTGTGAATATTCAAATTTTAAGGCATTAAAGTGCGATAGTTCGTATCGTAACCCTATGGTATGTTTATTCGTATCAAGGAAATTAAGTTCACTTTCACGATAGAATTGGTCGTCATTGCTGTAGTCAATATAATCGTATCTGTAGTACGGTTTGAATTTGTCAATAATATATGCAAATTGTGCATATCCGCCTATGGTATTAAATACACCGCCTGAAAATTCATCGTGATTTATTTCAAATACCTCTGATAACAACTCTATATTTTTAATGGTATAGACAATATGCCCCCCGTATATGATCTCCCTTATTTCGTTTTCTCTGTTAGGGTTGGTTTCGTCTTCTGGTATTACATCATAATAAACACTCGGACCCAGCCTTAGTCCTTCAACTACATGCGGCTGCACTTCAAATTGTAAACTCAAGGCCTTTTTATCATTCATATCGTCAAAATTCTGTCGTTGAGTTGTGTTAACTCCCCTTCCATTGCTAATCGCACATGCGTAATTCAGATCAAAGCCTTCCAGCAAGGCGCTCCCGGATACTTTTATGCCCGTATCATGCGTGGGTAGAGGGCCTCCTTTGTCCTGGAAATTGACAATATCAGGTCTATCCATAGTTGTCTGAAACCAGACCCCGTGATTATACGTAGGCACCCAATATCCTATGGGTAGAAAAAATTTCCCCACATCAATTTTAAGGAGGGTATTAACATCGTAATGAATCATCAAGCGTTCTATGTCTATTTCAACATTTCCGGATCGTTCAAACTCAAACACGGTTTCATTAAGGAAGGATATACGGTTGCTGAGCTTTGAGGTCATGAATAAGTCAAATTCACCGAGTGAAAAGAAGTTATTACCCCTCGTAATATCATCGCTGACATTATAGTCTATATACCGTGCATCTATGTTTCCAAAGCCTCGTATGACCAATAATTGTTCACCAAAGGTAAGCCCTTCACCCAGCCTGTATCGTCCCTTATCCAGTTCTATTTCCTCGCTCCCTTTTTGATGTTCAGTATATCTGACTGTCTCCTCTTCCCTTGTGGAAACCTCTTTTGATTCGTTCTTCGGATCATTTACTTTTACTGTAGTTTTTGGTATTTCAGCCACCTGCTTTTGCTTTGGTTCTATCGTGTACTCAGACTTCAGTTCATCTATGAGTTCTTTTTTAATCTCCTCCTTTAATTTCTGCATAAATTCAGATTTGAGTCTGTTTTTCAACTGCTGATACTCAGCCTCGCTTATTTCTTGTGCATATACGCACTTTGTTGTGATGAGCAGCAGTGTGATAATAAAAATCGCAATTGGGTTTAAGAATCGGGTCATTTGCCAGGTTCTCCAATGGTTAACCGATCTATATAGGTAAAAAAATCTGTCAATAGCGCCTGCCAGCCTTTGTGCTCTTTTGTTGATATTTGATTAGCAAGAGACAAACATTCCATATTAACGTTTATCTTCAAGTAGAAAAACTTTTATCATTTGCAAGGATTATTTCATGAGGGAATATATTCTCTTGGTATCCAGCAATGCCTTTTCCATCGGCACAAGGGGTGTAATCTCGATATCAGTAAAAAACGGGAAGAGGGGGAGTTTTGAGACAATCTCTTCCATTTCTTCACTGGACTCAGCATCAATAATGGCAGCGGCTCCGCGCCTGCCGGCAAGCTTTCCACCAGCTAATATCTTACCGCGCCGTTGGAATCGTGAAAAATACTCCCACTCCCGTATTACATAACCCAAAAAGTCCTTTACAGGCATCTGGGGCATTTGTTTTACTTCAACCTTTAAAAGGAATAACATACCTTTTACCTTTCCTTATTGTAAAAGTTCCTATATTGCCAAACCGCCATCTACGTTAATCACATGCCCGGTAATGTATCTGGCATTGTCAGATAACAGGAATACGGCTGTTTTGGCAACATCTTCGGCCTTACCAAATCTTCTTACGGGAATCATCTCGATTACCTTATCTTTGTATTCCTGTGGTAAAACGGCCGTCATGTCCGTTTCAATAAAACCACAGGCAATGGCATTCACGGTAACGTTTACCTTTCCAACTTCCTTTGCAAGCGCCTTTGTAAAACCGATCATGCCGGCCTTTGAGGAAGAATAATTTACCTGGCCTGCCATCCCGATTATCCCACTCACAGAGGTTATATTCAGGATACTGCCAGCCTTTTGCTTGATCATCTGTGTAATAACTGCCTTAGAAAAATTATAAACGCTCTTTAGATTGGTATTGATAACGTCATCCCAATCATTCTCTGCCATTAAAGCCAGGAGTTTATCACGGGTAATACCGGCATTATTTACGAGGAAATCGATTCTCCCAAATTTTTCCTTGACCTCTTTCACCATATTCCTGGCGCCCTCAAAACTGGCTGCATTTACTTGAAAAGAGAGGGCTTTCGCGCCCATGGATTCAATTTCTGTTACCAGCGCATTAGCTGCATCAGCGCTTTTACTGTAATTAAAGACGATGTTGCAACCGTTCTTCGCCAGTTCCAGCGCTATTGCCCGTCCTATGCCTCTTGTGCCACCCGTAATGATTGCTACCTTATCTTTAAATTCCACTTAATATTCCTCCTTGAATAGTAGTTTTCGGTTATAAATTTATGTATAGAAATTCCCAAAATAGCCACCAAGTCACTAAGACACAAAGTTTTTCTTAGTGACTTGGTGTCTTTGTGGCGTGAGATAGTTACCAGAAATCTATTTTATAAAATTACTGTTGTGGTATAGTAAAGAAATGAATTTTGAAATGCAAGGTAAAAAATATTGGAAATGCTCTTTAAAATACGCCATTATTGAACATTGAATGTCGTATTCTATTACACCCCCTTAGTTGAAAGAATTAAAAAAATTGCAATCTTCTTCGTTTTTTGTTTTAATATCGTCTCAAAGGGAAAAAGCAATTTCCTATCATCATCATCTATCATCATCATCTCATCTTATAGGGCAAGTCCAGGAGGGGAAGCTATGGAAAAGACTTTGAGGGCAGTGTCTGTAATACTATCTCTTTTTGTTATCCTTTTCGCACAGACCCACCAGGT
>Ga0209323_10003546_pt1 | contig 10371 bp, 10 predicted proteins | sample Rifsed19ft2_FD_184014 | JGI IMG/M metagenome (GOLD analysis project Ga0209323, IMG submission 184014) | Soil microbial communities from Rifle, Colorado, USA - sediment 19ft 2 (version 2) | ecosystem: Environmental > Terrestrial > Deep subsurface > Rock core/Sediment | place: Rifle, Colorado...
TTTATTTTCGGTTTTTCAGTTAAATCCCGGAAGATATTTTCGGCGGCGATTTTTGCCTGCTCTATCGCTATGCGGGCAGTGCCGGGAATCGGCCGATTAGAAACAGGATCGTAAAAACAGGCGTTGTCGCCAATAGCAAATATTTTGCTACCGATATCAAGATGCTGATCCGGGGATATGCAGGCAAGATATGGATCAACTTCCGCTCTGCCTCTTTTTTCTTGTTTCAACGCGGTTAATCGCAAAAGATTATTAGCTTCTACTCCGCCGGACCAAATCAAGACATCGAAAGGCAAATCTTGCGCGAGAGTATGGACATTTCCGGTTGGAGAATTTACCCCGTTAGAAGGCTCAACCCATTTAGGCGGTTTAGATGGTGAATTAATAAAATTCTTTACAGAAAGAATGGTTTGGTCCAAAGCCACATCTTTTCTAACGGGGTTTACCGGCTGGACTTTATTTATCTGCGCCGAATTTTCATTTACTCTGGAGATGACAAAGCCTGCTTTCGTTTCTATTCCAAACGCGTTCAGCCGCTTTGTCGCTTTCGCGATGACTTTATTATCAAATCCGGGAAGAATATTTGGCGCGCCTTCTATTATAGTGACTTTGCAGTTTATTTTTTTGCCTGATTGGCGGCTTAATCTGCGGAGATAGCCGATTAATTCTGTGGAAAATTCTATTCCATTCGGCCCGCCTCCGCCGACAATGACATTAAAGCTATCGCCGCTTTTTTTATCTCCAAACTTTTGTCTTATTTTGCTTCTTATTTCTATCCCATTTTCCAGCCATTTTAACGGAATGGAATTTTCTTTCAATCCAGGTATGCCAAAATATGCTGGTTCTGCTCCCAAAGCGAATACGAGATATTCATATTGAAATGAAGTATGGTCTTCAAAAAATATTGTTTTGGACGCGAGATCAATTTTGATTATTTTCCCTTGCAAAAATCTTATCATTTTGCCTTTGACTATTTCTTCAAGCGGAGTGGCAACCGCCTTCTTCAAATTAATAGGCGAGGCGTCGTCTGTGGCGGTAGTTGCCACTTCATAAAGCGCCGGCGCGTAGAGATGATAATTATTCTTGTCTACCAGCGCGATATTATATTCTTTGAAAAGTGATTTTTTTTTGCGCATCAGCTTTTCCAGCCGCAACGCGCAGGTTACTCCGCCGAATCCGGCGCCGAGGATAGCGATATTTTTTCTAATTTGCGGCTGCTGATTATTTTCCATAAAGATTATTATAGCATATTTGATGTTTATTTTTAATTAGCATATATGTTATAATTAAATTCGAAATATGCAGTTAAACACTATAGACAAAGCTAATGCGCGGGGCAAAAGAATCCTTTTGAGGGTTGATTTTAACGTTTCCACATTTGCCGGCAAAATAACCGATGACTTCAGAATAAAGCGGTCATTGCCTACAATTGAATATTTGCTTGAGAATGAAGCGAAAGTGATAATCGCCAGTCATTTTGGCAGGCCTCCGGAGAATAGTATTGATGGTATGAAAGAACATGAGAAATTCAGCATGCGTCCGATCGCCGAACGTCTGGCTCAAGACTTGAGATATCCTGTTAAGTTTATTTCTGAATGTGTTGGCGAAGAAGCGGAAAAAGCAGTTGAGCGAATGAAAACAGGCGATATTTTGGTGTTGGAAAATCTTCGCTTTCATCGCGGAGAAGAAGCCAACGATAGCGATTTTGCCGCGAAGCTCGCGAAGCTGGCCGATATTTATGTTAATGACGCGTTTTCAGTTTCTCATAGGAGCCATGCTTCCGTGTCCGCTATCACATCACTTCTTCCGTCTTATGCCGGTTTCTTGCTTGCGAAAGAAGTTCAGATTTTGCATGATGCTTATGAAAATCCGAAAAAACCGCTTGTGATGGCTGTCGGCGGCGGCAAGATTGAAACCAAGATCAAACTTATCAGAAGATTTTTGATAAGGCGGGAGATTTCCAAGTTATTGATCCATATTATGATAACATGTTTATTAAGATTAGAGTTATGAAAGAAAAGGACTATAATGGTTTGTTTTAATTGTAAATCTATATTACAAGATAAGAAATTTCAACATCCAATATTCCAGGATGAATATGTCTGTATAGATTGTTTTGAGAAGCGAGTTAACGCTAATCATATAGAGATTAAAAGTGATTTAAGTTCAAATCTAGAGAATTTTTCTCAGGCTGGGATAAAGGATGATTTTAAATTAGGGTTTGTACTTTGTACTGAAGGCCCAAATTCCAATAAAGACGGGTTTGATGAGGAAGGGCTAAAAGAAGATTATCAAACGGCTAAACTACAAAGACTTGACTGGGAACATACAGACGAAGTAATAGGGGTAATTAGTGAATCTGAGTTTGTTCATGTTTCTAACTCAGAGCGTATTAAAGAATTAGGGGCTAATATAAGCAAGTCTTTTATTTATATTTCTGGGGTATTGTGGAAAATTTTGAATAAGGCAAGAGCTAAAGAGGTTCAGAAAAGGTGGGAACATAAGTCTCTTTATTGTTCTATGGAAGATTATTTTGATTATGTAATTTGTTCTACCTGTGGGAATAAGTATGTTTATGACAATGAGTATTGCGAACACCTTTCAAACCGTTTTTCAACAGCCAAAAATACGTATAGGATATTAAGGGGCAGTAAGTTTGTGGGGGCCGGGGTAGTTAAAAATCCGGCAGATAGAGATGCGGTTGGACTAGCTTTGGCAGCTAGCAATAGACATAAAGCGATAGTTAAGTTATTGGGGCCAGATTTGCTTGATTATTATAAATTTATGAGGAAAAGATATGAATTTTAACACAAAAGAAAAAACAATAGAGTCTATAAATAAGTTTCTTTTAGAGAAAGATTCCTTGGAAAAGGAGGAACAGTTAAGAATAGTTGATGAAATAGCAATTGCTACTGTTAAGTTTGGGATTAATATTGATAATTTTGGAGGAGAAGATATGAGTGAAATTGGAAAACTTTCAATTGATGAGTTTAAGGGTATTATAGCGGAACAAGTTAATACCGTAAAAGTTGTTGAGAAATCTTTAAAAGAAAGTGAAATTAAGATTAATGAATTAACAATTGCTAATGAAAATTTAACTAAGGAAAAAACTGATATTGAAACTAAGTTTACAGAGGCAAAGAATACTATTGATCAACTTGACAAGAAGGTCAATGAATTAACTGAGAAAACTCAAAAGTATGAGAGGGATATTGAGGATGCTCAGGCACAGATCAAGTTAAACTCTCGTCTTGAAAAGTTGACTGGGGCAAATGTTGATACTAAATCTTTTGACGAGAAGAAGACTGAACATATTAAGAAAATGAGCGATGAAGATTTTGACATTACACTTGGGGTGTTGTCTACTATTAAAACTGAATTGAAAGTATCTGGCCCTAAATTAGATTTAGTAAAAGCTAGTGGTAATATAGATCTAAAAGTAATTGATGATGACCCTAAACCAAAAATTATAAATATGGTTATGGCTGGTATTAAACAGCACACAAAGTTAGGTTAATTTAGGATAATTGGAGGAATTTATTTATGTTGGAAATTCTTAAAGCAAAAGATGAAAATTTTAATGGCAGTTATAAGATTAATACCGCAGATGCTTATCGAGGGGCACCAGTTTATATTTCAGGTAAATCTGGAAGCGACTGGTATGTCAATCTCCCAGCAACTTCCGCCCAGGCTAAGTTATTTGCCGGAATAGTAAATCAGTATCCAATGATTCAGACTGGTAGCGATACCGCTGATGCCACCGATAAATTAGTAAAGGGTTCTAGAGTTGTTGTTCTTACTGGAGAATGTGAAATTAAAGTTAATGGAGGATGCGTTCATCAACCCACATGGTCAAAATATTGGTTGGGCGATAATCTGGCCACTGCCGCACAGTATATTGCCACAGCATTTTGGCGTAATGCATATATTGGCACTAAAACTGGGTATGTTGGTAAATGGGTTGGGACATCTGCATTTACATATACTGGATTTGCTGCTACCGCTATTGTAGCTTGGACAACTGCTGCTGCTTATTTTGGATCTAAAGTGAAAGTTCTTGAGTTGGTTGGTTCTACCTCTACGGGTATATATTTACGGCTGGATGTTAATCCGTATCGTAGTGAAATGACATTTAATGGTGCTATTCTGTAGTTTTACTTAGATATTTTGGAGGATTTATATGAGTGATTTAATTGATAAGGATGAAGAATTTGATCCAGTAGAATTACGTAAGGCTCTTGCTTCTAGTGTTTCTGATATTATACATGGGGATCAAGAAGCTCGTAGATCTATTGCTACTCAAGTTGTAAAGACATTACAGAATCGAGTTGAACAGACTGATCTGACATCTCTACTTTATACCAAGGAAACTTATGGTGTAAATGAACAACCATATTTTGAACTTGATGGAGAACTCCAAGCATATATTCATACACCTGGTAGTTATGCTCCAATTACACAACCTAGAAATAAGGAATTTACATACTCTAGTGAAATGATTTCTTGCCATATTATGCTTCCTCTTTTACAGTTACAAAGCGGGAGGTATGGCACGATTGCAGATCAAATATCTAAAGGACAGAGGGCAATTCAAGCTCAAGTCAATAAGATTGCTCTTGACACTATGATAGCTGCTGTTCCTAGTACTTCAACTCTTAGCAATTATGCTACTGGCGCTTTTAGTCAGACAGCATTAAATACCGCTATTAATCAAATTGAGGATCAGGCTGGCGGGGCTAGGGTTATTGTTGGACGTAGGAATATTCTTTCTGCGTGTATGGAGTTTAATCAGAGCACTACTACTCTTGATATTTTTCCTGAATCGGTAAAAGAAGATATCATTAAACGTGGGACTTTTGGTGTTTATAAAGGTCTTCCTCTTGTTGGGTATAAGGATTATAAAGGACCAGATGGAAGATCTTATGGATCGTCTAAGGACATTCTAGTTATTGGTCAGGATGTTGGTAGATTTGGTTGGTGGCAGGAAATGCAGTCGGTTGATGATATTGAAGTTGGTACTTTGAATTGGCATATTCATGCTTGGGTACTAGTTGGAGCGGCTGTATTTTATCCTGAAGCTGTATATCGTTATTTGACGACTTAAACTCTGGGTGCTTTGGCACCCTTCATGAAAGGAAGTTATGGCAAAAATACAAAGAAAGATTGTATCTACCAGTGTAGACGGAGACCAAGATCGTGATGAAAAAAGACGTAAAGTTTATAGGTTAAAAAATATTCTTCCAACTGGTAAAATAGTTTTTAACGACGAGCAAGGTAAGGGTAGGGTTATAGACGCCGATAAAGAATTTGATGTTAATGAAGTTGAAATTGAAGAAATGCTTGAATATCAAGCTTTTAAAGAAGGATGTTTAATTTTTACTAAAACTTACCCAGATCATAATGGGTTTTCAAATTGTATGGCAGATGATAAAATTAAAGAATTGACGAGTCTTAGTATTAAGAAATTTGAAAAGGAAATTGATAAACTAGATTCTTATTATATTTTTGGAAGAATTCGTAAGGTGTTAGTTGAGACTAGTAGACCATCTGGATATTTACAGTATGTTGATTTAAGAGAAGCTAATCTGAAAGCTGAATGGATAAAAAGTCAACAGTATCAAACTGATGCTGAACGAAATAGAGAGTTGTTTACTAGACCAATTAGTAGATAGTTGAAAAGTTAAGTTTATATAGGATAAGGAGTTACAATGGCGCATTGGCAGATGGGCGTTAAGACTACAGCAAATACGGCAATGACAGCTGGATATTCTAGTTGTTTATCAACGCAAGCATTTAATTTTGGATCAGGTATTAGGTCTCAGATAGGTCAAACTATTACAGTTAATACTTCAGCGACAGTTTTACATATAGCTAGTGATCAAACTTCAGCCCCTTCTATTATAGAAGATTCTCCTTATGCATTTTATGCTCAATGTAATATTAGTACAGGTAAATATTATAGTTATGTCGGATCGGGAACTGGTCTAATTGGCTGGATGAGGGCACATTCAGCTTCTAGTGGGACTCAGATTTTGACTGATCCGTTTATGCCTAGTGCAAACGCTTCTTCTCCTGCTCCCTATGAAGGTATACTTTTACATTTTAATCATGATGTAGCCGTTGCTTGCAATCCTGTGACTGTTCATTTTGGTTCTGGGGATCCAGTTACCGAGCAAAGTAAGAGTTGTCATGTTAAAATGTTGGAATTAGCTTCTGTTGCGCCTTTTACATCTGGAGGTGGATGGAGGCATGTTACACCCACAAGTAAATTAACTGTGACAGCCCATAATAAAACAAGTACTGGGCATTCATGGTGGGTTTCATTATTGTTAGTCCCAACGGCTGTAAGTTTTCATAGCACGGGTAGGATCAAAGCTGAGTGTACATATTATTAGACAATAAAAAATATAATTGTAAAAAATAATATTAATAAACACCAATGATTTATAAATAATTAAAGTTAACCTACCTGATCGAAAGATAAGGTGAAAGGAAAAAATGAACGCTAAATGGATAGTTTCACTTAGCAATGGAGAAACCTTAGATGAGGCAAAAAATGTCGGGGATGTTAAAAGATCGCCTTGGCTTAATCTAGTAGATTATGTTTTATCAAAAAACCTTGAAGTTCGTCATGTAAAAATTATTTGTAACGGAATAGAATACAATTCTCCAACATATAATTCTAGTGGACGTTTCTCAAATGTGGGAAACGTTTCTTCTTTTTGGGTGGCTCGCAGGGACACTTTAACTATGGGAAATCAAAACCCAGAAAATAGTTATATAGAACTTTCTTATAGTGATAATTATTTAAGGCATCATTTAGTAATTGATGTTTACAGTAATCAATGCTGGCAGTCAACTTCTGACCTAGATAAAGGGGTAAGTTTATTTATTTCTCAATATTCTGGAGGAAAATGGTAGAAATAATATTTACAATATTGTACGGGTTATATATTTCGTATAATTATGGAACTTTTCGGATGTTAATCGGATATTTATGGAGTTTTAGGTGTCTGGTCGCGTAAAACCATACGCTACTTATGGAATTTCACCTGGGTCTGAGGTTGATATTCTTGGGGCGATTCATTTAACTGTAGAGGATTCTTCTGGGTCTGTATCAGAATCTTCTCCAATAGGTAAACCATATGGAATAACTAATACAGCTTATAGTTATGAGAGATATATCAGATTAAAGGTTACAGTAGCTCCTCAAAATTTATTTAGCAATTTTAAATTTTGGTCAGGGACTATTTCTTCCCCTGATCCTGGAGTGGTTTTTAAAGTAGGAACTACTTCAAGTTATACTACCCCAGTAATAACTGAAAGCACTAAAGCGATTCATACTTTACATTCTACCTATCCATCTTATTCTCAAAGTTTATCATTAACCGGTTCTTTAACGACGGTTGGTAACACAACTTGTTATGTTGTAGTGCAATGCCATGTAAATAGTAGCGCAAGCACTGGGACAATTGATAGTTCTCGCACTCTCATGCATTATGCTTTTGATGAATCATAGTTAATTTTGCATATAGCTGTAAAAAATATGGATGATAAATAAAATGGTTAAATGGCAATGTCAAACTGATAACGGGATCATAACCGAGAAATTGCCTCCAAGATGTGAAGGGATAAAACTAGTCGATAACGGAATAGTTAAAATTTCCCTAGTGGGTCCAGGTGAACCATTTTTTTTTATAAGACATTTTTGTAGTTTAAATGGACCTGAGAGATTAGAATACCACATAGGAATTAAACAGGAAGGCAAGATTATTGAAAAAAGTTATGATCCGGCAAGAGGTGTCGGATGTACGTTGGAAACGATAAATTAGTTCACTCAATTGATAGTTCCACATTTGTTTTAGATAGTCCAACAAAAAAAATAGCTTTTTGTTTTACCGCTCCAAAAACTACCACATTAAATCATTTCTATTTTCGTCAGGGGACAAAAAGTGGCCTCCCTAATTCCCCTAATTGCACTTTAGAATTAGATGTTTCTGGTGCTCCATCTGGAGTGCCACTAGCTACTGTTAATCCAACAATAGGGGCTAGCGGGACTTGGGTTGATTGTGTTTTTAATTATCAAATTATTAGTGAACAAGTTTATTGGGTTGTTGTATCTGGGGTTACTGGATATAGTTCTACTGTAAAAATAACAATATATACTGAATATATAGACCAAATATATAGTACCAATGAACTAGTTACGCATTTTAGTTATGGCCCCCCATATAGAGATCATAATTGTAAAAAAACTAGGATATATAGCGGGTCATGGACTGGGACCCCACAATCTCATCTAGGGTGTTATCAACTTAATTTTAATTCTTTTTCAAATATAGGATATACCCATAGTGCAATATATAGACCATTGGGGGGGGCTAGTGAAGCAAATTTAAATTTTAGAGTTGGGGGTAATGAATGTATTAAGTATAAATTTTTTATTAATACTGCATTTTACGCTGATAAAATTTATTTGGGAGCCATATGCGATTATAGAAGTATTGGTGCTATAATTAGAAGACCAACGGAGAATCTAATATATAAACTATATAATAAAAATAACTCTTTAGTTGCTTCTGCTGTATTTGTTAATTCATCCAATGCTTATTACAATACAGGTAATAAATCAATATGGTCATCTACCTCTATTAATTATTCTTTTTCTACAGGTAATTATACCTTAGTTTTAACTGGCACCCCAACTCCCAATACAAGTGGTTTTCATTATCATTTTAATATATTTATGAATTTTGCTAGCCAAAAAAATTATCTCTCTTTTCAGGGGGCAACTCCAGTTTATTCTTATTCTGCGGATAGTGGAAAAAGTTGGACAGATAAGGCAAATAATTATGAACTTCCTTTTAAATTTTCAGTAAGAGCTATAACTGGAACGGTAAAATCTTTTGATAATAATTTTTATACCGGGTGTAAAGTTATTGTTAATCAACATACCACTCATTCTTGGGCAAAATGTGACATAACTGACGCCTCTGGATATTATCAAATTCCGTTAACTAGAGCATGGCATAATGGAATGAAGATAGTGAAATATGATTATGATTACTCAACTATACCATTTGCCGTAAACGCTTATTCTTCTGCAAATTTTAATTCTAACTATAATACCGTTAAATCTATTACGGCAACTTCAAGTGCTGCATCTTATTGGTGGTCCACGCAAGATAATGGCAAACCAACCTCCCCTGGGATGAATTATGCCTATCGAGAAAAAATTAGTTTTGGGAATTCTCATGGAAGATATTCAACATCAAATGTTATAACTATAACAACAAAAACGGGGAATTTGAAATCGTGTCCAGCTAAGTTTGTATTTTATAATGCCGCGATTCAATCTTGGGAATTTTGCATAGATCATGCTAACGATAAAACACATATAGTTTATTTAAGTAGTGATTGGAAAGTTAGAGGTATAACTTACGATCATATTAACGATGTATGGTTAAGCACGTCTAAATTAATAGCTTCACTTTCTCCAATAGGTGATACACATTATGCTCCAGCTATGTGCGTTGATCATAGTGGATATATACACATATTATATAACGCACATGATTCTGAAGGAGCAATTAAATATATAAAAAGTTTAAATCCTAACAGTTTAGAATCTTGGAATACGCCATATAGTATAACAAGTAAAGCCCCAGCCGCTTCCTATCCAAGACCTTACGTAGATTCTAACAATAATTTATATGTTTTCCATAGGTGGAGAAGCGGGGACAACTCTATGTGGGCTGTAACAAAAAAAGATTCAGGGGATGATACAATCAATGGTTGGCATAGCGCATTATATATATGTAAATTTATGGGAACTGATAGTGCTCCAGCTGGAAAAGAAAAAAAAGCTATTTATAGCGTTGGCAATGCAATAGATTCTGACGGGAATTTACATGTTGCTCCAGTATTTACTAATGGTTATTCTCAAGGCACACATGATTTAGGAATAGGATATTTTTATAGCACATCTGATGGGTACAGGTGGAATGATTTAAAAAAGAATCAACCTTGGAGTGCTTATTATGATGGTGGCCCTCCACTTTCAGGCATTCCTAACCCATATTCTTATAGTACAGTTTCATTAGTAATTAGGGGGACTTGTGACCCAACAGTTGGGACCAGACAATATGGTGGGAATTTTGATTCTATGGCTATACATCCTATTGATATTTCTACGCCTGGATTAAAAAGAGCTTTCTTTTTATTTAATAGTTATGTTACGGCAGACCCAATTGATCAAGGTTTTCATTTTCAAATAGCTAAATTTGATATATCATCTAAAAATTGGATAACCCATACAGTCGATCCTAATAATCAAAGATTTTTTAGTGGAGAGTATGTTGGATATGGATT
>Ga0209323_10003550_pt1 | contig 10366 bp, 10 predicted proteins | sample Rifsed19ft2_FD_184014 | JGI IMG/M metagenome (GOLD analysis project Ga0209323, IMG submission 184014) | Soil microbial communities from Rifle, Colorado, USA - sediment 19ft 2 (version 2) | ecosystem: Environmental > Terrestrial > Deep subsurface > Rock core/Sediment | place: Rifle, Colorado...
AAAAACCGTTTGAACTGGAAGAAAGGGTTCTGATACCATCGCCCAAGGATGTGGCAACATATGATAAAAAGCCTGAGATGAGCGCATATCCGGTCACAGACGAGCTTGTAAAAAAAATCAGGGGAGGCGATTATCAGTTTATCCTTGTAAATTACGCAAACGGCGACATGGTAGGGCACACAGGGATTATGGACGCTGCTGTGCGCGCCTGCGAGGTAATAAACGAGTGCGTTGACAGGGTTGCAACCGCTGCTGCGGAAAAGGGATGGATTGCTATTATTACATCAGACCACGGCAATATTGAGCAGATGATAGATTATGACACAAACGAACCGCATACAGCCCACACCACAGACCCTGTCCCCTTCTTGCTGATAGATAATAATAGAAAAAATGCGTCTTTAAGGGAAGGCGGTCTGTCGGATGTGGCCCCTACAATTCTTAATCTTATGGGTATTGAAAAGCCTGCTGAAATGACCGGACAATCATTAATCAAGGAATAGGCGCAATCCATTTCATTTTGCCTTCTTAAGAACCATACATACCCATTCCCCTTCAGTATATATCCTGAATACATTGAAGCCATGCCCTTTATAAACATCTTCCACTTCCTTAGCCCTGTCCCCGAGTATCCCGGAGAGTATCAAAAACCCTTTATCCATTATCCTTGCGCTCAGGAGAACGGCTATCCTTATAAGCTCTTCGGCAATTATATTGGCAAAGGCAATAAAAAAGGCCGGCCTCATCCTTTCCAGGGGCCTCCTGCTTATGCTGACTTTCTTATTCACATTATTCAACCTGATGTTTTTCCTGGCAACCTTTAATGCCTCCGGGTCTGTATCAATGCCCGCCACCCTGTCCGCACCCAGCCTTGCGGCTGTTATGGCAAGGATGCCTGAGCCTGTGCCCACATCCAGGACGCTGTGCCCCCTGATGGCATGGGACAGACTATCTGCGGCCCTGAGGCACATCCTGGTGGAGGCATGGGAACCTGTGCCGAATGCCATGCCCGGGTCTATCTCTATTATTATCCTGCCGCGTCTTTTTGCAGCCTTCCTCCATGTGGGTTTTATTATTATCCTTCTGGAGACCCTTATTGATTTAATACCTTCCTTCCATTTATTAAGCCAGTCTGCATCTCCAAAGATACATCCGCTGTATGTCCATCCGTATGCCTCAAGTCTGTTTTTCAGCGCCTTCTTTTTTTCGTCAAGGGATGAATCCAGCGGGATGTATGCTGTAAGGCGCTTTTTATTGTCATGCCCTTCCTCCAGTACGCCGGCGCTTCCAAGCTCTATCAAAAAGGCAGTTACCGGCTCTGCCTTGTCCGCAGGTCCTGTGGCTTTTATCTCAAACCATTTTTTTATCATACACCTCATTCAATAGCAGATGGTCTCAAAAAAGAAAACAATTTTCTTGACAAATTTTTACGAGTAGCTTTTAATTTCTCTGCTCCGTTGGAAACCTTTAAATCCCTTTGCTTGTTTACTGCGGAGTTTTACCCTTCCCATGATTCGCAGCGAGGTTCTCCTATGGCCGGCAACAGCAATCCATTTCAAGAGGTTCTGGACAGGCTTGAGGATGTAAACAGGCATCTGAATCTGCCTCCTGCGCTTTATCACAGGCTGCGCTCACCGCGGCGCTCCCTTATTGCGACCATCCCCGTAAGGATGGATGACGGTTCAGTATGCTATTTTGAGGGCTACCGGGTGCACTATAATACTGCACGAGGCCCTGCAAAAGGCGGGATAAGGTACCATCCGAATGTTTCGCTCAATGAGATGATAACACTTGCCGCACTTATGACCTGGAAATGCGCTGTTATAGATGTGCCGTTCGGCGGCGCCAAGGGCGGCATCGCCTGCGACAGCACAAAGATGAGCCGTAACGAGATAAAACGTATGACCCGCAGGTATACGCATGAGATAGCAATGCTGATTGGACCGGAATCCGACATACCTGCGCCGGATATGTATACCAACGAGCAGGTAATGGCCTGGATAATGGACACATACAGCACCATAAAAGGATACTCTGTTCCGGGTGTTGTTACCGGCAAGCCTGTATGCATAGGCGGATCCCTGGGCAGAAAGACAGCCACATCCCAGGGGCTTGTGACAGTCCTTCTTGAGACAGTAAAACATCTTGGGCTTTCAACAAAGGACCTCACAGCTTCCATCATCGGCTTTGGCAATGTTGGCGCAGCAGCAGCAGAGATACTCTGCGAAAAGGGGCTGCGTATAGTCGGTCTTGCAGATTCCAGGGCTGCCATCTATAATCAAAAGGGTCTGGATATCAAGGCTGTAAAAAAGCACAAGGCTGATACAAAATCACTTGCAGGTTTTAAGGACGCAGAACAGGTTTCAATGGAAGAGCTTATCGGCCTTAAGTGTGATGTGCTAATACCTGCTGCTGTGGAAGGCCAGATAAATTCAAAAAATGCAAACAGTATAAAGGCCAGGATTATCGCAGAGGGCGCCAATGACCCTACAACACGGGAGGCAGATGCCATACTCAATGACAAGGGTGTATTTGTGCTTCCTGATATTCTGGCAAATGCCGGCGGTGTTGTTGTCTCATATTTTGAATGGGTGCAGGATATACAGAGATATTTCTGGCATGAGGATGAAATACAGAAGAGGCTTGAAGGTATTATGACAAAGGCCTTTAAGCATGTCCTGACAATAGCCCTGGATAAAAAGGTGGATATGAGAACCGCTGCAATGATCCTCGGGGTGGGCCGCGTGGCTGAGGCAAGCGCAGTAAGAGGTCTGTATCCATAGTGAAGAACCCCGCCCACAGGGCGAGGCTTCTTGACTGCAGAGGAAATAAATCTCAATTTCCATTCACCCGCCTTCATTCCCGTCCACAGGACGGGGCATACGGCGGCTATGACAGTTATCAACAGCTGTTGATAAGCCTGTGGATATTTTGGGGAGTGTTTTATTATTATGAATGTCGGTGAAGTCTGGAAAAAATGTCTTGAGAGCATCAGGGAGCAGATACCCAGCCAGCATTTCGATACCTGGTTTAAGCCCATAGTTTTGGCGGGTATTAATGAGACCTCGCTGGAGCTGGAAGTCCCCAACCGCTTTTTTTTAGAATGGTTGAAGGACCATTATCTTGCAGTCATAAATGAGGCTATAAAAAAGGCAAGTCAGCGGGAATATTCCGTTATATGGCGTGTGGGGAAAACAAGCGCTCAGCGGACACCGCATGTTCCTAAACCGTCTCCTGCGCAGGCAGCCGCGATTGCAGAAAGGGTCTTAACCAACACCGGTCTCAACCCCAAGTGTACCTTTGAAAATTTTGTTGTGGGAAAGGATAACCAGTTGGCACATGCCGCCTGCCTTGCTGTTGCCAACCAGTTCTCCAACAGATACAATCCGCTTTTTGTATATGGCGGGGTCGGTCTTGGAAAAACACATCTTCTTCAGGCCATCGGGCACAGGGTCCTTGAGAGGACCAATTCCACAAAGATATGCTACTACACCTCTGAAGGTTTTATGAATGAGTTTGTAACTGTGCTTCAGCGGGGCAAGATAGACGATTTCAGGAATAAATTCAGGCGCGCAGAACTTTTGCTGATAGACGATGTTCAGTTCTGGGCAGGAGGGGAAAAGGCAAGGACCAAGGAGGAATTCTTCCATACCTTCAATGCCCTTTATGAGGCGCACAAACAGATAGTGATTACCAGTGACAAATTCCCCAAAGACCTTTACGGGCTGGAGGAAAGGCTTAGAAGCCGGTTTGAGATGGGCTTAATCGTTGATATTCAGCCTCCTGACACTGAAACAAAAATGGCTATTCTTCAGAAAAAGGCATCTCTGGAATCCATCATGCTTCCGGACGATGTCACCTTTTTTCTTGCATCTGTAAGCGGTTCAAATGTCCGGGACTTGGAGGGCTATCTTGCCAGGATAATTGCCGTATCTTCGCTGACTGGCACAGAAATCACCCTGCCAATGGTCAAGGAAACGCTGAAGAATATAATCAAGGACAACAAGGTAAAAGCGATAACTGTTGATGGTGTCCAGAAGGTTGTTGCGTCATTTTTTGATATAAAAGTTAGCGACCTTAAATCCAAAAGTAGGGTGCAGAACTTTGTTTTGCCAAGGCAGATGGCGATGTATCTTGCAAGGGAGTGCTGCAAGTCCTCATTCCCTGAGATAGGCGCTGCCTTTGGCAATAAAGACCATTCTACCGTTATCCATGCATGCAATAAAGTAAAGGGGTTGGTAGAAAAAAACCCTGAACAGCGCAAGGTGTTTATCTCTATAAAGAACCTTCTGGAAAAGCCAGGTTAGTATGTTGTGGATAAGGGTGATGCCTTTTGTGGATTGTTTTAATGATGTTTTAAGAACAATGAGGCTATATGGGAATTTTGTGGATAAACCAGATTGTTTTCAACAGGCATATGTTTTTAATTAAACATGTAAATTATGTTGTTAGAACAGTTTCCACAGAGAAGCGGCGGTATTACTACTAATATTTTAATTTTAATATTATATAAAGATTAATAGAGAAAGGGGTATTAATATGAAATTTCAGATTGAAAAAGAGATTTTCCTGAAAATTCTTCAAAGGGTTCAGGGTATTGTAGAAAGAAGAAACACGATGCCGATACTGGCGAATATATTAATCGCGGCAAAGCAGGGGAAAATAGAGGTAATAGCAACAGACCTTGAGGTGTCAATAAAAGATGTATGTGATGCTGCGGTAACAGAGGAAGGAAGCATAACAATAAATGCAAGAAAACTGTTTGAAATAATAAAAGAGGCCCCGCAAGAAAAAATAAGTCTGTCTGCAGAAGCAGGTGGGAAGATAACTATAAAAAGTGGAAAGGCAAGATTTAATATATTAGGACTTCCAGTGGACGAATTTCCATCATTCCCCGCCTACGACGAAGGAAAGATGCTAAGGGTAGACCCGGATGTGGTTAAAGAGATGATAGAAAGGACAGCCTTTGCATCCTCAACAGATGAAACGCGATACAATATCAATGGTGTTTTTGTGGAAAAGGACGGGGCAAATGTAAGGATGGTGGCCACAGACGGCCATCGTCTTGCGTTAATGGAGCGGAGCAGTGAATGGCCTGTGCTTGATAAAGGCGTTATACTGCCGAGGAAGGGCGTCCTTGAGCTAAAGAAGCTCCTTGATGATAAAAAGGAAACCCTCTCTCTGTCATTTACATCAAACAGCATGGTGGTGAAAAAGGATGGAACAATTATAATAATAAGGCTTATAGACGGGGAGTTTCCGGATTACCGGCAGGTTATACCAAAGGGCAATGAGAAAAAGATAAGGGTGGAAAGAATGGGTCTTTTAAGCTCCCTCAAGAGGGTCTCTCTCCTGTCAATGGAAAAGGGGCGGGGTGTCAAGTTCAATATATCACAGGGGAAAATAGAACTGTCATCCAGCAATCCGGAAATGGGAGAGGCAAGGGAAGAGATAAATGTGGACTACAAGAATGAGGGTTTTGAGGTGGGGTTTAACGCCACCTATATGATTGAGGCAGCAGGGGTTATGAAGGGCGATGAGGTGGTCCTTGAGATGAAAGACCATGAAAGTCCGGCAATATTAAAATCAACAACCCAGGATGGGTACATCTACGTTATAATGCCCATGAGGATATGAAAAAATAAGGTTCGGAGTTTTAACCCCTGACAAATCTGTGACTTATCAGGGGTTGAGTTTGCAGTTTGGAAAAAAAGGAGGTGTTTTATGGCTGGAGTAAACAAGGCCATTCTGGTAGGCAGGCTCGGCAAAGACCCTGAAATAAAATATACACCGAGTGGAACAGCGATAGCAAATTTTACAATGGCTACCAGCGAGAACTATAAGGACAAGGATGGCCAGAAGCAGGAAAGGACAGAATGGCACAAGATTGTCGCATTTGGAAAACTCGCAGAGATATGCGGGGAATACCTTGCAAAGGGCAAACAGGTCTATATAGAAGGCAGGATACAGACCCGAAGCTGGGATGACAAGGACGGCAACAAAAAATATATGACAGAGATAGTTGCCAACACAATGCAGATGCTGGGAAAACCGGATGCAACCGCCTCGTCAGGCCAGACAGCCGCAACAGAGAGCAGCTCAGCGCAGGAACCTTCTGTAGTGGAAGAGGATGTGCCATTTTAACTGTAAAGGTTGAGGCTAAGGTTAAGGTTTTCTATAGTTCATTATATCCTTAACCTCAATCTTGACCTTAACCTGTTCTTTCCAAACCCATGCTCACCAAACGCATCATACCATGCCTTGATGTAAAAGACGGCCGTGTTGTAAAGGGCATCAGCTTTGTCCAACTGAGGGACGCCGGGGACCCTGTAGAGTGCGCCAAGGCATATGAAGAGCAGGGTGCCGACGAGCTGGTTTTTCTTGACATCACCGCATCCCACGAAAAGAGAAACACCATTATTGATGTTGTGGAAAAGACCGCAGCAGAGGTGTCAATGCCCCTGACTGTTGGCGGCGGCATCAGGACCCTTGAAGATATAAAGGAGCTTTTAAGGGCCGGGGCTGACAAGGTCTCCATCAATACCGCCGCCGTGGCAGACCAAGAATTTGTAAAGAGGGCATCCGAAAGGTTTGGAAGCCAGTGCATTGTGGTTGCCATTGACGCCAAGAGAAGGGAAGCTCAATGGCGCATGGCAGATACCAGCAGCATGAGCGAAGGATTTAAGTACTACACGCCGACACAGGAGGCCCTTGTGCCGGCATGGGATGTATATACGCATGGCGGGAGAAAGAACAGCGGGCTGGATGTTGTAAACTGGGCAAAAAAAGCAGAAGGACTTGGCGCAGGCGAGATACTTCTTACCAGCATGGACAAGGACGGGACAAAAGAGGGGTACGACCTGGACCTCACAGCCGGCATTTCCAGCGCTGTCTCCATACCTGTTATTGCCTCAGGCGGCGCAGGCAAACTGGAACACCTTTACCTTGCATTTAAAGAGGGTAAGGCCGATGCAGTGCTTGCAGCGTCCATATTTCATTTCGGCGAGTTCACCATACCGCAGGCAAAAGAATTTCTAAAAAAACAGGGGATAGATGTAAGGATATAAGAAAGAATATACAGAGAACCCGCCGTTATACAACCATCATTGCATCACCGTAACTGAAAAATCTGTAACCCTGCTTTACAGCCTCCCTGTATGCAGTCATTAGAAATTCCCTCCCTGCAAATGCCGCAGTCAGCATAATAAGGGTTGATTTTGGCAGATGGAAATTTGTTATAAGCACATCAACTGCATTAAACCTGTATCCCGGATATATAAATAGCCCTGTACTGCCGTTTAGCTCAGGCGTTTCCCAGCCCAGCCTGACCATTGTTTCCAGCGCCCTTGTAACAGTTGAGCCCACAGCAATGATACGTCGCCCCTCCGCCCGCGCTTGTTTTATTGCATCAAAGGTTGTGGGGTCAATTTTATAATATTCCGGCGCCATCCTGTGCTTCGTTATATCCTCTTCCTTCACAGGCAGGAAAGTGCCGAGCCCTGTATGCAGGGTTATATAAAGCGCCTTCACGCCAAGGCCTCTAATCTTTTCTATCAGGTCATTTGTAAAATGCAGGCCTGCTGTAGGCGCTGCAATAGCCCCTTTTTCTTTTGCAAATATGGTTTGATACCTTTCCTTATCAAGTTCGGATATTCTTTCCTGCCCCCTGCCCCCTACCCCCTGCTCCCGTTTTATATACGGCGGAAGGGGCATCTTTCCTATCAGTTCAATTATATCGTCTATTGAAATATCGGCGTGGAGTTCAATAATCCACTCGCCATCAACTCTTCTTTCGGTGATTATACCCTTTAATCCATGCTCAAAGATAAGTTCAGAACCTTTTTTGAGGCCTTTAGATGGGTTTGTCAGGCAGCTCCATGTTTCTGACCTCTGGCTTCTTACTTCTGACTTCTGTATTAACAGAACCTCTACTAAGCCGCCGGTTGTCTTTCTGCCAAAGAGCCTTGCAGGTATGACCTTTGTGTTGTTCAGTACGATTACATCGCCGGCCTTCAGATATTCAGGCAGCTCAAAAAATCTTCTATGGCTTATTGTCCTTTCTTTTCTGTTAAGCGCCATAAGCCGGGATTCATCCCGCCTTTCGCACGGAAACTGGGCAATAAGCTCCTTTGGAAGATGATAGTCAAACTCCTCAAGCTTCATTTATCTGTGTATTTTTGTCATTCCGCACTTGATGCGGAATCCAGTATTTTGCATGAGTATCTGGATTCCCGTTTTCACGGGAATGACAGACATGGGACAGTTGTTATACAGTTTTCAGTAGTTCCCACTGAAAATTGCACTTAAACAAAAATGTCTCATATTTTTTAAGTCATTGTATACAAAGTTGACGCTCAAAAATTGCACAGATGCAAGGCGGAGCAAGGCTTCAAGGGAGGCATACTATTGTAGTATGGTGAGTGCAGAAGCCGCAGCGACAACGCCGCAGATGAGCGTTTTTCAGCATCAACCAATTAAAACACCCTCCTGCTGATATAAACCAGCAGCAGGCCTGCCAGCATGGAAACCAAGCCCATTACACGAAGCGGCCTTTCTGGTATCTCCTGCAGGGTAAGCGCCCATTCCTTTACTCTTGCTGGAAAGGCAAAATATGGGAGCCCTTCTATTACAAGCACTAAGCCTAATACACTTAAAAAATAAGCCATAACCCCCCCCATAAAAGACAGGCTGAGGGTTAAGGAAAAAGCCTTTCTCAACCTGAACCTTAACCTCGACCTATCTTTTCTTTGCTCAGCCTCAACCTTGACCTTAACCTGCTTGTTTTTCACTCACTCCACAGATGCCTGTCCACATACTGTGCAAGTATCTCCTGCATCCTTGCAGGCGGCGGCACGGCAAAAGAGGAGTTTATTACTGCATGGGCTATTTCATGCGCCAGCACGCCGTCCGTGATATCCACAAGCGACACATATACAGCCTTTGCCTTGTGGTTGTAAAAGGCTATGGGCGATTTTCCGAGGTTGCCTATGCCCAGGTATATCAATTTCAATTCCTTATACGAGGGATAAATGTATATCTTGAAATGAAACTCAGGCGGATACATCTCAAGGAGCTTTTGGACCTGTTCCACAATCCTGTCAACCCTGTTTTTTGCCAGAGCCGGATTCTTTTCCTGGCCTTCGCTGAAAAGCTGAAGTCCGCTGCCGATTTTTCTTGTAAAGTCATAAAAGTATTTGTCATCCGAATAGTAAATGGTTGAATATTGCGTTCCGTATATCTTTGTCAGTTCCTCTGCAAAAAGGTCAGATGCGGGGCCGGCCGCCAGAATCTGCATAACAGACAGCATGGCAAGGCAGATGGCAGGATAGGGCCTTAAGATTAATGGACGCAGGGCCTTAAAAAGGCAATAATATTGTAAAGGGTTTCTATTAGGAGTCACAGAAAGGCGGATATTATGAGGTTTTGAAATAATTTGCAGCCCCCTCTAACTCTTGAAGCTTTTTGGACATCTCCTGTAAAAGGCGCTCCAGTTCTTTATTTGCAGAAGGGTCTGATGCCATGGCAGTTTGCATTTTTGAAGTCAGCTGTGAAAATTCCATCACCCCGGCTTTCAGATGCCCCATATTTTTATCCAAGGTGTCAGTATGCTCATTGATGCTGTTTGCCAGTTCCACAAACTGGTCGTTTTCTCTCAGTTTGAACCTCTGGGTCAGGTCGCCTTTCTTAATAGCATCCAGGATATTTTCAAAGCGGTACAGAGGGCCTGCAATCCTGTGCGACAGGAATATGAAGACAGCTATTCCTATAACAGCGCTTATCCCCACTATTATAAGGTTTGAAAGGAGGAGCATAGGCAGGAAAAAGTCGTATGTGCGGGCTATCCGAAGCTCTGAGCCTAAATAACCGGTTGTCAGAGTGCCCTTTGACATGTAAAGGAAAAGCCCGGCAGCCAGAAAGGCCTCTATGAGTATAATAATGAGAAACTTGACGGTAAAATTCACCTGGAACTTCTTTTTAATAAAATAATTCCTTCTTCTGAATGGCAGCCTATTTCCCATTTAAAAATACCTCTTTTATTAAGATTGTCATTCCCGAGGTAGTAATCGGGAATCCAGTATTAAAACAATGGATGCCCGATAGATACATTCGGGCATGACAGTTATTAAATATTGGTTGTAGGGGAGGGGCTTGTCCCCTCCCGCTGCAGGCGGCCACAAGGGCCGCCCCTACGGTTTTTCACCGGCAATTCCCTTCAGCAGTTGAACATCAATCTCTATTTTAGCAGAGCCTTTAACATCCCTCAGCCATTCTTCCATGACGCTTTGTTTTTTCTGTTCAAGCAGGGATGTTTTTATGCGGTTGTAGATTTGCTTAAGGGGCGGTATGCCGGACATTTTCGTTTTTA
>Ga0209323_10003551_pt1 | contig 10365 bp, 10 predicted proteins | sample Rifsed19ft2_FD_184014 | JGI IMG/M metagenome (GOLD analysis project Ga0209323, IMG submission 184014) | Soil microbial communities from Rifle, Colorado, USA - sediment 19ft 2 (version 2) | ecosystem: Environmental > Terrestrial > Deep subsurface > Rock core/Sediment | place: Rifle, Colorado...
GATATGAGCCAGATTTTTCATCCCGCATTACTGCGAGAGGTCGCGATAGCGTTCACGACACGAACTGACGACAGCCATGCAGCAGCTGTAGCACCATCCTTGCGGATCATCTCCTGTTTCCAGGTGACTAAACGGTGTTATTTCAAACCCAGGTAAGGTCTATCGTTTTGTCTCGAATTAAACCACATGGCACGCTGGTTGTGCGTTTCCCCGTCAATTCCTTTGAGTTTTAACCTTGCGGTCGTACTCCCCAGGCGGAACACTTAACGCGTTAGCTTGCGCCACTCCCTTGCGGGAATAGCTAGTGTTCATCGTTTACGGCTAGGACTACAGGGGTCTCTACATTGTTGTTACTGTTTATAAAAACAGGTGTTATTGCTAACACTCTCATAGTCGCCCATGAGACCGGACTATATCTTTATCCTAAATATTTAGGATATTTGGCACATAGTCTCTGAGGACTCTCCCACTTACGTGGGGTTGCCTGCTGATTGACTCCACCGAACAGATTTTCACTCTTTCGAGTACTGTCGGATACATGAGTTATTCCAGCATATAGCCAAATTTTTCTCTATCAATTACTTGATAAAGGGGACTAGAGTGACCTCCATCCCTTTCGCTCCCCTAGCTTTCGTTCATCAGCGTCTGGAAAACCCTAGGTATCTGCCTTCGCCATTGGTGTTCTTCTTGATATCAACGGATTTCACTCCTCCACCAAGAATTCCGATACCCCCGAATTTCCACAAGTAAGCCAGTTTGATGGGCATCTCTGGAGTTGAGCCCCAGGCTTTAACCCATCACTTAACCAACCGCCTACGATACTCTTTACGCCCAGTGATTCCGGATAACGCTTGCACCCTACGTATTACCGAGGCTTCTGGCACGTAGTTAGCAGGTGCTTTCTAATAGTGTACTGTCATTTTTTTCATCCACTACCACAGTGGTTTACGACCCGAAGGCCTTCATCCCACACGCATTGTCGCTGCGTCAGACTTTCGTCCATTGCGCAAAATTCCCAGTTGCTGCCACCCGTAGGTGTAGGCTCCGTATCTCAGTAACCTTGTGGGGGGTCGCGCTCTCACGCCCCCTAGCCGTCGTCGCCTTGGTAGGCCATTACCCTACCAACTAGCTGATAGCGAGCAGGCTCATCTCTCAGCGGGCGGTTAAGCCCTTTCTTCTTACGAACTTATGCGGTATTACCCCGCCTTTCGGCGAGCTGTTCCCCACTAAGAGGTAGATTCCTACTTTGTACTCACCCGTCTGCCGCTAACCAACCATCAGCTTTCAGAATTCAGTTTTCAGTTTTTTATTACTGATTTCTGAGTCCTGAGTGCTGACGACTGATTCGCTCAACTTGCATGCTTAAGGCACAATGCCAGCGTTCATCCTGAACTAGGATCAAATTCTCAAAAAAAATCTTCGGAAAAAATTCCAAATTTTTAACCTTCCTGTCACATTTCAAGTGACAAATAAATTAACTCTATTATCTCTTCACTTGTTAAGGAACTCCCGCCAGCAATAGCTAAAGCCTAGCTTTTGCGGGCTGGGGGGCATTATACCCCAAAACACTTCCGGCAAGACTCGAAACCGCTCCGAGACTGGAAGTACAGGCCAAATTATACCAAAAAGGAGGCCAAGCTTCAATGGCTCTAATCGTTCTCCAGCAGAAACCTAATCCTCATGGCCGTCTCAATCCGCATTACTTCACGACACACTTTTCCCCACGACTCCTCATCTGGTTCTCCACTGTCCACTCAAAGCCCTCGACCACCACCGTCCGGGCCGGCACGATTACCGGCATCGAAAAATCGCCGTCTTCAAGTTTTAACAGCCACCAAGATAACGTCTCTACGATGTCGACGGGAACGCAGTACTCGAATCTCTTACTAACCGGCACGTCTTCTCTGATTTCCGTTGGCCAGTTTTTCAAATTATCATTAGTGTCGACCCAAACCCCGTCACCCCGCCCCCAAGCATTGTTTTCATAATTCAAAAAAATACCGGAGTAATCAGAATATAGCGGGCATAGAGCCTGTATCTTCAAAACCACCCTATCGTCCTCACCCTCTTTCTCAGAAATCTCAAAACCAAACGCCTTAAAGGTTTCGCCATCAGACATCTCCCACTCCAGAGACATTTTAGTCACCAAGCCCTCGACCTGGCTCTCCAGCTGAGAATAAACAAAACGTCGCCCCTTACCATCCCTGACCACGAAACCACCTTCAACCGACTCGACGTAACTCCCCTCTTTCTGCAATGGCACCAGAATCTTTTTCTCAAAATAGTCGGCCGGATGGCTTCCAAAGTATCCAGCAACCCAGAAGCCAAGCTCTGCTTTTTTATTCATGATCCATTTATATCACACGTCGTCAAGAGGTCCAACCTCTCGACGACTCAGCCAATCATCAACCGGCTGGCCGTTAACCTCCATCGAACCGTCGTCCCTATCTACCATCAGTTCCCCCCTGCCTACATAAGGACAGATCGTCCCATCTTGACGCTCAAACCAACCAATTACGGCACCCTCCTCCAGTCCTTCGACCCATTTTATCTCCTCAAGTAGTATCCTCGCCAATCCGGCACCAACGTTTGGGGACATCGCCAAACCTCTACAAATTTCAATAAACTCCGACTTGGTATACCTACCACCAATATTAAATCTCGGCGCTTCACTGGATTTTCCTGCACCCATGTCCCGTTATCCTATCACACCACCGCCCAACATCTCTCCACCTTTTGCATAAAACACCGCCGATTGTCCGGGTGCGATTCCTCGTTGTGCCTCAACCAATCTCACCGTCAAGAGGTCGGACCTCTTGACGATCTTGACCGGAATTAATTTTCCCCTATGCCTTATTCTTACTGCGACACTCTGCAACTGTGGCACCGGGCCGCTAATCCAGCTTACTTCTCCTACCCCAAACTCCTGCCTCTCCGTTTCTTTCCCAACTCCCACTATTAGTTCATTTTTCTTCGCATCCTTACTGATGACATAAAAAATCGGGGTTTTCTCTTTTTTTACGTATTCCCGCTGTGCCGCCGCCGTTAGCCGCCAGCCGCCTCGCTGGCCAATGGTATAAAACCAAACTCCAACGTGGGTTCCAATTACCTCGCCAGCGGTATTTTTGACATTACCCTTCTTTTCATCGAGCCGACGCGCCAAGAATCTTCTGGCCGGCACGTTGCCAACAAAACAAATCCCTTGCGAATCGGGCCGGTCGGCAATTGACAAGCCAGCCTTTTTGGCTATTTTTCTTACCTCGGTTTTCATCAGGTCGGCCAAAGGAAACAAAACGTGCTTTAGTTCCTTGGCTGTCAATTTCCACAGAAAATAGGTCTGGTCCTTGTGCCTGTCCTTAGGGATCATCAACTGACCATTCGCCAGTCGGGCGTAATGGCCTGTCGCGATATAATCAAAACCATTTTCAATGGCCCAATTAAGAAACAAACCAAACTTAATTTCACTGTTACAAAGCACATCCGGGTTGGGCGTCCGACCCGCCTCATACTCACGATAAAAATAGTCAACCACTCGCCGGTTGTATTCCTCTGAAAAATCCAAGGTCTTAAACGGGATGTCCAATTCCAATGCCGTTTTGAGGGCCACCGCCTTATCTTCATCCGCCCGACAGCCGTTCTTTTTTATCCACTCCGCCCGGGTCAACCCATCTTTTTCGATCTCGCTTTTCGGCGGCCAACAATACAAATGGACGCCCACCGCTTCATAACCCTGCTTTTTCAAGAGTAAAGCCGATACAGCTGAGTCCACTCCGCCGGAAAGACCAACCGCTACCCGAATGGATTTTTCCCGATTCATAGCCCCAATTTTATCACAAAACTATGGGCTAATCTTCTTTTCTTTCATTGCCGCCGCCATTTCTAAGAGACTCTCCTTCTCCTCGCTCCACCACCCCTCATCCAATTCAAAGTTGCTGATCAAAGCAAACGAAACAATCTCCGCCAATTCAGAAAAACTCTTAGGTAGCGCCTCGGGAGCTTCTTCCCCGAGGATCGCCAAAATCGCTTTGCCGTTATCCTTCTTTCCCGCCGTCAAAATTAGCCGTTTCGGCCCGTCCCACTGGGGGATTATCTCAAAATCTCTGTGCCAGCGCGCCAGCATAAAGTTAACCACCTCGACGATCCTTTCCAACCAGACATCTATCTCTCCGTGGGGATCATCTGCAGTAACCTCTCTCAAGCCGTATTTATTTTCCGCGTTTGTCATATAACATATATCCTACCTTACCGCACCCTGACCACCCCTTCGTGAGATAATACGCTCATGAAAATAATTATCCTCACTAATTTCCCAAAGGAAGAAATCGATCGCCTAAAAAACGAGGGCGAACTTCAAGGTCATCAGATGACGGTTATTAATCCCCACGGCAGCCACCCCGTTATCCAAGACAATAAACTGGTCATTGCCGGAGTCACTGATCAAGAGGCTGACTTAGTTATTGCCAGAAGCATACTCTACTCAATCAAAGAAGTGGTCGCCCTCCTCTCCCACCTGAGGCAAACAGGGACCAAGGTCTTCGACAATAACCTCATTAACCTCAGCTACTCTATCAATAAAGTTGCCGACATAATGAGATTGGCCATGGCCGGCATTCCTGTCCCCAATACCAGACATAGTCACGACTACGAACACTTTGTTTCCCTGGCGAGTGAGCTTAAATACCCGCTGATCGCCAAACCAACCAGTACCGGCCAGGGCGTCGGTGTCACAAAAATAGAAAACGAAGAAGACCTCCTGGTTTTCACCGGCAACGCCATCAAAGAAGACAACTCGGCCAGTCGTTATATCATGCAGGAATTTATCCCCTACGTCTACGATCTCCGACTTTTAATTATCGGTGATCATGTATTTTGCATGCGCCGCATCCCCCGGGAGGGAGACTTCCGGGCCAATTTCTCCTTAGGTGGCACTGTCGAATTATTCGAGCCGGATGAGTCGATGATCAACCTCGCCAAAAAAGCCCTCAGGGCGGTCGGTATGACCATCGGTGGCGTCGATATTTTAGTCACCAAAGACAAACAATATGTTCTTGAAGTGAATCATAATCCCGGCTTTGAGGGCATGGAATTAGCCACCGGCAGAAATATCGCTAAAATTTATCTTGAACACGCGCTTACCAATGCCCGCTAACAATGAAAATACTTGTCGTCGGCAAAGTTACGGATAACCAGGGCGCTCGTCTAAAAGAGGAAGCCGAAAAACGGGGCCACAATTTAATTAATTGCGGCAGTTACGACCTTTTCATTGCCGCTGACAAGAACCACTTCCTCCCCAAAATCACCGCTGGAAACCTCACCGATTTTGATCTTATCTATCTTCTTACCGTCGGCGACCGTAAATGGGAATGGTATCTCGCCTGCCAATACCTGTCTGAAAAATACGGCACCAAAATAGTTGATCAAAAAGTAGTCGATCCAAACTACAAAATTTTCTTTTCACCTACCGCTGAGCTGAAAAAGCAGGTCGAAAACGGTATCAATTTCCCCCAAACAACCGTCATCGTTTCGACCAAAGCGGTCGAGAACGCACTGACAGACTTTTCCTTCCCGGTCATTGTCAAAACCAACCACCTCCAGCGCGGCCTCGGCGTCTCACTGGTCAATTCAACCGAGGAAATAAAAGAAATAATCGCCAAAAACAAAAAGGAATCGCCTTCTTTTTTTATCCGGGAATTCATTCCCAATGACGGCGACATTCGTGTTTTCGTTATCGGCTACAAAGCCTTAGGCGCCATGAAGCGGACGCCCAAAGAGGGAGACTTCAGAAGCAATATCAGCCGTGGCGGCTTTGGGACTAAGTTTGATCTCAATAGCAATCCGCAAATCAAGGAAATTGCCGAAAAAATGGCTTTACTCAATCAAAGCGAAATTGCCGGCGTTGACATTATCATCCATAAGGAAACCGGTGTTCCATACGTTCTGGAAATCAATCGCGGGCCCCAATTCGCCGGCTTCGAAAAATACACTGGTCTAAACGCCGCCAAAGCGATTATCGAGTACTTCGAAAGTCGTTTGGCTAAACACTAAGCCAGCTGATACCCCGTTTCCGATTCCGACGTTAGCCAACCCAAAACGTCCTTCGCTACAAGTTTCATCTTCTCGTATTTTTCTCTTGTCATTACCCCCGCCCTAATCAGGTCGGGCATCTTTTCCAAACTGCCATATCCGCACATCCCCAGGGCAAGAAGATCCTCCGCCGGCAGGTCTTGGTAGCCCAGATTCTTTAACTGGATCAGATGGTCCAGTAGTGCCGTGAGGGCAACCCGATACCGCGGCTCAACTTTATCTTTCCCCAAATTATCGGAAAGCTTAGCCGCCACTGGCCCCGCCAGGTCAGCAATCTTTGTCTCCAAACTGGCCGCCTTCAGCTTCACCACTTCTGAGAAAAGATTGCCCACCCCCTCCGAACCTTGTTTGTTCGAACCGACACGATAACCACCGACAAAAAGCCTTTCCACCGGCTTTAGAACCGCAGCTCTTTCCCGGTCTACTCCTTTCCACAACATTCGATTTGAGAGCGCGCGCACTTCATGATCTACCTCATGGGCAAAACTTCCCCGTAACCGTCGGTTGCCGAATTCCCTCACGATGGCCCCCTCTTCCCCATCTGTCCTATACACCGGAGCTTTTATCGTCACCTCGGGTGTTTCCTTCTCTGATGGTCGCTCACCCATCCAGTCGTCGTACACATAGCCGCCTTCCTTTTTCCGCAGCTCCCCTCCGACCAAGAAAGTCTTTGCTTCGGCTGATATCACACCTCGTTTTACCAGACTACCAATCGCCATTCGCAGTATCGTCCTGCCCATTAGCCTATTGACGCTTCCATACTCTTCTTCTGTTTCTATTTTTCCATATGGTTCTTCCTTCTCTTCACCCTTCTCAGTGGCTATTCCCTCCAGTTTTTCGGCGGCAATCCGTTTTAATTCCTTCTTTTGACGGTTCCTCGCTTCCTTTTCTTTAAAAAAGTCCGTACTTTCAGCTAATCTGGCAAAAATCTCTGGACTTTCATCAACAACAACGACTTCTCCCCGCAAAAAGTTTCCCACCACCCGCGCGTCTTCGTCAGTCCAGAAAACTTTTTTCCAGTCATTTTCATCACGCGGTTCCATTTCATCTGATTCGATGACTGGTTTCGTTTGATCTTTTTCCATAGACATATCTTAGCCTACTTTTCACTTACATCCGACGCATCCACCAGAAATTCCTTCAGGTCACGCCTGCCGATGATCACCATCCGGCGCAGTTCCTTTCGATGAGTAATACTCGCCCGGGTAATAATCTTTTTCCCCTTGAGCCAAAAAATAAATCGGATCACCGGTCGTTCCTGCTCACCCAAAGAACTTTTGAATTTTTTCTGCAACAAGATGTTTTCTTTTGTCAGTAGTCCAAGTTCGTTTGCCAACTTCTCATCAATACTAGTCGAGAGTGCGCCGGTGTCAACTTTTGCGGGGACAGTCGCCCTTTTCTTCTTTCCTGTCTTTATCTTTATTGTCTCGAAAACACCAACCACCTTCTTTTCAACGCTCGCGAGCCGGACCCGACTGGCAAACTGACTCGCAAAAAGTGTTTTCGCGATCTTGACCCCTTTTTCCTCCGATTCCACTTCCAAACCTTCGACCTGTTCCAACCTTCTTTTCAAGCCGATGCGGTTGGCAATTTGGATCGACAAGCCGGGCTGATCATTTATTTCCAGCACCAACGGACCCTTTTCCGAATCGATCAGAAAATCGACTGACAAAAAATTCAACTTCGAAGTCGTCTGGGCTTGGATTGCTAACTTCAAGATCTCGCTCCAGAAAGGGATCGCGATACCGTTTACCTTCTTGTCGGTATCAGGAAAATAGCGAATCGGTTCGTCTTTGTAAACCCCGTGGGTGGTAATTCCCGTCGCCATATCAATCCCCAGGCCAATCGCCCCCTGATGGAGGTTAGCCTTCCCCCCACTTTCTTCGGTGGGGATTCGGAGCATCGCCATCACTGGTACTTTGTTATAGACGATCACCCGCACGTCCGGTGTCCCTCCAACGGCCAGTTTTCGAAACTTCGGGTGAGTCTTCACCCTTTCCTCAACCATGGCGATATCTGGTAAGCCGTTTCGGCTGTAGCGTCCTTCAACAATATCCGAGGCGTGTAACCGCAGATCCTCTACCCCAATCGGCTTTCCCCCACCAACTAACCATTTGTTTTTATCTGGAATTTTCTTCCTGATCACCAAAACACCTTTGCCCCCCAACCCTTGTGCCGGCTTTATTACAAAACCACCCAATAGCGGCGACCAATCAAACCGACCGATTTCTTCCCGCGTTTTAAGTCTCCCCAAAAGTCTCGGGTGGGGTATCTTTTCCCGACGGAGGATTCGTTTCGTGACCAATTTATCATCCGCCTTCCTCCTCGCCTGCTTAAAATTAAGACGCAGATAATCAGTTCTCGCATTAATTCCCAAGATATCCGTTAACTTCGCCATCAGAAAAATTTAATTATTCAGTAATTTCCTAAAACGATAGATTTCCAGTAACCGCAAACCCTTATAGCTTCCAATCAGCCAATCGGCCAGAAGGATCGAAAACACCGCCGGCTCCGGGTTGATCAGGACCCATTCCTGTATCGAGCTTGCCCCCATTACCAACGAGGCAACAATGGCAATCCCAATCGTTTCGGCGGTCATCAAGGCCGCCGTTTGCCAGGTTCGGGTGATCTGGGCTTCGATATTGGATTCCGCCAACATTATAAAAAGAAGCACCGGGTAGATCCCCAAGCCGACTAATCGATCCAAACCCAAATTGGGTGAAATTAGAAGCAATCCCAAAACCGCCATTACCACCGCCCAGATCAAAACCGCCATCCGGGGTAAATAAGGCAGTTTCACTTTTCTAATTAGAAATCTACATGATATCGCCGCCAAAACAATCGCCAAAAACAGGACTAGTCCCGCCGGAACACCGGTGGATAAAAAGGCCACCGCCACCAAAGCGGGAATGAAAATACCAAAACCATTTAACCCCACCACTTGCCGGGAAAAAGCCACCAGGGCCGCCGTCAGCGGAAAAAGAAGTAGGAGAATGATCGTATTGACACTCACCCCCCGACTGACCGCATTCCTTATTCCCACTTTCAAAGGCGACAACCACACCGGTCCGGAGATTTCCCGATCCAATACCAACTCCAGTCGTGATTTTGAGTCGCCGATCGGGGCCGCAACCGAAGTGGTCGCTCCCGCTACCTGACCAATAGGCATCGCCAAAATGGCAAAACCAGAAACCAGAAACAAGGCCAAAAGAGATAGCACCACCAAGGCTTTTTTCATCCCCCATATTATACTAGGTTTCTCCTGGGACGGTGGCCAGTACCCTGGACTCCTCCCAGGTGGAACCTTCCCATTCTGCGCTACCGTGAGATATACTTTTCCCCGACTATTTCAACGCCGACTCCATATCCTTAAAACTATATGCCCCAGTAAATTTCTGTATATTGATATAAAAATTAGGCGTTCCATCTGGGCGCATAACACCAGCCTGCGGGTCGTAGGTCCCAAAGTCTGCCGCCAACTTCATATCGTCAGCGATCCGATTATCATATTTGCCGCTGTCGAGACATTTCTTCAGGTCGTTCTCATTCATCGCTCCCGCCAGGAACTTAGCCAGTTCACCCGCCTTCGTCTTGTCGTTCTTTACCGTGTTGTTGATTAGATCGTAGCCCGCCTTGGTCATCAGGGTGTCGTGCACCGGCCAGAACTTCCCTTTTTCATAGGCGCAATAAAGCGCTTTGGTCGCCATCTCACCGTTGCCGTGGCCGTTGGCATACAGCCAGACAAAAGCCGCCTTACCTTGATCCACCAGCTTCTTCATTTCCGGAACCGGCGCGACATAGGTACCCCCGTCAGCGACCACTGTAAATTGTTTTCTACCCGACTGTTCGTCAACTTGTTTATTCAGCTCCGGATTCTTGCCGCCGGCGATATGGCAGTACGGACAGCTGGGATCGGAAAACTCGACAAAAATTAACTTTTTATTTTTGTCGCCAAAAACAATGTTTTTCTTTGGGTCCACCAAACCTTTGATCTGGTCCAAAGTAACCGTCGGCGCTTGCTGTTGTTGCTGTTGCTGTGGCGCCGCCGTCGGCACTGCTGTGACACTCCCCCCGCCCTTCAGATATTCCACTTGCGCTGACAGCCGTCCGATCAGAAAAGCCGCCGCGACCAAAAGGACAACTAAAATTATGTTGTAGTTTGGCTTGGGAAGTTTCTTTAGATTCTCAAATACAGTCGCCACTTTTTCAGATTTCTTAGTCGTTTTTGTCGCCACGGGTTTCATACTACTAAACTTTCAGTCTGTCCGTCAATAGCCCGAC
>Ga0209323_10003553_pt1 | contig 10358 bp, 4 predicted proteins | sample Rifsed19ft2_FD_184014 | JGI IMG/M metagenome (GOLD analysis project Ga0209323, IMG submission 184014) | Soil microbial communities from Rifle, Colorado, USA - sediment 19ft 2 (version 2) | ecosystem: Environmental > Terrestrial > Deep subsurface > Rock core/Sediment | place: Rifle, Colorado...
AATGTTCTCGACGGCAGGACTTTCGGCGGCGAGGATTTCTCCAAGAGGAAACGGAGAAGAGGCATAACTCTCGATGTTCCCGTTTTTCCGATGGGCGTTCGTCAGGACGCGGTAAATGTCGCCAGCCCGGGGATGAAATGTGTCGAAACTCGTCTGATCGACAATGATCATAATGACGAGCAGGCAAAACGACAGGCTGAGTGCCAGGCCGAACACATTGATGAAGGTGAAAAGCTTGTGCCGGGCTGCATTTCGGAAAGCAATGAGCAGGTAGTTCTTGATCATGGATTATTCCTATGAGTTACGCGTATCCGTTTCAAGCTTCATGTTTCATGTTCTCTGCTCCCTGCCCTTTGCCTTATTCGTACCTCAACGCCTCTACCGGGTTCGTCAATGATGCCTTAATGGACTGGAGGCTCACGGAGAGCAGGGTGACCAGAACCGTTATGCCTCCGGCAAGGGCGAAGACCTCCCAGCTAATATCTGTCCTGTATGCGAAGTCCTGAAGCCAGCGGTTCATGGCGAGAAACGCGAAGGGTACGGCAATGCCGAATGAAATCATGATAAGAAGTCCGAATTCCTTCAGGAGTAGTCTCACAATTCCAGGAGCGGTTGCGCCGAGTGTTTTCCGAATTCCAATCTCTTTCGTCCGTTGTTCGGTAATGAAGGATGCCAGTCCGAACAGGCCGAGGCAAGCGATCACAACGGCGAGCATTGAAAAGGCGGCGAAGATCTGCTCCACTCGCTGTTCACTTTCATACAGTCGCTGATAGTCTTCTTCGAGAAACGAGAATGACAGGGGAGCGTTGGGAACAAACTCACTCCACAGCGTCCTCACCGCGGCAATGCCCTCCCGAATTCGTCCTGCATGGAGCCGCACGGCAATGTTCGAAGGTCTCCACCGGCTGTGCATGAGGATCAGCGGCTTCACTTCATGGTGGAGCGATTCAAAGTGGAAATCCTCAACAACTCCGATTATCGGGCCGCGAACGAAACCACCGCCCATGTCGATGGTCTTACCGAGAGAATTGTTCCACCCAAAAGCCTTGGCGGCCGATTGGTTAATGACAAATGAAGAAGAGTCGGTGGCCAACAAGGGGGAGAAATTGCGGCCGGCAACCATCTTGAGTTTGAGGACATCTGCAAACTGAGGATCCACCATATCATAAGTGACCGATGTACTTTGGTAGTTCGCGGGCTGCTCCAGTGTGAATACCGTGGAATCGAAGATCTGACCCGGCAGGTACTGTGCGGCCGCCGCATCGACAACAGATGGTTCCGCTGCCAGCCGCGTGCGGAAAGTCGCAAGGCGCGCCCCTACAGCAGACGCCCTCTGAATTACCAGGACTTTTTCCTTGTCATATCCGAGATTCTTGCTCTGAACATAACGGAGTTGCTGCCGGACGATCAGAGTTCCCGCAATCAAGATGATCGAGATTGAGAATTGGATGACCACGAGAATCTTGCGCAGGTTGCTCCTGTGTTGGGAGGATCCGCCACCCTTGAGCACCTCCACAGGAAGGAATGACGAAAGTACGAGGGCGGGGTAAGCGCCTGCCAGGAACGTAACCAGCGTTGCGCACATTGCCAGCAGCGCAGCTGCAGATGGAGTTGAGATGAAGAAGGCGGAGAGGTTCTTTCCCGAAAATTCATTGAATGCGGGAAGTAGAAGCTCTGTGAGAATCATCGCCCCAAGAACAGCCAGAGCGACATGAAGGAACGTTTCTAAGAGAAACTGGCGAATCAGTTGTCCACGAACCGATCCAAGGACCTTCCTCATCCCTACTTCTCGGGCACGCTTCATGGAACGGGCTGTCGAGAGATTGACGAAGTTGATGCAGGCCAATCCAAGGATGAACAACGCTATGACGGAAAAAACATAGACATACAGGATATTCCCGTTTGCCTCGAGTTCATAGCTCAGATGCGACTCTAAATGCAGATCGGGCATGGGTGTCAGGGGAAAACGCGAAAAATTGGACGTTCCGGCAAAATCACTCCCGACGATATTCTTTTGAACATAAGAATCCAGTTTCTCTTCAAGGCTTGCGATTGACTCACCTTCCCGGAGGAGCGCATAGGTATACACTGTTGCCGATCCCCATTGCGTTTTGCGCTGCTCGATGATAGGTTGTGTCTTGAGCGGTACCAGAAAATCGAACCGGAAATGTGATTGGCGCGGAAAACCCGCGACCAGGGCAGTCACGCGGAAGAGAGTGCCATCATTCATCTCCAGTGTTCTTCCAAGAGGGTCGTGTTCGCCAAAGTACCGACGTGCGGCCTCTTCGGTGAGAACAATGGAATTCGGATCCTCGAGAGCCGTCGACGGATCCCCGGAGAGGAAACTGACGGTGAAAACGTCGAAAAAGCTCTGTTCTGCAAAAAGGACCTTGTCCTCTCTCTGAAATTGATCGCCGTTGCGAAGAGTCATGCCACCGGCCCGAAAGCTCACTGTGCGCTCCACTTCGGGGAATTCGTTCTCAAGCGTCGGACCGAGCGGAACAGGGACGAGGGGAATATTCCACTCATTGTCCCCGTACCGGGCGTTCCAGGTTGCGCGATAGATGCGATCCGCCTTGGCATGAAACCGGTCGTACCCGAGCTCGTCGACGACCCAAAGGACAATAAGAATACATGCAGTTATGCTGATCATCAGCCCGGCAATGTTGATAAGGGTGTAGCCCTTATGCCTGACCATTGAACGGAAGGCGATCTTGAAATAGTTGTGGAACATGAGAACCTCACGGAATCGAATCATTGGTTCATTTGCTCGTTGGCGCAGCAAATGTGTCAATGAAAAAATGAGTGAATGAGAAAATCGTCCCGGTTCTTCCTTCTGTGACGTGTGACCTGACTCTATTCATACTTTAGCGCATCGACAGGGTTACCGTTTGCCACCTTGATGGTCTGCGAACCGATGGTCAAGAGTGCTGAGAAGGCCACGATACCGAATCCTATCAGAAATACTCCCGCGCCCAACTCGAAGCGAAATGCCACGCGCTCCAGAAACATGAAGTTGATGAATGCCCACAGAAGGGGCGTGGCAGCGAGGACTGCGATTGCAAGCAGCTTTGCCAGATCCTGCGAGAGCAAGATCACGATGGCTGTGGAACTTGCCCCGAAGACCTTTCGCACTCCGATCTCTTTCGTGCGCGTCTCAGTGCTGAAGATCGCCATTCCAAGAAGGCCGAGGCACGAAATAACGATTGCAAGCCCGGCGATGATCGAAAGGAAAACGGTGATCTCGCGCATGTCGTTGTAAGCGCCCAGGACATACTCATCCAGGAATCGGTATCTCATCGGTGTAAGGTCGTCATTGAGCTTGGCCCAAACAGATTCGATGGAAGGGATGACATTCAACATTTCATTCGGTGCGACGCGCACCAAGGCGTAGGAGAACTCACTTGGATGATACTCCAGAATCACCGGATCGATCACATTCTGCAGTCGAGCATAGTGAAAGTCTTTTGTCACGCCAACGATTTCTTTTGGACCGTTCTCGAGGATCTCGACGCGTTGCCCGACGGCCGCCGATGCATCGCGAAAGCCGAGCCTTTTCAAAGCGGTTTCATTGATGATGATCGCTTGAGACGTGTCGGTTGCATGCTTGCTTGAAAAACCGCGGCCGGCCAGAAGCTCAAACCCAAGATTGGCCAGATGGTTCTCGCTTATGGAAAAACTGACGGTCTTGATGGGCTCGGCAACGAACGGCGATCGGACTTCGGGCCCGGGATCCGGGTTAGACCTGCCGATAAGATCCGAGGAGGCCGAAACGTCCAACACGCCCGCCTGGGGCAACACCTCGTTTCGAAACAGCTCGAACGGTACATTCTGCAACGACACAGCGACGATGTGTTCTTTGTCGAATCCATAATCGGCGCTCAGCATGAACGCGAGTTGGCGATGGAACACGATGGTCAGAATAATGAAGAAGAGCGAAAGGGTAAACTGGATAACGAGAAAAACCTTGCGAAGAGTCATTCCAGAAAATCCCGGCATTCGCCCGAGACCCTTTAAGGCCAAAGCGGGTTTCACTGTGGAGAGAACCATTGCCGGAATAATGCCGGCGATCAGTCCTAAACCCGCGCTGAAGAACAAGAAGAAGGCGTACACCCGCCAGTCGAACTTCCAATCGATCGAAATGTAGTCAACGAACTGAAAATCATTAAACACAGGCAAGAGAAGATCCAGCAGCAAGATAGACGGGATGATCGCGAGCAGTGAGATCAAGGCCGATTCAAAAAGGATCTGCCAGACGATGTGACTGCGCTGAGCACCGACAACCTTTCGAACGCCAATCTCTTTCGACCGCTTAAGAGATCGGGCGACTGTCAGACTTACATAATTGAAGATGACGGGGGCCATGACAACCAGGGCGACAATGAGGAATATGTACAGAACCGGCCTCTCCATTACGTCGCCGATCCGGTTCAGGAGTTCACGGCCGAACGCAATGTCTGTGAGCGGCTGCAGGCTGCATTCGTAGGTCAAAGGAGTATCATTCCGAAAGACCCCTTCCATCAGACGAGGGAGCGCCCTTTCGACGTCTGAAGCTTTGTTTTCGTCCGAAAGAAGCAGGTAATGGTAAAATGACGAGAAGGCATTCCAGTTCCGGGGATCGGAGGATGCGTTGAGATTCCGGAACGACAGAAGCGTGGAGAACGAGAGAAGTATCTCTCGCTGGATGTGGGACCGTTGATGGGGTTGGAGATCAGCCAACACACCCGTGACGATGACATCGCCGAATGGGAACGTCAGTACCTGTCCGACCGGATTCTGCTCACCAAAGACCTTTCTTCCCAGCTCCTCTGAAATAACCGCGCTGAACGGACGGTCCAACGCATGTTCTTTGTTTCCGGCTTTCAACGAATAGCTGAAGATGTCAAAGAACGACTGCTCAGCGTAGAAACCCTGAACGGTAAAGACTTTCTCATTGTGCTTCATTGTGGCCGAAAAAAGCGTGAGTCGGACAGTATTTTCGACCTCCGAAAGTTCGGATTGAAGGAGGGGACTCAAAGGGGCCGGTGCGGTAGCAACGTCGTCGACATTACCTGTGGACTTTTCCGTCACATGCGTCACAATCCTGAAGATCCGATCCTTGTTTGTCTGAAACTGGTCGAGATCGCGTTGACCGCTCACGACGAGAATAACCAAGAGGCACACCGGCATCCCAATGGACAGCCCAAGAATATTGATCAACGAGAAGCTCTTGTGCTTGAAGAGCGTCCTCACTGCAATCTTCAGATAGTTGGAAAACACTGTTGACCTCCTACTATTCGTACCTTAGCGATTCAACCGGATTCGCCCGCACAGCTTTGATGACCTGTCCGGCAATTGCCAGAAATGCAATAAGAAGCACTCCTAATCCCGCACTCATGAAAATCAGGGGTGTAAGGGAGATCCTGTAGGCGTAGTTCTCGAGATAACTCGAAGCGGCAAGATAGGCCAGCGGCCAGGCAAGCACGTTTGCCGCGACAACAAGCTTGAGGAAGTCCTTCGAGATCAGCTTGACCACGCCGGGGCCGCTTGCGCCGAGCACTTTGCGAATACCGATCTCTTTCGTACGGCTTGCAACGGCGAGAGTTGCAAGGCCGAACAATCCGAGGCATGCAAGGGTGAGGGCAATGGTTGAGCCGAACGTCACAATGCGACTCCAACGCATTTCCAGGTCGTACTGTTTCTGGAAATCCTCGTCAAGAAATGTCGCGTTGAAAGGATTGTTCGGCGCTACGTCGTGCCAGACCTGCCGAAGATACTCCATCGTGGCAGGCATATTCTTCGGTGCGATGCGGATCAGCAATTCGCCCAAGCCCCATTCGGGATTCATGAACATCATGGCCGGCTTGATCTCGTCGTGAAGGGATGTGAAGTTGAAATCGTTGACGACTCCAATCACTTCGAATCTCTCGAATGTCTTGCTGTCAATTCCTGCGAGTGAATTCCCAACGCCAGGCTCGGGCCATCCCATCATTTTGAGGAACGATTCATTAACGATCATGCCGCGGTCGCGGTCGTTGGGACTCCCCTTCACGAAGTTCCTTCCGTATTTCAACGGGATGCCGAGCGTGAGGAGATATTCCTCATCGACACGGTACACATACGTACCCTTGTTCTCACCTTTGTACTTAAAGCTGTTGACGTCATATCCATGTGTAAATGCACCGTTGGTGACGGAAACATTCATGATGTTGGGATTCTCCAGGACACGTGTCCGGAAGCGGTCAACCAGCAACTGAGCATTCTCCGGTTTTCCTGCATTCAGAGGAAGAACAATAACCTGCTCCGGGTTGAAGCCGAGATTGCGTGTAATGAGATAGTCGATTTGCCGGGACAATACGAGTGCCCCGCAAACGAGAAAGATCGACAGTCCGAACTGAAACACGATGAGGATTCTCGTAAAGAGGTTTTTCCCGCTCAACTTGAACTGTCCTTTGAGAGTTTCGGTCGGCGTGAATTTTGAAAGATAGAGCGCCGGATAGCTTCCGGCCGCGGCACCGACAATGATAAGAAGACCGGCAAGGCCGGCAATGAGGCCGCCGTTGGAAAAGAGATCAAGGGAGAGATGTTTGTCCGAAAGGCGATTGAATGTTGGAAGCATGAGCTCGGCCAGGACAAGCCCTGTCAACAATGCTGATCCGCAGAGAAGGAACGCCTCGCCCCAGAACTGCGAAATAAGTTGGGGGCGAACGGCACCCAGCACCTTTCGCATGCCTACCTCTTTGGCCCGATGGGCCGAACGTCCAATCGCGAGCGTAACGAAATTAATGCAGGCGATCGTCAAAACAAGGATGCCAATTCCAGCGAGGATGAAGGAATAAGCAGGGTCGCCCTCGCGTTCCGGCGATGATTCGACATCGGCGTTGAGATGTAATTCGAGGAGGGGCTGCAGTTGGATCTGGTACGCCCCGCTTTCCTTCGCAAGATATCCTTCGTCCTGTCGGTGTTGAATGATCTCCGCAAAATATTTCTGCACAAACACCGGCAGTTTCTTTTCCAGTTCTTCCGGTCTTGCTCCGCGGGAGAGCCGGACATAAGCGGATCCGTTGGCAGACGTCCAACGGTCTTTCGCCCGTTCATACATTGAATGCTTCATGATGTTCGCAAGAAAATCGAACTTGAGGCTTGAATTGCCCGGCATTGGTTCGGTCACACCGGCAACGACGAAATCTCCCTCCCCGGCATAGGTTCGTATCCTGAGCTGTTTCCCCAGGGGGTTCTCATCGCCAAAGTACTTCAATGCCATCTCCCTGGTCAGGACAATTTCACTCGGATCCCGTAATACGGTTTCCCGGTTTCCGGCAAGAAACCTGATGGTGAACATCCGAAACACATCAGGGTCCGTAAACATGATTCGTTCGGTGAAGGATTTGTCGCCGAATGAAATTATCGCACCGCCCGTGCTGAATCGCGCGGCATGAGCGATCTCCGGATAGTCAGCTTTGAGCGCTGGTATCAACGGCATAGGCATATAGGCATCATAGCCGATTTCGCCGTTCACCGACTTGCTGGCATCGATCACGCGATAGACAGAATCCGCATTCTCGTTGAACGTGTCGAACGACACCTCGTCGATCACGAACAACATAATCAGGACACAACAGGCAATCCCGATCGACAGCCCGAACATGTTGATGAAGGTGGACAGTTTGTGCCGGGCGAGATTCCGGAAGGTGATTTTGAAGAAGTTGGAGAACATGAAGTGGTTCTCAGTTATTGGTTATGAGTCTAGTTGAGGCACGGCGAAACTTGAGAGCAAAGAGCAAAGAGCATAGAGCATGGAGCATGGAGCATGGAGCATGGAGCATAATGTGTCTTCTTTGCTGCCCTCCGCTCCCTGCCCTTTGCTCCTCATTCGTACTTCAACGCTTCAACCGGATTTGCCGTCGCGGCCCTTATCGTCCTATACCCGATCGTCAATGCCGCGAGAACGACCGTGGTAAGTGCGGCCACAAGAAACACCGTCGGGCCAAGGGAAATCCTGTAAGCGAAGTCCTCCAGCCATTTGTTCATCACGACGTATGAAACCGGAACAGCCAGAACGAATGCAACAAGGATAAGTCTGAGAAATTCCTTTGAAAACATCAGAAGGATGCTTGCAACGCTCGCTCCCAGCACCTTTCGGACTCCGATTTCCTTCGTTTTCTGAACAGCAACAAACGAAATCAGCCCGACCAGCCCGATGCATCCGATTACAATGGCAATGGATGAAAAGAGTTGAAACAAAAACGCGACCCTCCGTTCCTGCTCATAGAACGACGCGATCCGTTCATCGAGAAACTCGTATTCGAAAAGGAATTCCGGGAACGTTTTGCTCCACACCTGTTCAAGATGGGATATCGTCGCTTGAATATCGGAAGCCTGAATCCTCACCCCGCCTTCGTAGTATCTGTTTGTCCGTGTTGTCAGGAGACACGGATTGACAACCTCATGAAGGGATTCAAGATTGAAATCCTTTACGACTCCGACAATCGGGTACAACTCTGATTGACGGAATCGCACCATTTTCCCCAGCGCATCGCGGGGATCCTTAATCCCCAGGCCCTGGATAAATTTTTCATTGACGAGCAATTCCCTCACAGTATCCGACGGATGATAATTACGGCCGGTCAATAACTTGATCCCGTAGGTATCAAGATAATTCTCATCGGCAAACTTCAGGTCTGTCGTCAGGATCTTTTCTTCGTTACCGTCCTGATAATAAATATTGGTATTCCAGACGTTTCCGGAAATGGCACTGTTCCACGAAAAGCTTACGAAACGTATTTGCGGGCGGCTCAACAGCTCATTCTTCACCGCTTCCAGTTTGCTTTTTTCCGGATTCGGAATGGGTACGACAATCACACCCTCGGGATTCAAACCCATATCCTGCTCAAGCAGATGATCCATCTGAAATGCGACAACAAGCGTTCCGATGATAAGCATCTGGGAAATTGCGAATTGGAGGACAACCAGAACACGGCGGAGTTTCAATCCGCCCGCTGATACAGAACCCTTCAGCGCCGGAGCCGGCAGAAAGCCGGCAAGAATAAAGGCGGGATAAAGGCCTGAGAGCAATGTCATGGTGAGCGCGAGTGCGGCGATGAAGCCAATCATGACCGGATCTGTGAGCGTGAGTACCAGCGGAATGTCGAGACGCGATCCGAGGATGGGAGTTACGACCTCTGCGATCATGATCGCAACGGCAAGACTCATCAAGACGATGAGGAATGTTTCCCCAAGGAATTGGAGCCGAATATGTCTTGGAATGGCCCCCAGGACCTTCCGCACGCCGACTTCACGAGCCCGAGTGGCCGCTTGTGCGGTCGCCATATTCACGAAGTTCACGCATGCGGTCAGAATCAGAAATAGCCCGATGATGGCCAGGCCGGTCAGCGTTGCAAAACTAACCGTCCTCCCGATTCCTCCAGAATATTCCGGATTGAAATGGGCCTCATTCACGGGCTGAAGATGAAATATTTTTTCATCAACCGATTCCTGTAAGTAAAGGTCTTTGAAGCGCGGAAATTGCGATTCAATGCTCTCGGGTGCCGCCCCTTCGCGCAAGAGGACAAATGTCTGGACATTCGTCGTAAGATTGCGCCAATCGTACATCCAGGGATCGGTTTTCTTGAGCTCTGCACCCGAAATGAGGACCGAATACTTGATGTGGGTGTTTTTGGGCGGATCGGGTACGACTCCGACGATTTTAAGTTCCTTCTCACTCCCCCACCTGATGGTCTTTCCGACCGGAGGATCGTTTCCGAAATACCGCGACGCAACACTTTGAGTGAGAACGGCGGTTCTCGGTTCATCGATCGATTGGGGAATTCCGGCCAGAAAAGGAATATCGAGCATCTCAAAGAACGGGGACTGAACGAGGACAACTCCCTCATCTTCCTGGAATTTCTTTTCATTCCCATCCTGTCTCACCGTGAACAAACCCGCATACTCATAGTACGCCACGGTTGCCTGTTCAACTCCCGGGAAATCCTTTAAAAGGGCTTCAGCCATGCCTCCCGGCGACCCGGAGCTTTTTGTAGAACGCCCCTGTTGGATTTCGTCCGTTACCACTTTGTACAGGCGGTCTTTCTTCGGATGGAAGTTGTCGAAACTCAGCTCAAAACGAAGGAGGACGGCAATGATGATGGTGCAGGAAAGGCCCATTGAAAGCCCAAGAATATTGACCAGAGCTGCCATCTTGTTTCGGGCGATTTTGCGAAGAGCAACGGTAAGGAAGTTGGAGAACATTGGGATGATGATTGGTTAATGGTTGATTGGTTATTGAGGTAATGGCCCTGTGATAGACTCGATCCAATTGATATAGCGCGACACTCTGACATAGTATTCGACTACTCCGTACCGTCCCGGCTTGCCGCCGG
>Ga0209323_10003563_pt1 | contig 10344 bp, 8 predicted proteins | sample Rifsed19ft2_FD_184014 | JGI IMG/M metagenome (GOLD analysis project Ga0209323, IMG submission 184014) | Soil microbial communities from Rifle, Colorado, USA - sediment 19ft 2 (version 2) | ecosystem: Environmental > Terrestrial > Deep subsurface > Rock core/Sediment | place: Rifle, Colorado...
TATTATCCCTTACTATATTGTCAATTTTTAATTTTGTAAGAATCCCGGATATCAAATCTTTATCAATATCCTTTCCCAGAGTCTGGCTGACTTTACCTACTCTTAAATTAATCTTTCTTTTCCGGTCTGCTCCCTTATAATTATCATATATACATTCTTCTGTCTTAAGACCGGTTACTTTTTTCAACAAGTCTTCAAACCTTTCAATCGCAAACACCGTAAGCATCGGATCGATTTTTTTCTCAAACCTGTTTGAAGCTTCCGACCGCAGTCCGATTTTTTTAGAGGTTTTCATTATAGAAGGTCCGTAAAAATTTGCGGATTCCAGCAGCACATTTTTTGTATCCTTATTTATTTCTGTATCTTTTCCGCCCATTATACCGGCAATTGCCACTGCTTTTTTTTCGTCGGCTATTACCAGCGCATCTTCATCCAGGATTCTTACGGAGTCGTCGATTGTTTTTATCTTCTCATTTTTAGCTGCTTTTCTCACAATAATTTTATCTGAATACAACCGGTCCTTATCAAAAGCATGCATTGGCTGACCGGTTTCCAGCATAACATAATTGGTGAGATCGACAATCAAATTAACCGGTCTTACATCACACAGGATAAGTCTATTTCTAATCCATTGAGGTGACTCGATATCCAGTATGTTTCTAAAAATTTTTGCAGAATAACGAGGACAAAGAACATAATCATTTATTTCAATAACAAATTTTGAACCCACATTCAGCTTTTTTTTAAAATCATAACGGGGAATTATAAGTTTTGTGTCAGTTAAAGCACTGATTTCTCTGGCAATTCCTATCACGCTAAGGCAGTCAGGCCTATTGGGTGTGATTTCCAGTTCCAGAACAATGTCATTTAGGCCGACCGATTTTGAGAAATCATCACCTATTTTACAACTACTATCCAGGATCATTATACCTTCCGATTCGGAAGAGAGGCCCAACTCCATTTCGGAACACATCATTCCTTCGGAAATCTTTCCCCTTATCTTGCTCTTTTTTATCGTAACATCTTTTATCTTCACCCCGGGAAGTGCTAAGGCAACTTTGTCTCCCTTTTTAAAATTTTTAGCTCCGCAGACTATATCCAGCTTTCTTGATCCTATATCGACTTTACATAAAGATAATTTATCGGCATCCGGATGGGTAGAGAAATCAATAATCCTTCCCACAATTATATCTTTATACCTGCCACCTATATATTCAACCTTTTTTACCTCAGTTCCGCTCATAGTCAGAGCATTGGCAATGTTTTCAGGTTCAAGCCTGCCTGTATCTAAAAATTCACCTATCCAGTTTAATGTTACTTTCAATCTCTAAATTTCTTTCTTTTAAATATCCTCTTATGATATGTTTTCTAATAAAATAACAAATATATATTAGATTACAGATATATAAGAAGTTAAAATTGATTGATAAATCTCAAATCACTTTCAAAAAACAACCTTAAATCATCAATACCATACTTTAACATGCAAATTCTCTCTATTCCCATTCCAAAGGCAAAACCGCTTATTTCTTCAGGATTATATCCTACATATGAATACAGATTAGGATCCACCATTCCAGCACCCAGAATTTCCAGCCATCCGGATTCCGAACATACTCTGCACCCTTTACCACTGCATATATTACAGGAAACATCAACTTCAGCACTCGGTTCCGTAAACGGAAAATAATGAGGCCTGAATCTCACTTCTCTGTCTCTTCCAAAAATTTCATGGGCAAATGTTTCAAGTGTCCATTTAAGGTTACCGAAATTTATTCCTTTATCTATAACCAGACCCTCTACCTGAGTAAACATAGGAGTGTGTGATACATCATAATCTCTTCTATACGCTTTTCCCGGCGCTATTATCAGTAAAGGCGGTTTATGGCTTTCCATATATCTTATTTGAACCGGCGATGTATGAGTCCTGAGCAGTATGGTTTCAGAAATAAAGAATGTATCATGTAAAGATCTGGCAGGGTGGTCTGCAGGAGTATTCAATGCCTCAAAATTATAATAATCAGTTTCTACTTCAGGTCCTTCTGCGATTTCGAATCCCATACCAATAAAAATTTCTTCGATTTCTTCAATAACCTGAGAAATGATGTTCTTTTTTCCAGGCCTGACAATTCTTCCATGTAACGATAGATCTATATTCTCTTTCTTTAATTTATTCTCATGTTCAATGCCTTTAAAAAATTTTTCTTTCTCCAGGATATCAGATTCTATTTTATTTCGTGCAGTATTGGATTTTTTACCGATAATCGGTCTGATATTATCGGGTAAGCTTCCAATATTTTTTAAAGTATTGATTAAAAAACTTTTTTTTCCGATATACTTTGTTCTTATCTTCTCAAGTTCACTTAGATCTTTTACCGTTTCCAGCTCTCTCCCAAAATTGCTTAGCTCTGTTTCTATTTTTTTTTCCATCCGGTCTGTTATTTTTTCTTTTTCGCTCATAATCTTATGCTATTTGCTTCTTTGCAATTTCAGTTAATTTTTGAAAAGCATTGGGGTCGTTTACTGCCATCTCTGATAGCATCTTCCTGTTGATATCGATACTTGCTTTCTTAAGTCCATTTATGAATTCATTATATGAAACCCCATTAATTCTTGCTGCAGCATTGATTCTTGTAATCCACAATCTTCTGAAATTCCTTTTGTTATTTTTCCTGTCCCTGTACGCATAGCTCATTGACTTGAGCAATTGTTCTTTGGCAATTTTATAACTTCTGCTTTTAGAACCGTAATATCCCCTTGCTTCTTTCAATACTTTTTTATGTTTTTTTCTTTTAACCTGTCCTCTTTTAACTCTGGTCATTTAAATCACACCTTCCTTATCTGGCTAATAGCCTTCTTACTTTTTTCCTGTCAGAAGCGGATACTTCCTGCATTTTTCCTAACCGTCTTTTTCTTTCAGCATTCTTTTTAGTCAGAATATGACCTTTGCATGCCTTTTTCCTTAGAATCCTTCCGCTACCGGTAATTTTAAATCTTTTGGCTGCCCCTTTATGAGTTTTAATTTTCGGCATAATAATATCCTTCCAATTAGACTTTTTAAGATTATTATTTTATTTTTAAACTGGCGCTAAAATCGTAATTATATTGTACCCATCTAATTTGGGTTCTAATTCCATTACGCCTTTGTCTTTTAATTCTTCTATCAATTTATTCAGCATATTTATCCCCAGTTCTTTATGTACGATCTCCCTGCCTCTGAACATAACCGTAATTTTCACCTTATAGCCGCTTTTCAAGAATTTTTCTATTTGCCTCTTTTTAGTGTTAAGATCGTTTGTGTCTATTTTTGGCCTTAATTTTATTTCTTTTACAATAATCTGGGATTGCTTTTTTTTCTTTAATTTTTCTGATATCTCCAGCTGATATTTATATTTTCCGTAATCCATTATTTTGCAGACAGGTGGATTGCTTTTAGGTGAAACTTCAACTAAATCCAGCCCCCTTTCTTCGGCAGTTTTTAATGCTTCTTTTACCGGAATTACTCCGATCTGACTGCCATCTTCTGCAATCAACCTGACATCCGGTACTCTAATCTGCTCGTTTATATGAATTCTTCTGTTATCTTCGAAGTTACACCTCCATAATAATTTTTGAAAAAAAATAGGCAGATAAATCATCTACCTATTAATTTAAATTTAAATTTAAAAATAAATAACCAAATTAACAGGTTTACAAAACCGCCATCTGGTGAGAAATAGATGATTTCTACTTATTTTTCTTATTCTTTCTATTTTTTTAACAATTTTATATTATTAACTTCGGAATTATACTAATTATTAATTATTTTGTCTATACTGCTGCTTCTCCCTCTTCTTCTGGAACATATTCATCTTCCCATACTTTATCAGCAATTTCCTTATAATCGCTGGCATACCTATCAAGGGGTTTTGCCAGGCAGCCAATAACTGTCTCCGCTCCGTCATGTGTGGGGTAAGCGCCGGTTTCAGCGATTATATCTCTTAAAATATGGGGATTATCTATTATGCAGCATGGTCTTAAATGATTTTTTGTATAAGGCTGTCTTTTCCTGAATCCATTAAAGAAGTTCGAATTCAGAACTTCTATAAGACTCTTCTCTTTTATATTATCAGCCGCAAAGTGTACGAAAACGCATGGTTCAACATCTCCGTTTACATTTATATGTAAATAATTTTTACCACCAGCCATACAGCCATTTACCAGTGGTCCATCGTTCCAGAAATCAGCTATCACTATCTTATTATTCTTCCTTACTTCCTGAATCCTTTCTCTTCTGTAGTCTCTTTGTTCCGGAGTGGGCATAAGTTCCATATCTGGTTCTTTGCCTATTGGAATATAATTAAAATACCATCCTACAAATGCCCCTTTTTCTATAAATAAATCAATAAATTCATCGCTCACCACCAGATCATTGTTATCCCTGGTGGCAGTTACGGAAAACCCAAACAGCACCCCATTGTCATTCAGGGCATCCATTGCTTTCATAATTCTTTTCCATGCTCCCCTGCCTCTCCTCATATCAGTTTCCTTTTCAAAACCTTCCACACTTATGCAGGGAACCGCATTTCCAAGTTCTGCCAGTTTTTTTGCAACTTTATTATCTATTAATTGGCCATTTGTATAGATCTGGAAAAATGAATCATTATGCCTTTCCAGAAAGTCATATAATTTATTCCAGCAGAATGGTTCTCCTCCGGTAATAACAAAAAAGTAAAGCCCTATGCTATTCGCTTCATCTATTACCCTGCTGCAAATATCATATGGAAGGTCCTTCTTTCTGGAATACTGCCATGCATAGCATCCATAGCATTTCAGATTGCACTTCATAGTAGGACTTATTACCAGAATATTGGGTGGATTAAAACCGTATTTTTTGGTAAAAGCAAGTCTCCTGGGCTGACCCTGTATCATCGCATTATTTATTAAGTTCATAACTACTTTTTCTCTAACCTGGGGAGATATCCTTGAAGCTTGCATCTTCAGATTTATAAGTAAATTCTCCAGAAAATCCCTTTCTTCTTTTTTCTTGAGCTTGTATACCCGGCCCTTAATCAATGAAAGCCATCTTTCATCAGAAATTTTGGGGAGTACTTTTAATACACCCCTTATGGCTGTCTTCGTGGTGTATAACTTCACTCTTTCCTTCAATGTCATTTTACATGCCCCCTGATAGATTAATAAGTAATCTTATAAGCTGTTATATATTTGAATCAGTATCAGTATCTCAAGAGTGTTTATGTTAAATTATAAATTTTTAAAAAATAAAGATAAATATAATTTTAGTCCTAATAAATTTTCTTTTTATTTTCTATAACATCTTTTAATTCACCGGTAAAATCCGAAAGTTTTATTTCCTTCATATCACCGCCAATTTTTTTTCTTACGGTAATGGTCCCGGTCTTTTCTTCGTTTTTCCCGATTATAATCATATAAGGTATTTTTTTAACCTCTGCCTGCCTTATCTTTTTATTTAATGACTCTACTCTGTTATCAATCTCTACTCTAAAACCTTTTATTTTAAGATAATCATATACTTTTTTGCCATAATCATAAAATTTTTCTGAAATTGGCAGTATTACGATCTGCTGCGGTGCCAGCCATGGGGGTAAATTCCCGCTGTACTGCTCAAGGAGTATACCTACAAATCTTTCAATACTTCCTAAAACAACCCAATGGATCATTACTGGCCTATGTTTTGCATTGTCCTCTCCCATATATTCAATATCAAATTTCTCCGGCATAGCAAAATCAAGCTGTATGGTACCGCACTGCCATGTTCTTCCCAAACAATCCTCAATATGAAAATCAATCTTTGGACCATAGAAGGCCCCTTCCCCTTCATTTATCATATATTCAAGTCCCTTGCTCTCAATTGCTTCCCTTAATATAGTCTCTGCTTTTTCCCACATCCGGTCCGTGCCTATTCTTTTTTCAGGCTTTGTTGAAAGTTCCAGATAGTATTTATTAAAGCCAAAAATCTTATATACGCGGTCAACCAAACCTATTATCTTTGATACTTCTTCTTCTGCCTGTTCTTCCATACAGAATATATGAGCGTCATCCTGAGTGAAGCTTCTTACCCTGAATAATCCATGCAAAACTCCGGATTTCTCGTGCCGGTGAACCAGTCCCAGTTCGGCTATCCTTATAGGCAGCTCTTTATATGAGTGCTGGTTTGACCTATATACTATAATTGCGCCCGGGCAGTTCATAGGTTTTATTGCATAATCATCTTCATCAATTTTTACAAAATACATATTTTCTCTGTAATTATCCCAGTGTCCTGAAGTTTTCCACAGCTGGCTGCTCAGGATAATCGGCGTTTTTATTTCTTCATAACCTTCCTTTACATGTTCCTCTCTCCAGTAATCCAGAATAGTGTTTATTAGCACCATTCCTTTTGAATGGAAAAATGGGAATCCTGGGGCTTCATCATGAAAACTAAAAAGGTCTAAATCTTTTCCTATTTTACGGTGATCGCTTCTTTTTGCTCTTTCCAGTCTATCCAGATGTTTTTTCAATTCTTCCCTGCTAAAAAATGAAGTTCCGTATATCCTCACCAGCATCTTATTTTTTTCACTTCCCCTCCAGTAAGCACCGGCAACACTTAATAGCTTAAATGCTCTGACTTTTCCGGTATATGGAATATGGGGTCCTGAACATAAGTCAATAAAATCTCCGGAAGAATAAATGCTGGCTCTATCATCTTCAATGTCTTCTATCAGCTCAATCTTATAGGGATTATTTTTGAATAATTCCCTGGCCTCTTTTTTGCTGACTTCCTTTTTTTCAAATTTATAATCCGCTTTTATTATATTTTTCATTTCTTCCTCTATTAAAGGAAGATCTTCCGTCGATACATTTTTATCTGTTTCAAAATCATAATAAAAACCTTCTTTTATGGCGGGACCTATTGCAAACTTTGCATCGGGAAATATTTTTTTTATGGCTGCAGCCATTATATGAGAGGAACTGTGATTTAATATAGCAGCAGCTTTTTCGCTACTTCCGGCGGTAATAATATTAAAAACAGAATCCTTGCTTACTCTGTACCCAAGATCCACCAGATTACTTTCCATACCTTCATCTACTGAGCCAATTATTTCGGCTGCTATCGCTTCACTGGCGATTCTCTGATCAATCTTTCCTATTGCTTCAAGAATAGTTGATCCTTCTTCTACCTTAATTTTTCCTATTTTTTTAAATTCGATTTCAATCATTTATAATTAAATTTCCTTATGAAGCTCTTTTTTATTATATATCTTTATATAATAAGGACAATCAAGCCATCTATAAAAAAATGGAGCGGAAGACGGGACTCGGACCCGCGACCCCCACCTTGGCAAGGTGATGCTCTACCAGCTGAGCTACTTCCGCCCGGTAAAATTTCGGTTTAATTATTATATTACCATTTATTTTGCAAGACAAATATTAGCCACTTGAAAAATAAAAGTCAACAAAACACCTTAACTGCCCTATTCCAAAGCATAACAAAAGTATATTTTTGATATTCTTGAAAGAATTTCTTTTTTTATTAATTATTATTTTATATAATTACATTTAATTTTCCTTTAAACAAAGTTTTATGTAAAAAATTCTTCAGGTGCCAATATGAATGAACATTTATTATATGATGAAGAAGCTCAAAATATGGGATATTTCCCTTTTATGGAACCCGGTGAAAAAACTGTATTTACGGCACCCGGCATTTTAGATAATATAATAAATGGTTATCTGGTTCTAACCGATAAAAAAATATTCTTCTATTTTTATTCCAATATAGCCAGGGATAAAAAATTCATAGCCACTTATCCCTATATTATTTCCGCAAGTCTAAAGGAAGGCTTGATTTATTCAACATTAGTAGTAAGTAGTAAAAAAGAAAGTATTAAAATAAATAAAATAAAGAAAAAAGACGCCTTAAAATTCTACAAAATTTTAAACGAAATAATCAAAGATAATAAAAAATAAAAAAGTCTTTTAATTGTCAGATGGTTGTATATTTCCTATAAATCAGCTAATTCTAATTTATAATTATTATTTATTATTTGGACCCAGACACCCTTTTTACCAAATTCTTCTGCCTCTTTTTTTGAATCAAAATATATATCTATTCTATTACCTTTGATTTTTCCTCCTGTATCTTCCGCCGTAAAAAATCCCATATTTTTTATTTCGATTCTTGTTCCCAGAGGTATCACATCGGGATCCACTGCAATCATTCCCTTTCTTATTTCCTTTCCGGTTGCGGTGACATTATCGGTACCCTGTGCAGGATCGTTGGCGCTATATCCGGAAGCAACAAAAAAATACCAATCCACTTTCTTCTCCACTTCCTTTACTTCCCTGACTGCCACATTCTCTTTTTCAGGAAGTTCGGCACTTTTAAGGAAAGGCAACAAAGAACCAATTTTATCATTTTCAGAAGACAGAGAAAACGCTACTATTGAAAGTAAAAAAACTACCAGTATCCAGAATAAAATATGTTTAGCTATATTGTATTTTTTCATATTTTTCTTCCTTTTTTATACGGTATTTTCCAAAAATAATAATAATTTAATTGAAACATCTTTTGATAACACTATACAAAGTCCCTTATTATATATAAAAACTCTAAAAAATCAACCCTGAAATTATCAGGGTGCTGTTTGTTTGAAAAAACATTTGATTACAATCTATTATTTTCTGCCGGACAGGAATCCATGAAAATATGGAAAATAGTAAACCAGAGGTGGGACAAAGAATGACTTAATAAATTCCTGTTGACCAAACATATGTTCGGTAGTAATATAAAAACAGTCAATTCTACATACATATATATCTATAAATTTAAGGGGCAGGGTTAGATAAAATGGCTTTTTTTTCCCATCTGCACGTACATAGCGAGTACAGCCTTATGGAATCGACTATAAAGATAAAAAGCCTGGTCAGTGCTGCTGCAAGAAACAATATGAAGACAGTTGCTCTTACCGACAAATATGTGATGAGCGGAGCTATTGAATTTTACAAAGAAGCAATAAGCAAAAATATAAAACCTATAATTGGCTGTGAAATATGCGTCAGAAACAACCGGATACTATCCCATCTGGTTATACTAATAAGAAATACAAGAGGATACGAGAATCTATGCCAGATAATAAGCAAATCGCATATAGAAAGAAAAGGCCTGACACCGGTGGTTGAAATATCGGACCTTAAAAAAATGGATGAAGGACTTATAGGACTGAGTTGTTGTGGGATTGGCAAAATCTCCTCACTGATAAGAGAGGGAAAAATGAAGGAAGCACTACAGTCTATAACGGACTATCGGGAATTATTTGGAGGAGACTTCTTTCTGGAAATCCAGAGATATCCAAAAGCGAAAGGGAATCTTTGCGCATCCTCGCTTTCCGAAATACTAATTAATTTTGCGTATCATAACAATCTCCCCATTGTAGCAACGAACAATGTTCATTATTTAAATAAGGAAGATTACAGGATATATAAGTATCTTTCTAAAATAAAAGCCATGGGAGTAAAAAATGATGCCGATATAAAGCCAATAGGTAATGATGAACATTATTTTAAGTCCGCTTCCGAGATGGCTGGAATGTTCTATGATATACCCGGAGCAATTTCCAATACCCAGCTTATAGCGGAGAGATGTGATCTGAAACTTTCTCTCGGCAATATAAATTTTCCACACTTTAAGACCCCGGGAAATGAAACGGAGGAAGGATATCTTAAGAAACTATGCTACAGAAGAGGCCTGAAATGGAGATATGGAAATAATCCCCCTGCAGATGTCAGCAACAGACTGAACAAGGAACTGGAGATAATAGCAAAAACAGGTTTCTGCGGATATTTTCTTACAGTAGCCGATATAGCAAGATATGCGCATAAAAATAACATCCCTATTTGCGGTAAGGGCTCCTCCGCGGGAAGTGTGGTATCCTATATACTGGGCATCTCTAATATTGATCCTGTAAAAAATAATCTTTATTTCGAGAGGTTTCTTAACAGAGAAAGGAAAGAACCCCCGGACATAGACATTGACCTCTCCAACAAGAGAAGAGCTGAAATAATAAGATATCTGGCCGCCAGATACGGTAAAAATAGTATTTCCAGAGTATGCACCTTTTCCACTCTTAAACCAAGAGCCGCAATAAGGGAAGCAGGAAGAATCCTGGGATGGAGCAAAGAAGATATAGACCCTGTAATAAAAATAGACTCCGATCCTTCCATATATTCAAACAGGCATAATATTGATATCGGAAGCTTTACCGGAGATTCGGAGCATGCAGATGTAAAAAATATGCAGTACAAAAAAATAACTTGCATTTCCAGAAAGATTGAAAGTTACCC
>Ga0209323_10003565_pt1 | contig 10342 bp, 12 predicted proteins | sample Rifsed19ft2_FD_184014 | JGI IMG/M metagenome (GOLD analysis project Ga0209323, IMG submission 184014) | Soil microbial communities from Rifle, Colorado, USA - sediment 19ft 2 (version 2) | ecosystem: Environmental > Terrestrial > Deep subsurface > Rock core/Sediment | place: Rifle, Colorado...
ATCTTTCTATTGAAATCGTGGTTTCTGCGTAGCATAGCTCGCATTCTCTGATGTGTCGAGCCATCCAAACGTCCCATGCAGTAACGCGTATGAAATCCCGCAGCAACTCAAGTGCTTCAGCTTTCCCCCTGCGGTCATTCATCCTTGTTAGAAGAGCCATCATTTCTGGACCAGGCTCGTCGTTGCTTCGCTTGTACCTGATTTTTCTCTGCGGTTTCGGTTTAATGCGATCCAGCAATAACTGTAGTTCAGCCAATTTTACACCCCCAAAAGAAGAAAGAGGGAAAACGTGAGTATCTTTCAAACCACAAGTTCACGCACCCCAGATTTCCTACTGCCCTGTGGGCAAGGTCGGCTCAAGCTCTCGTGCCCGAGAACGCTGGGGTTCGGCTGCAGCGGGCTCGCTGCATTCGCCGCCTACCATCCCACAGGTGAAACAGTGTAGTTCTAGAGGGTTTCGTAGTGGCCTGAGCTTCCTAGCCTACGCTTCACTGTAATGTATCCTCAGCGTAGTTTCCCGCCATCTTGCTCTATTGAGCAGGCATAAGCCTGCAAGGAAGAGTAGTGGTGTAGCCAGGCTTCTGTAAAATTCTGCGGGTATCGTCTTATCTCTGCGTCGCTGGGGTGTTTCCATCCAACCTTGCGGTTGGACTTGTTATCCTAGAAACATGCGACTTGCTACGTCATCGAAACCCTCTTGTGAGTAGGTTTCATTGTATAGGCTAAAACGGGCTTTCTCGCCCTTTTCTTTGCACTTCGATTCAGTGCTCCCGCTGGCAAACGCCATAAGGGTTTAAAAAAAAGGCTTGTCTCCACTTGAGAGGCAACACATCGAATCTAAAATCCATACTCGATGCGGTAGATAACTGCTGGAGTTTCTCAACCCCACTTCGAAATGGATTAGAGATGTTGCTCTCAAGTTACGGAGAAGCCCACTTTCTTTTTCTCAAACCCGTACTTTAACTGCCAGCGAATTGAACAGCTAACCGCAGAGTAGCCTTTCCCCTAGGCCGTCAGTCGGGCAAACCGACTGACTATGGCAAAAGGAAAAAATGGGTGATGATAAGAAGACCTGTGAGAAGAGAGCTTATGCAGCCCTCTTCTTTTTCTTCTCGTTTTTCTGCGCTACTAAGGCGTCGTCAAGCCATTTGCCCAGAGAGAACTTCGGCTGAACAGGTTTACCCAGCTCGTTGAGAGCGTCAGGAATTGCAACTGTGTCCATGTATTTGACACCCTTCGCCAATACGCTGATTGGCTCACGTAGTGGCTTAGCCACTTCGGCTAGGGCTTCGTTTGCTTTCTTGATGCTTTCCTGTTTCGCAACGTAGCCTTTCATGTCGGCGTTCTCAATGATCTTCGTAATGCTGTCTTTAAGGTCTTTGCGTGCTGTCGCAACGACCTTGCGCTCTTTCTCTGTTTTCTCTGTCATCTCTGATTGCTTGAGTTTCCTGCCGAGCATGTAAGCCCATCTTTCGTGGACAATATCTCGGAATCCACGCAGAAGGGTCAGCTCTTCAGGAACCACCTGAACAGTCTCAGTTTGAGCAACGGCTTTAACTGCCTTGGTTTGCTGAACCAAAATGTATCACCATTTTCTTTTGGGAGTCTAACTCTGTGTGCTGATTTCGCTGTATGCAGAATACGGCATATTCTCCCAACTGCCTATCCAAAAACAGGGGATTGGCGACTCTTGATGGTCTGGTTTCTGTGGCGTATAGCGTGATAATAGTGTTTGTCTTGCTTGAGCAGCCTGAACATCTCAGCGTCTCCGCCTGTCAGTCTTGTCGTTGTTGCCCAAACAGACAATTCATTAAGGGTTATCTCTGTTGCAAAGTCCACAACGTCTTCATTGTGGCTCTTGGACAGGTGGTCTAGAATCTTGGTCTTGATCGACTGCACGTTCTCAGAATCCATCATGTAGTCGCATAGTTTGCAGCTTGAAACGTAGTGCATTTGTCCCACTTCTTGGGGCAGTTGGTTTGAGAAGCCTATTACTGCAATCGGCAGTTTTCACAGTTCGTTCTGTTGTGTCGGTTCTGCTATCCGTTCACCCTTTCACACAAAAAGCCTTCTCGGTAGAACTGTCTGTGTCGCTACTAGGATAGCTGACAGACTTTATAGTGCGTATGCACGACAACAGAAACGAGTCGCTACTATGGTAAATTCTAGACGCTTTATTTCGCTTCAACCGCCTCTTAACAGCGTCTCTGAGACGCTACGCTAACCATAACGTCTCGCTTATGCACAGCGTTAAGCTGTTGTCATGCACAGTCTAGCCATAACAACATGACTTAAGGTCAATACCAAAAGGCGTTTAGCGTGGTATCCCTCAACTAGCATTATGGTCTTAATGCCATAGTCTTACATGGGTTAAGATTCATAATGTCAGCACAAGACCATCAACATAAAAAATATATGAAGATATTTGTTAATTAGGTTTAACAAATAATAGCACAAATTACGGTAATTTGTTTAAGTATCTGATGGGACTGAGAGATCCTAGATTTCCCATGAAACTCAAGAGACTCCCTAGTTTTTCGTCGGCGACTCCCGACAACGCCCTGAGTCTAGGTTAGGAATAAGCAATTAAAGACTTCTGCAAAGGAGGACAAAGGCTCTTTGAAAGGTCAGCGCAAAGGCTACGAAAGGGCGCCCTTGAAGGACATTAAAGGGTTTTGAAAGGTTGATTAGAAACCTGCCTATCAAAAGCTACTAAAGGCTTTAAAGGGCTTTCAAAGAGTCTTGTTGCTCATTCTAGCCTTCCATTGCCTATCAAAAACGACCAAGCTTTGAAAAGCTTTGCATAAAGGGTGAACGCCGCACAAAAGGGAAAAAGGCACTCTAAAGCCGCAAAGAGGTCTCTTGTAAGCTTTAGAAATGCTTTCAATGGCTTTGCAAAAGCTCTGAGGACTCGCTGGGCACGAGTCTTCCGGGTCCATAGAAGATTCTTCCAGAACAATCATTCACAAAGCGGTTAAGCGCCCAGAGACTTCAGGGACTATGGAGAGAGAGGAAGGGCGCCTCCAAACTACTATGAGGATCCCGCTGCTGCTGATTCGAGCCTCAAAAGGCTTCGTAGGACCCGTTTGAGGGGCGCCAATCAGGGCCTGTTTGCGGAACTCGAGGGACTCGCTTTAGGGTTGTTGAAACGTTTCAAGGCGAGTCTTGGGATACTCGTAGTAATCCGGTATGAATCACTTGCCACGTCGACGTGCAGGTCTCTGCTGACTCATTGATTTCAGTCTGGATCCGGCGCTGGCCACTGGCAACGCGCTGCCAGGTTGTTTAAAAGCAAGTTGGCAATGTACCGCCAAGGGGGCTAAGGCTGTGAGGCGCGCCGAGTCGTTTACTACGAGGATACTCTCCGTGAAGTGGAAAAAGACTCGCCCTTGGCGTCTTCTTGTCCCAAGATTTCAGCGTCAACCTTGCGAAGCATAGTCTCCAGCTCTTGCTTTGAGTAGCTCATCAGTTCACCCAGCGTAGATGGTAAAGTAGTCTTGATAAAGAAGAAATAAACTCTAATCCTTTCTTTTTTCTATCTTCCAGCCTTTTGAGCAGCTTTCTCTACCCAATCACCAAAGTTATCATAGCCATTATCATTGACCCAATCATATGTTGGATACAATTGTGACAAGTATGTTTTCTGACCATTCTGTTCTATATACCGATTATCGAATGGATTGCTACCCTTAGTGTCTGTGAGACTATTCTGGTCTTTTACGTTGTGAATGTATATTCCAAGCATCCCATTTCCTTTGCGAGAACTCTGGTCTATTTCATAACCCACCCATCGTCTTTTGGATGTCTCTCCTCCTATCAGAACCACAGTAACCGAAGTACCGTCTAACTGTCTCATAATCCAACGTTTTATTGCTTCTTCTCCTTCTCTCTCTAGGCTTTCCCAACCAGCTTTATCGATATAACCAGCTTCTTCTATGTCGGGTTTGGTTACCCAGCTATTTCTGACCTGACTAACTCTCCAAATGTCTCTCTCATAATGAAAACTGAAGAAAACTCTTCTAACCATCTATATCACTTTCTCAAATATCAGTCTCAAGTCTTACTTAAATTGAATGGCACTAAGGTCAACATATATCGAAACAACAATGATTATTAGCAACAGTCCATAGAAAGCAATAAGTGTTTTAAAGAACATGACTCGAACTGTATGAGGAACTTCCTTTCCAAATCTCTTCTCCAAGCTATCTTTAGACATGTCTAACAAAAATTCATCATTGTTACTAGCTCTGTTCTTTATCAACCAACCATACAGCTTTCGATACAGTCTTTCCATTCTGAGAAAATAGGCATCATAAATCCAGAAAATAATCCAAGGCAAGAATGCAACATAGTGATGATAAGAAACTCCCTGAATAAGCAGAGATGCTACAACCAACGTAATCGCCCATCCCTTTATCAAGAAAGAATTGCTTGCCATTCTTGAAATAATGTCTTGAGCAATTTCACATTCCTTGAGAAAGCATTCATGTAAGTTTTCAGTATTTGTCATTCTGACTCCTTTTCAGACTTACTCTTTCAATGGGTTTATGGTTTGCTATACCAGTAGAAAGAAATGTCTTTTGAAAGTCTAATGGTTTCCAAGTGTCATTGAATTCCCAATATCTCTAGCAGCAATGCTTTCCACAGTTTACTCGATCCCAAACCACTGAGCCTTTGAGCCCTTCTTTGAGCTCCAGGGCAGCGAGGATATCGCTTTTTTCCTTCTGTTTTCTTAGGGCAACTTGTGACGTCTGCATTTATTCAGACACTCTCAACAAATTCATTCATTCTCTTTTCCCTTCTTCTTTCTAGGACGACCGCGCTCCTTCGATAGGTCTATGATGTCCGTCTTTGGTTCTTCCTCATCAGTCCAGACCTTTTTGAAAACCCTTCTGAAGTAGACTTCGACAACGCTCCCTGGGAGAATGTTGTAGGTTTCAGAGAAAATGTGTGGAAGATAGAGGTATGTTCCAGCGCCGCCTTTAGTAGAGACTCGGCAAAGCACCGAGACTCCAATTTTTTCTACTGCCGTTGGGTTTAAGGAGTCGTTTAGCGTGTTCCTCAGACAAAGTGTATGAATTCATACACTCCTCTACTTTCTGACTTTCTGGCAAGTTTTACCATCTCCATGACTATAAAAAAAACATGAATGAACCTTCTCAAGCCTTGGTTCATGCAGAGTCAAGATTTTTAATCTCGCTAGAGCTGAGCTTTTGGTCTCAAATCGGTTGTCTAGAGACCCTGCTTTTGACGTATGTACGCGATTAAATAACATATTGAACCATCTTCTCTATTGTTTTTTGAGGACTCTCAGTCGAAAAGGGCGCCTGATCCAGTAGCGCGAGAATTTCGTCAACGTCTTGCCGAAGCCGCTGAAACGCCGAGCAGACCTTGATCAAGTCTTTTTGCGACAACCGTTCCCAAGACACTTGGATCAAGAGGAAACGATTCAGCTGCTCGGCTAGGTCCTTTTTCGGCAATTTCTCCCAGGACACGTTTTCGACTAGCAGAAATCGGTTGAGATCTGCGGCCATCTCTGCTTTGCTTTTGACCTTCATTTTCCCACATCCTGTTCAGGTAGACTCAAGCGTCGACGTAGCTCTCTCATTCTGTCAGGACCCATTTCATGCTCAAGACAGGCAGCGTGGAATATTCTGCCATTGGAAATGATGAGTGTGCCTTGCAGAACTGCTGTGCGAAATACGTCCCCGCTTGGCAGGTCTGTGCTGCATATTGGGCACTTTCCATAGGTTCTAGGTTTCTCAGTTTCCAACATCCTTCGGGTTCGTTCATTCATGCATTACTTCTCTCCTCGAATTCTCTGACCAGATCTTGAATTCGGCCCCCACAGTCGACGCAGAGTCCATCATAGCGGCTTCCGTCAACAAACTGAAGCTGCCAAACCAAATTGACGTCATGCTTCTGGCAAAGAGGGCAAGTCCCCTTTTGAACTGGGTCCAGCGGCACGAGGCTCAGAATCGGGTTGTTGCCTTTCTGAAACTCTGATTGCAGCCAAGCGAAGAATTCTCGGACCGATGACGCTTGTGACGCTTGTGACGGTGTTTGTGCGAGTTTTTCCGGTTCTTTGTTTTTGGGCTGAGTTGGCATCTCTACCTGATTGCCAGATAAACTTTCAAAACTACCTGCCGAAGCGTCACTAGCGTCACTCAAGTAAGCCTTCAAGTCACTGCCCTTGCCCCAGTCGGACTGTCTTGCGACGCTTGTGACGCCTGGTACGGCATTTATGTGAATTAATCTGGCGCTCCCAGTTCTATCTCTTTCAATCTCCAGGCCCACTGCGGACAGGGACGGGGCCAACTCATTCAGAATTCGCGACAGCACGTGCGGTTTCTTGGGCCAAGCTTTCTGTCGAGTGCTAATCTTGAGATCTTTTGCCTTCTCCTCGAGCTCGCTGAAAAGTTGGGAAACGGTTCCGCTCCAACCCGTCAGCTTGTTCGTCTCCATCAGACTAATGAGGGCATCAGATATTGGGTTGGCGCGAACGGCTTCCAGATTTTGAGCGTTGATATTCTCTTCGTATGCATTGATGAAGCACTCCGGCTTGAGACCCAACGCCTGGGTTATCGCGTGTCCCCAGATAGTGTAGTCCGCCATTCTATTGAGTGATTCAAGTTTGACCGTGGGATAAAGATTCAAAGCCTTAACCAACACGTCTAACATACCTGCAAGAATCTTCGGTTGATCTTGGGCGAACCTGGCTCTGAGCTCGCTCTCCGTCTTGCGATGGTCTTTGGGTATAGCCTCGAGGCCTAGTAGAACGCTGCGCTGAAGGAGGTCTCCTCGCTCCGCGGCGATATTGATGTCGGTTAGCCCAACACAACGGTGGTACTGGTAGATTATGTCATCGTCATCGGTGTAGAGTTGGCGTTTGCTGACTCCTCCTCCGGTGACGGCTCGACAGAACACGTTGCTCTGCCATGGTGGAAGGCTCCCGATGTTATCGAAAAACGAACACCAGCTATGGTCCAGGTTCTGGACAAGCTCAACATACCGCGTTGGAAGCGAGAGAAGATCGAGTTGGCTAGGGTCGATGAGGAGCCGAATGATCCGTAACGCCCACGTCTTGCCGCTGCCTTGGGGTCCGAAAAGAATTATCACCACATGCGGGATGCCTGGAATAAGATTTGTGATGACAGCCACGACATAGAGAAGCTGGTCTCCTAAATGCTTGATGTTGGCATAGTCCAAGATGCTTCCTATATGCTTCAGCGATCCGTGTATTGGAATGGGGATTGGTTGCTGGTGGCTGTAGCGGCGGAAGAGGATAGGCGGGTGATTCACGACCTCCCAGCCTGCCCTAGTGACGTGGATTGCACGCCATTGATCATCGCAGAGATCTAGCCATATGCTTCCGTCTTCTCCTGGTGCTACTCGGTTGTAAAGCTGATGCTTCTCCCCATCGTTTGCCAAAGCTTCAAGGACGTTGAGAGCTGATGATAATGCCTCGCCGCTGGGCGCTTTCTCTCTGTCTCGCCAAAGAAGGCTACTCAGCCAGGTCTTCGTCTCCTTGCTTCGAAGCCTCATGGTGACCAGCGCCTCGCCCTTTCGGATCCGGATGTAGGGCTCTCGCCTCTCATCGTGAAACAGTGAGACACTTTCGGCTTGGGCAAGTTTGATCATAGCGTCTGCTTGGCTTTCTCTGCCCTCTTCGTCGCCCTTCGTGCCACCTCCAACGCCGGGCGTCTTGGGGCATTCAGGGAGACAATAACCCCAACTCTTGATAGAAACGCATGAAGCGGTCCTGGCAGGATTCGCGCTTGCCACTTGCGTCAAGCACTTGTCCCGGTCAAAGTCAGCCTGATGTCCAAAAAGCTCAACAACATCGACCTCAGACAAACCGAGCCGCTTGTATTCGCTGGCAATGGCCAGTCGCATCAAATGAGAAATGCGGCGATCCTTCTCTAGAGCCACTTCACAGCACATGCGCGCCTTGGTTTTCCGGCGCCTTTTCCTAGGTGCTGCGGTTTTTGTAGCCTCTCGCGATTTCCCAACACCGATGTGGTACAACCCGTCGTAAAACGTGCTCTCAAGGTCCTCTAAAACGGTCGGCTCATTGTCGTTCATACGAGTATAACCATTGCTGGGAGCCATGACGATGAGCTTGTCCTTCCCTAAAAGCTCGAGAGCTAGTGAATCGTGAAAACTGCTCACTGTGCCGGGCTGCTTTCTCGAATAGAAAACCCAGTGCTCGCCACCTGAAGGCGTCTTCTCAATCCTTGTGGCTAGAAGGTCTTTCAGGAACTTCTTTCCCAACTCCTTCGCATTCTCAGAAACATTCTTGACGTCGTAATCAATGGCACCCAGGTACAGTCCGTCAATCCTCTTGGCGCCACCTATTAGAGCAAAGCCGTCAGCTTGATTCCATGGCAGATTAATGAAATCATCACTTGACTGCTGAGAAGACTGAAGCTCTGCCCACTTGATTAGAGGCGTTTTTCCTTTGACCGGCACAATGTTCAAGCCGAGTCGCCAATACTCACTGGCAACCCCCTTGATATCTCGTTCAGCCTGCCGCTCTGTGTTCATGGCAATCCTCACTGTTTTTGCGTGGTTTTCTCGCTGGCCTTTTCAAGTGCCCACAAAACGGGAGCTGTAAGTTCATCTTTCATTTTGGCATCAACTTGACCCTCAAGGACAATGGCATAAAGGAAGCCCTCCTTTGCTTCAAGGCGATAGTTTATGCCGTGCTTTTGTTTGAGCGGCTGAAGAATTCTCGGTTCTAGAAAATTCTTGATCGGTTGAACGTCGACTTTGATTTGTAATGTCTGTACAGGAAGGATGGTAAGCCTATTCGATTCTTCAACAACCCTTGCGAGCAACCTGCTACCTTTGTACAACGCATTGAGCTCCTTCTTTGCGGCTTCCGTGAAGCCCTTAGCCTCTCCTACCTTAGCGAGCAACTCATCAATCGCATTCATCCTGAACTGGGCTGTGTCTCTGTCGATAATTAACACTGAAATCTCAAAATCTGATAGCTTCGAAACGTCAACTTGAGGCGTTTTTGCGTCTTTCTTGTCACCGGCTGCGTTTCGACTCACCTCTTTACCTCCTAGCCTCGTACCGAATTTTGTGGATGAACATCGGTGGATTTCCAAATCTAATGGTCCAGCCCTCGAGCTCGAGTTTGCCACCGTTGTTTTGGACCTCTCTTTTGAGGCATGGAACCAGGTCGGCAAATGTCCAGTACGCTGCAAACGCTGTGCCAACGCCAAACCTGGGGTGACTTAAGTGAGCCTCAAAATGTTTCGGGAACCGGCGCCAATCTCCGAAATGAAGTTCGTGCAGGCTAGTCATGGTCTTCTCCTTCAGGTTAACCGAAAATCTTTTTTGGAGAAAGAACAGAGAGAAGACCGCAGACCCCTAAAAGCTCTCTTGAGAACGGGAGGGTTGTCGTCTGTTGTGGGCGCCAGCGGGCGGCCCATTTTTTCTGTCAAGTTTTAGTTAGCCCTCTCTTTTCTTTTGAAGTCTCGTTTAGAGTTAAAATCAATCGTGACAGGTCTTCCGCTTTCGCTACCATGTTATATTCGTTGAACAAGTTCCAAATCTCCCCTTCAAGCATCTTCTGTGTTTGACTTTTCCTCTTCATCAGTCGAAGATTTGCCAAAATTACCTCAATGCTTGAAATAACTTCGCCCTGTTCCAAGTCCTGAGAAAAAATCACAGCCACAGAACCATTCGTCAAACAGTTGACCTTGCAGCCAAAAGCGCGCCGGACACGCGATGGGAAGTAAATCGTGCCGACCTTCTGAACATTCAATTCGAAGAGCTTAAACTCCGATTCCATGGATTCCATGTAAATGGAATATGGTCAAACAAATTAATGACGATATGGTTAGCAACTCCATGACAAAAATTGTGCTATGAGCTTCCATTTTTTGCTTTGGTTATAACAAAAACCAAAGCCTTCAGCCAAGACGTCCATGGGGCTTACACAATTGCCGAGTTCATTTTAAAACGCCACGATTTGCTGCGTTCATTGCAAAAATGAAAGCCTCTTTGTGCTGCTTTTCGCTCCCTAGCAAGTCCCTTTTAAAGGTAGCAATGGAGCCTTTAAGCTCGCCTTGAAGCTACTTCTTGATCCTTTAAGGAACGCTTTTCTCCCGTCCTCAGCCTAGGTTTTGACCCATTTTCACCAAGACGAAGGTCGCTGTTGCTTCTTCGCGTAGACATCGTCCAACTCGGTTCTCTTAATCTGTCTGTCCGAAGCTCCTCTTCTAATGAATATTCCCCTGTTGTTCAAAACGTAGGGCTTGTTTGTACCCTCAGGAATCTCCACGATAGTGACGGGTATTTCGTGTAGAACTTCTTGGTGAATCTGCAC